>FLOH01000204.1_pt1 | contig 158681 bp, 167 predicted proteins | sample 756751 | NCBI WGS metagenome assembly FLOH01 (sample SAMEA4026879, study PRJEB14308) | marine metagenome | biome: coastal water; material: water | depth 74 m | reverse complement strand
CCGAATGAACCCCGAACGTCAATCCCTAACGCCTCTAAAAATTAGCCTCTAAAAAACGCCGTTGACCCGGCTGATGCCGTATGCTCCGATCAAATCCGACGGTAGTCATGAATAATGTGGGCTAGCTCTGGGAAGAGTGTATTCATAGCTAAAAATAATTCTGAATACAGGGGCGAAGTTGGAGGGGCGGGTTGTGAAAATGCAACAGCTAACTCTGCGTCATCTTCTGATAGTCTAATCCGAGCTTATTATTCGCACACTTATGGCTCAGCGATATTAGATATTCTTTACGATAAATCTAATCAGTTTGTCGTCGACGTTGGTGGATTTGGCGTCTTACGCTCTACATCATTTGCTGGATTAGTAGATGGTAATTTACGTATCTTTTCTGACGTAGAAAATACAGATAATTATAGATGTTATGTTTTTTTTGAGATTCCGAATATCTTAAATAAAAGCTCTTCCGATTATAATACTATTTTAAATAAAAATATAAATAAGCCTAGCCTAAAAATGAATAGAGATGTCTCTGTACAGAAAGCTATGCAAATGTGTGAACTTGAGGGTCTGGATCAACTTTCTCAAGAATTTAAAAAATGTGTGTTAATAAAAATGTGAGACGATTGCCTCAATCATCATGGCGAAAAAACCTGTTAATAGGAGAGGACGCCAAGAGCATCTTCCACACTTAAGCTGAGCCAGTCTCATTTTCTTGGGTATTGTACGGGGCTGCGCGAGGCTTTTTTGGGCTTTAATTTTTTTATCAGTATTGCCCAAACATCGCCTTGATTGCGCCTCTGTACAGCCAAAGTCATTCCGTACAACTGCCATCCAACCACAAACATGGACTAGGCAGCGGGCATGGCAAACAGTGGCATCACTTGGATTGATACGATATTCGATTGGGCAGTCATCGCCTTGGTTGAGTTGGCTAAGTTTCTTGGCATCACCTACGAAGAGATCAACGTCTGGCTATTCTGCATAGCTTGGCCTCTGTTCACCCTCGCATTGATTATCTGGGCTGTCTCACTGTGGCGTCAAAACCGTCAGCTTCGGGGGCAGATCAATGCTTAGGAAATCCCTTAACATTATTGGCATTGCCGTCCTTGGCGCAGTGTTTGCTCTTGGCGCATTGGCTGTCTCGGTCGTCTATATCATACCGGGAATGTTAGCCCATGAGCCTGAGCAGAAGATCGCCTTAAACAGAATTTCCTGTCCTCCGGGGATGATTGAGAACATGCAAACAGGTAGGTGCACAACATCTGAGGAGAGCCTGACAAGAGTCGCCATCGCTTTTGCACAACTCGAAGAGAAGCTTTCTCACAGAATTGACTGGGACCCAGTGTTTGTCCGGACGTTGGCACAGAACGCACGACAGGATGCTGAATTATCTTTCAAACTATTCCATCTTGCAGCCGTGATGGGTGATGCAGAGAGCCAATACATTCTTGGTGGAATGTTGAGCAAAGGTGAGGGAACGGAGGAAGATGATCACGAATCTTTGCAGTGGCTCTATGAGTCCGCACAAAGGGGTTTCAGCAAGGCACAGCTGAGAATTTCCTATATGCTGTCTGCGGGAGAGTTTATTGAGAAGAATGAAGCTGAGGCGATTAACTGGCTAAAGAGAGCAGAGAAATCCGTCCCGTCTGCCAAGCCAACTTACACAGGAGCCTGACTTGGTAACGCCTCATTCATGGCCCCTCACACGTTTAGCAAAGAAGGTAATCATCAGTCTTGTTCTCCTGTTGGTGCTCAGCATTTTTGGCCTGTATCGACTGAACAGCTTAAATGCGACACCAATAGACCAAGCCAATTTTTCATGGGTCAACAAGGCAGAAATCTATGTTCTCGGCATCGTGATGTCCGCGATTGCGTATCCCATATATCCTGAAGTCGCGCGTGAGCACATGTTGATGTACAGGCCGTTTGAAAAGGGTCCAAAGGTAATTGAGGATGGATTCTTTCTAGACTCGCCTGTTGTTCAAGACGCTATCCAGAAAGCCAAACGTCTTAATCATCCGTATCGACTAGCTTGGCCAGCGAGTGCTTATAAACTTTCCTTTGACCCTGCTGCATATCAGGAAGCTAGGATCGCCCTCGCACTAAATGGTGGGTATCTTCGTGTTGAAAACGGTAAAGCCATCGTTCGCATAAAGATAGTATATCCACACAAGTCATTTGCGCCGCTCATCCACATCAATGGCATAGGCACGATTGGTGTGGAAGAAGGTTTATATTGGATCCTTCAGAAGGAGGGCTGGCTCTATATAGGAGATGTCGAATGGGTGGCTTCATTATGAAGACACGCGTTTGAAGATTGAAAGTATACTTGGAACTGGCATTTCAAACTAAAGCTATATTATTACAAATAAATAGTGTATAATATCACCGGAATATCAAGATGAACCGCTCAAGGACATATGAGGATGGGTGATCAATACGGCGGTAAACGCGAAGGCGCAGGTCGGAAAAAAGGCTCAAAGAACAAAACCACCATCGCCCGTGAGGTCATTGGTGAAATCATCGACGCCCCTGATCCGATGAAGCTGGAGTCGGCAATCCATCAGCGCGGCCATGCTATGCTGCTCGAACTGGAGCGCATTGCACTCGATCCCTCTCAACCGATTGCTGCAAGGATAATGGCTGCTAGGACAGCGCTGCCGTTTATGCTGCCGAAGTTGCAAGAACCGAAAAACAATATCGGCGATAGCGATGCGTTAATGCGGCGCATTCAAGAAGGCAGGAACAGGTTAAGTGAAGCGGCAGGGCGCCTCGAGTACATGGCTTCATAATGGTACTCACGCAGCCTCAGTGATTATCCTATTCACAGTGCTGACACCGATCCCCAACTGCCGCGCTATTTTGCGCTTACCGGTTCCCTCCGTCCTCGCAGCCAATACAGCTTTCTCGACTTTCTGTGTCACCTTGGGTCGCCCCAGCACTTTCCCCTGAGCCTTCGCTCTGTTCAAACCGGCCTTAACACGCTCTTGGATCATGGATCGCTCAAATTCAGCAAAAACACCCATCATCTGGAACATTGCCTTCCCGGCTGGCGTTGTGGTGTCGATGCCCTGTTGATGCAGGTACAGATCAACACCGACGGCGTGAAGCTCGCTCAGGAAGCCCACAAGGTCTTGCAGTGACCGTCCCAGCCGATCTACGGACCATGACATCACCACGTCGAACTGGCGGCGTGTGGCGTCCTTACAAAGCCGGTTAAAGGCTTCTCGCTGTTCACGCGTCTTGGCACCGGATACGCCATTGTCGTCGTAGATGCCGAAGATCTCCCAACCCGCTCGCTCAGCGGCCTGTTCAAGCTCAAGGCGCTGGTTTTCGACCGTCTGTCCATCGGTGCTGACACGGATGTAGATGGCTGCGCGTTTAATTGTGGTATGCTTTCGGGAGGCCATGATCAATTCTCCATTGAAGTTTGTGGCTCAGACCCGCCACGGTGTTCATGCACCTTGGTGGGTCGACTAAATCCTAGCAGAAACATGTACGGAATACGATTGTTTACCGAACCACTTAATCAGCCATGTGAATGTGTTGGAAACACTGGTGTTTGTGGCTGCGGATTCGGATGGGTTTTTCGAACCACCCCGGGGAAGGCGGCTGTGCGCGGCGGGGGTTAAAACTCATTTCCCGGGTCCTACCCTTGCCTCGCCGTTATTACCGACCCCCACCCCCTAGATTAAGCCGGCTCTCTTGAGACCTGCCTACACTCGGTTTTGGCCTGTGTTTGATCAAAATTTTTAAAAAAATATGCAAAAATAATAGGCCGCCGATTTTCCTTAGCCCTAATCAATGCCGCCGTGAGAACAATAACCGCGCCGAAAACGTCGGGCCCATTCTAGCGGCCCATTACTATTTTAACCCTATAATACTGAAACACTAACTATTATCCATTTCTACTATACTGAATATCATATAAAGCATGGGACCATGGGTCCATAACAGTTAACATGTTGAAATCAAAACCTTTTCAGCGGCCCAAGCTAGCCCCGCAGATGGGGCATTGGCCCATAGTTTTAATCTATACCTTGGGCGTACCTTCCCAATGCTCTCGGACCTCTTCCGGCGACATCTGTTTTTTTACCCAGAACGCCTTTTTTTTACCATCGAATTTCATCCTCTGGCCCAAGCTTTGGTACCCTAGTCGCTTTAAAATTTGCGGTCTTTTATTCGCTTTAAGAAACAAATCAGGGTACTCAATCCCGACACGGATGAACAAATCAGCAGAGCTTAAACACTGCTCATCGAACAAATGCCCGCCCTCCTCAATGACTGATTTAACCTCTGCTAGACCCTCAAAGCTGGCCTCTTCAGTCGCCACCATATACTCTTTTGCAGTCGTCATCGGGGCCTGTTTTGTGTTTGCAAACGCTTCTGTTATTTCATATTCCCGCAGCCACAAACACACCTCCGCTTTGTGCGTTTCCAACCCGTCAAACAGCTTCGGGAAGTAATTTTCGTAGTCCGGCACGTCCGTATGGTGTTGCAGAGGGCACTGCACCACCCACCACCGCCGGTCTGAACTGAGCAGCGGAAGCGCATCTGCGGCATTTGTGAAGGCGATGTAGTTGACGAAATTAGGCGTGTTGTAGGCTTTAAACCCCTTCGGGTTGATCTGGATAAAATCATCTGTGATCAGCGGCTTCACCGCGTTCAGGGATTCATACCGGTTGTGCCCGGCTATCTTCAATTCTTCGAGAACATTGACACAGACATCCGTTGCCCAGTCATTAAACGCGCTGACCAACTGCGCTGGCCCGACCACGCCGACGTTGCGCCCCCCCAGACCGCACCGCAGCAGGTGTCTCAAGAAAGTTTTCCCGATACCCTCGACGGACTGAATAAGCGGTGACCACAGAATCTTCTTTCCCGGAAACTGAACTTGATGGGCCAGCCATTGCGCAAGGATGTGCGCGTCTTCTTTACCCCCGCAGATCATTTCCATATGCGATTTAACGAGATTAATATAGTCGCGCCCCGCATCAGAATATTCCTCCGCAGATTTAGGTAGGCCGCTGCGCGTGAACGTGTTTATGCAGTAATCCCCATCGACCCAAATTAGTTTATCCGGCTCTGTCGGCATATAAACCGGCTTCACTACCGTCGGTATGAAACCGTGCTGACTAACGTACGCCGTGGCCTTGATCCGGTACCCACGATCCTCGGGGACGTCGCAGCCGTGCTTCATATCAAATGTCTGGGGACTAACGAACATACTGTCCTTGGTGTTGTAGAAGCAATTGTGATTTGCGACCCAGACCCAGTGCTCGCACCATTTTGGTATACAGCCATTGGTCGCCATTGCGAGCACTCTGTTGGGACCGGTCATCTCCTTACGCAACGCCAGGATGGGGGTTTGTACATTTGTTAAGCAAAGTAGCCGAGATTGCACGGCCCTAACCATACATTCACGATCACACGCATCAAGGGCGAGGCTCCGGATGTGAGTTTTCAATTCTCTCAGGTCATCCTCATCAGCAGTGATGATACCTTCGAGCAGTCCGTCACGGAGTTGCTTGTATTGTTCATCAGACGTTGGAGCGTCGGACGCTGATGCCCCAATGGCAGTCGCCTCTGTCATCGGGTTGCTCCTTTGTTTTTTATTTTTAATTTCTCCAGCAGTGCTTGAGTTCCTTTGAGAAGGAACCGCTCGCGGACCGCGCTCGCCGCATCATCCAGTGCAGCTGTATCGACACCATACGCCGTCCTCAACCTGTCCTTCATATCCCTGAACGTGCGGTCGATGCAGTGACCGTGGAAGCAGGAAAACCCCCCGCCAATAATGTACACGGCGCCGACATCAACCCTGTCGGTGTGCTCCTCATGCCATGGGCATAAAATATCAAGCATCTCGAAATCACCGCCGCTGCGCGGCTTGTCGCTCAGCGTCAACTTCAGGTCAGACAGGCACTTAACGTAAGCATCATCCGCCATGCTGATGGCGACGGTGTCGCGGACAGCGCGCGCCGGCGTCGGCGGCGACAGCACTAGCCCGTAGGCGTCGATGATGTCCTGCAGCGTATAGCGCCGCTCTGGGTTCCATCCACGGCACACCTGAACATGGGCCGGGGAATACTTGGTCTTGTTATTTATACCCTGCGGAAATCTTACGTAACGTGTGACGCCTTTCATCCCGGGATCGACCGGCGATGCCAGACCCTGCGCGATCAAAGCATCGACACTGCGGTTGAAACGGTCAGCGTCAGTCACTGGCTCCGTCAGGATATAACCGGCTTGGCAGTTATCCGGCGACGTCTCGATGATGAAAGAGGGCGGCAGGACGACCCGGGCCCACGGTATCTTCGCGCTGGCACCACCCCCCAAATCATCGAGCGTCACTACATGTGCAGCGGCAAACTGAGCCTTGCGCCGCATTATGCGCCCGTCTTTATCCGGATAGAACGAGCTCACCACGTAAAACGTGTTACAATCCCCCCGGCTGAAGTCAGATTTCCGGCGGAGCCATCTGTCCGCTATCGGCCCGCCGAACCAGACACCGTTCGGCGCCAGATCAGGTGGCTGCTTGAAGGCGGTCCCGTAGATGCTGGCGCCTTCAGGGACTATGTGGAAGACGGCGTCGGCGAACTCTTTGTTGGTGACGGCGACCGGGTTTTCGTAACGGACGGCGGATACAATTATGTCCGAAGTGTTGGCGGCAAACGCGCCCGAGGGGCTGGCGTTTTGGGGGGAATTCGCGTATAATTTTTTCATTCAAAAGCTCCTAGAATACACCGTCGCTTTACCTGACAGGGGGGCGGCGGTGTCTTTAAATTTGGCGCGGTGATTGAGCGCAGACCGCATCGGTAATCGCGTGCAGGATGGCGACCTTGCGGGTCATTCTCATGCTCGCCGCTAACGGGCGTATTTAGTTTTTTTGAGGCGATATGTTGACCAGTCCCGGGCATCAAATTTCCCCGGCTTCAAGGGCAGCCTGAAATCGTTGAGCCGCAGAGTTTGTGATGAGAGACGTGCTGCCGCATTTGACCAACTCAATCTTTCCGGCTGCGACTAGCTCGTAAAACTTCGTCCGCCCAAGACCATGGGCTTTGCAGAACTCGTTCACACGCCAATTGACAGTGCGAGTGTGAGTGTGTTTGTGCTCGATTGACATAGCCGTCTCCATTCGTTCAGCGGCAAGCAGGTCCGCATATGAATAGTTTTAGGGGATGTCAGCGAACATAGAAAATCGTCAACTGTCGGATTTTCAGCAGTTGGTTAATTGAGGTTTGGGGAGGAAAAAGCTACGGGCGGGGCCAACGCTGAGGATTGCAATTTTTGTACTCGCACCTCATTTGTTCGGCCAAGGCGACTTTGTCAATTCTCACATTACCCACAGCGGCCGAGCTTGCATTATTAATAAGAGTTTCAAGGAAGTCCTCAAACTCGCTGGCCTGTAAGTCGCCGCCGTGCGAACACCATAAGGCCGCAGCGTGTGTGCCCAAGTAATGGCGGACTTCGTCGGTCTCGGGGCGTCCGTCAGCGATACCGATCAATGCATTTTCAACTTGCTCGATTAAATATGATATAGGGCTAAAGGAGGAGCCATGAGCCCCCATCAGCCAGAGAGAGGATTGAGCTTCCAACGATAAGTTGCGAAGTACTTTGCTAAATTGCTTCAACTCGGCCTTCACCCTGCTGGGAGGACTTATCGAGCGCCTTACACCATAGCTCCACAATGCAATGTCGACAATTTTCTGCGCTCCTTGCGCAAAGGCGTCGTGCTGGTCATCGGGACAAACCCAGTCGTATTCATTACCGCTTTTGTTGGTCATTGGCTTGATCCTCGGATGGGAACGACTTTGCTGTCACCATCCTGCACTGTCGAGCAGAAGGTGGCCCAGTCATCCATAATCCGCACTCGCTTATCAAACAGGTCGCCCCGGCGGTACGCAGCTTCAACTTTATTGCCGACAGCGTGTGCCAACGCCATTTCTGCGACCTCTTGAGGGTATGCCGTGCGCTCAGCCGCCCAGTCTCGAAACGAAGAACGAAAGCCGTGCGCAGTCAGGTCATGGCGTTCCATGCGCTTCAATAATTGCAAAAAAGCCATATTAGATAGAGAGGCATTGCGCCTCATGCCGGGCAGCACAAAGTCATTCACGGCGGCTTCTTTTAAACCCACTAGTACGTTTAGGGCCGCAGACGATAAAGGTACCCGGTGCTCTTTGTCACCCTTCATCCGCTCGGCTGGGATAGTCCATACAGCTTTATCAAAATCGATTTCACTCCAAGTGGCCTTGATGGCTTCGCCGGTACGTGCGGCGGTGAGTATCAGGAACTCCAAGCCACGGGCTGACACTCCATCTTGCTGACCTAATTTTTTCATAAACGCTCCAACATCATCGTAGGGAAGCGCTGCGTGATGTTTTACCTTTTGCACCTTTGAGCGGGCGGGGAGTAGGGTATCAAGATGCCCTTTCCAACGAGCCGGATTTTCGCCTTCGCGATAATTCCTGACCGTTGCCCAATCCAGTATGGCTTCAATTCGACCTCGCACCCGACCAGCGGTTTCGGTCTTGGTGGACCATATTGGATCAAGCACTTTCATGACCAATACTATATCGACAGACTGTACAGGTAGGTTGCCAAATACTGGGTAGGCATAGGTAGCCAGAGTATTTGACCACTGGCTGGCATGTTTGATGTTCTTCCAGCCCGCGCTGTGGGCGCTAATGTACTTTGCTGCACAATCCTTGAATGTCATGAACTTTACGGCTTCGGCTTGCTTTTGCCCACGGACCAGCTTCCGTTGTTCAATGGGATCAATCCCCTCACGCAACAGCCGGCGACAGATCAGAGCTTCCTCCCGGGCATCAGCCAATGAAACAGTGTGCAGAGGGCCAAGCCCCATCTCCCGAGACTTCTTATTAAGCGTAAAGCGAAACACCCACGACTTCGTAGAAAACTTACTGACTTGTAAATATAGACCGCCGCCATCGGCGTGGAAGCCTCTCTTGGTTTCCGCTTTGACCGTAAGCGCCGACAAACGATTAATGTTCTGTGCCATGATCCATTTATACCCATGTTTCTACCCATGTTAATATGCCGGATTAAGGCGAACACTTGCAACTGCTAAAAAACAATGGCGGACAAGGAAGGCTTTATGGGCCATGGGATAGGGCGTAAAAAAAGGATGTATAGCAGTGTGTTGAATAGGATAAGTGGCGGAGAGACAGGGATTCGAACCCTGGGAACGCTCACGCGCTCAACGGTTTTCGAGACCGCCCCAATCGACCACTCTGGCATCTCTCCGCAGGTGTGATCGTGACCAAACGGGCACGTCAGGGAGGGCGGAACATAGACAATAGGATGGCCCCCGGCAAGCGCTGTCGTGAGTAAACCTGCGCATTTTTCGATACGCTGGCATATGATATCAATAATCAGATGAAAACCCGTGTTTCCGCCATTGACATCGCCACTCCGGGAAGTATATTGCCGCCCTTCTGAGGGAGGCCGTGGGCAAGGTGCCCTCTGGCCCCTTTGACTTGAAGTTTAGAGGCGATCATGTTCGCAGTAGTAAAAAGCGGTGGCAAACAGTACAAGGTTGCCAAAGACGATACCCTTATCGTTGAGAAACTCGCCGGCGAAATCGGCGATATTATCGAGATCGGCACCGTGTTGATGCTCGGTGAAGAAGGCAAGGCACCGACCGTGGGCGCGCCCATCGTCGAGAAAGCTGCTGTCTTTGGTGAAGTGATTGACCAGTCGCGTGCCGACAAAGTGATCATCTTCAAAAAGCAGCGCCGCCAGAATCACCGTCGTAAAAACGGTCACCGCCAGGAGCAGACGGTCTTGAAGGTCGTCGAAATCAGCCCGACCGGCACCAAGCCGAAAGCCGCTGAGAAGAAGGCTCCGGCCAAGGTCGCCGACGAGAACGCAGCTGCCCCGGCCAAGGCCGAAGCGGCTAAAAAGCCGGTAGCAAAAAAGACGGCAGCGAAGAAGCCAGCAGCTAAAAAGACGGCGGCTAAAAAGCCGGCGGCTAAAAAGAAATCCGAGGAGTAAGCCCTAATGGCACATAAAAAGGCAGGCGGTAGCTCACGTAACGGTCGCGATTCCGCAGGACGTCGTCTTGGCGTCAAGAAATTTGGCGGCGAAGCCGTGATCCCGGGCAACATTATCATTCGCCAGCGCGGCACCAAGGTTCATCCTGGTGATGGCGTCGGTATCGGTCGCGATCACACGATTTTCGCGACGGTCGAAGGCAATGTGAAATTTAACAAGAAATCAGGCGGCAAGGCCGTCGTTTCGGTGCTGCCGCCGGCGAGCTAAGCCTCGCTGACCAGTGTTGTAGGTTTGAGCGAGGGAATGGCCTAACCATTCCCTCGTTTTTTTTGGCGTTATTCCATCCCCGCAAGGGATATTGTACTGAAAGGCCTGAACCGGATTGCGCATGCAGCCCCGTTCTAAGTGCGAACAATGAAGTTCCTCGACGAAGCGAAAATTTATGTCAGAAGTGGCGATGGCGGTAACGGCTGCGTCAGTTTTCGCCGTGAGAAGTTCATCGAGTACGGCGGGCCGGACGGTGGTGATGGCGGCCGTGGCGGTGATCTGGTATTCGAATGCGTCAATGGTCTGAATACGCTTATTGATTTTCGCTACAAGCAGCATTTCAAGGCGCCGCGCGGCATCGACGGGATGGGCAAGAATCGCAGCGGCGTTTCGGGCAAAACCCTTGTCATCAAGGTGCCCCCGGGGACGCAAATTCTTGATGAAGACAAGGAAACGCTGCTGGCTGACTTGACCGATCCCGGGCAAAGCTTTGTCTTTCTCAAGGGCGGGAACGGCGGTTTTGGCAATTCGCATTTCAAGTCGTCAACGAATCAGGCACCGCGCCGTGCGAATCCGGGTCTCGAGGGTGAAGAACGCTGGGTATGGCTGCGACTGAAGCTGATTGCCGATGCCGGACTTATCGGGCTGCCCAATGCCGGTAAATCGACGTTCCTGGCAGCCTGTTCCAGAGCCCACCCGAAAATAGCCGATTATCCGTTCACCACGTTGCACCCGAATCTGGGTGTGGTCGCGATTGATGACCGGACGTTCGTGCTCGCTGACATTCCGGGGCTGATTGAAGGGGCCAGTGACGGGGCCGGCCTCGGCACGCGCTTCCTGGGTCATGTCGAACGGTGCCCGGTATTGCTGCATCTGGTCGACGGCACGTCCGAACATGTTGCCGAAGATTATCATACGGTCATGGGTGAATTGCAGGCTTACGGTGGCGGTCTGGCGGAAAAGCAACAAATCGTGGCACTCAACAAGATTGACGCGCTCGATGCCGAAACCATCGAGGAGCGCCGAGCCGAACTGGCTGCTGCCTGCGGTCATGACGTCTATGCGATTTCCGGGTTTGCCGGTGTCGGCGTTCGAGACCTGACCTATGCCCTTGAGAAAATAATCCTTACTGAACGCGCCCGTGAGATGGAGGGTGATAAAGATGACGAAGGTTATCAGCCATGACCCACCGTCCTTTGAATGATGCCAAACGCGTCGTTATCAAAATAGGCTCTCAACTGCTGGTCGATCCTGAAACCGGACATGTGCATCGTCGCTGGCTGGAAACGCTGGCTGACGACATTGCAATTCTCCGCAATCAGGGCAAGGAAGTGACAATCGTTTCTTCCGGGGCCATTGCCGTCGGTCGCCGTCATCTGAAGTTGCCGACCGGCAAGCTGATGCTGGCCGAACAGCAGGCGGCGGCAGCGACCGGTATGGTGCGGCTGGCGCACGCTTATCAGGAAGTGCTCGGCAAGCACGAACTGACGGTGGCGCAAGTCCTGCTGACCCTTGATGATTCCGAGAACAGACGTCGCTATATCAACGCCCGCAATACCTTAACGGAGTTGTTACGCCTTGGCGCAGTGCCGCTGATCAATGAAAATGACACGGTGGCCACGGACGAAATTCGCTTTGGCGACAATGACCGGCTGGCGGCGCGGGTGGCGGCGATGATTTCAGCTGATCTGCTGATCATGCTGTCCGATATCGACGGGCTTTATTCTGCCAACCCTCAAGTTGATCCGAACGCCGTTTTCGTGCCCGAAGTGATGGGGCATATCACGCCTGAGGTCGAAAAAATGGCCGGTGTGCAGCTTTCCGGGGATTCCCGCGGCGGCATGGTGACCAAACTGGCTGCGGCGAAAATCGCCATGGGCGCAGGAACCACGGCGATGATCACATTGGGCAAGGAGTTGAATCCCTTGCAACGAATTCTGAATGGTGCCCGCTGTACGGTGTTTGTGCCTGAGGGCAACCCGCGCACGGCACGTAAGGAATGGATCGCCGGTTCCCTGAAGCCGATGGGGCGGCTATATCTCGACGCCGGTGCCATGAAGGCGCTGAACGGCGGCAAAAGCCTGCTGCCTGCAGGGGTGCGTAAAGTGGACGGCAAATTCGAACGCGGCGATGCCGTTGCGATCATGGATCCGGATGATCGCGAGATCGCACGCGGCCTGGTCGCCTATGCCTATGACGAGGCCGGTAAAATCGCCGGGCACAAGACCGGTGAAATTGAAGCCATTTTGGGTTATCGTGGTCGTGACGAAATGGTTCACCGCGATGATCTGGTGCTGACTTAAGGGTTAGGGTTATGGACGGACAGAGCAACATCCCGATGCTGATGCGTGAAATCGGCGAGAATGCCCGGTCTGCCGCGGCCCGGCTGGCGGTCGCTTCAACGGCGTCGAAGAACAAGGCGCTGCTCGAAATGGCGGCCAGTCTGCGTCGACGCGCCAACCACATCCTGTCGGAAAACGCCAAGGATATCGAGGCCGGGGAAGCCAAGGGGCTGTCCGGCGCATTGCTTGATCGTCTGCTGCTGAACGAAGACCGCATCGAAGGCGTGGCCAGAGGCCTGGAAGCAATTGCAGAACTGAACGATCCGATCGGTGCCATCGACAGCGCCTGGGACCGTCCGAACGGCCTGCATATCGAACGCGTCCGCGTGCCCTTGGGGGTCATCGGCGTAATCTATGAAAGCCGCCCCAACGTAACGGCGGATGCCGGCGGGCTGTGCCTCAAATCCGGCAATGCCTCCATATTAAGGGGCGGGTCGGAAAGTTATCATTCCAGTCGCGCCATCATGGAAAGTCTGAGTGAAGGCCTGAATGCCGCCGGTCTGCCGGAATATGCCATCCAGCTGGTGCCGACCAAAGACCGTGCCGCTGTCGGCGAAATGCTGACGATGACCGATTATATCGACGTCATTGTGCCGCGCGGTGGCAAGTCGCTGATCCAGCGCGTTTCCGATGACAGCAAGGTGCCGCTGTTCAAGCATCTCGAAGGCATCAACCACACCTATGTGCATGCAGCCGCCGATCCGGTCATGGCCCGGGACGTGGTCGTCAATGCCAAGATGCGCCGAACCGGCATCTGTGGTGCCACCGAAACCCTGCTGATCGACCGCGCGATTGCACCCCAGCAGTTGTCGAACATTGTCGACGGTCTGATTGCCGCCGGCTGCGAGGTCCGGGGCGATACGGAAAGTCAGTCACTGGATCCGCGCATAGTGGCTGCCAGCGACGCAGACTGGGATACGGAATATCTCGACAGCATCATTGCCGTCAAACAGGTCGACGGCGTCGACGATGCGGTCCGCTTCATCCGCAAGCACGGTTCCGATCATACCGACGCCATCATCACCGGTGATGCCGCTGTCGCCGAGACGTTCCTTAACACGGTCGACAGTGCCATCGTATTGTGGAATGCCTCGACCCAGTTTGCCGATGGCGGCGAGTTCGGTATGGGTGCCGAGATCGGCATCTCGACCGGCAAGCTGCACGCCCGCGGCCCGGTCGGCGTCGAGCAACTGACGTCGATGAAGTACGTGGTGCGCGGCACCGGACAGACAAGACCGTAAATATCTGACTGAAGATTTGTTGAGGAGAAAATCATGATCGCAACATGGACCGTCTATCTTTCGGGGGAAATTCATTCGGACTGGCGCGAGCGTATCGCCGACGGCGTCAAGGCAGCGGGGCTGCCGGTCGAACTGGTATCGCCGGTGACGGTGCACGAGGATTCGGACGATTGCGGCGTTGCCGTGTTCGGTGCCGAAAGCGACAAGTTCTGGCATGACCACAAGGGCGCACAGCTAAATGCGATCCGCACCAAGACGCTGCTGAAAAGCGCCGATATTGCGGTGGTCCGCTTCGGCGAAAAATACAAACAGTGGAATGCCGCGTTCGATGCCGGTTATGCGGCGGCCCTTGATATCCCCTACATCACCCTGCATCCGGCCGAGCACGACCATGCCCTGAAGGAAGTCGACGGCGCCGCGCAAGGTGTTGCCCGCGAGCCCGAGCAGGTCGTTCAGGCTCTGGCCTACATCATTCTGGGCGAGATGCCGTCGAAGCGTGTCACAAAATCGTCGGCCCCCGGGGCCGAAGCTGCGGAGTAAACGGTCCTGCCGAGTTTTACCCGTCGCATCGGATTGCTTGGAGGTTCTTTCAATCCGGCCCATCAGGGACACCTGCATATTTCACGGACGGCATTGAAGATGCTGGCCCTGGACGAGGTGTGGTGGATTGTCTCACCGCAAAATCCGCTTAAACCGACAGATGGTATGGCGTCATTCGAGCGCCGACTGGCCGAGGCCGAGCAGGTGACGGCCAAGGATCCGAGGATTCATGTCAGCGATCTGGAAGCCCAGCTTGGGACACGCTTTACCGCCGATACCCTGTCTCATCTGGTCGCCGGCAGTCCCGATGAGCGCTTCGTGTGGCTGATGGGGGCCGACAATTTATCGCAAATCCATCACTGGCGGGACTGGTCACGAATTTTTAGCATTGTCCCCGTTGCAGTATTTGGTCGTCCGGGATACTCTATAAGGGCTACATCTAGTGTAGCAGCCCGGCGTTTCGCTCGGGACCGGTGGCCCCAAAGAGCGGCAAAGCGTCTGGTTGATGCGGATCTGCCAGCTTGGGTGTTTCTGAAAATTCGCGAACATCCTCAGTCGGCGAGCGAGATCCGGGCGCAAGGCGGGTTTTGAGCCGAGTGCGAGAATGTCGTTGTGTCCGAAGCGAATTACTGGGCATAGAAAGTAAATTCTGGTCGAAAGGAACATAACAATACCAAGCAAACGCAAACTTCGCCCGTCCGGGGATGCTCTCCGGGCGTTGGTTGAATCCTCCCTCGATGACGACAAAGCGGAAGACATTGTTGTTATCGACCTCACCGGCAAGACCCAAATGGCTGATTACATGGTCATTGCCTCAGGTCAATCAAGCCGACAAGTCGGTGCCATGGCCGACCACCTCTGCAGGAAAATGAAAGATCTCGGCGTCAAGGAAGTCGCCGTCGAAGGAGCCGGTCAAAGTGACTGGGTACTGATCGACGCCGGCGATGTCGTCGTGCACTTGTTCCGGCCCGAGGTGCGGGATTTCTACAGCCTTGAAAAGTTGTGGACGGTTCCGGATGTGGTGGCGGGAACGGGCATCGGCGCACAGCCGTTGGCAGGATCCGTCGCTTAATGGTGATTTCCCGCTCGGGCCGACTTAACCCGGGCTTGGGATACGGGCGAAACAGAGCGGTGCGGCTCAATTGAGCTGCCCATAAAGGATTGTCGACGTGCGGTTGACACTTATCGCGGTCGGACGTGCCAAGCGCAGTCCGGAGCAGGAACTTTTCAACTCATATCTGAAGCGGCTCAGGCCGCCCCTTGATCTCATTGAAGTCGAGGAAAAGCGACCGCTTGCCGGGCCGGAACTGATGGCCCGTGAAGCGGACCTGCTTGCCGAAAAAATACCCGCGGGTGCCTATCTGGTGGCGCTGGATGAACGGGGCAAGGCGATGAAAAGCAGGTTGTTTGCAGAAAAGATTGAAGAAATCAGGGATGCTGGCCGTGATGTGGTCTTTGTCATCGGCGGTGCCGATGGTCTGGCCGAAGTTATTCGTGACCGTGCCGATATGATCCTCGGGTTCGGCCCACAGACCTGGCCGCATATGTTGGTCCGCGCCATGCTGGCCGAACAGCTGTATCGGGTCCAGACGATCCTGGCCGGGCATCCCTATCACCGCGATTGAAGCCTGATCTTCGGCTTTAACCGGCGTGAGCCGGATGGTAGTGTCCGCACTCATTGATATTTAGACCGATCTGGAGTGAATAATGACTGACTTAAGCCTTGATCAGGCCCGTGAAATTATCGCTGCTGCCCGCGCCGAAGGCCGCAAACTTGGGTTGAAGCCGTTGACCGTGGTGGTGCTTGATGCTGCCGGTAACACAAAGGCGCTGGAACGCGAAGACGGGGCTTCCAACATGCGTCCCGCCATTGCGACCGGTAAAGCCAATGGCGCACTGGCGATGGGGCTGGGGTCTCGTGCATTGTTCGAGCGTGCCAAATCCGAGCCTTTTTTCATTCAGGCGATGAACGAACTGGCCGGCGGATCGCTGGTGCCGGTCCCGGGTGGCGTGCTGATCAAGGATGACAGCGGCAAGATCGTCGGCGCCGTCGGTATAACCGGCGACAATTCCGATAACGACGAAGCGGCTGCCAAGTCGGGCATCAAAGCTGCCGGTTTCACTACCGATGGCGGTTGACCCTACAAACCGGGTTTGCACGACATATATTATAGATGCCTGCCGGAATCGGTTATACTGCCGTCGAACTGAGGAAATGAGCGAGTATTGAGCGTGATGCGTAATCCAACCAGACCAAAACCCGTCATGCTTTGCATCCTTGATGGCTGGGGCGACCGTGCGCCGGCGGTCGATAACGCCATTTCCGTCGCCGCGACCCCGACTTGGGATTCGCTGCTCGCCAAATACCCGCATTCCCGGTTGAACGCTTCGGCTCTGGAAGTCGGCTTGCCGGAAGGCCAGATGGGCAACTCCGAGGTCGGTCACATGAACCTCGGTGCCGGTCGTGTTGTGATGCAGGAATTGCCGAAGATTGATATGGCCGTGCGCAACGACACCTTGAAAAACGAACCGGCCCTGAAGAACTTTATCGCCGCCCTCAAGAATAGCGGGGGCACCTGTCATCTGCTCGGTTTGCTGTCCCCGGGCGGGGTGCATTCACATCAGGACCATATGGTTGCCATTGCCAAAGCGGTCACGGACGGTGGCGTCCCGGTACGGGTACATGGCTTTTTTGATGGCCGCGACACATCGCCAAAGGCTGCCAAAGGCTACATCGAAAAATTTGAAGCCGACATTGCCGGTTTTAAGGATTGCCGCATCGCCACGGTCAGTGGCCGCTACTTTGCGCTGGATCGGGATAACCGTTGGGACCGGGTCGAAAAATCCTATGCCTGCATGACAGAGGCCGCAGGTGTGCCTTTTGACAATGCCATTGATGTTGTTGATGCCGGGTATGCCGCCGGCAAGACGGATGAATTCATTCTGCCGTCGCCGATTGCCGGATACGAGGGCATGCGCGATGGCGACGGCGTTATGATGTCCAACTTCCGCGCCGACCGGGCCCGGGAAATCATGGCCGCCCTCTGCGCACCGGCCTTCGACGGGTTTGTCCGGCCCCGCAATCTTCATTTTACTGCGGCCCTCGGCATGGTCGAATATTCGAAGGCACACGCTGCCTACATGACGGCAATTTTTCCGCCAACTCAGCTTTCGCACATTCTTGGCGAGATCGTTTCCGAGGCAGGGATGCGACAGTTGCGCATCGCCGAGACGGAAAAATATGCACACGTCACGTTCTTCCTGAACGGTGGCCGTGAAGATGTTTTCGCGGGCGAGGAACGCATCCTCGTGCCGTCGCCAAAGGTCGCAACCTATGATCTGCAACCTGAAATGTCGGCTCCCGAAGTGACCGACAAACTGGTCGCCGCCATTGTCGGTGGCAGGTTTGATCTGATCATTGTCAACTATGCCAATGGCGACATGGTCGGCCATACCGGAATCCTGGAAGCCGCCGTCAAGGCTGCTGAAACCATTGATGCCTCACTGGCCCGGCTGGAAAAAGCGATTGTCGACGTTGGCGGGGTCATGCTGGTGACGGCGGACCATGGCAATTGCGAGCAAATGCGCGAGCCCGATGGCGGTGCGCATACGCAACACACTCTTAACCTGGTGCCGTTTATAATGGTCAATGCGCCGGCTTATGTGCACGGTTTGTCCGAGGGACGGCTTTCAGATGTGGCGCCGACTTTGCTGAGGCTACTGGAATTGCCACAACCGGCGGAAATGACCGGGCGTTGCCTGATCAAGGAGAATACTGCTGAAAGCGCAGCAGCCGAGTAACACTTCTTCCGAACGATGCTGCAGATTTTCAATACTGCTGGGCGTTGTCGTATGGGCATGCGTCCTGCAGGCAAGTCCATTACATGCGCAATCCAAATCCGCCACGACTACGGAAAGTCTGAAGCAGATCGAAGAGCGTATGAATGCGGAGAAAGCGGCCGCTGAGGAAGCCCGTGCCCGGGCCGAGATTATGGGCCGTGATATTGTCAGCCTGCAAAATGAACTTGTCTCCGCGGCGAGTGCTGTGCAGCACCACGAAACCCAGGTCGCGGCTCTGGAGACAAGGCTGCACGCGCTTGAACGCCTGCGGGAAAACAAGACCCACGATTTGCGCGAAGGCCGTACCAAATTCGGCCGCGTTTTGGCGGCCATGCAACGGATCGCCCAGTTCCCGCCGGAAGCCTTGATTGCGCAGCCTGTAAAACCCGCCGACATGGTTCGAACAGCGATATTGCTGCGCTCGGCGGTCGGCGAGATTGATCGTCAGGCGACGACACTGCGTGAAGAATTGGTCTTCCTTGGCAAGGCGCGCGATGAAATCGAAGCCCGCGAAGTGGCACTCAGGGAAACGACCGAGTTGCTTGATCGGGAACGGCGTCGTTTAGGCGCCCTGATGTCCCGAAAAAAGGTACTGAAACGGCGTGCCGACAGTCAGGCGCAGGAGGCTGAACAGCGAATCGCTCAGCTTGCCGGTAAGGCGCAAACGCTGCGTGACTTGCTGGAAGGCATTGAGCAGGAACGTGCGCGCGCCCGAAAAGCCCCCGCAGCACCAGAAAAAAAGACCGATAAGGCCAGCCGCGAAGTCCCGTCGCTCAGGCCTTTCAGCAAGGCAAAAGGTTCGCTCGGTCTGCCGGCGATGGGAAAAATCGCCGGGAACTATGGCGAAAAGACCGAAAGCGGGCTATCGCGCAAAGGCATGACAATTGCCACACCGCCAGGTGCCCAGGTTACGGCAACGTATGACGGTGCTGTGGTTTATGCCGGAAAGTTTCGAGGTTACGGGCTTCTCTTGATCATCGAACACGGCGAGGGATATCATACGCTTCTCGCCGGGATGACCCGGATCGATGTCGAGCAGGGGCAAACAGTCTTGGCCGGAGAGCCTGTCGGTGTCATGGAACAGAGCGAGAGCGGCCAGCCAGTTTTATATGTCGAATTACGCCGTGACGGCCAACCAATCAATCCGCTGCCCTGGTTGGCTTCACGCAAAAATGAGGTAAACGGATGAAATATCGGATGATTTCCACGCTTGGCGCAATGTCGTTGGCGCTGGGCGTTTTTGCGTGGTCCGCCCCTGCGGTCGCCGTTGACGCAAAGAAAAATGATGAAGAAACCTATCGCCTGCTTTCCCTGTTCGGTGATGTTTTCGAACGGGTGCGTGCTGAATATGTCGAGCCGCCAAGCGAAGAAGAGATGATCGAGGCCGCCATCACCGGCATGCTGAGCGCGCTTGACCCTCATTCCAGTTATCTCAACGCCAAAAATTTCAAGGAAATGCAGGTCAACACCCGTGGTGAATTCGGCGGGCTTGGCATCCAGGTTACGATGGAAGCCGGATTTGTGAAGGTCATTTCCCCGATTGACGATACCCCGGCATTCCGTGCCGGCGTTGAAGCCGGCGACATCATTACGCATCTTGATGGTGAGTCCGTCCAGGGCCTGACCCTGGCGCAAGCCGTTGATAAAATGCGCGGCAAGGTCGGCAGTGACATTCGCATCACACTGGCACGCGAAGGCCGTGAGCCGTTTGATGTGACGATCACCCGCTCAATCATCAAGATCACGTCGGTCCGCTCGCATGTCGAAGGTAAAGTCGGTTATGTCCGCATTACCTCGTTCAATGAACAGACGGACAAGGGACTTGAACGCGCGATCAAGAAAATGAGAGATGAGATCGGCAAGGATTTCCAGGGCATTGTACTTGATCTGCGCAATAACCCGGGCGGACTTCTCGATCAGGCGATTGCGGTTTCCGATGCCTTTCTGGATCGGGGCGAAATCGTCTCGACCCGGTCACGCAAACCGGAAGATACACAACGCTTCAATGCCCGGGAGGGTGATCTGGCTTCCGGTCTGCCGGTCGTTGTGCTGATCAACGGCGGGTCTGCTTCGGCGTCCGAGATTGTTGCCGGCGCTCTGCAGGACCATCGTCGGGCCATCATCCTCGGTACCCGTTCATTCGGCAAAGGCTCGGTGCAGACGATTATGCCCCTTGCCGGCAATGGGGCTATGCGGCTTACCACGGCGCGCTATTACACCCCGTCCGGACGTTCGATCCAGGCCAAAGGCGTAGAGCCGGATATCGAGGTCAAACAGGCTAAATTCGAAGAGATTACGTCGTCACGTCCACGACGCAGTGAAGCGGATTTGCGCGGTGCCCTTGATACCGAGAAAAAGGATCCTGCCAAAACAGATCAGACTGATCCTGAGAAAGCCACTAAAGATAAGCCGAAGGACGACACGAAGGATAAGCCGAAAGCCGACAAGGCCGCCGGCGATGACAAACCTGAAGGCGATGCGCAAGACTATCAACTGGCAAGAGCACTGGATCTGATCCGAGGCCTCGCAATCCTGTCGCAGAATGCAGCGGCGAAATGATGGCTGCCATAACCGGCAGTTCCGAATGATAAAGGCACGGCTCGCAGATGGTGCGAGCCGTTGCCGGGCTTGGAGGGCGGTGTGAAGCTCCCGAAAATATTCGGCAAGAAAAAAGACGAAGACATCGACGAGGACGAATTCGAGATCGCTGAGCTCGATGATGACCTTGATGATGAGCTTAACGAAGCCCTTGGGTCAACCAAGAGCGCTTCCAGCCAACCTGTGCGAGAAAGCAAGCCGTCGGCCCAGAAAGTTGCGGACCATGCTGACGATGAAGAAATGGTCGGCGTTGACGGTGCGTTGGAAAATCCCTTCGACAAAGTCGATGATGATGATGACGACGATGAATACGAGGATGATGACGACGAATATGAAGATGAGGCTTCGGATAAAAAGAAAGCCATCATTTTTGCGGCAGCCGGTTTTGGCGTACTGCTGCTGAGCATCCTCGGGGGGGCCGGCTGGTGGTTCTTTTCTGACGCCCCGGCTGACGTGGCGTCACAGGAAAAGCGCCCGGGTAGCGTCGAGATGGCTATGCCGGCACCGCCAGGCAGCCTCAATGCACGGCTCACGACGCCCAGCCTGAATACATTGACTGAAGCCGGTGCCGGTGCGGCGCAAGCCACGACAGAGACACCGGCACCTGTGGCAACGCAGGAGGCTGCGCCTGTACAGGCCAAGGTGGAGGCCGAACAAACAACTGAATCTGCAACGCCGTTTGCACAGGATCAGGCCGGTTCTGCCCCAGTAACCAGTTTGAATTCACTGAATAGTACAAGCTCCCTCGGGGGCTCGAATTCTGTCGGTGGCGGCATGGTCGTGCCAGCCGTGGCGAGTTCGGCAATGGGACGGATCGCCGATCAGCCGACGGCGGCGGACCAGAGTCAGGCGCTTGCCGGTGCACCGGTCAAGGCGCTGATCGAAGAAAAAGACGGGATTGGCAAATTGCCGAAGATCAGCAGCAAAGGCGCCGTGCCCTGGCAGGTCTATTCGCGTCCAACCGACCCAGGCATTACCGGGCCCAAAATTGCCTTGATGATCGAGGGTATCGGTCTTAGCCGACAGGCATCACTGGGGGCGATCAATAAATTGCCACCGGCTGTCAGTCTGGTATTGAACCCGTATGCCCGTGATCTCAATGATTGGGTTTTCCGTTCCAGACTTGCCGGTCATGAGGTTTTTGTATCTCTGCCGATGGAAAGCGAAGATTTCCCGCTTGAGGATGCCGGACCTCTGGCTTTGGATACACGCATCCAGCTTGCGGAGAATCAACGCCGTCTTGATATGGTGATGGCCAGTGCCGGTGGATACGTCGGTCTTGTTTCCTTCATGGGGTCACGCTTCATGAAAGCGGAAGTGCAGATGCGCAAGCTGTTCAAGACCTTCGGAGATCGCGGCGTGATGTTTGTTATCGGCGGCAATCGAACCCGTAACGACGCCTTGACGATCTCAAAGGAGTTGAAACTGGTTTATGGTGAAAGCGAGATGTATATCGATGACATTCCGAGCGTTCAGCAAATCCGCACCAATCTTGATCGGCTTGAAAGTTTAGCCAAGGAACGTGGCAGTGTTCTGGCAACGGCTCGGGCTTACCCGGTGACGATCAAGAACATTCTCGACTGGGTCGAGACTTTAAAGGACAAAGGTGTCGTATTGGTGCCGGTCTCGGCCGTCGCGACAATTCCCGTAGTAACACAGTAATTTGGAGTCTTATCAGAATGACCGGTTATCCGGGAGTGCCTGCTGGTTACCGGCCTTGTGCTGGTGCGGCCGTATTCAATCCTGAAGGCCTTGTTTTCGTTGGTTGTCGGATAGAGATGGACCCCAAGAAGGATTTTGCCTGGCAGTTGCCGCAAGGCGGACTGGACCATGGTGAAGACCCCGAGAAGGGTGCGCGCCGGGAGCTTTTCGAGGAGACCGGCATTCGCTCGGTTTCGTTGCTGTCGGCCATGGATGACTGGATCACTTACGATTTCCCGCCGGAAATTCTAGGAAAACGGTTCAAGAAACATAAGGGTCAGGCACAAAAATGGTTTGCCTATGGCTTTACCGGTGATGTCGACGAGATCAACCTTGGAATTCACGGAAAGCCTGAGTTTAAACAATGGGACTGGGTCCCGTTAAATCATATTCCTAGCTTGATTGTGCCCTTTAAACGCAATGTTTACGAGGTTATTGTTAACGCGTTCCAGCCTGTTTCCGAGCGCTGGGCTCGCCAAGGGGTTTGAATAAATGATTATGTATCTACAGGTGTTCGGCGGCTTTGTAATTCTTATCGTTGCTGCTGAAGCGATGGTGCGTGGTGCGGTCGTTATCGCCGATAAAATGGGCATATCAGCCATGGTGATCGGGATGACGGTTGTCGCATTCGGTACATCGGCACCGGAACTCATGGTCAGCCTTCAGGCGGCGCTTAATGGCTCTACCGGGCTTGCGATCGGGAACATAGTCGGCTCGAACATTGCGAACGTCTGGATGATCTTGGGGGCTTCGTGCCTGATCACGCCAATTCTGGTCAAACCCGATGCCATGAAGCGCGATATCCTTCTGCTGGCAGGTGGCACGCTGCTGTTCTCAGGGTTCTGTCTGGACGGCGAACTGGGCCTGGTTGCCGGCATCGCGTTTCTGGTTGTTTTCGGGGCGTTTCTGGCCTTTTCCTATTTTCGTGAAACCGCTGATCCTGAAGTAATGAAAGAGCATCAGGAAGAACTCGAGGAGCTGGAAAAAGGCGTTCCGAAAAGCATACCCATTGCAATTATCATGACCATTGTCGGCATTTCGGGTCTGGCTTTCGGTGCCGATATTCTCGTGACCGGTGGCTCCGAGATTGCGCGCTCCTTCGGCGTTTCGGAAGAGGTGATTGGGTTAACGCTGTTTGCTTTCGGAACCTCATTGCCTGAACTTGCCGCATCCGTCGTTGCTGCGTATCGCGGGCATCCGGATGTCGCAATTGGCAACGTCATTGGCTCCAACATATTCAATATGCTGCTGGTCGGCGGCGTCGTCTCGCTGGTCGCGGCCATTCCTGTTCCGTTGCAGGTTCTTAACTTCGATATATGGGTCATGGTCCTGGCGACAGCGATGCTGATGCCGGTTCTGCTGGGCTGGATGACGTTGAACAGGACGTATGCTGCCGTCTATTGCCTGCTGTACGTCGGCTATGTCGGTGCCCAGGCCTATGGTGTCGAGCGCCTTCTGGCGGCAATCTGATCAGCAAGCCCATGCGACATGTGCTGGTAACGGGTGGCGGCAAGCGGATTGGCAGAGCCATCGTCGAGCAATTAGCCCGTAACGGCTGGGATATCGCAATCCACTGCAATGCTTCAAGGGATGAAGCGGACGCGGCGGCGGAAGCTGTCCGCGCCTTGGGACGCAAGGCCGTTGTTCTGCAAGCCGATCTTCAGGATGAAGATGCCGTCCGGGCACTGGCAGGGGAGGCTTCTGGCGCTCTTGGTGGCCTGAATGCGCTGGTCAACAATGCTTCGGTTTTTGTCGGGGATGATGTCGACACCGAAAACCGCGCATTGTGGGATATGCATATGGCGGTCCATATGCGCGCGCCCTTTGTTCTGGCGATGGAACTGCTTCACCAATTGCCCGCGGATCAGAACGGCGCCGTCGTCAATATAGCGGATCAACGGGTGCTCAACCCTTCACGGCACTTTCTCAGTTATACCCTCAGCAAGATGGCGCTTTGGGATCAAACTCAGGTGCTGGCACGGGCGATGGCACCAAGAGTGCGCGTCAATGCGGTGGGACCGGGGCCGGTGCTTCCGAGCAGCCGTCAAAGTGCTGAAGATTTTGATCAACAAGCTCGCCAGACGCCGCTGGAGCGTGCGGTTCAGCCCGAAGAAGTGGCGGCCGCCGTGGCGTTTCTGCTTGACGCTCAAGCGGTGACCGGGCAGATCATCGCTGTCGATGCAGGACAGCATCTCAACTGGGCCTATGAATTGCCACAAGCTGCCCCAAGGGAATGACAGGCATCACGGTCTGCGCCTCAGTTGTATGCAGGACAATCGGAGAGAGACGTGACGACGAAACCGAATGAGCTTCTGGAACCATTGAAGATTGCCGATGCGCGTCAGCGAATCCGCCATGTCTTTGTCCGAGACCTTGTCCTTATGGCGCTGATCGGCGTGCATTCGCATGAAATCGACCGCCAGCAGCGGGTTCGGATCAATCTTGATCTGTCGGTTCGTGAGGGCGAGGGTGGTCTTGATGATAAACTGGCAAATGTTGTGGATTACGAACACCTTGTAACCGGCGTGCAGGAAATCTTTGATCGTGGACATGTCGGTCTGGTCGAGACGATGGCCGAGAAAATAGCCGCCATGTGCCTGGAAGACGTTCGGGTTCGGTCCGCACGGGTCCGCGTTGAAAAACTCGATATATTCGAGAATGCGCAAAGCGTTGGCGTGGAAATCGAACGTTTTAATCACCAAGTATAAATAGTTAATAAATCAGCAAATACTTGTCGCTTCTAGGTTTAACAGGCTGTGATCTGTTTAGCCTTTTGCACAATTTGACAATTGTTGCGTGATTGTGACGCCTGTATTATGGGCGAGTTATTCCGGCGCCTAATTTAATAAAATACATAGTAATATCAGTGAGTTAATAAATTGCCCATTAATTGGGCAAGATGCTTAACCCCTACTAAATCATAACAAAATTTGTCTGATCGGACTTTTTTCAACATGGTTATCCACAGGAATGGTGGATAGGTTTATGGTTAATCGCAAATCTGCCACCGGGCGTATCCGCCCGGTTGACGGATAAGCACATTTCAATGAAAAACGGGTATGCAAAAGCAACCGATAAACGACGATGTAGTGGAGCTGGCGGAGAACGCCTCTCACAATAAAGGCGCGGAGGCGATCAAGGCCCGGTTGCCCGGATTGCCGACATCGCCGGGTGTCTATCGGATGCTCAACGACGACGGCGATGTGCTTTACGTCGGTAAAGCCAAAAATATTCGCAAGCGCGTCACCAGCTATACCAACCCGGCGCGCCAGTCATTGCGCATCCGCCGGATGATTGCGCAAACGGTTAAACTGGAAATCGTCAAAACGGAGACCGAAGCCGAAGCGCTGTTACTGGAATCCGACCTGATCAAGCGTTATGCGCCACGCTATAATATCCTGCTGAGGGATGATAAGTCGTTCCCGATGATTCTTATCACCGGGGATCACGACTATCCGCAAATCGTCAAATATAGAGGTGCACGCTCCAGGCCCGGGCAGTATTTCGGGCCGTTCGCATCAGTCTGGGCCGTCAATGATACCCTGGCCCTTCTGCAGCGTGCCTTTTTGCTTAGAACATGCTCTGATGCTGTCTTCGCCAACAGAACGCGGCCCTGTCTTCTGTATCAGATCAAGCGCTGTTGCGGCCCCTGCGTGCAACGGATTTCCAAAGACGCATACAGTAATCTGGTCAGTGAGGCCCGGGAATTTCTGACCGGAGACAGTCAGAAGATTCAAAGGAAGCTGGCCGAGAATATGCAGGCGTCGTCCGATGCACTGGAATTCGAGATGGCGGCACAATATCGCGACCGCATCCAGGCGTTGTCCCGAGTGCAGTCAAAGCATGAAGCTTTGAGTGCCGGACTTGACGAAGCTGATGTGATTGCCTTGTACCATAACAGCGGCCAGACTTGCGTTCAGGTGTTTTTCTATCGCGGCTCAAGGAGTTATGGCAATCGGGCGTATTTTCCTTCGCACGCCAAGGAAGATACGGCTGAAGAGATCATCGAAGCGTTCATCGGGCAGTTTTATGCCCGTACTTTGCCGGCGCGTCTGATTCTGACGTCACATCAGTCACCCAATCATGGTCTTGTCGAAGAGGCGCTTAAAGTACGGGCCGGGCACAAAGTCGAAATTCGTATGCCGACCCGGGGCGAGAAAAAGCGGGTGATCGAAAACGCCGTCGACAATGCCCGCGAAGCGCTGGCCCGCCGTATGTCGGAAAGTGCTTCACAGCGGAAACTGCTTGAAGGGCTTGCAGATGCTTTGTCGCTTGATGGCCTGCCGGAACGCATTGAGGTCTATGACAACTCCCATGTATCGGGCACCAATGCGATCGGTGCGATGATTGTCGTCGGCAGCGAAGGATTCATGAAGAACGCCTACCGTAAATTCAACATACGTCGAGCCGGCACCGATGCGGCATCGGCCGGTGATGATTACGATATGATGCGCGAAGTTCTTGAGCGCAGATTTTCACGCGCCATCAAGGAAGACCCGGACCGGACGCGGGGGCAATGGCCGGATCTTGTGCTGGTTGACGGCGGCAAGGGTCAGCTTTCGGCTGCGTTGGGCGTTTTCGAACAATTGGGCATTGAAGACCTGGCCCTGGCAGCGATTGCCAAGGGGCCTGAACGCAATGCAGGCCGTGAAAAAATATTCTTACCGGGCAAGACCGAGGCGATCAATCTTGGCCATAAAGACCCGGTGCTGTATTTCCTGCAGCGCATCCGGGATGAAGCGCATCGCTTTGCGATCGGTACGCACAGGGCCAAGCGCGGCAAACAGATCACCCGTTCCATTCTGGATGAAGTGCCCGGGATCGGGGCAAAACGTAAAAAAGCGCTGTTGCATCACTTTGGCGCCGCCCAGTCGGTTGCGACGGCCGGTATCAAGGATCTTGAGACGGTTGAGGGTGTCAACCGGACCATCGCCAAGAAAATTTACGATTGGTTCCATCCGGAGGATTGAAACATGCTTTATATGATCACTGAAACTTTCCGGAATGGTGCCGAACCGGTCTACCGGCGATTTCGTGAAAAAGGACGCATGCTGCCCAAGGGACTGGAGTATGTTGATAGCTGGGTAACGGAAGACATGACGCGCTGTTATCAGCTTATGTCGACGGACACCCCGGAATTGCTGAATAAGTGGTCCGCCGAATGGGAAGATCTGGTTTTATTTGAAATTACCCCTTTGATGAGCAGCCAGCAGGCACAAAATATAAATTCCGGCGCGGTGCCGGTTTCAACGGCGCCGGGAACCTGATAAAAAGAATGGCATTCCAATTTTCCGCGTCAACATGCCAACAGCCAGAGCAAACCTATGCTGACAAAAATCCCCAACATGTTGACGATCGGACGCATCGCCGCAATTCCGCTCCTGATCGTAGCGCTGATTTTTCTTGAAGCGCCGCTCGCCAACTGGATTGCATTTTCGCTCTATACCGTTGCCTGCATTACCGACTTCTTTGACGGCTATTTGGCCAGAGTGCTGGGCCAGCAATCGGCTTTTGGCCGCTTTCTCGACCCGATTGCTGATAAATTGCTGGTTGCATCGGTGCTGTTGGCTTTGGTCGGCGTTGACCGTATCAATGATGTTACCGTGCTGCCGGCAGCTGTTATCCTGTGCCGGGAAATTCTGGTTTCGGGTCTGCGTGAATTTCTGGCGGAAGTCCGCGTGCGGATGCCGGTAACGGCCCTGGCCAAGTGGAAAACCACGATACAGATGCTGGCCCTCGGTTTTCTGCTGGTCGGACCGGTCGGCCCTGATTTCGGGCCTTTGACGACGACAGAAATCGGTATTATCGGCCTGTGGGGGGCAGCACTTCTGACTTTAATCACCGGTGCCGATTATCTGATTGTCGGCATTCGTCAGATCGCCAATGTTGACAAGAATGCAGAAGTCGACGCGATGGCAAAGCCTGACCCCGTCATCAATGCCGATAAGGACAATGGCAAAATATCGACAACCGGTTGATCTCAAGCGTCTATCGCACGATATTCAGCATATAAAAACGTTAAGACCACAAAGGTCGTTGGGGATATCCTGGTATGAAAATTTTCGGATTTGCAGGCTGGAGCGGGAGCGGCAAGACGACGCTGGTGAAGGCGGTTATACCGGCCTTGATCGCGCGCGGGCTGAAAATTTCAACCATCAAGCATACGCATCATAATTTTGATATTGACCGGCCCGGCAAGGATTCATTCGAACACAGAGTCGCCGGTGCCCACGAAGTGGTCATCACGGGGGCTGCCCGGTGGGCGTTGCTGCATGAAAACCGGGGTGAGCCGGAACCGGATATTGAAACCATGCTGACCCGCATGTCACCGGTTGATCTGGTCATCATTGAAGGCTTCAAATCCTATTCGCATCCGAAACTGGAAGTGTACCGTCCGGAAGTCGGAAAGCCGCTGCTTTGTGTGGATGATCCCTCAATCGTTGCCGTAGCTTCAACGGTCAAGCTTGATCTGGATGTCCCTGAAATCAATCTGAACGACGTTGAAGCGATCGCAGATTTTGTCATCAGATTTTGCGAACTGTCGGCGGAGCGGCACGATGGCGCAGCTTAAGGACGACTGCTTTGCATTCGGCGACCAATTAATTCCGTTTAACACGGCGTTGGCAGACTTGTTGGACCGGCTCGATACGGTCGTAGCCACCGAGAGCGTTGCATTGGGTGAGGCAGTGGGGCGGGTTCTGGCGCAGGACGTGGTTTCGGATCGCAATGTCCCGCCGCATGACAACAGTGCTGTCGACGGCTATGCTGTTTTTTTCAAGGATCTGGGCGCTGACAAGGAAACGCGCTTGCCTGTCACGGGCAGGGTTGCCGCCGGCCATCCGCTTGGCAGAGAAGCCAAACCCGGGGAAGCAGTGCGGATATTTACCGGCGCCCCGATGCCCGCCGGCATGGATACGGTTTTCATGGAAGAAGACTGTGCCGTTGACGGTCATGACATTTTGCTTCCGGAAGGATTGAAGCAAGGGTCAAATCGCAGATTTGCCGGCGAAGATGTGAAAATCGATGAAATCATCGTCACCGCGGGTAGCCGTCTGCGGGCTCAGGAAATTGGACTTTGCGCGTCGGTCGGTCGTGACCGGCTGGAGGTTTTCAAGCCGCTCAGTGTTGCCGTATTTTCAACCGGGGACGAAATCCGTGATCCGGGCGGGGATGCGCCTGCAGGCTGCATTTATGACGCCAATCGTCATGCCGTGATGGCGATGCTGCGAGGGCTGGGTGCCAAAGTAACCGATCTCGGCATCCTGCCTGATTCTCAGGAAGCGATTGCCAACGCGCTCGATGCGGCGCATGCCGCGCATGATGTCCTGCTGACGTCGGGTGGGGTTTCTGCGGGTGAAGAGGACCATGTAAAAGCGGCGGTCAAAAACCAGGGCAGCATCCATTTCTGGCGTCTGGCGATTAAGCCCGGAAGACCTGTGGCCTTGGGTCAGGTCGGCTCTGCAGCCTTTATCGGACTTCCCGGCAATCCCGTTGCCGCGATGGTCACTTTCCTGATGATCGCACAGCCGATGCTGCGCAGACTGACCGGAGAAACGGGATATGAGCCAGCGCGATTCAGGATTGAGTCTGATTTTTCTTACAAGAAGAAAACGGGTCGACGTGAATGGGTGCGGGTTGGTCTTGGCAAGGACAAGCAGGGGCTGCCGGTTGCCTTTAAGCACCATTCAAGCGGTGCCGGTATTCTGACATCAATGGTCGCAGCGGATGGGCTTGTGGAGCTGGATGAGCAGATTGAGCGTGTAGCCCCTGGAGACATGGTGACATTTATTCCTTTCAGCGGCCTGATTGCAGGATGACGTCATGAGAATTCTCTATTTTGCATGGGTGCGCGAACGGACAGGCGTTTCATCGGAAATCATTACCTGCCCGGATCATGTGCATACGATTGGCGACTTGCTGTCGTGGCTCGGCAAACGGGGCGGTGGCTATGCGGAAGCTTTTGAAAATAATGATATGGTCAGGGCTGCCGTGAATCAGGAGCATGTTAATATGTCGCACCCGATCCGCGACAGCGACGAAATCGCTTTTTTCCCACCGGTAACGGGAGGGATCGGATGATCCGGGTTCAGGAACAGGATTTTGATCTTGGCCAGGAACTGCAGGCTTTAAGTGCCGGCAACACGGCAATTGGCGGACTTTGCTCATTCGTTGGTCTGGTTCGGGATATCGCGGGTGAGGCAGAGATCGGCGCCATGACGCTGGAACATTATCCCGGCATGACGGAGCGCGCGCTTGAGGAAATCGAGGCTGAGGCCCATGCCCGCTGGCCGTTGCAAGCGACACTGATCATCCATCGTTACGGACGTCTTGAGCCTGGTGATCAGATTGTTCTGGTGGCGGCGGCATCGGCGCACCGCGAAGCGGCATTTGATGCCTGTCATTATCTGATCGATTTTTTGAAAACCCGGGCACCGTTCTGGAAGTTGGAAGAAACACCGGATGGACCGAAATGGGTTGATGCCCGCGCCAGTGATGAAGATGCTCAACAACGCTGGGCAAGCAAAGGTGGTGAAAAGTGAGCAAAGGCAGAGACGATGCTGCTGAGGGTCGATCGGAACCGCTCAAGGCTTTTGAGGATTTGTCGTTTCTTAACAGCCGCGACGGTCGGACTTTGCGGATTTTAGCCGAGTATCTGGAACCGGAAGCCCGCTTTGAAGAATATAACATTGCCGACACGATCGTCTTTTTTGGCTCCGCGCGGATCAAAAGCCGGGAAGAAGCAGAAAAGCATCTGGATGCTGCAAAACGTCATAGTGGTGATATCACTTGTGCCGAACGCGATTTGCAAATGTCTCAATATTATGAAGCGGCTCGTGCTCTGTCGGGTCGTTTGACGACCTGGTCAAAGACCCTGGAAGGATCGCGGCGTCGCTTTGTCGTGTGCACCGGCGGTGGGCCCGGAATCATGGAAGCCGCGAACAGGGGAGCATCGGAAGCCGCCGGGATCAATATCGGCCTGAATATCTCGCTGCCACACGAACAGCATGAAAACCCTTATGTGACACGAGAGCTGTGCTTCCAGTTTCACTACTTTTTCATGCGAAAATTCTGGTTCATGTATTTGGCCAAGGCAATGCTCGTTTTCCCGGGCGGTTTCGGCACGATGGACGAATTTTTTGAGACGTTGACCCTGATGCAGACCAAAAAACTCAAGAAACGTATCCCGACCGTGCTGTTTGGCAGGGCCTTCTGGGACGATGCATTGCGCCTGGACGCTTTGGTTGAAGCCGGGACAATAGCCGCTGAGGACCTTGATATGTTTCTTCTGACCGACAGTATTGATGAGGCTTTTGATTATGTGACTGCGGAATTGACGCAGCATGCCCTCGGCGCGCCCGGCGGTATATTATAATCCGACCCTATTGCCGATAACGCGCAAGATGCGTAGGCTTAGCGTGCAAAACTACCCAGAAAGGGGCATGGCGCTTGCCGGAAAATATTTATTCACAGACCTATAAGGCGGGAGACGTAATCTTCCGTCGTGGTGGCAGGGGTGAGCACGCTTATTTTATTGAGCGTGGTGCCGTTGACGTCATCATCGAAAAAGACGGGACTGATTTCGTCATCGCCCAACTCGGCGCCGGCGAGATAATCGGCGAAATGTCGATGATAGATGATGCCCCCAGATCCGCTGATGTGATAGCTATGGAAGAAACTGAACTGATCGTCATTCAGCGTTCCCGTTTCATCAAGCCGCTGACCTCGGCTGATCCGATGATGAACCTGATCCTCAGAGTGGTGCTGACGCGCTTTCGCAATGCCCAGAACCGTTACTCTGGCTTGAATATCCAGTCGGACAAAAAGAACGGCTCTCTCGAAGAAATTCGCCAGCTTGCTTTCCAGCGGATCCATGACGAACGCGATCTTTTGCGCGGCCTGGAAGCCCGGGAATTCGAGATGCATTACCAGCCGATCATATCGCTTGAAAACGGCAAGATCGCCGGCTTCGAGGCCCTGATGCGTTGGCGCAAGGCAGATGGATCATTCGTCTCTCCGGGACAGTTTATCCCGCTCGCCGAGAATACCGGTTTGATCGTCGAATTGGGCAGGTTTGCGCTTGAGACAAGCCTGAAGGATCAGCGCCAATTTGCCAGTGCTTTTGCGGAAAAATTCCCCGACGATGTTATGCCGTTCATGAGTACCAACGTTTCCGGATTGCAGCTGTCAGATCTTGAAGAAATTGACCGTATCGGCGCCATTATTCACAAAAGCGGCGTCGATCTTTCTCAGGTCAAACTGGAAATTACTGAAACGCTCATGGTTGAAAATCCGGATCATGCGGCGAATGCACTCCGCAAACTCAAAGCATTGGGTATATCGCTCGCCATTGATGATTTCGGGACTGGGTATTCAAGCCTCAGTTATCTGCACATGTTCCCGCTTGATACGCTGAAAATCGACAGGGCTTTCGTGAACAGTATGGATGATGCCGACAACAGCCGGCGGATCGTACACAGTATCGTCGGCCTGGCTTTGGCCCTGGACATGAATATCGTTGCCGAAGGTATCGAAACGGAAGCGCAAATGCTCAGTTTGCGGGAACTCAAATGCCACTATGGCCAAGGGTATCTCTTCGCAAGGCCGCAGCCTGCCGCCGCTGCGCTGGCATTGATCAATTCTGGTAAAGTTTGGCAATTTTCTTGATTTTCAATATCGCCCACTCGGTGCAAAACTGACTCCCACCTACGGAGGTTAATATGAAATATTCACTCGGCAAACACCGGGTCACGACTCGCGGTGATGATTACTGGATTGCCGCAAATGCATCGGTTATTGGCCAGGTTACGCTGGAGGCCGGAGCGAGTGTCTGGTTCGGCGCCGTGATCCGCGGCGATAACGATCCGATCATTGTCGGTGAAGGGTCCAACATCCAGGAAAACAGCGTTCTTCATACGGATCCGGGATATACACTGACAATCGGAAAGAATGTGACGGTTGGTCATATGGCAATGCTGCACGGATGCACGGTGGGCGATAATACACTGATCGGTATCGGTGCCGTCGTCTTGAACGGTGCCAAAATCGGCACCAACTGTATTGTTGGTGCCAAGGCACTGATTACTGAAAACACCGTCATTCCGGATAATTCAATGGTTGTTGGCGCACCGGGACGGATCATCAAACAGGTTTCTCCCGAGGCCATCGCAAATTTGACGCGGATCGCCAAACACTACGTCGAACGTTGGAAAATGTTCAAAACGGATTTGCTTGAGGACGGACAATAACAAATGCTGCCCATTGATCACTTCCTGCGTGCAGCCGTGCGCTTTCCCGACCGGATCGCCGTAAAGGATGGTGCGACCGAGATTACATATGCTGATCTTGCCAGCCGCGCCAATGCGCTGGCTGCCGCCTTGCAGTCGATTGATCCTGCACCGCAAAGCCGTGTTGGCATATGCGGCTATAATACCTACGAGCATCTGCTGGCGTGGCTGGCGACTTTTGCCGCCGGCAAAACGTGGATCCCGCTCAATCCAAGAAACGGCAAACCGGAACTTGACCGGATTTGTGAAGTGACCGGCCCCAGTATCGTTTTTGTCGATGGGGATTGTGGCGATAAAATAAATACCGGTTCGGCAATACGGATCACCGGCAAACCGACGGCCGCGGCGAGCGGCGGGGTGTCCCTTGCGGCGCTGATCGAAAAGCATGCCGGGGAATTACCGGTTCGGCATGATCTCAACCTCGATGATATTCAGGCAATCAAATTTACTGGCGGGTCCAGCGGCCAGCCGAAAGGGTGCATGCAGACCTACCGGGTATGGAACAGTTGTGTTGCTTCAATGCTGATCGAGTTCGATTTCGACAAGGATGACCGCAACTTGCTGGCGGCGCCGATGACACATGGCACCAATACCCTAATTATGCCGACGTTTGCGGTGGGCGGGATGCAGGTGTTTATGGGCTCGGCCAAACCGGCCTCGATTGTTGAAGCGCTGGAACGTGAAAAAGCCACGGCGATCTTTTTGCCGCCGACGGTGATTTACATGATGCTCGATGAACCGGGCATCGAAACGCGGGATTTCTCGTCCCTTAAGCATCTGATCGTTGGCGGGGCGGCAATCCGCAAGGACGAAGTGCCGCGAGCGATGAAAGTATTCAACAATGCGATGGAAACCTGTTTTGGTCAGACCGAGGCGCCGCAGATCGCAATCTGCATGCGGGCCGCTGACTGGGTAAAGCCGGAAAACTGGGCGTCGACCGGTCGCGCAACGTGTCTTACCCGGGTGGAGATCATGAACCCGGCTGGGGAAATTCTGGCGCCCGGGGAAACCGGCGAGATCGTGCTGAAGGGTGATCTGGTTATGAAGGGTTATCTGGATATGCCCGACAAAACGGCCGAAACCATCATTGATGGCTGGTTGCACACCGGGGATGTCGGCATTATCGATGAACGCGGCTTTGTTTATATCAAGGACCGGATCCGCGATGTGGTGATTACCGGCGGCTTCAATGTTTATCCAAGTGATGTCGAAGCCGTGTTAGGCCTGCATCCGGCCGTCAGTGAATGCGTTGTCTTCGGCGTGCCCGATCGCAAATGGGGCGAGGCGCTGACGGCGGCAGTTGAAGTTCGTCCCGGCGCCGACGTCAGTGGCGAAGAAATCGCGGCCTTTGTCAAAGAACGACTGGATTCCGTGAAGACCCCCAAGGTCGTGCATATTGTTGAAGAACTGCCCCGCTCGCCGGTCGGCAAGGTGCTCCGGCGTGAAGCCAAGGTTATGTTCACACCAAAAGACGAGGATGCGGCATGAGTGATCCCAAAAAGCCGACAACACGACTTGCCACCCACACCAATGAAGAACTTTACTACCGGGACGACGGACTGGTCGGGACCCTGATGGGCAAGGTCTCTTTTACCGAGATGATGTTCCTGCACATCATGGGCAGGAAACCCACCAAGGGTGAAATCGTCATTCTGGATGCGGTCCTGGTCACGCTGATGGAGCACGGTCTGACGCCGAGCGCGATATCAACGCGATTAACCTATCATTCTGCGCCGGAAGCCTTGCAGGCCGCCGTTGCCGCTGGCCTTCTGAACGTTGGCTCGCAGTTTGTCGGGACCATGGAGAATGCAGCCAAACTGCTGATGGTACTGTTGCAGGACGATGTCAGTTTCGATGCCGCAGCAAGGCGGGAAATCCGCGCCCTAAGGGCCAGCAAAAAACCATTGCCCGGTTTCGGACACCATCTGCACAAACCCGATGATCCCCGCACCGCCCGGCTGTTTGAAATCGCCCTGTCTCAGGAGGGCATCGACGGCATTTACATTGATGCCATGAAAAGACTGTCCGGAATCATTGATGAAGAAATGGGGCGGCACCTGACGATAAACGCGACCGGGGCGGTTGCCGCGGTGCTGCTTGAAATCGGCGTTGAGCCGGAAATCATGCGTGGATTTTCTGTCATCAGCCGCGCCGCCGGTCTGGTCGCACACATACGTGAAGAACAATCGATTCCGACCGCCCGGCTTATCTGGGACGTGGTCGAAGAAGCAATTCCATATGTGGGCAAAGCCCCTAAAGATGAGAAAGGTGGCCACTGAAGATGTTCTGGAATACCAACGAGCCGCATGGCCTGCCGCATAGCCCGTTTAAAAGTTGCATCATTCCACGCCCCATCGGATGGATCTCGACGATCAGTCCCGATGGCGTTGCCAATCTGGCGCCGTATTCGTTTTTCAACGGCCTGACCGACGATCCGCCGATGGTGATGTTTGCCAGTGGTGCGCGCGCGATCGACGCCCCAAAAGATACGATCCACAATGCCGAGCAAACCGGCGAATTCGTCTGTTCCATGGTCTCGTATGAGCTTCGCAATTCGATGAGCGACACCAGCGCAGCTTATGCGCCGGAAATCGATGAAGCGGGTATCCTTGGAATCGAGATGGAACCCTCGGTGCTTGTAAAGCCGCTGCGCGTAAAAGCGGCGCCGATCCATATGGAATGCAAGTATTACGACACCATCCATCTGCCGAACTGTAAAAATGGTTTAACAAACAGTGTCTGTATCGGCTACGTCATCGGCATCCATATTCGCGACGAGGTCCTCAAAGACGGGCTGGTCGACGTTGAAAAAATACGTCCGGTCGCCCGACTCGGTTATATGGATTACACTTCGGTCGACACGGTCTTTACAATGTTAAGGCCAAATTTGAAATCGGCGGCGGAGTAACAAACCTTATCGATTTTGCTGGGTTGTACCCGGTTGAGCGGCTGACGTGCCGGGATTTTACTCATACCCCACTGTCGGAACGACGGGTTCACCATTTTTGATCTTTAGCTGGATTTCCTTAATCGTATCCTCCAAGGCAATAAACCTTTCCGGCGAAGGCGGGTGAGAGGACATCCGGTTATCCTTAATTGAGCCGGGATTGCTGATAGACATGCGCCTCCAGACAGTGGGGGCTCTCTGAATATCATAGTTGGCATGATACATGTAATAGAGTCCGACGTAATCGGCTTCGGCTTCAAACTCCTGACTGTAGGCCGACCTTGAGGCGTTTGAGATCGCACCATGCGTGTTGATGCCAACGCCAGCTAACAGAAGATCAAAAACGAAGCCAACGGCTGCATTCGCCTGTTCCTTGTCTATGTGCCCCATAGTGTTGTGGGCCATTTCATGGCCAATCACAGCGGCCAGTTCGTTGTCATCCTGCAGCAGGTTCATGATAGCTGTGGAGAAAATAAGCCGCTTGCCGTCAGCATAGGCGTTGATGGTATCCGTACGCTGGAGAACCAGAGTAAAATCGCAGACGTTGTCGAGGGGGACATCAATCCGGACTTCCTTGTTGCCGCGCTTGACCGTTATCGGGAGCGAACTCTTCTGTTCGGCCTGCTTCTCCAGTTGTGCCGTAAATTCACGTTGATAATCCTTCTCGGGAATTCGCCAGGCACCAATGGCGATGATGGTGTCCTTCTGTTGGACACCTGCGATATCGGCGCTGGAACCTTTTGGAACAGATATAATATAAGGTCGCTCGCTTACGCCGACATCGATCGCATGTTTCCTGATATCCTCATCAAAATTGTCAGCAGATATCATTTTAAAACTGAATGTTTTAGCCACTTTCTTGCCGCACAAATCGGCATTGTTGAAAAGTATCGGATATGCAGTTTGATGAAGGCGCTGCCATGTTTTCAGATGATCCTCGACAAGCAACTCGTATTGCTTTGCCCGCTCCGCATCCGCACGGGCTTCATCTATCTTGGGCAATCTGGATACTGGTGCGCAGCCGGCAAAGGTGAACGCCAACAACGCAAAGTATAAAATGCGAAATCCCATAACCCCCTCCACATTGCAGTTCAACCTTAAAGAGAAATAATTTTAAAATAAAGCAATGCTGAAATTGTTTTTTACTTGCGATTTGCCCTATGCAAGGCCGTGGGCTATTTTTTGAATTCACCGAATAAGGAATGTTGAAAATGCCGAAAACCGTAAAATTAACCGCATCCGACGGTCATGTGTTTGATGCCTACCGGGCCGATCCCGAGGGCAAGCCGCTGGGCGGGGTCGTCGTGATTCAGGAGATTTTCGGCGTCAACGTGCACATTCGTGATCTTGTCGAACGGTGGGCCGCCGTCGGTTATACGGCGATTGCACCGGCTCTGTATGACCGCTGGGAACGCAACTTTGATGTCGGCTATGAGCCTGCCGACATTGAACTGGGCCGGGCCCACAAGACAACGGCAAACGAGCATCTGGACGGCGTCATGGCCGATGTCGATGCAGCCCGGGCGGCAATTGCTGATGTGGGCCGGATCGGTGCCGTCGGCTATTGCTGGGGCGGCTTCGTCACGTATCTGGCGGCATGCCGGCTCGATTTCCAGGCAACCAGCGGCTATTACGGCGGTGGTATTCCCGACGTGGTCGGCGAAACGCCGAAATGCCCGACCATCCTGCACTTTGGTGACAGCGACGCGTCCATCCCGCTCAGCGATGTCGAGGTGATCGGCAAGGCTCAGCCGGGGGTCGGCATACACATTTACAAGGCTGGCCACGGTTTCCACTGCGACATGCGGGGCAGCTATAATCCGCGTGCCGCGGCGATTGCCGGCATGCGTACCACGCAACTGTTCGAAGGCGTGCTGCGGCGCGGAGAGCGCGCATGAGTGATCATGCAGCCCCGCCGATGATTGGCGTCATCGGCGGCAGTGGCCTTTATGAAATCGAAGGACTGGCAGATGCCCGCTGGGAAGCAGTGCGCTCACCGTTCGGCGCGCCGTCAGATGAAATTCTGCGTGGCTCGCTCGCCGGCATCGAGATGGCATTCCTGCCGCGGCACGGACGTGGCCACAGAATTCCACCGTCAAATTTGAATTACCGCGCCAATATCGATGCGCTGAAGCGTCTTGGCTGTACAGAAATTCTGTCGCTGTCAGCCTGCGGTTCGCTTAAGGAAGATTATCCGCCGGGCACCTTCGTCATCGTCGACCAGTTTATCGACCGTACTTTTGCCCGCAACAAAAGCTTCTTCGGCGAAGGTCTGGTTGCACATGTCGGTTTTGGCCACCCGGTCTGCTCAAGGCTTGGCGATGCGCTGACGGCCAGCCTTGCCGCACTTGATATCCCGCATGCCCGGGGCGGTACCTATCTGGCGATGGAGGGACCGCAGTTCTCGACCATTGCCGAGTCCAATCTTTACCGGTCATGGGGGTGTGACGTCATCGGCATGACGAATATGCCGGAAGCCAAACTCGCCCGCGAAGCCGAGATGTGTTACGCGACCGTTGCCATGGTCACCGATTTCGATTGCTGGCATCCGGATCATGATCACGTATCGGTCGAAGCGATTATTGCCGTGCTGGTCGGCAATGCCGACAAGGGTCGGTCTTTGGTCAAGGATGTGGTGCCAAGGCTTTCCGGACGAACGTCGGTCTGCAGTCAGGGATGCCATACGGCACTGGAACACGCCATCATCACGCACCAGGATGTCCGTGATCCGGAACTCGTCGCCATGCTCGACGCTGTTGCCGGTCGGGTCCTATAGAGCAGAGTGAACATCCGGCCTGCGATTAACGAAGATATATCGATGATGCGTACCATCGCCCATCGTGCATATGTAAAATATATCCCGAGAATTGGCCGTACGCCGGCGCCGATGAAAGCGGATTTTAGCGGGCATATTGCGCGCAATGAAGCCTTGGTTGCAGAAAAAGACGAAAATATCTGCGGGTATGTTGTTGCGTACCCTTCGGAGGATGTATTTTTTATCGAGAATATAGCCGTTGATCCGTCGCTTGCGGGGCAGGGTATCGGATATGCACTGATGAACCATGTCGAAGCCGCCGCACGCCTGCAGGGATTTGGGTCAATGCGGCTCTACACGAACGTTCGAATGTGGGAGAATTTTTCCTTCTACGGTCGTCTCGGGTATCATAAAACCAAGATTATCGCCGAGGCGGGATTCCGCCGGGTGTATTTCGAAAAGGATTTGCATTAGTCATGAAAGTCGACGGCGTTCCATATCGGACTATCTGGCTGGCGGCAGACGGCTGGTCGGTCGAGATCATTGATCAGACCCGCTTGCCGTTCGATTTTGTCACGGTAACGTTGACGTCCGTCGATGAAGCCGCCCGCGCAATCAAGGACATGCTGGTTCGCGGTGCGCCGCTGATCGGGGCGACGGCAGCCTATGGCATGGCGCTGGCGATGCAGGACGATGCGTCGAACGAAAGTCTCGGCAATGCCTACGACAAATTACTGGCGACGCGGCCGACGGCGGTTAACCTGCGCTGGGCTCTCGATGAAATGTCGCGATTGCTGGAGCCATTGTCGGATAACCAGCGGTCCAAGGCGGCATATCAGCGTGCCGCAGAAATCTGTGACGAGGATGTGGGGATCTGCTCATCCATCGGCGATCACGGCCTGAGACTGATCAGGGATATTCATACCAGGCGCGGAGACCCGAAACCGGTCAATATCCTGACGCATTGCAATGCCGGCTGGCTGGCAACGGTTGATTGGGGAACGGCGCTGGCGCCGATCTACAAGGCTTATGATGCGGGCATTCCGCTGCATGTCTGGGTCGACGAAACCCGGCCCCGCAATCAGGGCGCCAGCCTGACGGCATGGGAACTGGGTCGGCACGGGGTGCCGCTGACGATCATCGCCGATAACGCCGGCGGCCATCTGATGCAGGAAGGGCGGGTCGACATGTGTATCGTCGGCACCGACCGGACCACAGCGGCGGGTGATGTCTGCAACAAGATCGGCACGTATCTCAAAGCGCTGGCCGCGCATGACAACAAGGTACCGTTCTATGTCGCGCTGCCATCACCGACCATTGACTGGACACTGGAAGACGGCCGGGATATCCCGATTGAGGAACGCTCCACCGACGAAGTGACAAAAATCCAGGGCAAGACCGCAAAAGGCGAGGTCGTCACGGTCGAAATCGTGCCTAACGGTGCAAAGGGCGGCAATCCGGCCTTTGATGTGACTCCGGCCAGATTGGTGACGGGACTGATTACCGAGCGCGGTGTCTGCAAGGCCTCGAAAGCGGGATTGGCGGGGCTGTTTACGGATAAAGTATAGGCTTGTTGCTGATCCCCCCATTTGTCCTGTTATATTGAGCCATAAAAACAAGAATACCTAGTGTGGAGGAACATCATGAAACTGACCGATGCAAAGCTCGCAGAATTTGATGAAAAGGGCTATCTGTTCCTGCCCGGCCTGTTTTCCAAATCAGAAGCGGCGGCTTTGAAGACTGCTGCGAGTGACATTTACGCCTCCGATCGGGAAGAGATCTGGCGCGAGAAATCCGGCGTACCACGCATCGCCTTTGCTGCGCATACCTACAATGAAGCGCATCGGATGCTCGGCGCGCATCCGCGCCTGGTCGAGCCGATCATGCAGATCCTCAGCGAGCAGGTCTACATGCACCAGTACAAGATTAACGCCAAAGCCGCATTCGATGGTGATATCTGGCAATGGCACCAGGACTTCGGCACCTGGCACCGGGACGACGGCATGCCGGAAGCGCGTGCCATGAACATTTCGGTTTTCCTGGATGAAGTGACAGCGGCCAATGGCCCTTTGCTGTTTATTCCGGGCAGCCATAAAAAAGGCGTCGTCGCAGCCGGCCATGATCTTGAGACAACCAGCTATCCTTTATGGACGCTGGATCGGCAGTCCGTCCTTGAGTTGGCCAATGAAGGCGGCGTGGTGGCACCGACCGGTGCGCCGGGATCGGTTTTGCTGTTCCATGGCAATCTGGTGCACGCCAGTCCGCCGAACATATCGCCCTGGGATCGGGTTATTGTTTATTTGAGCCTGTGTGCGGTTTCCAATCACATCACCAAGTACACCAGAAAGCCGTGGATCGCACACCGTGATTTCACACCGATTGTGCCCTTGGCCGACGATTGCCTTTCCGATCTTGCGGAAAGATCAACATCCAGATCAGCAGCGGAATAAATATATGAAAATCACGATTACCGGCGGCACCGGGTTTCTCGGTCGCCTGATCGCCGAGCGTTGTGTCGCCCGGGGCGACGCCGTAACCCTGTTCGATATCGCCGTGCCCGCTGCCGGGTTGAGTTCGCTGGACGGCAAGGTCAAAGTCCTCAGCGGTGATATCACCGATCCCGATACCGTCCGTTCAGTTGTTGCCGGGGCCGATTGCGTGGTGCATCTGGCCTCCATGGTCAGCGCCGGTTCCGAAGCCGATTTTGATGCGGCCATGCGGGTTAATCTGGATGGTGGGCGGTGTGTGCTTGAGGCGGCGCGGGCCAATGGCCCGGCGACCAAAGTGCTGTTTACCTCAAGCCTGGCGATATTTGGCGGTGCAGCCATGCCGCCTGCCGTCGATGCGATGACCCGACCGGTGCCGCAGAATACCTACGGCATGACCAAGGCGGTCATGGAAATGCTGATCAACGATATGAGTCGCAAGGGCTTCATCGATGGACGTGTCGGGCGGCTGCCGACCATCATTGTCCGCCCGGGCAAGCCGAATACGGCGGCATCAAGCTTTGCCAGCGGGGTTATCCGCGAGCCGCTGACCGGTGACGTCTGCTACCTGCCGGTTGCGCGTGATTTGACACTCTGCGTCGGTAGTTACAAAACCTGCATCAGCGGTCTGATGGCGCTTATGGATGCGCCTGCGGCGGCATTCGGTGACGACAGGGTGGTCAATCTGCCGAACATAACCGTTTCGGTTAACGAGATGATCAAGGCGACCGAAGTCGTTGCGGCCAAACATAAGATCAAGCTTGGCTCTGTCTCTGACAAACCGGATGCCACCGTCAGAGGCATCGTCGGCAGCTGGCCGGTCGCCATGGATGCCGCCAGAGCTCTGGCGCTGGGCTGTCCGGAAGACACCGGCCTCGAAGCAATCATCGAAGCCTTCGTTAAGGATTATCTGCCGAGTTAGCCCTCGGCGACATCCCGCGCCATCCGGGCGGCCAGGCCGATATAGGCTTCCGGGTCGAGAAGGGCATCGATCTCGTCATCACCGAGCACGTCCGTAACGTCCTCGAGCTGCATCAGGGCATCGCGCATGGTGGTGTTTTCCTTGAACGCCGTGGTGCAGGCGGCATGCAAGATATCATGCGCTTTCTGACGACCGAGCTTTTCGCCGAGCGCCATCATCACGGCTTCGCTGAGGGTCAGGCCTTTGGTGATATCCAGATTTCGGCGCATGTTGGCAGCGCGGACATCCAGCCCTTCACAAACGACGATGGTCTTGGTCAGCGCGGCATCGGTCTGACAGAGTGTACGGGAAATGAATTCCCGCTCCGTCTGCAGCGATATCTTGTCGCGTTCATGCTCGCCGATCAGCGTCTCGAACGCCAACGGCACCGACGAACGGACGGTACGTGCCAGTGCAACGATGCCTTCACAAATCGCCGGGTTGCGTTTGTGCGGCATGGTAGACGACCCAACCTTGCCTGAAGGATTGGGCTCCTCCACTTCCTGCAATTCGGTTTTCTGCATCAGATACACTTCGTGGGCGATCTTGCCGCAGCTGCCGGCGATCATCGCCATTAGTGAAATCAGCTCGACCAGTCTGTCGCGCGCGGTATGCCAGGTGATGGCGGGCTCGCCCAGTTCCAGGTTTTCCATCAGTTTGGTCCGGACCGCAAAACCCTGGTCACCAAGTGCCGCGAGAGTGCCGACGGCACCCCCGAACTGACCGACCAGCAGACGGGGTCGCATCTCGTCCAGGCGGGTCTGGTGGCGGCGGACCTCGTCAAGCCAGATTGCCGCCTTGTATCCGAAGGTCACCGGCTGGGCATGCTGGCCATGGGTGCGGCCTGGCATGGCTGTTGCCGCATGGGTAACAGCGTGGTCCATCAAGCTGTCGGCTAGGGCTATGAGGCGCGAGTCGATCACGTCCACGGCGTCACGGATCTGCAGGATCATGCCGGTATCAATGATGTCCTGAGTGGTCGCGCCCCAGTGCACGTATTGGCCGAGGTCATCGGCGCACTTGGCTGCAATCATCCGCACTAGCGGCACGATCGGATGCGCCGTGCGGTCCATTTCCAGCTTCATTTCCGCCAGATCATAGAGTTCCGCATCGCCGGCATTGCGGATGGCTTCGGCCGAGGCGACAGGGATGATGCCGAGGGACGCCTCAGCTTCTGCCAGTGCGACTTCGACATCCAGCCATGCCTGCACGGTTCGGAGGTCCGAGAAAATCTCACGCGTTACAGCGGTCGAGAACTGATCGCGAAACAGTTCGCTGTCGATCACATAAGCGCCCATAAAAGCCTCACACTGTTTCAAGCCTGGAAGAATTGACGAAGGCAATTGGATGGCATCCGCCGGGCATCGTCAACGCCGGTTGAAATCGAGGGTTATATTTAGGATTTTGCGTTTAAATAACTTAAATAGTGACAATACTATATAGGTATGTAACTAATTAATGATGTCAAAAGATCATCCAACCCTGCTTGTGAACGCTACTGAAGCCAATCAGCGGTTTTCACGGCTATTGGCCGAGAGCGAGCAGGGCCATGAAGTCGTCATCACACGTCGCGGTCGCGCTGTCGCCCGTTTGCTGCCGGTTTATGGCAGTGACGCATCCGAATCATCATTTGGCCAACCTGTCGGCAGTGAATTGCCTGACTATGATTTGCGCCGGGCGCTGATCGACACCTGCCGGAAAATGAACAAGTTAGGCCTCAATCAGGGGACCAGCGGCAATGCGTCGGTGCGGGTTGATGGCGGTTTGCTGATAACGCCGTCCGGACTTGATTATGACAAAACAGATCCGGTGGATATCGTTAAGATCAATTTCGATGGCAGGGTGCTGCGGGGGCGGCGCAATCCGTCAAGCGAATGGCATTTCCATTGCCGTGTCATGGCGGCGCGCCCGAAAGCCGGCGCATTGCTGCATACCCATTCGATCAATGCCACGACACTGGCTTGCCTGGGGCGCTCAATACCGCCGTTTCATTACATGGTTGCCGTTGCTGGCGGCCGTGACATCCGTTGTGCGCCCTACGCGACGTTCGGCACGGAAAAACTGGCCGATGCCGTGCTGACGGCTTTGGATGGTAGGCTAGCCTGTCTGATGGCCAACCACGGCATGCTGGTGCTGGGACGGGATCTGGAGGATGCCTTTAAGCGAGCCGTTGAAATCGAAACCCTGGCGGAACAATATCTGAAGGCCTTGGCCGTCGGGAAACCTCAGTTGCTGACGGTTGGTGACATGGATGTCGTCCTCGAGAAATTCAAATCGTATAGTGCCTGGGCCGACCCCAAGGCGAACTGAGACTTACGGAGAGCTTGATGAAAATCCCGACACTGCCCTTTACTTTGACCGACTGGGACAAGGTGCCAGCGGTAGTCCATCCCGGTGAAACCGGGCAAGCCATCTGGCGGACCATCAATGTTGGCGATATCCGTATCCGCGTCGTTGAATATTCGGCGGGATACCTGGCGGATCACTGGTGTGATCGCGGGCATATTCTGTATGTGCTGGAAGGAGAATTGACGAGCGAATTGCGGGGCGGTCGCAGTGTCGTCATGAAACCGGGCATGAGCTATCAGGTTTCCGATTTTGGAGACGAGCCGCACAGATCGCGCACCAAAGCAGGTGCCAAGCTGTTTATCGTCGACTGATCCGATCACACTTTCGTGCGTTGCTGAATTCCATTTGAAGTGGAACTGCGTTAGGAATATATTCCCGTTGAAACGCGATAGCCCCCGCGTTTTGGCCGGGTACCGAAAATTCGGTATCGCCATCCAGGTTTAAATGAAATGATCAGGAAGTCCTATGCTCTCGCGCCATTGGTGCTGGGAGGCTTATTGTTTGCTTTTGCCTCAGTTGTTCCTGCCGAGGCCGCTGGCCCGCAGACGCATACTCAGGTGACAAACGACAAGGAATGCACTCAAGCGATTGCAGACACGAAGGAATCACGTGCCGGTAACCCGGAACTGGGTCCGAAGGCTGCGAAGGCTTTTGATGAGATTCTCGAACTGGCCGAAAAGCGCTGCGCTCAGAAGGAATATCCTTTTGCAGCAGAACTTTTTAACATTGCCCGTGGCATGGTTGCCTCCGAGTAACCAATCCCCCAATAGGCACAAAAAAGCCCCGGTCATTGACCGGGGCTTTTCATTTGGACTGGCCGGCGAACTGTTAATGCAGGTCGGACCAGATTTTTCGTTTCAGCGCATACAACATGGCGGTCAAAACGATCAGGAACAAAATCACTTTAATGCCGAGATTCTTGCGATGCTCGAGCTCCGGTTCCGAAGCCCAGGACAGGAACGTCGAAATGTCCGTTGCCATCTGGTCTACGGTTGCTTTTGTGCCGTCTTCATAGTCGAGCACGCCTTCGCTCAGCGGTGGCGCCATCGAGATTGCATTGCCGGGGAAGTATTCGTTGAAGTATTTCCCTTCCGGCAGTTGGAAGTCAGCCGGAGCTTTCACATAGCCGGTTAGCAAGCCGTGTAAATAGTCAACGCCAAGAGGAAAGCCATGCGGCTGCAGCATCGACACGCGAATTGCGGAATCGCCGCCTGAACCACGCGCTTTGGCAATCATCGACAGATCCGGTGGAGCAGCACCACCATTGGCGGCCGCTGCTGCCTTGCTGTTGGCAAACGGTGCTGGCCAGTGGTCGGCGGGTGTGGCCGGACGCTGGAACATGTCGCCGTCGGCATTCGGTCCGTCCTGGACTTCGTAACCGGCAGCAAGTGCCTTTATCTGATCCTTGTTGTAGCCGAGAGCCTCAAGATTACGAAAGGCCACAAGATTCAACGAATGACAGTTTGCACAGACGTTTTTGAAAACCTGAAAGCCGCGTTGCAGGGATGCCCGGTCATAAGTACCGAAAATGCCGCTAAACGACCACTCAAGTGACGGTGCTTTAGCAACGCCGGAAGCCTGAACGCTGCTCGCGCCGACAAGAATGCCGGTGGCGAGGGCAATGGCAGTAAGGGTTTTTGTCATCTTCATAGTTCTTACTCCGCCGCCTGATGTGCACCGTTCACCGAAGCAGCAATGCTATCGGGCAGCGGTTTAGGCCGCTCGAGCACACTGACCAGTGGCACGATGATGATGATGTGGAAGAAATACCAGAACGTCGACCACTGACCGATACGGACCAGGATGCCTTCAGGAGCCTGACCGCCGACCCAGCCAAGGATCACGCAATCAATGACAAACACCCAGAAGAAGAACCGGTTGATCGGACGATACTTGGATGAACGCACACGTGAGCGATCCAGCCAAGGCAGCAGCAGAAGCAGCAGGATCGATGCGAACATTGCGATAACGCCGGCAAGCTTGGCCGACATGAACCACGACAGGACCCAGGCGTAAGGGATGAAGTCGCTCGTGAAGGCGCGCAGGATTGCGTAGTACGGCAGGAAGTACCATTCCGGCACGATGTGTGCGGGCGTTTGCAACGGGTTGGCCATAATGTAGTTATCGGGATGGCCGAAGTAGTTCGGTGCAAAGAAGACGAAGAATGCAAAGAAGATCAGCATCAGTCCCAAGCCATACATATCCTTGATGGTGTAGTATGGATGGAACGGAATGGTGTCTTTCTTTTCGTCTTTGATATCGACGCCGGTCGGGTTGTTGGAATGGTGCATGTGCAGTGCCCAAAGGTGCAGGAACACCAGTCCGACGATGACAAACGGCAACAGATAGTGCAGCGAGAAGAAACGGTTCAGTGTCGGATTGTCGACAACGAAGCCACCCCACAGCAATTGCACAATCCAATCTCCAACGAGCGGGATCGCCGAGAACAGGTTGGTGATCACAGTGGCACCCCAGAAGCTCATCTGGCCCCAAGGCAACACATAACCCATGAACGAAGTCGCCATCATTGCCAGCAGGATGAAGATGCCGATGATCCAGAGGATTTCTCTAGGCGCCTTGTATGACCCGTAATACATGCCACGGAAAACGTGGATGTAGACAACAATGAAGAACATGCTGGCGCCGTTCATATGGATATAACGGATCAGCCAGCCGAAGTTGACATCACGCATGATCCGCTCAACCGACGTAAATGCCAGTGACGTATGAGCCGTGTAGCTCATGGCCAGCGTTATGCCGGAAACGATCATGATGACGAGGACGATCCCGGCAAGCGAGCCGAAATTCCAGAAATAGTTCAGGTTTTTCGGAGTCGGGTATTGATTAAGCTGCGAGTCCATGAACGAGAAGATCGGCAAACGATGCTCGATCCAGTTCACGATCTGGCTGTTTGATTGAAATTTAGAGGTTCCGCCGCTCATAGTTATTTCCCCCTCAGCCGATCAGGACTTTGGCGTCTTCGACGAAATTATACGTCGGGACCATTAAGTTTTTGGGTGCTGGACCCTTCCGGATACGGCCGGAAGTGTCGTAGTGCGAACCGTGGCATGGGCAGAACCATCCGCCGAAATCACCCTTTGGGTCGCCTTGGCTTTGGCCGAGTGGAATGCAGCCCAGATGCGTGCAGACGCCGACCATAATAAGCCATTCGGGCTTTTTGACGCGGGCGTCGTCTTTTTGCGGATCCGGAAGATCGATCAAATTGACTTCTTCGGCAGCAGAAATCTCTTTCGCTGTGCGGTGCCGGATAAATACCGGTTTTCCGCGCCAGACGACGGTAATCGCCTGCCCAACGGCAATTTGAGATATATCGACTTCTGTAGACGCCAACGCCAACGTATCTGCGGCTGGATTCATCTGATCGATAAACGGCCAGACAGCCAGTGCGGTGCCGGCAGCGCCAACAGCGACCGTGCTCCAGATAAGAAAGTCGCGGCGCGTCTGTTCGTCGATTTCAGCACCGCTGCTCGTGGGTTGGCCCGCATGGTTTGCGGCTTCGCTCATGGAAATTCCCCTCGATTGACCTAGTACCCGTCGCCGCCGAAGCGGCGCTTGTTGTTCTTGCCTGAAAGCGGACTAAGCTCACCCTCGTGGTCCACCCGGAATGTCGGCAATGTGATGATGTAGCAGATCTGCAATCAGCACACTTACGACGAAACGCGCCACAGGCAGGCCCCGGAAGCGCACTTCCGTTATACTTGATGACCCAAACGTTGCAAGGGTTTAGATAGTCTTGGAGGGGCTCTTGCCAGCGAATGACAGTCGTTTGCAGGGATAAGGGCGGCTTCGGTGGAGAAACCATGAATACACATGATCAAACAGTGATAAATTTGGCTCTGTTTGAGCCGGATATCCCGCAGAATGCCGGAAATTTGTTCCGCACGGCAGCTTGCTTCGGTGTCCCTGTACACGTCATCGAACCCTGCGGATTCGCGATGTCCGATGCCAAGATGCGCCGTGCCGGGATGGATTATATGGCGCATGTCGCTTTGCATCGTCATCAGAATTGGCAGCGATTCCAGGCTGAACGCGGGAATGGGCGGTTGATCGTGATGACAACCCGGGGCGAGAGCCGATTGCAGGATTTCAGCTTCGTCCACGGTGATATGCTGCTTTTGGGTCGGGAAAGCGCCGGTGTGCCGGAAGATGTGCACAATGCCGCCGATGCGCGCGTGATCCTGCCGATGGCGGCTGGGGTTCGGTCCATGAATGTCGCCGTGGCCGGTGGCATCGCGCTTTTCGAAGCACTTCGCCAGTTGCAAGCCCTGCCTGGCTAAAACACAATGCACAAACCGGCCCGCATCCGTTTTCCTGGAGTTGTTGAATGAAGAATAAAAACGCCCTGCCGCTGGCCACGGAACAGTTGTTCGGCGATGCACACAAGACGCAGGCCCAGGCATGGTTCGCCGAGCTGCGTGATACCCTGTGTGCCAGACTTGAAGAACTGGAACAGACATCTGAAACGCATGCCTTGAATGAAACGTGTGCGCCTCGTCGGTTCGAGCGGACGTCGTGGCAGCGCGACGGCGGCGGCGGCGGTACCATGGCGGTGCTCAGGGAAGGCCGCGTGTTTGAAAAGGCCGGTGTCAACATTTCCACCGTTCACGGCGAATTCTCTGAAGAATTCCGGGCTCGAATTCCAGGCGCCGACGAAGATCCGCGCTTCTGGGCGGCCGGTATTTCCGTGGTCATTCACCCGCGCTCGCCGCTGGTGCCGATTGCCCATATGAATACGCGGATGATTGTGACCACACGCGGCTGGTTCGGCGGCGGCGGCGATCTGACACCGGTATTTCCGGACGCGGCGGAAACCGAACGCTTTCACGGGGCATTCCGCGATGCATGCATGCCGCATGGCGGCGATTATTATGACCGCTTCAAGGCCTGGTGTGACGAGTACTTTTACCTGCCGCACCGGGGCGAAGCACGGGGCGTCGGCGGCATCTTCTACGACAATCACTGGAGTGGCGACTGGTGGCGGGATTTCGCCTTTACCCAGGATGTCGGCAGGGCCTTTGTCTCGGTCTATCCGGACATTGCCCGCGACAAGATGAATTTACCCTGGACCGACGAGCAGCGCCAGGCGCAGCGGATCAAGCGCGGTCGCTATGTGGAATTCAATCTGCTATATGACAGAGGCACGATCTTTGGTCTCAAAACCGGCGGTAATGTCGAGGCGATTCTGATGAGCTTGCCGCCGGATGTCGCCTGGCCATAATGAAACAAGCAGGATTTTTCAGGAGATAATCATGGGTATGGGTGGAATGGGCCTCGGCGGCCTGCTGGTATTGATTGCCGACATATATGCCATCGTCAAAACGCTGGGTAGTTCAGCGTCAACCGGATCAAAGGTCCTCTGGATCATCGTGATTCTGCTGCTGCCGGTATTGGGCGTGATCTTCTGGTTCTTCGCCGGACCGCGCGACTAACAGCTCATCAGGAATAGAATAAATGGCACAAAAGGGATACCCGGCAACATTCATCCGTGGCGGCACCTCGAAAGGCGTGTTCTTTCGCCAGGACGCCTTGCCGGAAGACCGCACCAGTCGCGATGAGATTTTCATCCACGCCCTTGGCAGCCCTGATGCCTATGGCCGGCAACTGAACGGCATGGGCGGCGGCGTCTCGTCGGTTTCCAAAGCGGTGATCGTCGGTCTGTCCAGTGTCGAGGGTGCCGATGTCGATTATACTTTCGGCCAGGTCGTGATCGACAAACCCGAAGTCGATTATTCCGCAACCTGCGGCAACCTGTCGTCCGCCGTCGGCCCGTTTGCCGTCGATAGCGGCTTGCTGCCGGCGGTTGATGGTCAGCAGACGGTGCGTGTCTACAACACCAATACGCGCAAGATTTATCATGCGACCTTCAACGTTGCGGATGGCGCATTTGTCCCCGAGGGCGGTTTCGCTATTCCCGGTGTCAGCGGTACGGGTTCGCGCATTCGCCTGGATTATCTCAATCCGGGTGGTGCCACGTCCGGCAAGTTGTTGCCGAGCGGCAAGGCGATGGATGTGCTTGATGTGCCGGGTGTCGGCAAAGTCGAAGCCAGCCTCGTCGATGCTTCGAACGCAGTGGTTTTTGTCGCCGCCGAAAGATTTGGCAAGACGGCGACGGAGAGTGTTGCCGATCTTGAGGCGGACAAGAAATTCATGGCTGATCTGGACGCCGTCAGACGCACCGCGGCGGTCGTCATGGGACTGGCCGATACACCTGAAACGGCAAAGCTTGGCAATCCTAAAATAGGCATTGTCGGCAAGGCTGCCGCCAGCACAACGCTAGCCGGGACTGAGATCGCTGCCGAAGATTGTGATCTTTCAGCACGGATCGTCTCCATGGGGCAAGTGCACCGGGTGTTGCCGTTAACCGGTGCCATGTGCCTGGGTGTTGCCTGCCGGATTCCGGGCAGTGTGCCGGAAACGCTTTGCCGTGATCAACCGGGCGATCTTCGTCTTGCCAACCCGTCCGGGGTGATCCCGGTTGACGCCAACGTGACGGTTGGCGCCGACGGTGCGGTGGTGGCCAACAGTTGCACCGTTTATCGAACGGCAAGACCCTTGATGCAGGGGCAGGTGCTGGTTCCCGGCGGGTGACGTGCGTCACATCTAAGGCCTTCACATAAAAGCAATAATCAGCTTCCTGGGAACATCCATTGGGGGCTGTAATGAATTATATGCTGGAGACTCCCGCCGAACGACGACGCTATGACCGGCAGTTTCGCCCACAGCTTTACCTGCGGCACGTCGGGCACGTATTCCGTACTGTAGAGTGGAGCTATGGCGGTCTGGTCATCGAAGACAAGTCCGGAATATTGTCGACCGGCGCGTTGCTGAGGATTGACGGACTGATTGACGAGGATACCTACCGGCATGGCCGGTCGCCGTTTGCAGTCGACATCCGCGCCCGCGTCGTGCGGGTTATGGCGGAGCAAAAGCAGGCGGCGTTAACGTGTCTGAAACTGGATGATGCGGCGTACCGGATCCTCAATGCTGTTGAGAACGGCTTGTTGCCTATTCGGGCAAGCCAAGCCTGATCACGCCTTTGAAGTTATCCGGGTCGACCGCTTTGCCTTTGCGGTAAATCGAGATCAGGCCCTCTTTGGCGAGTTTCGCCGCGACCCGTCTGGCCGGCTTCATGGCGCTTCGCCAGTCATCGCCCCGCTCAACGCGTGCCGCGTCCGAGGGGCAGATGGTTTTGCCGGCACCCTGTTCGGCGAGCAGTTTTAAAATCGTCGTTCGGAGCCGGGAATCCAGATCGACATGTCGTACGACCGGTTTGTCGTCCTGATCACTCATCGAACCAGCGCCTCCATGCATCCCAGCCGATCACATGCTCTGCAATTGCGGCATAGCCGCCACTTTTTGTATGGACCCCGTCTCCCTGAGCGTAATGATCCATCCAGCTTGGGTCGGATGCGGTCAGCGTGAAAAGGTCCAGAAACGGTACGCCGAGCTGTTCGGCAACATGCTGGAATTTATCGGAAAGCTGGGCATTGCGGCTTGATGACAAATACCGGTCACGTCCGGGTGCCGACGAAAATGGCATGTCATCATCATTAACCGGCAGCGGTCCAAGCCACAGCGTCGGCAACCATGCCTTGGCTTCTGTTATCATCCGAGTGGCCGAGGCTACGGCCTCTTCCGGGGAATTGCGCAGCACCCCTTCTTGCATCGCCATGTCGTTGCAGCCAAAAGAGAAGACAAGTGCGCCCGGGTTCTCAGCCGGCAGACGGGCTTCGGCTTCGGCGCGCCAACGGGGCTCGATCATCGTCGTGGTGTCGCCGCGAATGCCGAGGTTGTACATCGTTACATCATGACCAGCCGCTCGTTCCCGGTGCATGACGCGGCCCGGCCAGCCGAGGAATTCCTCGTCGCCGGTGCCGAGCGTATGGCTGTCACCAATGAAGCAAACTCTGAGTGTGGTCATGTCTTGAGCTTTCCTTGTTTGTCGATCATGGACTCTAAATAGCGCAGGCAGTGTTCCCGGTCAGCGACAAAATCACCATCCGTCCACCAGTCTTCGACAGTGCGAAGGACAGTGCCGATTTCCGGGCCCGGCGAAATTCCCAGTGCTTTGACATCGTCCCCGCCGACCGGCAACTGCGGTGCTTGCCAGACAAATGCCGCTTCAAGGGCTGTGCGTCGGGTGGCGGTCTCGTCACTGGGCAGCTTCGCCTGATCGGCAAGCCGCATCGCCCAAGCCAGAACCTGCGCATCGCCGACGGCTTCGTTGCCATGCAGATTGATCAGGCGCTGGGTTGTTGAAACAACCGGTGGCGTGGCAAATGTCGGGGCCAGGGACTTCATCTTGCGAAGCCGCTCGGTTTCCTTGTTGGAAAGCTTCAGCCGGTCGCTGAGCGCCTCAACGTCACAGTCGGGTGAAAGGACAGCGCCCAGTCGTCGTAACGGGTCGGGCTTCAGGCCATCAATAATGAGGCCGCGGGCGGCAAGCCATGCCGCGCAACGAAGGGTGCCGATTTCAGTGGCTTCGGGAAGAACGGTTTCCAGCACATGTGCGTCACGCATCATGATGAAGACGTCCGCCGGCTCTGGTGCTGCCAGAGTGCGCAGGATCTCATGACGGATACGCTCGGCTGAAATACTGTGCAGATCGCCGGCGTATTTACGGCACGCATTGAACGCGGCGACATTATATGGGGGTCTGCCGTAATGGCCGAAAAACCGGAAATATCGCAATATCCGGAGGTAATCCTCGCAAACCCGCTCATCGGCGCGGCCGACGAAGCGAATGCGGCCATGGGCCAGATCGGCGATGCCGTCGTGGTAGTCGTACACATCGCCGTCACGATTTGACGACAAGGCGTTTATGGTAAAGTCGCGCCTCGACGAATCAACAATCCAGTCATCAGTAAAGGCAACGACGGCTCGCCGGCCATCGGTTTCCAGATCGCAACGCAGCGTCGTCACTTCAAAAATCCGCTTGCCGATGACCGCCGTCACGGTGCCATGAGACAGGCCCGTCGGTACATGATGGATGCCCGCTTCGGTTAATCTGGCAATCACGATCTCGGGCGTTTCGGGGGTGCCGATATCAATGTCGGAGACAGGCCGCTTGGCAAGTGTATCGCGGACGCAACCGCCAACATAGCGGACATCAGCGCCGCCGGCTGTCAGGGCATCCATCACGCTGACAGTCGCCGGATCGCTAAGCCATGGCTCCGGGTTGAGCTTGCCGATCGGCGCAGTGGTGGCATTCATCGATATCACTGTTGCGGCGCTTTCTCGAAGCGGGGTGGGACAATTTTACCGTTCTCGATCCTGGGCGCAACATAGGTTCCAGAATCGGGCGGATTGCCGCCGGTCATGGCGAGGGTAATCAGCGAGGCTGCCAGCAGGATAAATCCGGCGACGATGGACCAGAAAATCGGGCCTTTCTGTAGACTGGGTTCCTCGCCGCCGTTTTTGCGGGCACTGGCGCGCGCATAGGCATGCCATGCCAGATACATCAATAACGGCGCGATGAGCGGGAGTATGTAACTGATAAGCATCCGTGCCATTTGTTTATTCCACAGGTTCCATCAGGACGTCGTACAAATTTCTGATCATTCCGGCGGTGGCGCCCCAAATATAATAATCCCCATAAGGCATGGCATAGAATTCGCGCCTGGTGCCTTTATAGACACGCGAATCGCGGCGGTGATTCTTGGCGTCCAGCAGGAATGACAAGGGCACTTCGAAGACTTCAGCCACCTCGAAGTCGTCGGGCTGGATGGTGTAGTCGGGATGCACGAGGCCAACGACCGGTGTGATGGTGAAACCGGTCCTGGTAATGTATTGATCCAGCCTGCCGACAATCTGTATGTGTTTGCGTTCCAGCCCGACTTCCTCTTCGGCTTCCCGTAATGCCGCCATCTCCGCCGTGCCGTCATCGGGCTCCACGTGGCCGCCCGGAAAACTGATCTGGCCAGGGTGATGGTCAAGATGATCGGTGCGTTGGGTCAGCATCATGGTCAGGCCATTCGGTCGTTCGACCAGAGGCACCAGAACGGCCGCTTCACGCAACTCGTTCAAGGGCTGCATCCCGGGGTTAAGGTCGTGATCTCCGCGCGACGAGGAGCGGGTTCCGAACGTCTCGAATGACCGTTCGAGACGCTTGATAATGTTCGACTTGTTCATGTTTACTCCGACACTGGTCCCAGCATGAAAAGTTCCCCCGCGCTGTCTATCGTAAGCATACTGCGTCCACCAACCTCTGCCACTACGGCGTTGTTCACAAGTTCATAATATACCGCCCGATTGATGCGGGCTTCAGTGCCGTCGTCGGACAGGCGAAGGTAGGGTCGAGGCTCGCCGCTCCGGGGGTCAAACGCAACCCTGATCGGATGCTTCGCGTCCGCCGTGATCCAGGCGTCGACATTGGTTCTGAATTTAAGGCTCTTCACGCCATTGTCATTTGTCTCAAGCATTTCCACAGCCAAGAATGGTGCGTCATCGACTTTGATTCGTGCCATCTCCGCCGGTGTGATAAGCCAGTAATCACCGGCTTCATCGCGGCGAACCACGGTCGCAAAGAGTTGGACCAGCTTTTTCCTGTTTATCGGTGATCCGTTATGAAACCAGGTGCCTTCGGCGTTAATGCGAATATCGACCTCGCCGCAGACAATCTGCCCCGGACGGGGCGTGATCCCTTTCGGCGGCGTGCACGATGTGCCGCCGACTTCGGTAAATGTAATATTTTCGGCCTTTTCCGGCGTATCGATCATCCGCTACGCTTCCTTTCCACACCATGAAGGAGGTTTCGACGTGACAACGACGACCAGTCCTCAAGACAAAGATAGTCCGATAAGCGCCGAACGCCATAGCCCTGTTGCTGAGGTTGAAGCCCTTGCCCTCCGGATAACCGCTGCGCGGGCTGCCGTTGGTCAGGCTATTTTCGGCCAGGAGAACGTGGTCGAGGAAAGTTTGGTCACCCTGCTTGCCGGGGGACATATCCTGCTGATCGGTGTGCCCGGTCTGGGCAAAACACGTCTGGTCGAGACGCTTGGCACCGTTTTCGGACTGAATGACAAGCGGGTACAGTTCACCCCTGATCTGATGCCGGCGGATATTCTGGGTTCGGAAGTGCTGGAGGAATCGGATGGCGGGCGTCGGTCTTTCCGCTTCATAAAAGGTCCGGTTTTCGCGCAATTGCTGATGGCGGATGAAATCAACCGTGCCAGTCCGCGCACGCAATCGGCTTTGTTGCAGGCGATGCAGGAAAAACGCGTTTCCGTCGCCGGCCAGGATTACGACCTGCCGCGCCCGTTCCACGTGCTTGCAACGCAAAACCCGCTTGAGCAGGAAGGCACATATCCGCTGCCGGAAGCCCAGCTTGACCGATTCTTCATGCAGGTGAACGTCGAGTACCCTGATCTTGCTGCCGAGCGCGATATTCTGATAAAAACCACAGGCAACGATGATATCAAACCGGGTCAGATCATGGATGCGGAAAGTCTGATCGCGGCGCAAAAACTGGTCCGCTCCATTCCCGTGGGCGAGTCGGTTTCCGAAGCCATTTTGACGCTGGTTCGTGCCGGCAGGCCGGAATCTTCCGATCTTGCCATGGTCCAGGCCAATGTATCATGGGGACCCGGCCCGCGGGCATCGCAGGCATTGATGCTCGGTGTCAGGGCGCGCGCCGTAATTGACGGAAGATTATCACCCAGTATTGACGATGTGTTGGCACTGGCGCGCCCTATCTTGCGCCATCGCATGGCGTTGACGTTTGCCGCCCGCGCCGAAGGCATAACGCTGGAAGAAATTATCGGCGAACTTTGTGAACGAATCGGCTGAGGTAAATTATGGCCGAACGCGCTAAGCGTTCTCACCACCAAGCCGAAGCGCTGGCAGCCGGCCTGCCGCCGCTGATGGTTGCGGCCGAACGTGTCGCGACGACGGTGTCCCAGGGTGTACACGGTCGCCGCCGGGTCGGCCAGGGGGAGACGTTCTGGCAGTTTCGCCGCTATCAGGCCGGTGACAGCATACAACGTGTGGACTGGCGGCAATCGGCCAAGAACGACCCTGTGTTCATTCGTGAAACCGAATGGGAAGCGGCGCAAAGTGTCTGGCTTTGGCGCGACGCTTCGCCGTCCATGTCGTTTTCTTCAAGTGATCTGGTTGAGCCCAAGCAATCCCGGGCCGATCTTTTGCTGATGGCGCTTGCGTCCTTGCTGATCAGGGGCGGCGAGCATGTGGCCTTGCTGGGAACCGGTGTGCCGCCGGCTTCCGGGCGGCTTGTGCTGTCGCGCTTGTGGAATGAAATAGAAAGAGCCCGCGATATCCCTGAAGGGCTACCGCCCTTTGAGATGCTGCCAAGGCACGGTCGGTTGGTAATTTTCAGCGACGTGCTGTCGCCGCTTGATCAGGTGCGTATGGCCGTTAACGCTTTTGCCCACTATGGCGTGCGCGGGCATGTGATGCAGATCGTTGACCCGGCGGAAGAAACGTTCCCCTACACGGGGCGCATTCAGTTCGAGGGGCCGGAAGGCGAAGGCACGGCCGTGATCGGGAATGTTGAATCGGTCGCTGTCACCTACAAGAATGCTTTCATGGCACATCTGGAAGGGGTTCGATCGATCGCCACCGCCGCCGGATGGGGCTACACGCGCCATCGTACCGATCAGGCCCCGGAAGTTGCGTTGATGGCCCTTTATCTGGCCCTCAGCGATCAGGGAAGGCGTTGATATGCTGAGCCTGGGCGCGCTTTCGTTCGCACAACCCTGGGCGCTTTCCGCTCTGCTGGTGTTGCCGGCAATTTGGTGGTTGTTGCGGTTGATGCCGCCCCTGCCAAAACGCGTGGTATTCCCGCCAATTCAGCTGCTTTTAAAAATTCTAAGTGATCGCGAAACCTCGGCCAGGACCCCCTGGTGGCTTCTGGTGCTGAGGATCGCACTGGCGACATTGATCATTTTTTCGGCGTCCCGTCCCCTGTGGAATGCGGAAGCAGATATTGCTGCCGGCGGTCCGGTGATGCTGGTCATCGATAACGGCTGGGCATCGGCGGATCGTTGGGATGTGCGCCGTGACGTCGCACTGGCCCTTGCCGACAAGGCGGTGCGAAGCGGGCGTCAGGTTATCCTGTTAACGACGGCACAGCCGGCTGACGGCAGTGCAATTGCCGTATCAGCGCTGGCACCGGCAGAAGCCCGTGCCGAGGTTGCCAAACTGATCCCGGTGCCGTGGTCGACCGATCGTGGTCAGGCGGCGCAGGCGGTCACCGACTGGGCCGGAGATTTTTCGGGACTGGCCGATATTCGCTGGTTATCGGACGGGCTGGAAGGCCCCGGCAGCGACGTGCTGTCGGAAAGATTGCGGACTTTGGGCCGGATCACGGTGTACGGCACTGCGGATGCGCCGGTTACGGTGATACGTCCGCCGACGTCGACGCCCAAGGGCCTGAAGCTGATTCTGGAACGGCCATATGCCGTTCGTCAGGAACAAGCCCTGGAAATTCGGGGGCTGGATCTTGAGGGACGGGTGCAGGTGGTCGCCAGCGCCGTCTTTGCAGAAAACCAAAAGGAAACCGAGGTTGTTCTGGATGCACCGGTTGAGATTCTCAATCGGGTCGAGCGCGTGCAGTTGGAAAACGGCATGCATGCCGGCAGTGTGGTTTTGCTGGACCAGCGCTGGCGTCGCCGTCCGGTCGGGATCGCCGACGTAGACGGTGCCGCCGCTGCCCAGCCGTTGCTCAGCAACACGTATTATGTCGAGCGTGCACTGGAAGGCACAACGACAGTTCACCGTGGTGCGCTGCTGTCACTTTTTGCCCAGCCGATGTCTGTGCTGATTGTTCCGGACGGATTGGAGTTTTCAGTCCAGCAGGTTGCTGCCGTCGAAAAGTGGGTCGCCAATGGCGGCATTCTGGTGCGATTTGCCGGCCCGGCGCTGGCGCGCCGCACCAGCGATCAGTTGGCGGGCGCGGGTGTCGAGCCCTTGTTGCCGGTACTGCTCAGGGGCGGGGACAGGATCATCGGCGGCGCGATGTCGTGGCGTCAGCCGATGGGGATGATGCCGTTCCCTGACAATTCGCCGTTTGCCGGACTGGAAGTGCCGCGGGATGTCCGTATTAACCGGCAGGTGCTGGCTCAACCGGCACCGGATTTGTCTCAAAAAACTTGGGCCAGACTGAGTGACGGTACACCGCTGGTAACGGCAGACCGCCACGAACAGGGCTGGATCGTACTGTTTCATACGGCCCCCAATACATCATGGTCGAATTTGCCGATCAGCGGCGTCTTCGTGGAAATGATGCAGCGCCTTACAGCACTTGGCCGCGGTGTCAAAAACGCCGGTGAAGTGCCTCCGCTGACACCTTACCGGATCATGGATGCCTTTGCGCAACTCAAGGACCCTGCCGTCAATGTGCAACCGATTGACGTGGCGGCAATCGACACGGAACTGGTTTCAGAACGGCATCCGCCGGGTATCTATGGCTCGGAAGATTTCCGTCGCAGCTTCAATCTGACGACATCATTGCCGCCTTTGAAATCTTTGCAGGTGGCGGACGACTGGATCCGTGCCGCTTATGAAAAACCGGCAGAGCGCGATATGACGGGATGGTTTTTCCTTGCCGTCTTGATCTTGTTCCTTGTTGATATGGCAGCTGGCTTGTGGATCCGCGCTGGCGGAAAATCGCTCAGAGGCATGGCTGCATCCTTGCTGCTTGCGCTGATGCTGACGGCCGGATCGGGGTCTGTCGGACACGCTGCAGATGAAAAATTTGTCAGAGACAGCAGCCTTGAAACCCGGTTGGCCTACCTTGAAACCGGCAACGCGCGAGTCGATGAAGTCAGTCAGCGAGGTCTGATCGGACTAACGACGATGCTGGCCAGACGCACGGCCGCCGAACTGGGAGCGCCACAAGCGATCGAACCCGGCATTGATGAGTTGTCGTTCTTCCCGCTGATTTACTGGCCGGTGACGCCCGATTACGAGCTTGATGACGTCTCTGCCTTGGCCGTGAAGGAATATCTGAAAAACGGCGGGACGGTGCTGTTCGACACGCAGGACCGTGGCGGCGGGGCACAGGCAACGGCATTGCGCGATCTGGCGATCAGGCTCGATCTGCCGCCGCTTGTGCCGGTCGATGCCGGGCATGTGCTGACGCGATCCTTCTATCTGATGAGTCAGTTTCCCGGCCGCTATGCCGGCACCACGCTGTGGGTTGAACGTGCCGGCGAGCGGGTCAATGACGGGGTCTCGCCGATTGTTGCCGGATCCAATGACTGGGCGTCGGCATGGGCAATGGATGAAGCGCAGCGGCCGATGTTCCCGGTTGTGCCGGGTGGTGAACGTCAGCGCGAAATGGCGTTTCGCTTCGGGATCAATCTGGTGATGTATGTGCTGACCGGGAATTACAAAGCCGATCAGGTACACATGCCGGCGATTATCAAGAGGCTCGGGCAATGACGGCAGAAATTCTCTGGACGCCGTCGCTGCCGATACAGCTTATTGCTGCGCTGGCTATACTCGGTTTGATTCTGTTGGGCTTGCAGTTGCTGCGTGCCGGTCGGCGGGGCGCCATTTCTCGGGCGCTGCTGCTGGTGATGCTGGTGCTGGCATTGCTGGAGCCGCGCGTCAGCGTCGAAGAACGGACGCCTGAAAATGACATCGCCATTGTCCTCGTTGACGAGACGACGAGCCAGAAAATCGGCGAGCGACAAAGCCGTAGCGAAGCGGCGGCGACGCAACTCGTCAATCACCTGAGCGCCATGCCCGGCATGGAAGTGCGGACGGTTACGGTGCGGGACGGGGATGGTCACGGCACCAGGGACGGGACGCGGTTGATGGGGGCCATGACCGATGCGCTTGGTGATTTGCCGCGATCGCGCTTTGCCGGTGCCATTCTGATCACTGATGGTCAAATCCATGATGCCGAGCTTGCCACGAATGGCGGATTGGCCGGGCCGCTGCACGTGTTGATCAGTGGCGACAAGGATGAAAAAGATCGCCGGCTGGTGATTGCCGATGCACCGGGTTACGGCATCGTCGGCAATGAAGTCAGTGTCCGCTATCGGATCGAGGACCGCATTGCCGGGGATGGACGCTTCGGTTCCGATCTGGTCGACGTGACCGTGCATGTTGATGGCGAGGTGCGAGAAACACTTAAGCTGACGGCCAATCAGGATCACGAGTTCAAATTGACCCTGGACCATGCCGGACCAACTTTTATCGAGATTGAAGCCAAGGCTGCAGAAGGCGAATTGTCGGCGGTCAATAACCGGGCCGTGGTTTCCGTCAATGGTGTCCGGGATCGCCTGAAGGTGCTTCTGGTGTCCGGTCAACCGCATGCCGGTGAGCGGACCTGGCGCAATCTGCTCAAATCCGATCCGTCGGTGGACCTGGTCCATTTCACGATTTTGCGGCCACCGGAAAAGAACGACTTCACGCCGCTGAACGAGATCTCGCTGATTGCATTTCCTGTGCGCGAACTGTTCGAAGAAAAAATCGGCGAGTTCGATCTGATCGTGTTTGACCGGTATGTCGTGCGTGACGTTCTGCCGCCGATCTATTTCCGCAATATCGCCACCTACGTGCGTGGTGGCGGTGCCGTGCTTTTGTCGGTGGGGCCGGAATTCGGCGGGCTCAGATCGCTGGCCAGAACACCGCTGGTCGATATTCTCCCGGGGCAGCCGACCGGGCAGATTTTTGAACAGAAGTTCAAGCCCCGCATAACCGAGCTTGGCCACCGTCACCCCGTGACCAGTGCGCTGCCGGGGGCGGTAGTGCCGGGCCGCGACGATCTTGAGCCAAGCTGGGGCTCGTGGTTTCGCCAGATCGGTGTGACGGCGAGTGTCGCGCCGACATTGATGAGTGGCGTTGACGGCAATCCCCTGTTGATGATGGAGCGGGTTGATCAGGGCCGGGTCGCCCTGATTACAAGTGATCATCTGTGGCTCTGGGCGCGTGGCTATGAAAATGGCGGGCCGCAGGCGGAATTGATGCGTCGTATCGCGCACTGGCTGATGAAGGAACCGGAACTGGATGAAGAAGGGCTGTCAGCCGTGGTCGAGAACGGCGAACTCAGGATCGAGCGGCGCAGTCTTAACCCCGGTGCTGAAGTCGTCAGCATCGAAAGCCCGAGCGGGGTTAAATCATCCGTGACGCTGAAACCCGAAGCGGCAGGCAAATCAACGGCACGGGTCGCCGTTGACGAAATCGGGCTGTATCGGATTGGCGACGATACCCATATTGCACTGGCACCTGCCGGTGCCTTGAATCCTCTCGAGCTTGCGGATTTGCGCTCGACCGATGGGCCGGCCAAGAAGATCGCCGAGGCTGCGGGCGGCGGCGTACGCTGGCTGGTTGACGGCATGCCCAGCCTGCGCGGTGTACAGTCCGGCAGGCAGACGCATGGTGCCGGCTGGCTCGGTCTGGTTCGCAACGAAGCCTTCAGTGTGACGGGTGTAACCAACGTGCCGCTGGCGCCCTGGTGGCTGGTTCTTGTTCTTGGCCTCGGGCTGGCCAGTCTGGCCTGGTGGCGCGAAGGGCGTTAAGGCTCGGATTTACTCAATCCGGCATCCCAGTACGGATGATCGCCAAAGCGCTCGGCCAGAAAATCGACAAAAACCCGGACCCGGGGCGACAGGTGGCGGCGGTGCGGATATACGGCATAGATCGAAGCGGAATGATCTTCAAATTCGGAAAGCACAACCTCGAGCGCACTATTCTGAACGTCATCGCAACAAAAGAATGTCGGTGTGTGACAGACCCCGAGGCCGCGTTTTGCGGCTTGCAGCAAAACCTCGCCGTTATTGGCGCGGATGCGGCCTTTCACGTTAATGGCGATCCGTCCTTCAGGCTCCCTGAAGGTCCATGTGTCAGGCTCTGACAGATAGTCGTAAATCAGCGCATCGTGGTTCTTCAGGTCATTCGGATGCTTGGGGCGGCCCCGGCGGTTCCAATAATCCGGGCTGGCGGCGACCAGCAGTCTGCAGGGTGCCAGCCTGCGGGCGATCAGGCTGGAATCGGGCAAGCGCGCAATGCGGATGGCCACATCAAACCCGTCCTCGACGACATCGATCTGGCGGTCGTTGAGAACCAGATCGATTTCGATATCGGGATAAGCCTGCATGAAATCGGCAATCGCCGAGCCGAGATGCAGGATGCCGAACGACATCGGCGCATTGACCCTGAGCAGGCCGCGCGGTGCAGTGTTCAGGCTGTCGAGCGCATCGGCCGCTTCGCGGGCTTCATCGAGAATGCGCCGGCAGTGATCGTAAAAGGCCCGGCCTTCATCGGTCAACGACAACCGGCGGGTGGTACGGTTCAAAAGTCTGACGCCGAGACGGTCTTCAAGCTTTTGAATTTGCGTGCTGACTGCCGCCTTGGAATTGCGAAGTGTGCGGGCGGCACCGGTAAAGCTTTCGGCCTCAACCACTGCGGCAAACACGGTCATGCCTTCAAGGGGATCGGATAATGCCATGAGCGTCCTATTGTTCGTTATTATGAACAATATATTCATTAATACCTGAATTGTCTCGAATTAATAATCTGCATATCTTCCCTGCAACGCCCAACCGGGCCATCATTTACAAAGGAAGACATCATGAAAACATTACTCGTCATCGACACCAGCCCACGCAACGATGCCGTTTCGCGTCAGCTGACGTCGCAATTTATCGAAAAGGTCAGTGCCCAGTTTGCCAATGTCCGGGTTCTTCACCGTGATATCGGTGCCAATCCGCCGGAGCAGATTGATGACGAATTGATCAATGCGCTTCGTCGTGAACCGGAAACGCTTACCGACCGGCAGATTGCCGCACGCACAGCGTCCGATGCGATGATCGCCGAAATGGCTCAGGCCGATGCTATTGTGATCGGTGCGCCGATGCATAACTTCACCATAACTGCGGCGATGCGGACATGGCTGGATCATGTGGCGCGTCCGGGCAAAACCTTCGGGTATGATCCGAAGACCGGCCCGATAGGCCTGATTGCCGACAAGCCGGTTTACGTGCTGTCGACCCGTGGCGGTAAATATGGCGATGGCTCGCCGGAAAATGCCAGCCCGGCCGATTTCCAGAGCGGATACCTGCGCCACATCTTCAGCTTCATGGGGATGAAGGATGTTCGTATCATTGCCGCCAACGGCATGGATATGGGTCCGGAACACCGCGCCGAAGGCTTAGCCGAAGCGAACAAAAAAATCGACGCCGCCGTCGTCCAACTGGCCGCGGCGTAACCGGATCGCAGGAGAACAGCTATGACCATCACGACAGTTCCGTTCGATAGCCTGGGTGGTGAAAACCACGGATGGCTGAATGCCAAGCACCACTTCAGTTTCGCGAACTATTATGATCCGAAACGGATGGGTGTCGGCCCTCTCAGGGTTTGGAATGACGATACCATACAGCCGGGTACCGGGTTTCCGTTTCACAGCCATAAGGACATGGAAATCATCACCTTCGTTCGTGAAGGCGCCATTACCCACGAAGACAACCTTGGCAACAAGGGACGTACTGAAGCCGGTGACGTTCAGGTTATGAGTGCCGGCACAGGCATCACACATTCCGAGTACAATCGTGAAGACGAGATCACGCGGATATTCCAGGTATGGATTACGCCGGATCAGCGGGGCCACAAACCGCGGTGGGATGCGCGTCAATTTCCGAAGGCCAGCCGGTCCGGCGAACTGGTGCCGCTGGCTTCCGGCCGCAAGGTCCATGCCGCAACCGATGCCCTTCTGATCCATACGGACTCGGCAGTGCTGGGTGCGACGATTACGGCAGGCGCAGAAGTGCGCCACAAACTCGATGCCGGGCGCGCCTTGTACATTGTCCCCGGGAAAGGTGCGGTGACGATCAACGGCACTTTTATCGATACCCGTGACGGTGCCGTTATTTCTGCGGACGGCAATGATGAGGAAGTCGTCATTCACGCCGATTTGGATACAGAAATCGTCGTTGTCGATATCGCCTTGAACTAAGCAAAGGCCCCTTTCCCGGATTATGGGGAAGGGGCTTTTTTCTGCCCGGTTTTTGCGTCGCGACTGCCGGTTGTTAAGACCGGTGAAGGATCATAGTCTGATGGTTGGCAGGATACGTTGCCGCTGCAATCAAAGGGTATGTGACATGACGGAACTCAGTCTTGCTTGCTGGGATTATGACCGCACCTTGCCGATTCTGGATGGGCGGGTTGGGGTGCCCGGTTTCACACTTAAAACCGAAACCGCTCCGCCTGGTAAACTGTTTCCGCTCGCCGTCGGCGATGCGCCGTATGACATTACCGAACTGTCTTTTGCCAGTTACGTCATTCAGACCTCAAAGGGGCAGTGTCACTATATCGGCATTCCGGTTTATCTCTCGCGTGCTTTCAGGCATTGCGGAATTTATGTGCGCAGCGATGCCGGCATTGCGACGCCCAGGGATCTGGAAGGCAAAGTCGTCGGTGTCCCTGAGTATGCGATGACGCTGGCGGTTTGGGTTCGCGGTATCCTTGCCGATGACTACGGGGTCGATGTCGGGAAACTGAAATACCGGACGGCCGGTCTGAACGAGCCGGGACGTGTTGAGCGGCTGAAGTTTGAACTGCCGGACAGTATTGATCTGAAAGCACTCGCTGAAACAGAATCCCTGAATGATGCCATGCTTTCGGGGCAGCTCGATGCGATCATCGCACCGGCCCCGCCCAAAGCGTTCACCGAAGGCCATCCGATGGTGCGAAGACTGATTGACCCGCCCGGTCCGGCGGAACGCGATTATTACTCCCGCACCGGCATTTTCCCGATCATGCATATTGTCGGCATTCGCAAGGATGTTGTGGCCAGTCATCCTGCTTTGCCGGGCTTGCTTTATGATGCGTTTCTGCAAGCCCGGAAAATCGCCATGAGCAGGGTCAAGGCCGTCGCGGAAAGCTCTGCCAATCGCGAGATGTCGCCGTGGTATGCGGATGCCTATGAAGTGGCTGTGGCAACGATGGGCCAAGATTATTGGCGTTATGGCGTTGCCGACAACAGGGCCGATCTTGAGGCTTTCTGCCGGTATATTAATGACCAGCATCTGTCAGATCGTCGACTTTCCCCCGAAGTTCTGTTCCATCCAGACACGCTTGGCAAGCCGGGCAGCTGACGGGAAACCCGGAAATTCTTGCCGATGGTACCCCGAATGCCGTCAAAAATGGAAAATGATGCCGCAGTGCATCATGTAACCTCTTGAATTAAAACAATTAATAAGTTGGCACGGTGGTTGCTTATATTGTTCCGGATATGTCGGTCGAGAACAGACCGGCTTCTCACAAGGCACGGTCGAAAATATCGCCGGCTAGAAAAAGGAACGGGATTATGGACGCACTACGCATTGGCGCCTCAGGTATGATGGCGCAACAACGAAACGTCGAAGTCGTCGCCAACAATCTGGCGAATATGAATACGTCCGGCTATCAACGCCGGCGAACCGAATTTCAGGATCTGATCTACAAAAACAGTGCCAGACCGGACGGGTTTGGTTCAAGAGCCGGCACACAGGTGCCAAGCGGCATTCAGACCGGCAAGGGCGTCGACATGATGTCCGTTTACCGTGTCACCGAACAAGGCGGCCTGAAAGCCACGGATAACACTTTCGATCTGGCGATACAGGGCAAAGGGTATTTCCAGATTCAGTTGCCGAACGGTGAGACCGGTTATACCCGTGATGGAACCTTTCAGATTGATAGCGCCGGCGCTTTGGTGACTCATGACGGCTTCCCGGTGCTGCCGGGTGTTCAGGTGCCGCCTGATGCCATTGATGTCACGATCAATGCGACCGGTGAAGTTCTGGTCAAACAGGACGGCTCGGCGACGCAAAGCAACATCGGGACCGTTCAAATCGCGATCTTCCCGAACGAAGGCGGCTTGCGGGCCGAAGGCAATAATCTGTTCACCGCCTCGGATGCATCCGGGGCCGCGTCTTCGGTAATTCCGGGGCAAAGCGGTTCTGGTGCTGTGCTGCAGGGGTTTGTTGAATCTTCAAACGTCAATGCGGTCGAGGAAATTGCCGAAATGATTCGTGCCCAGCGCGCTTACGATATGAACTCAAAGGTGATTCAGACTGCCGACCAGATGATGGCTCCGTCGTCCGGCAGATAAAACGATTTAGGCTTCTCCACGTTCCACCAACTTGGCCGTCGGGAAACCGTCGGCCATTTTCTTTTCAGTATGACCTGATCCAGTGTCTGATCAGCGCTTCTTCGAAAGTATCCGTCCGGTTGCGCCAGTCCGCGGATAACTGGCGCGATTGCGGCGTAAATCTGTCGGGGTCATTTTCCAGTCGGGCTCGTAATTCCGGGTCATACATGAAAAGGGCAAAGATCAGGCGGCGGCCTGATGCCGCATCAAGGTATCCGGTCAGACCCTTGATGTAGCGCATGGTGCCGCTTTTAGCCCATATCCGATAAGCCGAAGCCGAATCCTTGAAGCGTCCGCGGAAAGTGTCGCGGCGGCCACCGGGCGACAGCAGGCTGTCAAAACGCCAACCATCGAAGCGCTGGTTCAGGGCATAGCGGAGAATTTCCGTCATTTGCCGGGGGGTTACCCTTGAGGTCGTGCTCAGCCCTGAATGATTGACGAGGGCGGTGGCAAAATGCTTCAGTCCGGGCACTTCATGTTCCAGCCAGACACCCAGGGTGTCGGCTGAGCGGGTCAACGATTGACCGGTAGCGCCCTGAGCCCGCGCGGCACTGAGGCCGATCACCTCGGCGACCATGTTGTTGGAATATTCAAGGCCTGCCCGGACGATCTCGATCAACGGCTGGCTGCGGATTTGCGCCAGACTGACGGCGCCGGCAGGTGCCGTATCGTAAACCGGTTCCGGCAGGGATATACCTTCTGCACGGGCAAACCGCAGCAGCATCAGTGCCGACAGTTGGCCTGGATCGCGCACCGGACTTTCGATCCGCCCTGTCGTTGCGGCCGGAAAATCGGGGATCAGGCCAAGGGCTTCGCTGGGCGTCGTGTAGGGTTCGGTCAATGCCTCAACGGAAGGGATGGTCAGCGTCACCCTGTTGAATTCGATGTTCAATCCGCCCAGGCCCTGATTGTAGGGTTCGGTAGCCGGTTGATCGGGCTCGATTTCGGCAAACACCGGCAAGCTGCTGGTATAAATAAATCGCCCCTCAAGCCTGATGATGCCGATGTCCTTCAGGCGCACGGCAAGAGCACGAAGATCGCCCGCGCTCAGCAGCGGGTCGCCATCGCCGGCGAGGACCAGATCGCCGCTAAGAACTCCGGACTTGAGCGTTCCCTTGGCCAGCAACTGGGTTGTAAAACGATAGGTCGGACCAAGAATGCCCAGGGCCGCGACCATGGTCGGCACTTTCGCCGTGGAGGCCGGCGGGAAGCCTTTGTCAGCCTCGCGTGATTTCAGAACCTCGCCGCTTTCGGCATCGATCAGCAGGTAACCCCAATCGGCTTTGCTTAGCGCCAGTGATCTGGTAGCCGCCGACTCGTCCGATGCCAGCAAGCTGTCGAGCAAAGCTGCACTGGTTGTCTGCTGGGGCGGTGGCGGCAATGGTTGTGCACACGCCCCTGAAATCAGACAGGCAAGAATTGGAAGGATGATTTTGTTGATTTTCATGCAGCCCAATATAGACCGTACTGCACTCAGCGGCTACGGTGCTGTCAATGGATAACGAAACCCCAACGCCGCTGATTTCAAAAAGACTAGCATTGGCCACGATCAGCGGAGTAACCGCTGTTCAGGTGATTGCGACGATGGCCGTCCTGATCCCGGCGTCCGTCGCCCCGGAAATTGCCCGCACCCTTGATCTGCCGGTATCGATGATCGGCTTTCAGATCAGTCTGGTATATGTCGGTGCGACCCTGATGTCGCTGGCCGCTGGATTGGTACAGCGCAGGCTCGGGGCGGTTCGCGCCAATCAGGTCGCCGCATTCATGGTGATGGCATCGCTTCTGGTGATCGCACTGCCACATGCGGCAACGTTGGCGGCAGGCTCACTCGGTCTTGGTATTGCGTATGGGCTGACCAATCCGGCAGCCTCTCATCTGATGATGAAAATAGCCTCACCGGACAACAGGAACCTTGTTTTTTCCATCAAGCAGACAGGTCAGCCCATGGGCGGTGTGGTTGCCGGCTTGCTTGCGCCACCGATTGCGGTTGCCTTCGGGTGGCAATGGTCACTGGTGGCGGGCGCCGGACTGGCCGTTGTCGTGATGCTGGTGATTCAGCCCTTGCGGGCTTATCTGGATGGGGATCGCGATCCGGCGACAAAATTTCGTGGCGCGGTGTTCCGCGATCTCGGCCTTGTGATGCGTCTGCGCGAATTGAGATTGCTGGCATTGGCGGCGCTGACCCTTTCCGCGGTGCAGCTTGCCTTGATGACGTTCGCCGTAACCATGCTGGTCGAGGATGTTCATCTGGACCTTGTGACGGCCGGTATCGGGCTGGCGGTCATTCAGATTGCCGGCGTAGTCGGGCGGATTGGCTGGGGCGCTGTTGCGGACCGTTTTGGCAACGCGCACAAGACGCTGATCACGACACAGATTTTGTCGATCTTTGCGGCGCTGGCGACAGCGACGCTGGCAGAAGGGATGCCGCTGGCCGGGGTGTTTGCAATCCTGTTTCTGTTTGGCGCTTCGGCGGTTGGCTGGAACGGCGTGTTCATGGCAGAGGTTGCGCGGCTTGCGCCGCAAGGCAGAATCGGCAGTGCGACCGGCGGTGTGCTGGTGCCTGTCTTCATCGGTGTGATGATCGGCCCGGTTCTGTTTACCGGTATTCATCAGGTCCTGGATCAGTATACCCTGTCATTTGCAGCAATTGCGGTGCTCACAGGGCTCGGCATTATACCGATGATGCTGATCCGCATGGGTGGTGGAAAAAGATAGTGAAGCTATACCTTTTTCCGTGGATGCCCGTTAGTATCTCCTGAGGAGGCTGCCATGCCCTATGCATATCGCGATCAAAACGGCGCTATTCTGGCCGTCTATGAACAACCCGTAGAAGGCTGCGATGAAGTCGCGCCTGATGATCCGGCACTGAAAGCCTTTATTCTCAAAAATATACCGGCGGCCGGCGGCGGTGACTGGGTTCAGTCGGATTTGCAGCTCGCCCGTGTTCTTGAAGATTTGATCGAAGTGTTGATCGACAAGAAGCTGATCATGTTTTCCGACTTTCCGACCGGTGCCCAAAAGAAACTGCTGGAACGCCGCGGTTTGCGGAAAGAATTTTCGTATGTTGAAGATCTGTTCGTCGGCGGTGAAGACTTCGACGATTCCGGCGACGACAATACAGGCGGACTGTTCTAGTCGCCCTGCCTGTTAAACCGCCTCAGGCGCAGTTGCGACGGGCACAGTGCGAATCCGACCTGGGCCGGTGCGCTGATACAACTCGGCAATCATCCGGCTGCCGGTTTTTTCAAACATGAATGGCAAAACCGCGTGAATGGCACAGATCACGGCGGCAACCAGCAATGACCCGGCAAATCCGGAGGCGACAACGAAATGTTCCGAATAAGTCTCACCGACTGATTGCGGATGTTTGGTGAACAGCTGGTTCATGTGAAGCCCCTTTGTTTCGGATCGTTTATACTGAGTATAATACCGCATGATATTTGGATAAAATTTGCTATTTTTTGATAATATCTCTTATAAATTAGAAAATTATTCTAATTATATGAGGTAAAATAGTTATGGATGACTTCGATAAAAAAATCCTCACACTGCTGCAGCAGGATGCATCGATGCCGGTTGCCGATATTGCCGACCGGGTCGGTCTGTCGACTACGCCCTGCTGGCGTCGCATACGGAATCTTGAGGCCAGCGGCGTTATTCGCCAGCGCGTAGCTGTTCTCGATGCCGCAAAAATCAACGCCGGTGTCACGGTTTTTGTCGGTGTAAAGGCGGGGCGACATGCCGCCAGCTGGCTGGAAACGTTCGCCGCCACGGTGCAGGAAATCGAAGAGGTGATGGAGGTTTATCGTCTGTCCGGCGAGATTGATTATCTGCTGAAAATCGTCGTGCCCGATATTGCCGCCTATGACGATGTCTACAAACGGCTTATTGCAAAGGCCGAGTTTGCCGATGTCAGTTCGTTCTTCGCGATGGAGGAGATCAAATCGACGACGGCACTGCCACTTCGGTACGCCGTTTGAGCATGCGTTCTATTGAATGTCGGCGGGCCCCTTGAACTCGATCATATTGCCCTCGGGATCATGAAAATAGATCGATGGACCTTCGCCTTCGGCACCATTGCGGGTCTCGACGGGGCCGACCTCAACCCCGGCGGATTTGAGATGACGATAGATGTCATCAATTGCCCACGGTTCAATGCGCAAGCACAGGTGATCCATATTATGCGCATCGCTGCCCGGGGCTGCGCCGCCTTTTTGCCCCAGATCACCCACAACATCGACAAGATCAATCAGCGTTCGACCGGCGCGCAACTGGTAGAGGCCGATCTTCTCGACGGCCTTTTCCACCGGGCAACCGACCACGCGGACATAGAAATCCAGCATGACCTTCAGTTCTCTGGCCCTGATCACCACGTGGTCTATTCCGACTATCTGATAGGGTATCGCCATTGCCGGTCAGCGTCTTCTCAGCAACCCAAAGCGTCGGCGACACCTTCAACGCTGTCGGCGATGATGTCCCAATCGCTGGTCGCTTCGAAATCCTTCTTTTGATCAACGCCGTATTCGGTCGGCCTGTTGATGTAGGCGGTGCGCATCCCCTGGGCGCGGGCAGCTTCAAGATCGTCGTTATGGGCGGCACCCATCATGACTTCACCCGGCTCGAACCCCAGCAGGGCGATGGCATTCTGATAAACCTTGGGGTCGCGTTTATAGGCTTTGTGCATATCGCTGGAGAATACGAAATCCCATGGAATACCGGCGCGCTTGGCCATGCCGGCAAGCAGCGTCAGCGAGCCGTTGGAAAGCGGTGCAATCAGATGGTTTTTCTTCAACCGCAACAGGCCCGGAATACTGTCCGGCCACGGATTGATCCGGTGCCAGGCCCGGTTGAGATGATCGCGTTCGTCTTCATTGAGCATGTCGAGACCGAACATCGGGAGTATTTCTTCAAGCCGTTCGCGGTGGATAACGTCAATCGGCGTCCAGCCGCGCTCGCCTGAAATGACCTTGGACATTCCGGGCCGGTAACCGGCCCGCCATGCGCGCGCGAAGGCGTCCCCGTCGAACGAGCCTAATCCTTTGATTTTGGCAATTTTTCCGGCTTCCCAGGCAATCGAGGATCGCCAATCGGAAATAGTGCCGAACGTGTCAAATACGATGGCCTTGACGGTATGGATGGTCATGTCGTTCACTCCTTCTATGGTCGACTTTCGCCGGTTTACATGTGGCAAGCAAGGCGCGGTATTGATTTGGCTGCGGCCACCAGCGCTTTCGACGATGGTTTTTCTAATTGTTCTCTACATTGGCCTTGTCGCATCGATATCCAAGGGCCAAGCGCAAGAAATTCCGGTCGATCTCGAACTGGTCATCGCCGTTGATATTTCCGGCTCCGTTGATGACGACGAGGCCGCCCTGCAGCGTCAGGGTTACATCAAGGCGTTTCGTGATCCCCGGGTCATAGATGCGATTACCCATGGGCCCAACGGCGCTATAGCCGTCACGTATATCGAATGGGCCGGCAGCCATCACCAGTTGCCGCTGGTCAAATGGAGCCTTATCAACAACGCACAAAGTGCCAACAATTTTGCCGATGATCTGGCTTTCGAGCCGGTCATGGTCAATGTCTGGACATCGATCAGCGGTGCCATCATGGCCGGCCAGGAGGCATTACGGCGAAGCCCCTATAAATCGGAACGTCAGGTTATTGATATCTCCGGGGATGGCGCGAACAACGATGGTGCGCCGGTTCTGCTAGCCCGCGAAAAGGCGTTGGCCAGCGGCTTGACCATAAACGGTCTGCCGATCGTCAACGACCGGCCAAGCCGGTACGGCAGACGGCAAATTGCCAATCTTGATTATTACTACACCGACTGTGTCATCGGCGGACCGGGGGCGTTCATCATTGTTGCCAACGGTTTTGATGATTTTGCCCGGGCCGTACGCCGCAAACTGATTCTGGAAATCGCCGGTGCTGTCCCCACCAGCAGGGAACAGGGTGCGATCATTCCGGTTTCCGGTCATGTGCGTCCGCCCTGTACCGTCGGCGAGGCTATGCGCAAGGATTGGGACGACTTTTAGGTCGACCGGCGTTATTCGGCGGCCTCCCTGTAACTGTCGAGAGCCGGACATGTGCAGACCAGATGCCGGTCGCCCTGCGCGTTATCGATCCGCCCGACACTCGGCCAGTATTTGTCATGGCGCAATCCGGAAACCGGGAAAGCGGCAACTTCGCGCGAATAGGCATGTGCCCACTGATCGGCCATGACGACGTCTGCAGTGTGCGGTGCATGCACCAGCGGATTGTCGTCGTGCGGCCATTCGCCGGTTTCTACCCGACTGATCTCTGCTGCGATTGAAATCATCGCTTCGCAAAAACGGTCGAGTTCTTCCTTGGGCTCGGATTCTGTCGGCTCCATCATCAGGGTGTGCATAACCGGCCAGGACATGGTCGGGCTGTGGAAGCCATAATCCATCAAGCGTTTGGCGATATCATCGACGCTCAGATGTGCCGCATTCAGTAACGGACGCGTATCGATAATGCACTCATGGGCGACGAGGCCGCCGGGGCCGGTATAAAGCGTTTCGAAGTGCCCGTGCAGCCGCTTGGCGACATAGTTGGCATTCAGGATCGCAACCTGGGTCGCCTTGACCAGTCCCTGACCGCCCATCATGGCAATGTATGCCCATGATATCGGCAGGATCGAGGCAGAACCCCAGGGCGCTGCAGAAACCGCACCTGCGCCGTTCCCCGGGCCTGTTTCCAATACCACTGAATGGCCAGGCAGAAACGGTTCAAGGTGGGCGGATACGGCAATCGGACCGACGCCTGGGCCGCCGCCGCCATGCGGAATACAGAATGTCTTGTGCAGGTTCATATGCATGACATCGGGGCCGAATTTTCCGGGTCGGCAAATGCCAACCATCGCCTGCAGGTTTGCACCATCCATATAGACCTGACCGCCGTTGGCGTGAATGATGTCGCATATCTCGCGGATCTGGGTTTCGAAGACGCCGTGGGTTGATGGATATGTCACCATCAGGGCGGCCAGATTCTCGGCGTTGGCTTCGGCTTTCTGTTTGAGATCGGCGACATCGACGTTGCCGTGATCATCGCAATCGACTACGACGACTTTCATGTTGGCCATGACGGCGCTGGCCGGATTGGTGCCGTGCGCACTGGATGGGATCAGGCAGACATTCCGGTGCTCGTCGCCGCGATCAAGATGATAGGCGCGAATTGTCAGAAGACCGGCATATTCACCCTGTGATCCGGCATTGGGTTGCAGGGAAACCGCGTGAAAGCCGGTGATGTGACAAAGCTTGGCCTCGAGATCGGTAATCAGTTCCCGGTAGCCGGCAACCTGATCGGCCGGCTGGAACGGATGAATGCGGCCAAACCCGGCCCATGTAATCGGAATCATTTCAGAAGCCGCATTGAGCTTCATGGTGCACGAACCGAGCGGAATCATCGCGCGGTTGAGTGCCAGATCCTTTTCTTCCAATGATCTCAGATAGCGCATCATGGCGGTTTCCGAATGATGCGTATTGAAAACCGGATGGCTCAGAAAATCGCTGCTCCGTACCAAAGAGGCCGGGATACCGTCGGCGGCACTGCCATCAAGGGCGACCACGTCCAGTCCATGCTTTGCATTGCCGGAGATAATGGCGAAAAGGGCGCTGACATCATCGCGGGTTGTCGTCTCGTTGAGCGAAATCCCGACATGATCGGCATCGATTTTTCTCAGGTTATACCCGGCGGCTTCCGCACGCTTGTGCATGGCCTCAGCAGCGCCGGACTGTTTGATGGTCAGAGTATCGAACCAGTATTTATTGGTGACCTCGATGCCGAGCTGTTTCAGACCGCTTGCGAGAATCGAGGTCAGCCGGTTCACCCGCCGGGCAATGCGTTTCAGCCCGTCCGGCCCATGATAGACGCAATACATACTGGCGACATTGGCCAGCAGGACCTGCGCCGTACAAATGTTCGAGGTCGCTTTTTCACGGCGGATGTGCTGTTCGCGGGTTTGCAGTGCCATTCGTAGCGCCGGCCGTCCCTGCGCATCGACCGAGACGCCGATAATGCGTCCGGGCATGGAGCGACGGTATTCATCGCGGGTTGCCATGAAGGCAGCGTGCGGTCCACCGAAGCCCATCGGCACACCAAAGCGTTGCGCCGAGCCGACGACAATGTCGGCACCCCACTCACCGGGGGCTTTGAGCATGACCAGCGCCAGCGGATCACAGGCAACGGTCAGCAAGGCGCCGGCGTCATGAATTTTATCGGCCAAAGCCTGATAATCGACAATTTCCCCATCGGCGGACGGGTAATGCAGGACCACGCCGAACACTTTTGCGGGGTCAAGATCCTTGAACGGATCGCCGGTCACGACCGTGAAACCAAGCGGAATGGCACGGGTTTGCACGACGGCCAGGGTTTGCGGCAGGCAACCGTCGGCGACGAATATCGTATCGCTTTTACTTTTGCCGGAACGCTTCATCAGCGTCATTGCCTCGGCGACTGCGGTTGCTTCATCCAGCAGCGAGGCATTGGCCATCGGCATGCCGGTCAGGTCAATGATCGCCTGCTGGAAATTCAACAGGGCTTCAAGACGGCCTTGCGAAATCTCGGCCTGATAGGGGGTGTATGCCGTGTACCAGCCCGGATTTTCTATCAGATTGCGAAGGATGACGCTGGGTGTAAATGTATCGTGATAGCCAAGCCCGATCATGGATTTCATGATCTTGTTGTTGGCCGCCATGCGCGCCAGTTCGGCAAGTACTTCAGCCTCGGTCATTGCCGGTACATCGAACGGTTCGGCCGTACGAATGCCGGCGGGGACGGCCTTGTCGATCAACTGATCAAGGCTGTCGACGCCGACAACGGCAAGCATATCGTCGATGTCCTTGTCGGAAGGTCCGATATGGCGATTTACGAACTCGTCCTTGTATTCCAGATGATCGAGGCTGAGGCGGCTCATTCATCCAGCTCCTTGAGGTAGGCTTTGTACTGGGCTTTATCCATGAAGTCGTCCAATTCGCGCATGTCGGCGATCTTGATCTTGAACATCCAGCCATCACCTTCGGCATGCTCGTTGACGATGGTCGGGGCGTCGGAGAGGTCTTCATTCACTTCAATGACTTCACCTGTACAAGGTGAATACACCTCACTGGCGGCCTTCACGGATTCAACGACGCAAGCCTCTTCGCCCTGATCCAGTGTCGCACCGACTTCGGGCACTTCAACATAAACCAGCTCGCCCAATTGTTCCTGGGCATGGTTGGTGATGCCGACGGTGCCGATATCCCCTTCAACGGAAATCCATTCATGATCTTCTGAATATTTGACGGTCATTTGCGCTCTCCTGCTTCAAGCTGATGGCTATTTAAATTTTGTGGTATCGATGCGGCTGGAACGGCATTTTGACGACCGCAGCCGGGACCATGTTTTTGCGGACGGCAAGTTCCAGTCGGCTGCCGGTCTCGGCAAACGCGGTATCGACGTAGCCCATGGCGACGGGGCCGCCGACACTGGGGCCGAAACCACCCGATGTTATGATGCCGATCTGTTCGCCATCAGCCGCGTGGACAACGGTTCCATCCCGGGCCGGGGCTTTGCCTTCGGGCAGAATGCCGATGCGTTTGCGGGACGGTCCTTCACTGAGTTCAAGCGTGATCCGTGCGGCCCCCGGAAAATCAGCGGCTTCGCGACGCCGTTTTGAAATCGTCCAGGCGAGTCCGGCTTCAATGGGCGAGGTTTCTTCGTCGAGATCATGACCGTACAGACACAGCCCGGCTTCCAGACGCAGGGTATCGCGCGCGCCAAGCCCGATCGGCATGACATCAGGGTGTGCGCAAAGCTGCGTTGCCAAGGCTTCGGTTTCCGAAACCGGGATTGAAATCTCGTAGCCGTCCTCGCCGGTGTATCCGGATCTGGTGACATGGCATTTGACGCCGGCAATCACCATTTCCCGGGCACTCATGAAGCTCATTTCAGCACAGCCCGGGGCCATTGCGGCCAACACTTTCACGGCGCTTGGCCCCTGCAAGGCGATCAAGGCATGGTCTTCAATGATTTCCAGTTCCGCCATGCCTGAGGCGGTGGCAGCGATCAACGGCAGATCGATATCCTTGCGCGAAGCATTGACGACGATAAAGAGTTTGTCGCCCCAGTTTGTGACGATCAGATCATCAACGATGCCGCCGATCTTATTGGTGATCATGGTGTAGCGGCCATGCCCTACGGGGAGCGACTGAATGTCGCCGGGCACCAGTTTCTCAAGAGCCTTCGCGGCATACGCGCCATGCAGCCATGCCTGCCCCATGTGCGAGACATCGAACAGGCCGGCTTTCGCACGGGTGTGTTTGTGTTCTTCGAGAATGCCTGCAGGGTATTGGACCGGCATTTCATAGCCGGCAAACGGTACCATCTTGGCGCCCATGCGGCGATGGAAGTCGGCCAAAGGCACGGTTTTCAGATGTTCGTCGGGATTTAGGCTCACACGGTTCCCCTCTGTACAGATGGCCGTCTCAAGTCAATCTCCGGCTGAATGCCGCAGATCACCCAAAACGCCCCCTCTGTCTCGGAACCTGAAAGTGTCGCCCGTACAAACTCGACCAAGTACGGCTTTACATCTTCGGTGGGTGTGGCTTTTCGCCACATCCGCTTTCCAGAGCCTCAACCCATTGCGGTCCTTTTGCCTGAGAGATTCCGGGGCGGTTGCTCCTTCGGCGCCGGCGGATCAGGTGCCGGTCTCTCCCACAATGGTGTAACGAGGTGTTCTTCAATTGCCACGATCATTGCAGAAGCACATGACACGGTCAACCTGAGCTGACGGATGATTTTCAGCCGGTGATCAGAGAACGGCAGAACACCATCAGGTTCAGCGCAGGCGATCTTGGATGGCCTTGCGGTTATAGTCGACCTGATCCTGAGTCAGCACAAAGCCGCTGTAGATTCGGTAATAGTCGTTCCTGATTTTCGGCGTGATAGGAATATCCACGGATGTCGGCGTTGCCAGAAAAATTGCCTGTGTGCGATTCCCTTTGAACGAAACATCCAGTTTCAGCTCTTCGCGATAGAGGATATTTTTACTGGGGTCGGTGACGACAACGAAATAGGGAAGGGTGGCCTTTTCTGTCGTATTGGCGGAGCCCATTTCCGCAGCAATGATCGGTGAGATTTCGATGGTCATTGTGCCGGAATTTGTATCGCTGTCGATTTTGCTGAGGCAGCCGAGTTGCATTTCACCGATTTTTGCTTTTGCCAGAATATCGGTGATGTCCCGGCCCGGGCCTTCCCGGAACTGGGTCAGCGTCGCCGCATCTTCAAGAATAAAATAATTGGGGCAGTTCAGGACCACGTCTTTTTTCAAAAACGGGACGCTCGAGCAGCCCGAAAGAGTTAATGCGCCGAGAACAATGATGGCTTGAATGTATGAGCGCATTTTCAGAGCTTCGAATGTGAGCCGTCGCAGAACGGCTGAGATTTGGTATGTTTACAGCCGCACAGATAAGCCGTGCCGCTGTGATCGGCGGTGAAGACAACAGGCGACATACCGAGCTTTGTATGCTTGCCGTCGCAGAACGGTTGCTTGGCGCTGAGTCCGCATGCACACCACGCGTACTTCTTCCCTTCTTCGAGTTCAACGGCATATGGTTCTTTTTGTGCGATTGTCGGTTTCGCCATCTTGGCTCTCTTTCGTTCGTCGTTATGCTGGAATGTAGAGGACGCTTGGCTGGGCGACAAGTGAAGGTCTTGTTTTCGAATTATGGGTCTACTGGCACCCGCCCCTGACCCGGATCTACCAGCTGGATCAGGGTCGCCGCCAGCTTTGCCAGCGTCCGTGATCGGCTCCAGGCGTTGTCGATTCCTTTGGCGATGTTGATGCCCCGTTCAAATGATCGCCACGCTGCATCATTTTCTCCGGCTATGGCATGCCCTTCGGCAAGTTCAGCGAACATCCACACGCGGCTCAAGTCGCCCGTGACTTCATTGGTTGCCTTTTCGGCGCTGGCTTCGGTTTGTTGCCAGCCGTCATCACCGAAGCTTCGCTGTCTCGCTGCAATCAGCCACAGGGTATGGGCCTTCAGGCGCCGGTCGTCGATCAATGAAGTTGCTTCGACGGCGCGCTTCACGGCATTTTTAAAAGCAATGCCGTCATTTGATCCGGTCGGATTTTCGCCATGGATCTGGGTCAACGCCAGGGCAATGCGGCTGATGGCAAAGGAACGGGCATAAGGCCGGTCGATGCGCTCGATGGCGGCGAAAGCAAGTTCCAGAGTGGTGTCAGCATCTTCAATGCGGCCTGCCTTGGCCTGAGCGAGCGCGATGCGACCCAGCAGCACGGCCCGGTAACGAACGTTTTCGATGCTGGATGCGGTGGCCAGTGCCGCCGCGGCATCACCGACACGCGCCTGCGCTTCGGCGGCCGACATCAGAACCGGGATTTTATCGGAAGGGATCGAGACGGATTGTAGCATTTCCAGTGCCCGGGTGGTTTCTTCCATGTCGGCAAGTGCAGAGGCAACATATCGAATGCCGGCACTTTTCGAGGAATCCCGCGGCAGGGCGCGGGCTGACTTCTCGGCGATGGTCAATTCGGTTTCCGCCAGATCACGGGCATCAGCTTTGGCGTATATGACGGCCGCACGGGTTCGAAAGGCGATCTGCTTCAGGACATCGCCGACGTTTTCGAGATTGTCCAACATGCGCTCAAGGGTTCTTTTGGCATCATCCTTGTCACCCCGGCGGACCTGGATTTCAGCGATTGTTGCGAAGGCATCGGCCTGTTTTTCCTGGTCGGGGATGATTGAAGCGGCAGACAGGGCATCTTCGGCATGGCCGGTCGCCGCCTGCGCTTCTGCGATATCGCGGAGCGCCACGATGACCAGTCGCGGGTCCTTTATTCGCGAGGCTGTTTCCATCGCTTTGGCACCGAGACCGGTACGGGCCTCGGCAATCAGGATTTCTTCAAACGCCCAGTCGCGCAACTCCGCCTTGCCGATGGCTTTGGCACTTTCCAGAGCTTCTGCGAGCAGGCACTTCGTCGTCGGTTTGTCGAAGCAGGCGGACGGATCGCGGGTCGGGTTGGCCGGTTCATTGGCGGTATCGGATTTAACGAGGTCACGTGTCGCCGGATGGCTCATGAGTTTTGAGCGGGCGTCGTTAATGCTTTCGGTGCGGGCCTCGTCAAGCTGATGCATCAGTTTGCGCACGCCAACGGCATATTCCAGTTTGCCGATCAGGTCGACCGTCACCCGCCCGGTCTGCTCAATGCCGATGCCGCGCTGGTAAATATTGATTGCCGCCAGCGTCGATCTGTCCAGCACGCCATCCTCGGGGCCGAAATAAAGTCCGAGTTTCGACAGGGCTTTTTGCGCCCGCAACACGAGTGGGCTGGGTTGTGTACGACCGGCATCCGGCAGCTGTTTTTCCATTGGCGGCAGGGATGCAAAAGCCGGTGCCGACAAGCCGGCAGCAAGAATCGCCGATGCGATCAGCACGCGACCTACCTTGAGGCTCAGTCGAATTTGTCGTCCTGCTCGGCTCATTGGTAACGGACACTCCAGGCGAAAATGGCATCAAGCCTTAATATTATAGCTGATTTTATGGCATTTTCTTGTGTTGAATCAGATGCGCGCTTGGCGATTGAACCCTGAACCCTTAAAACGCCCGGATGGCGGTTTACACGGAAATTGATGATGATGCACTGATTGCCTTCATTGCCGACTATGGCATTGGCGAGGTGTTGTCATGCAAGGGCATTGCCGAAGGCATTGAAAACTCTAATTTCATCGTCACGACAACCTCCGGCCCGTATATCCTGACGCTCTATGAAAAGCGGGTGAAGATCGAAGACCTGCCGTTCTTCCTTGGTCTCATGGACCATTTGGCGGCGCATGGGATTCCGTGTCCGGTACCGCTTAGAACCAAAAGCGGCGAAACCTTGCGTGAACTGGCGAACCGGCCTGCGGCGCTGGTCAGTTATCTGGCCGGAATGTGGCCGAAGCGGCCGACACCAGACCATTGCCGTCAGGTTGGAGATGCTCTGGCGCGCTTTCATATGGCGGGCGAAGGTTTCCCGATCAGACGCGAGAATGCTCTGGATGTCAGTGCCTGGGGCGGCCTTCTGAAAGCGTCCGGGGATTTTGCCGACGATGTGCAAAGTGGTCTTTATGCGTATCTGCAGTCGTCATTGGAGCAGATCACATCGGCCTGGCCGAGTGGGTTGCCGCATGGCGTCATTCATGCGGATTTGTTTCCCGATAACGTATTTTTCCGCCAGGGCCATCTGTCCGGCGTGATCGATTTCTATTTCGCCTGCAACGACAGTTATGCCTATGACATCGCCATTTGCCTCAACGCCTGGTGCTTTGAGCCGGATCTGAGCTTCAACATCACCAAGGCGCGGCGTTTGCTTGGCGGCTATCAGGATGTCCGCAAACTCGAAGATACGGAAATTCGGGCTCTGCCGGTGCTGGCGCAGGGCGCTGCCATGCGGTTTCTGCTGACTCGGCTCTACGACTGGCTGAATACCCCGGAAGAGGCTTTTGTAACCCCCAAAAGCCCGCTGGAATATATCAAGAAGCTCGAATTTCATCTGCATGTGAAAGGGCCACAGTCCTATGGCTTCGACTGACAAGAGCGACCATGCCGTCGAGATTTTTACCGATGGCGCATGCTCGGGGAATCCGGGGACTGGCGGCTGGGGCGCCATATTGCGTTGGCGCGGTCATGAAAAAGAACTTTATGGCGGTGAGCCGGAGACTACCAACAACCGCATGGAAATGATGGCTGCGATCCAGGCGCTAGAAAGTCTCAAGCATACCAAGCGGGTCGTGCTGTATACCGACAGCACTTATCTGCGCGATGGGATAACATCGTGGATACATGGCTGGAAACGGAACGGCTGGAAAACGGCGGCTAAAAAGCCGGTCAAAAACGAAGATCTATGGCGTCGCCTTGATGCGGCACTGAAAGGCCATGAAATCGACTGGCGCTGGGTCAAGGGACATGCCGGACACCCTGAAAACGAAAGGGCCGATGAGTTGGCCCGTCTTGGTGCCGTTGAAGCCAGAAGCGCCGGCCCGAAATAACCCTGATCAGACCGAACTGAAGATAAAAAAAGGACACGGCTATTTGGGGCAGCCGTGTCCTTTCAGGGTTCCCGTTTTCGGCGGCACAAGGGAGGTCGCACTCGCAAACGGGAGGTATAAATACCGGATCAGTAGTAACCGAGGCTCCAGCGTATCCGCGCACTGGCATCAGAAGCGGTTTTCTGCGACGGCTGGAATTCGCGGCCTTTAAACTTTGCGCCGACCTGATCGCCCCAGCGATCCTGGATGGTGGGCTGGCCCGGGAACCAATTGGCGAAACGTTTGCTGGTATTTGTCATGTTCTTTTCCTCATGTCTTCCCCGAGCAGTTCGGGATGTGACTTTCTGAAATCATATGTACTCCGCGGGGTATTTTGGCACAAAGGATAGATTTTCATTCTATGCATGAGGATTTATTCATGTATAATTGAATGGAAACCCTGCCTCTGAAGAGGAACTGCCCATGCCGCATCTGCCACCTATTGCTGCTTTGCGCGCACTTGCCGTGGCCGCCAGACACCTCAGTTTCACCAAGGCTGCGGATGAGCTGAATGTGACGCAAAGCGCGGTCAGCCACCAGATCAGGCATATTGAAGAATTGTGGGACGTGCAGCTTTTTGAGCGCCGCCCACGCAAACTTTTGCTGACACCTGCAGGGGAGCAGCTGGCGACGATCGTCAATAACTTCATTGATGAACTGGGCTTGGCCCTTGAGACGTTAAAGGCGGATCAGGGGCATACGGCACTCAGGGTTGAGATGCTGCCTTCCCTGGCGGTTAAATGGCTGGTGCCGCGCTTGCAGGAATTCCGGCTTGAACATCCCGAAGTCGACGTCTGGCTGTCAACCCGATACGACATTCGGACGGGTTTGGACCGTGGTGATCTGGACGCGGCAATTACACTTGGGGACGGCAAGTATCCTGGCTTCAGCGCCTGGGAATTGATGCGCGATTACGTGATTCCGGTCGCCCGCCCGCGATTCCTGGAAGAATACGGCATGCCGAAAACGCCACAGGATCTCTGCAAGATGCCGCTGTTGCTGCGGCATTCCGGTATCCTGTCGCCGGGCTGGGATTACTGGTTCGACTATGCCGGTGTGCCGGCCGAGATTTATCAGCCGGCGTTGCGCGAAGGCACGCGCTTTCCCGACACCAATATGGCCATTCAGGCGGCATTCGAGGGGCAGGGCGTGGCTTTGGCGCGCAGTGCGCATGTATGGGATGATCTGGAAACCGGACGGCTGGTGCGGCTGTTTGATATCCACTGCCCGTCGGATGTTTCGGTTTACTTTGTTTGCCGGAACGAACAGGTCAAACGCCCGTCACTGGTGGCGTTTCGAGATTGGCTTATTCGTGAAGCGCAGGCGTCGCAGAGGCTTTGGGATGCGGCAGAAAAGCAGCCGCGCAGTCAGCATCGGAAGGCTTGAAGCCCGGGGCAGTACCGGTCAGGCGATACCCCGGGCCCATGGCTATTGGCTTAAAGCTCGCTCAACATCGTTTCGGCGCTGGTCTTTTCAAATACGCCTTCATCGATGTGAATGGATTTGACGACACCGTTATCGACGACCATCGCAAACCGCTGGCAACGGAGGCCGAGACCGCGCGCTGTCAGATCCAGTTCCAGACCGGTAGCTTTGGTGAAATTCGCCGAACCATCGGCCAGCATGACGACTTTGTCGCCGACTTTCTGGTCTTTGCCCCAGGCACCCATGACGAACGGGTCGTTGACGGATACGCAGGCGATGGTGTCGATGCCTTTGGCTTTAAGGGCGGCAGCATTGGCGACAAAGCCCGGTACGTGCTTGGCGGAACAGGTTGGCGTAAACGCACCCGGCACGCCGAAGAAGGCAACTTTTTTGCCGGCGAAGAAATCGTCGGTCGTTACAGCGTCCGGCCCGTTATCGGTCATGATATTGAGCGTAACGCTCGGCAATTTGTCTCCCGCTTTAATGGTCATCTTGTCTCTCCCGGTGTTCGTGTTTCAAAAAAGGTTTGGCCGGCAACACCGACCTGATCATGAGATAGGATCAATATCCTCACTTGCAAAGGATTTTTAATCGCATTGTGGATAACTACGTTATTTGAAGCGGTCGCGAAGACGTTCCGGCGCCACATCCCTGAAGCCCTTCATCACCTCATCGTCGCTTAGCAACTCGCTGAGCGGTAAACCGTCAGGTGCGCCTGCGCCATAAACCGCATTGAACGGGATACCATACCGGTCGAACGATGCCAGATAGGCGGCAATGTCGGCGTCAGGACGGGTCCAGTCCGCCTGCATGGCGATCACGTCCGGGCTGTTCAGCAGTTCGAGAATTTTGCCTTTTTCAAGAACGAACCGTTTGTTGACCTGACAGGTTATGCACCAGTCCGCAGTGACATCGACAAAGACGATCAGTCCCTTGCCGACCAGTCGGTCGATGGCGGCGGGATCGAATTTCTTCCAGGCGATCTTGCTGACACCCGGGGTCGCTGTGTCGAGTGGTCCATTGAGGTCGCTAAGCTCGGCGGAAGAAATCGCTGCCACCGTCGCAATGACGAGGATGAACGGGGTTGCCGATCTGATCTCGGGGACCCTGTGCATGACCGGCCCGAGCCATACGGAGACGGCGACCAGCAAGCCGCCCGTCAACACGGCGTCAAAGGTGCCGGCTGCGCCGGCAAGGACGCTGAGCAGCCAGAGCGCCGTTGCCGCCAGTGCCAGACCAAGCACGACTTTCAGGCGGATCATCCACGGCCCCGGTTTCGGCATGATCGTCACCAGCTTCGGCATGGCGGCAATTAACAGGTAGGGTGTAGCAAGACCCAGGCCCAAGAATGCGAACACGGTGAAAATATCCCGAGTTTCGCCGGCCAGAGCAAAACCGATGGCCGTGCCAAGAAACGGCGCCGAACACGGGGTCGCCAGCAGCGTCGCAAACATGCCCTGCAGAAAATGCCCGAGCAGCCCTTCCTTGTGACCGGCTTTGTGACCACCACCGGTGATTGCTGCGGGAAGCCTGAATTCAAAAAATCCCCACATGTTGCAGGCAAACAGGGTCACCAGAAACGCCATCATGATCAGGAACCAGGGTTGCTGGAACTGTATTCCCCAGCCGATTACAGCGCCGGCACCCTTGAGACTGACCAGAACAGCCGCCAGCCCCAGAAAGGCTGTAATAATGCCGCCCGCCGATGCCAGAAAGCTGACCCGCACGACCCTTGGGGTGGAGCCGCCGTGCTTCAAGACGGAAAGAAACTTCAACGATAGCACCGGCAGCACGCAGGGCATCAGATTGAGAATCAGGCCGCCCAGAAAAGCAAAAGCGAGAATTACCGGCAGCGTATACGTTCCGGCAGCGGCAGTCTTTATGGCTGCATTTGCGCTGTCAAAGGGCTTTGCCGCACCCAGCGCGACTTTAGCTTCGAGGGCTCGACCGGAGTCTACCAGTGTCATGGTGAACATGCCGCCGGCCATCGCAGTCGCGGCTTGTGACGGGGTCCCTGTGAACCCGGAAACGGGGATACGCAGGACGGCATCGAGTTTGCCGCTCTCAATTTGCAACATCGGGGCGCCAAAGCCCAGATTTACCGGTCCCTCAAGGAACAGATCGGGCACCTTCAAGGGAATTTCGGAATGGACCCTGACGGCGATATAAAGAGCTTTTGCAGAGGTCTCGGCCCATGCAGACGAGATGTTCAGTCGTGACCCCTGGGTATCCCTCGGCACCCGGGAATCAAACTGGCCAATGGTGTGGGCAAGGATTGTCGGTGCGCCTTCACCCGGGCTCAGGGTCATCTGCAGCGTCGCATCGTAAGGAATGCAGATTTCCCGGCATGTCAGATAGCGGACAGTTGCCTTGATATCGGCGGGTACTGTGGGGTCCGGTGCACGGATCGTGAAAGGCAGCACCACTTCGTTTTCGTATCCGAGCGTTTCGAGGCCGAGGACGGAAAACCGTTCCGGTACCGGCCAGCTGAGGGCGCTGATCTCGGCATTCGTCGAAGCCTTGAAATCCGGCTGCGGCGGAAAGCCGGCATCCCCCGGCGAGCGCCAATAAACCTTCCAGCCGGGTTTCAGGCGGAATTGCAAGCCGGCTCGCACCACACCGTCTTTGCCGAGGCCGTCTCGCCCGGCAATGAGCCTGACGGCAGATTGTTCCTCTTCGGCCCAACCCGAACTATCGGTCCCGGCGACGGCGGCATTCAGCCCTGCCGTCGAAGAAACAAAGATCGAAATCAGAAACAGTGCAATCAGGCGCGACATATCGGTCCAGCTATATTTACGGTCAGTGTATATACCATGCGCCACAGAATAACCGTCAACACAAGGTCGAACCATCCGTTCACGCGTTGTTGACTGTATGTGAGATATCCGCCCGGAAGGGTTTTTGCCTATCGCCTCTTGTGTGTCATAATGGTGCCGCATTCCGATATCTAAATGGATACTCAAGAAACGGCTATTGGAGACGAAGGTGGCAGGCTTTCTCGGCGGAGATCAGGACCTTTATCTGACGGGCAGATTTCTGATTGCCATGCCCGGCATGCAGGATGATCGTTTTCAGCAAACCCTGATTTATATATGCGCACACGGTCCTGAAGGTGCCATGGGCCTTGTCGTCAACAAATCGCTCGATTCGATCAGTTTTCCGGATCTGCTTGAACAACTCGACATTCCGACACCCCCGGCCGGTGAAGGAATCGACGTGCTGTTTGGCGGCCCGGTCGAATCCGGACGCGGCTTTGTTCTGCATTCTCCCGATTACATGCATGATGCCACCATGGTGGTAGATGACGGCATTGCACTGACGGCGACCGTCGACGTGCTCAGGGCCATTGCCAACGGCTCAGGACCGCGACAGCGGTTGCTTGCACTGGGCTATGCCGGGTGGGACAGTGGCCAACTCGACGATGAAATCAAGGCAAACGGTTGGCTTAGTGTCGATGCCGATCCGAAGCTGTTATTTGACACCGACATCAGCAAAAAATGGGAGCGCGCGATGGCCAAAATCGGCATTGATCCGTTAATGCTTTCTGACAAGGCCGGTCATGCCTAAGCCATTTGATCCGTCCCGCCATCCGAAAAAAGACAAGCATGGTGCCGGCAGACATGGCGGCGGCAAATCCGATTCCGATCAGTTCATGCGCGATCTTATTCGTCGCATGGACGGCTGCGAAACGGCTGAGCGACTGAATAACGAAGTGCTGATGCCGTTTGTGCTGGCTCTTGAAAAGGTCTGTGGTGCACGCGGCTATGTCATGAACATCTATGGCGAAACGGCCAATCTGGTTTTTACCGGCAAGTCCGAAGATGCGGAAGCGATCTACCAGATCGTCGAGGCCTACATGGATGATCAGCAGGACGAAGATTAGGCCGGGGCTTGACCGCCAGCATGACTGAATTGACCCGTCCTCTGACGACCTGGCTGTTCGTGACGTCCATCGATGCAGCTGAAATCAGAGCCGCTGCCGATGCCGGACCCGACTGTGTCATCGTCGATATGGAAGATTTCACGCCACCCCACCTGCGCGAGCAGGGTCGACAGGCGCTGACCGCCAGTCTTGCCGTCATTGCCGCTACCGGAGCCATACCCTGTGTGCGGATCAACCCGAGCGGAACGCCGGATCATGCGCCGGATCTGGCGGCCGCTCTCAAAGCCGGGGCACAGGTCATTGCGCTGCCAAAAACATCAAGTGCCGGTGAGCTTCACGAGTTGAATACGGCAATCGGCCGACTGGGTGGTCAGGCACGACGACAACCCGCATTGCTGCCCAACATCGAGACGGCGGAAGGTCTTGTGAACACGTACGCCATTCTCAAACAAGCACCGTCACTGATTGGCTGTCTGATCGCTTCGGAAGACATGACGACCAGTCTGCAGGCACCCCGTGATCCGTCCGGGGCGGCAATCCGCTATGCCCGCGAGCGATTTTTACTGGAATGCCGCGCTGCCGGCGTCGCGCCGGTCGACTGCCCTTATACCTGGTCGGATATGGACGGCCTGATCGCCGAAACAAAATCGGCCAAGGCGCTTGGCTATCATGCAAAGTCGGCGGCACGTGCGGATCAGATTTCGGTTATCCGCGAGATATTGGAGCCGTCGGACACGGAAATCGCGCATGCCGGCCGTCTTGTTGCAGCCTTCGAGGCGGCGCAACGTGAGGGGCGCGACAGGGTCGATGTCGATGGTCAGATCGTTGAACGCCCGTCTTATCTGAATGCACTGGCGCTGCTGGAAAGATCGCGCGCGATCGGGCGCTGAATTCTTATCTGAATTTCAGATTTTTGCGGGATAGGTCACTGACGGATTTACACCCCATCAGCCGCATGCCGCGTTCGATTTCAGCGCGCATCAGTTGCAGTGCGCGCTCAACGCCGCCTTGTCCGGCTGCGGCAAGCGGGAACAGATAGAACCGCCCGCCGCCGACCGCCTTGGCCCCCAAAGACAGAGCCTTCAGCACATGCGTGCCGCGCTGTATGCCGCTATCCATGATGACGTCAATTTTGTCGCCAACGGCGTCGACAATTTCCGCCAGCTGATCAAACGGACTCCGCGAGCCGTCCAGCTGTCGGCCGCCATGATTGGAGATGACGATCCCGGTGCAGCCGATGTCGACGGCCTTTTTGGCATCATCGACACTCATGATGCCTTTCAGGCAGAACTGACCATCCCAGAGCTTGACCATCTCGGCAACGTCGTCCCAGGTCATCGAAGGGTCGAGCATCTCGGTGAAATAACGGCCAATCGATAACGCGCCGCCACTCATGTCGATATGCTGATCGAGCTGCGGCAGACTGAATTTCTCGTGCGTCACATAGTTGATGCCCCACATCGGTTTGATCGCAAACTGGATCATGCCGCCAAGGGTCAACCGGAAGGGGATGGAGAACCCGGTGCGAAGATCACGCTCACGGTTGCCACCGGTAATGCTGTCGACGGTCAGCATCATGATATCGACGCCGGATTCCTTGGCGCTTTCCATCATCGCCCTGTTAAGGCCGCGATCCTTGTGAAAATAGAACTGATAGACCTGCGGGTTTGCGTGTTTCTTGCGGATTTCCTGAAGGCTGACGGTGCCGAGTGACGATACCCCGAACATCGTGCCGAATTTCTCGGCCGCCGCTGCGACCGCGCGTTCCCCGTCATGATGGAATAATCTTTGCAGCGCTGTCGGCGAGCAATACAGCGGCATGTCTAGTTTCTGTCCCATAACGGTAACCGACATGTCGATGTCCGCGACCCCGGTCAATACATTGGGGATCAGATCGCAGGCGTCAAAGCTGGCCGTGTTCCGGCGATAGGTAACCTCGTCATCAGCGGCGCCATCAATGTAATTAAAAATCGGACTTGGCAGCCGTCTTTTTGCCAGGGTCCTGAAATCGTGAAAATTATGACAATGTTTTAAGCGCATGATCTTCCTACCTTGCATGCAATCGAAGGTGTCGAAGCTATCTGTTTCAAGCCTTGTCCAGCTGATCGGGATCGACACAGTGTAGCTCGATCACCGAGCCATCGACGATCAGCTTTCCGGCATTCTCGAAATTCACCGTGATCTTGTCACCGACAACGGTCTGAACGCGACCAAGACCAAGATCCGGGGCATTCGGATGCCGAACGAATGAGCCTTGGGATATCAGGATGTTGGCTGGATGCAGGGGCATGGTCAGGCAAAGCGGCCGGCGAGGGTATCGGCACTTTCCAGCCCGGCTATCGGCCCGATTGCGGCAATCGTCGGCTTGCCTTTGAAAATACGTCGCGCCACGGCGCGGACCGCGTCGTCATCCACAGCCTCGATATCCTTGACGATTTCATCAACGCCGATAGGCCGGTCGAACAGCATGATGTGGCGCGCCAATTGTTCGGTCCGGGCCGATGTGCTCTCGCGGGCCATCAGAATGCTGGCTTTGAGCTGGGCGCGGGCACGGGCTGTTTCTTCTGGCTCCAGCGTGTCGGCGAGCTTCATGGCTTCGTCGGCCAGCAACGGGACCAGATCGGCAAGATGCTCGGTGCCGGTGCCGGCATAGATACCGAAGATTCCGGAATCATCGTTGCATGATAAAAATGAATAGATGGAATAAGCGAGGCCGCGTTCTTCGCGAACTTCCTGAAAAAGTCTGGATGACATGCCGCCGCCGAACAGGGTCGAGAGTACCGATGCGGCATAGAAGTCATCGTCTTTGTAGCCGACACCATCGAGGCCGAGCACGATATGAACCTGTTCAAGGTCGCGTTCCGTACGGATATCACCACCCTTGTAACAGGCTGGCTGGCGACCGTTTCTGGCGCGTTGCGGTATCGACGAGAAGGCATTGCTCAGCTTGTCGACAAGGTGGTCGTGATCAATCTTTCCGGCGGCACAGAAGATGGTTTCCGAAGCGGTGTAGTTATGGCGTCGATAGGTATCGACGTCGTCACGGCTGAACGAACAGATAATGTCCGCAGTGCCGAGGACCGGCCGTCCGATGGCCTGATCGGGATAGGCGGCTTCCTGAAACCAGTCGAAAACGATATCGTCAGGGGTGTCGTGTGATTGATGAATTTCCTGGCAGATCACCGATTTTTCGCGTTCCAGCTCAACCGGATCCATGGTCGCGTTCATGACGATATCGGATACCAGATCGACGGCCAGATCGATGTCTTCTTTCAGAACCTTGGCGTAGTAGGCGGTGTTTTCCCGGGATGTATAGGCGTTCAGATGACCGCCGACGGCTTCGATTTCCTCGGCGATGTCCCGTGCCGAGCGCCGTTCGGTGCCTTTGAAAACCATGTGTTCGAGAAGATGCGAGATGCCGTTCACTTCCGGTGCCTCGTCGCGGGCACCAATGCCGATCCAGGTGCCAAGTGTCACTGTTTCAACATTGGCCATGCTGTCGGTCGCAACCCGCATGCCGTTGTCCAGCGTGGTGACGCGAACACTCATGCTTTAGCGCCTGCCATGCTGACGTTCTGTTCGACAACTTTTTCCACTGCATTCAGATTGTTGTCGACGGACGTGGCGCGTTCCGGACGCTGGTAAAGATCGGCCATCCGCGGGGGCAGGGGCGGCCTGACGCCGGTTGCCGCCTCAACGGCATCGGGGAATTTTGCCGGGTGCGCCGTCGCCAGCACGACCATCGGTGTGCCGTCGGTTTCCGGATCGGCTTTCGCTGCAGCCAGTGCGACAGCCGTGTGCGGATCAATCAGCATGCCGATCTCGCCATAAAGGGCGCGCATCGTTGCCGTGGTTTCGGCATCGTCAAAGCGTGCCGCATCGAATTTCTTGCGGACCGCTTGCAGCATCCCGGCATCAACCTTGAAACGGCCGTCGGTCCGGAATGCCTTCAGCGTGGCTTCGACCCGTGCACCATCACGATCCATCATGTCGAACAGCAGACGTTCGAAATTCGACGAAATCTGAATATCCATGCTTGGACTCAGCGTCGGCACGACACCGTCAGTGCGCATTTCACCGGATTCGAAAAAGCGGGCGAGAATGTCATTGGCATTGGCTGCAACGATGAAGCGCTTGATCGGCAGGCCCATTTTCATCGCCGCATAGCCGGCAAAGACGTTGCCGAAGTTGCCGGTCGGCACGGTGAATGAAACCTGCTTTAGGGGCGCACCCATTTTCAGGGCGGCATAAAAATAATAAACGATCTGCGCCATAACGCGGGCCCAGTTGATTGAATTGACCGCAGACAGGTGATGGCGATCCCGGAAGGCTTCGTCATTGAACATCGCTTTGACGAGGTCCTGACAATCATCAAACGTCCCGCGAAGTGCCAGATTATGGACATTGTCGGCAAACACAGTGGTCATCTGCCTGCGCTGCACTTCGGAAACGCGGCCTTCCGGATGCAGCATGAAGATGTCGAGCGTGCTCTTGTCGCGGCAGGCTTCGATGGCTGCCGATCCGGTGTCGCCCGACGTTGCGCCGACGATCGTGATGTGCTTGCCACGGGTGTTCAGAACATGATCGAACAGACCGCCCAGCATCTGCATGGCGACATCTTTGAAGGCCAGCGTCGGGCCATGAAAAAGCTCAAGCAAATGGATGTTGCCGCCGATGTCGACCAGGGGTGCAACTTCACCGCCTTCGAACGTTTTATAAGCCTTGGCGATGATCGATTGCAGATCACGATCCGTGAACGTGTCGCTGACGAAGGGGCGAACAACACGAAACGCCAGATCGTTGTAGCTGAGTGATTTCATCGCCGTCATTTCGGCACTGGTGAACGTTGGCCATTCGGCCGGCACATAAAGGCCGCCATCTCGAGCCAGTCCACTCAGAAGGACGTCGTCGAAACCAAGTTCCGGCGCGCGGCCACGGGTCGAAATATAACGCACAGAAAACCTCCCTTAGTGAACGCCGCAAGCGGACGCCCCTTTGCTTTTGCTAAACCTATCCACCGACGGGGGTGGAAACAAGGACGTCTGAAGACAGGCATGAATGTTGAAGTGTTCGATGCCCTCGGGCTTGTTTTTGGCTTCCTGGACTGTGTGGACATGAGGCACCGCTGCAAGATGCGGCACGGACCATTTGCGTATCAAAAGGCTTGATGAAAAGGGGCGCCGGTCAGTCCGGCAGATAACGGGCTTTAAGGTGGGCCTTGAACGGGGCCGCCTGCAACGGCCTGCCGGTTGCTTTGGTCAGCAGGTCGGGGCCGGACAGAAGTCTGCCGTTGGCATGGATATTCTTGCGCAGCCAGCCGACGAGCTGTTTGAAGTCGCCGTGCGCAATCTCATCAGGAATCGACGGATGCGCTTGTCTGGCCGCTTGATACACTTGCGCGGCGGTCATGGCACCGAGCGTGTACGTCGGGAAGTAGCCTAGCGCGCCATCGTACCAATGAATGTCCTGCAGGCATCCGACGGCATCGTTCGTCACGTCAATGCCGATCAGTTTTTTGAAGGCTTCGTTCCAAGCTTCGGGCATATCCTTGACGTCCAGCGTGCCGGCAATGATCGATTTTTCAAGGCGGTATCTGAGGATCACATGCAACGGGTAGGTCACTTCGTCGGCATCGACACGGATGAAGCTGCGTTCAACCTGATGATAGAGGCGCAGGATATTATCCGGCTGCCATGCCGGTCCCTGACCGGAAAAGGCTTCGCGAATTATCGGCAGCGCAAAGTTCAGGAATTCCGGTGAACGGCAAACCTGCATTTCCATCAACAGCGACTGGCTTTCATGGATCGACATGCCCAGTGCCGAGCCGACCGGCTGCAACCGCCATTCTTTGGGCAGCCCCTGTTCATAGAGCGCATGACCGGTTTCGTGCAGCACGCCCATCAAGGCAGATGTGAAATCCGTTTCATCATAACGGGTTGTGATGCGCACATCATCCGGAATGCCGCCACAGAACGGATGGTGAGAGACGTCCAGTCGGCCGCGCTTGAAGTCGAAGCCGAGAACTTCCATGAACCGCATGCCGAGCTTGCGCTGGATATCCGTCGGGAAGGGGCCCTCAGGCTTGAGGATCGGGCCTTCGGCGGCCTGATGTTCGAGTACGGTGCCAAGAAAATCTGGCAGGAAGGCGGCAAGATCGTCGAGCACAATATCGATGTCGGCGGCGCGGCCTCCCGGCTCGTACGCATCAAGCAACGCGTCATAGGGCTCAAGTCCAAGCGCCTCGCCGATGCGGGTCGCCTGTTCTCGGACAAGGGTGACAAGCGCTGACAACGGGGCTGCAACGATGCTGAAATCGCTCTCGGCGCGGGCCTGTCGCCAGGCTTTTTCACAGGTGCTGCTGGCGCGGGAAAGCCGTGTGACGAAGGCCTCGTCGAGGGCGTTGGCGCGGCGATACTGGCGGGCGATTTCGTCAAGGTTTGCCGCCTGCCAGTCACTTAATGCGGGCTTGTTCTGTTCCGCCTGGGCGATCAGATCGGCTGTTTCTGTATTGACCAGAAGGCCATGCGAAATGGCTTTCAGTTCGGCCATCTGCTCGGCCCTGGCATCGGCACCACCGTCCGGCATCACGGCGGCATAATCCCAGTGCAGAACGGATTCGGCCTCGCCTAATAAGGCGATCCGCTTAAAGCGGCCCTGCAGGGTATCATAGGAGAGTGACGGGTTTGCGTCGGGCATGGCCTAAAAGACCGAAATGTACAGCAACCGGTCGGCGATCATGGCCAGGAAGATCATGAACAGATAAAGGATCGAGAACAAAAACAGCGGCTTTGCCGGTTCCGTTCCTTCGACTTTCCAGAGCCGCCATGTGCGGATCCAGAACATGGCGCCAAGCACGCTCGCGGTGACCATATAAAGAATACCGGAAACGCCCAGGAAACCCGGGGCCAGAGTGGCGGCAATCATCAGTACGGTATAGATCAGCATCTGCCGTTTGGTTTCGCGTTCGCCAGCGACAACCGGCATCATCGGCACGCCGGCAGCGGCGTAATCACCGGTACGGTACAGCGCCAATGCCCATGAATGCGGCGGCGTCCACAGGAAGATGATCATGAACAGCGCAATTGCACCGGGATCGATAGTGCCGGTTACGGAGGCCCAGCCAACCAGCGGCGGGAACGCACCGGCGGCGCCGCCGATAACAATATTTTGCGGCGTGCGGCGTTTCAGCCATGCGGTGTATATAAAGACATAATAGCAGATCGTCATCGCCAGCAGGCCTGCGGCGAAGTTGCTGACATAATGCGACATCATGACGACGGAGCCGATTGCAAGGAAAGTCCCGTACGCCAGCGCCAGACTGGGGTTCATGCGTCCGGCCGGGATCGGGCGATCCTGGGTGCGGCGCATGATCAGATCGATGTCGCGGTCATACCACATGTTTATGGCTCCGGCCGCGCCGGCGCCGATGGCGATACAAAGAACCGTGATCAGGCCGGTTGCAGCATCAGCACCGCCCGGCGCCATAAGAATGCCGACCAGAGCCGTAAAGACGACCAAAGACATGATCCGGGGCTTCAACAGTAGGGCAAAATCATTGATGCGGAACCGCGGCTCGCTTTGAGTCTGCACCGAATCTTCATGCTTTTCTATTGCCACGCTGGTGCGACCGCTATCGCTCATTGCATCACTGCCTTTGTTTGCGAGAGAGGGGTTATAGAAGATTGCGCGGACAACTTCCAGCCATTCCGCTTCATCTTAACCTCTGCGTCCCAGTATACGCCTTCCGGCAATCCAGATAAAGAGTATGCCGCCCAATACGGCAATGACGCCGCCGATGCCAATACCAAGGTGGCCGATCCAGTTGCCGATGACTTCTATGCCGGGAGATGTATCGGAAACCTTGCGGGGCGCGCCATATCCACCGGCAATGAACAGGCCAAGACTGTGCAGCAACTGCCCTAAACCATACAGCCACAACGAAATCCTTGCCGCTTTCCAGCGGGTCAGGCCGCGTTCCAGAAGTGGCAGGACAAACAGCAGAATAAAGGCCATGGCAGCGACGTTAACGCCGCCGATGACGCCATGATAATGGGCCGGCGTGCGGGTATCGAGGCCATCGACAAACATGCCGAGAAAACCACCGGAGAAAAACACTGTAATGGACAGGCCCAAAGCCAGCCCGGCGGTTTTGGCTGCCGGACCTTCAAGGCGGGGGCCGCGCCATAGCGCACTGCAGGCGAGCACGCCGATTAAGATGGGGGCCGGCGCGAGGGCATACTGGTAAAGCGTATAGAGCTGCCGTTCCTCAGCCGAGAAGGGGACCTCAATGAACATCAGGGCGACCCCGCCGATGGCCAGCAGGGCATTCACCGCCAATGCCGCCATGGCGGTCTTCGGGGGCACCGGCGGGTGACCAAGGGTCCGCCCGCCAAGAAGGATCCAGGCACCGATCATCACGGTGGTGTTGAAAAACTGGAAAATATGCCCGCCGGCCCAGAACAGGTCTTCATTGTCGGCGGCAATTGTCGGCATGCCGCCCAAGCGGTTCCAGGAAATCGCAAAAGCGGTTAATGCCGCCAGGGCGATAACGGCACAAGCCAGACCGGCTGCGCCCAGCGGCTCCAGCGGGCCGCTTCGGTTGACCGCATTGGCAAGGGCGCGCACGCCAGTCAGTACCGCGGCAAAACCAACCGCCAGCAGACCCAGGTAATAGACAGGATCGGTGATTGCCGGGACATAATTGTTCAATGACGGAATGCCGCGATCCATCAGCGCCGGAGTTGCCAGCAGGGCAAAGGCCAGGGTCATCGCGCTCATTGCCGGAATGCCGAGATTGGCAAGGGTCGGCGTCCCTTCCGACAGGCGATAGGCGGCAACCTGCATAAGGATAATGCCGCAGACCACGAACCAGACGACAAACGAGAAAACCACGTGAATGATGAGGCTTTTCTCGTAAAAGGCAACGGGCCAGGGAAACAGCGAATCTGCGCCGGGGATTCGTGAAATTGCCAAAAGCAGGGCGAATACGCCGGCTACGGCAAGGGCACCCAGTGCAATGATGGACCATGCGCGCAGCTCATTGGCGGCGGCGTTGCCGGAAAGTACGGGTCGAAATCCCTCAATCGGGTCCCAACGCTGTTCCTGGACGGGGCGCAGCACGGCTTAACTGCCCTGATAGGGGTAAAGATGAACGGCCATGACATAGACGATGACGCCGGAAATCCCGACATACATCCACAAGGGCCAGGTGATTCTGGCAATCTTCTTGTGCGCGGGGAAGTGCTGGCGAAGTGCCCGGATCGCCGTAATCGGTACCAAAGGCACGATCGCGATGGCGCCCAGAACATGAACGAACAGGATCGTGAAGTAGACGGTACGAATTACACCTTCACCGCCGAATTTTGCGAATCCGGCGTTCAATTTGTAAATGACATAAGAAACGAGGAACAATGAGGAGACAACAAGCGCGCTAATCATCATCGCGCGGTGTTTCCGCCAATCGCCTTTTTTTATGAAATAATATCCAAAAGAGAGAAAGATTACGCTCAATGCATTCAGAAGTGCGTTGGCGTGGACGAGTTGATCATAATTCATAAGCCGGGAACTCTTGGTTGGTTGCTTCTCGGGGGCATACTTAATTTAAGGATTGGAAATGCGAATGAAGATGCTGGCGTACATTGTCAGTGAGGCAATGCCGAGCAGGAGGCCCAGAATTATGTTGCGGCGCTTGCGGGCGCGCTTGGCGGTATCGTCAATTTCGATCTGATTTTGCTCGCTCATGGTTTTCCTCGTTGATCGTCGTGTCATCATTTAAGGCAGGGGATTCGATTATGCATGCCCTAAGCCGTGGATTTAGGCTGTTCATATCGGAATTGCACGGTTTTTCCTGTGCATATTGTTACAGACCGTTTTCGATTTTCTTTTGGAATCCCTTGTCTTCCCAGTGAATCTTGCCCAAAATCAACGTGATAAAAATGTAAAAATAACCATTAAATATGCGATTGGCGACTTGCTCCATCGCGGTAGCGGCATTAAAAACACCTCGGGTGATCCATCGCTTGTATGGATTGACCGACGGGGTAAAACTAAAGGGCGGCTCTTATGGTGAGCGGCCAACAATCAGGTGAGACGAATGCGAAACAAGCTCAAGATGATCCTGCCCGCACTTGCTGGCGTGTTGATATCCATGGGACCGGCACTTGCAGGCCCCAACGGCGAAGTCCGCTCTGCGCCCTGGCAAATGTGGCTGCAAGAACCCGGTTCGCCGACAGCAGACCGAATCGTCGCCTTCAACTTTCAGCTTATGGTCATTGAAACGTTGATTGTGATCTTCGTTCTGGGGCTGATGGCGTACATCGCTTATCGGTTCAGCGCCAAGAACAACCCTGTCCCTTCGAAAACGACGCACCATGTCGGTCTTGAAGTGGTTTGGACGATCCTGCCGATTTTCATTCTGGTCGGTATTGCGATCCCGTCATTGAAACACCTGTATTTTGCTGACCGTACCCCCGATGCCGAAATGACCCTTAAAATCACCGGCAACCAGTGGTACTGGAATTATGCCTATCCGGATCAGGGCAATCTCACCTTCGACAGCATTTTTGTTCCCGATGAAGAACTGAAGCCCGGTCAGCCAAGAATGCTGACGGTCGACAACAAGGTCTACCTTCCGGTCGAAACTAATATTCGCCTGCTGATGACGTCTGCTGACGTCATTCACAACTGGGCCATTCCTTCACTGTCCGTCAAACTCGACACCGTTCCGGGCCGCATCAACGAAACCTGGACGCGGATTCACGGCAAATATGTCGGCAAGACCATTTACGGCATGTGCTCTGAATTGTGTGGCGTGAACCACGGCTTCATGCCGATCGCGATCGAAGCAGTGTCAAAAGAAGATTTTGCAGAATGGGTCAAGCAGGCCCAGTCGAAATTTGCGTCGGATGATCCGAAAGCGAACGTTATCGTTCGTCTGGCATCAGCCAGCGTCACCCGTTGATCATCCAACCAGAAATTTGAGGAAAGGGACGTAACATGGCTAATGCAGCAGGCGCCCATCACGACGAACATCACGATCATTATCCGAGTTTCTTTTCGCGTTGGTTCTGTTCAACCAATCACAAGGATATCGGGACCGTGTACATGTTTGTCGCATTGTTTGCGGCGATTATTGGCGGCGGCATGTCTTGGTATATTCGCCTCGAGCTCACGGAGCCGGGCATTCAGTTCATTCAGGACAAACAGTTCTACAATGTTTTGCTGACGGCGCACGGCTTCCTCATGATCTTCTTCGTGGTGATGCCCGGTACGATCGGCGGATTCGGCAACTGGTTCGTCCCGTTGATGATCGGCGCCCCGGATATGGCTTTCCCGCGCATGAACAACATCAGCCTTTGGCTGTTGATCGTGTCCTTGTTCATGCTGCTGATTTCAGCTTTCGTTGAAGGCGGCATGGGCACCGGTTGGACCGTTTATCCACCTCTTGCGAACAATATCTATCATCCAAGTCCGGCTGTTGATTTCGGCATTCTGTCTCTGCACCTTGCCGGCGCATCGTCGATCCTGGGGGCGATCAATTTCATCGTCACCATATTCAACATGCGCGCACCGGGCATGACGCTGCATAAAATGCCGTTGTTTGTCTGGTCGATACTGGTCACCGCATTTCTTCTCGTGCTGGCTTTGCCGGTGCTGGCAGGTGGTCTGACCATGCTGCTGACCGACCGCAATTTCGGCACGCACTTCTTTGATCCGGCCGGTGGCGGCGATCCGATCCTGTGGCAGCACCTGTTCTGGTTCTTTGGCCACCCGGAAGTCTACATCATCATTCTGCCGGGATTCGGGATCATTTCGCAGATCGTCTCGACCTTCTCCAAGAAGCCGGTTTTCGGGTATCTGGGTATGGCCTATGCGATGGTGGCAATTGGCGTTGTCGGCTTTGTTGTCTGGGCGCACCACATGTATGCCGTAGGCCTTGATGTCGATACGCGGGCTTATTTCACCGCAGCGACGATGGTCATCGCGGTGCCGACCGGGGTCAAGATTTTCTCCTGGCTGGCGACGATGTGGGGTGGTTCGATCGAATTCAAGACCCCGATGCTGTATGCTTTCGGCTTCATCTTCCTGTTTGTCGTCGGGGGTGTGACGGGCGTTACGCTTGCCAACTCGTCGGCGGATCTGGTGTTCCATGATACCTATTTCGTGGTGGCGCATTTCCACTACGTTATGGCGATCGCGGCAATCTTCGCGATGTTTGCCGGCTGGTATTACTGGATCGGTAAAATGTCGGGCAAACAGTATTCCGAATTCTGGGGCAAGGTTCAGTTCTGGATCTTCTTCATCGGCGTCAATGTCCTGTTCTTCCCGCAGCACTTTGCCGGGCTTGCAGGTATGCCGCGTCGTATCCCGGATTATCCGCTTGCTTATGCCGGCTGGAACTACGTGAGCTCGATTGGTGCCCTGATTACGGCCGTCGGCACACTGCTGTTCTTCGTGATCCTGTTCCGTACCTATGCATCAGGTGCCAAGGCAGAACAGAATCCATGGGGCGTAGGAGCAACGACACTGGAATGGCACGTGCCAAGTCCGGCGCCGTTCCACACCTTCGAGGATCAGCCGGATATGTCCGGTAAGGCTCCGGCTGAATAATCGGACTCAGGGACTAAGAACGATGGCGAATGTCAGACAAAAAAATGCCAAAACAGCGGTGGTGTTGTTCTCCGTCGTTGCCGGCATGATTGGTCTGGCATTTGCTTCGGTTCCCCTGTACCGGATTTTCTGTCAGACAACGGGGCTGGCCGGGACGCCTGGTATCAGATCAGAGGCTCCCGCACAGGCGACGGACATTGATTTCAGTGTTCGTTTCGATGCCAATGTCAGCCCTGATCTGTCATGGAGGTTCCAGCCATTACAGCAGGAAATAAAACTGAAACTGGGCGAGGAAAGACTGGCTTTTTACGAGGCCACCAATCTTTCCAATAAAACGATTACCGGGTCTGCGGTCTTCAATGTAACACCTTTGAAAATCGGTCAGTATTTTGTGAAGATCGATTGCTTCTGCTTTACTGAACAGACCCTGCGTCCGGGCGAAACGGCACAGATGCCGGTTTCTTTTTATGTCGATCCGGCGATCTACGAAGACAAGAATACCCGAGACGTGAAGACGATTACGCTATCGTACACCTTCTATCCGGTTAAGGATCAACCGAAGGTATCTGCGGTGCGGTCATCGGCAACACCCGGGAACAAGGGCTGACGAGGACGGCGCTGTTGCCGCCTGGTCTTGAGTAATTAAAACCCGAGGGGGAAAATACCGATGAGTGGTGCAAAAAGTCATCCCTATCATATCGTCAATCCGAGCCCATGGCCGTTTGTGGCGTCTTTGATTGCGTTTGCAACGGCGATCGCCGCAATTTTGTATATGCATGGGGGGTCTCTGGTCTTTGTCGAGGTCGGTTTTGCCGGTCTGGTGATTGTTGCCGCTATCTGGTGGCGCGATGTCATCTCCGAAGGCCGTAATGGACACGATCATACCGAACAGGTCCGTCATGGCCTGCGTATGGGGATGCTGCTGTTCATTGCTTCAGAGGTAATGTTCTTCTTTGCATTCTTCTGGGCATATTTTAATGCCTCGATCCCGGCGCTCAGCTTTGTCGCATCGCCAGTTTGGCCGCCAGCAGACGTCATTCCATTGGCGACCTGGCACCTGCCGTTCCTCAACACCCTGATCCTGCTGACGTCGGGCGTGACGGTGACGTATGCGCACCATGCGATCCGCCTCGGAGACAACAAGCGCGGTGCCGCCGGAATCCTGCTGACCGTAATTCTCGGGGTATTGTTCACGTCCTGCCAGGCCTACGAATACGCGCATGCGGCATTTGGCTTCAAGGATGGCATTTATTCGTCGACGTTCTATCTGGCGACCGGGTTCCATGGTTTCCATGTGCTGGTCGGGACGATCTTCCTTGCGGTCTGCTATTTCCGCGCGGTTAAAGGGCACTTTACACCGGATGGGCACATCGGATTTGAAGCTGCCGCCTGGTATTGGCACTTCGTTGACGTTGTGTGGCTGTTCCTGTTCACCGCCGTCTACTGGTGGGGTTCGTCAGGTTACAGTGGACCGATGCATTAAGCATTGGCACCAGACATCAAAAAGGCCGGTGGAAACACCGGCCTTTTTCTTTGTCGGGACAGCTGCAGGCTTAGTGCATCATGCCCAGCCATGACCACCAGAGGAAATTGAGCGGGACCAGAGCGATCAACGTGATGGCAGCCAGTGCTGCCGTCATTTTTGCCCCATCTCTGAGGGGCACGCCGCCCAACCCCAGGGCAACGATCAGTGGCGGCGCCTGGTAAGGTAATACTACAGACGAATAGGCAATAACCTGGGACATCAGCACGGTCTTCAGGGGAATGCCACTCAGGTTTGAAATTTCGCTGGCAAGCGGTCCGACAACGGCAGGCACGCTTGGGGCTGTTGAGGCCATGTTGACGACAACGCCCAGCCCAACCATCGAATAGAATGAAAGGAACGGGGACTCTTTCGATAATGGAAGATGCGCCAGAAGCCAGCCTCCAACCCAATCTCCGGCTCCGGTCTTAACCAGAAGCGCGCCAAGACTGAGAATGCCGGCGACATATACAGCAGAGGGGAAGTTGACCTTGGTTGTCAGGTCTTTGCCATCAACCAAACCAAATCCGGGCCACAAACAGACGACAGCGGCACTCATGGCGACCCACGCCGGCGAAATGTGGTGAAGAAAATCTGTTGCCCAGAAACCCAAAGTGATGGTCAGAATAACGGCAAGCTTATGGCCATCGGCACTGAGCGGTTTTTGTTCGTGCCGAGAAATCTTGCGGAATGAATCGCTGTGCCGGGTCGGGAAAAGAAGAAACACCAGGCCAATGATGGCGGCCACTTTTAAAATGCCGTTTACCGGCATATGCGTCAGCATATAGTCGCCATATGTAAATATGATGCCAAACAGGTTTTCGGATACGCCCGCCAAAACCATGTTCGGCACATTCGCAGGCAGGATGGCCATTGATGGCATCCACGTAGCATATGACACAGCGAGGATCAGGCCTGAGCGTTCGACCGATCCCTGCTCGTATCCCAGTTCATCACAAAGTGCGACGACGATAGGGATCAGCAGCACGACCCGCCCCATGGTTGATGGCATGACGAAGGACAAGGCAACGCCAACCAGCGAAACGCCACAGATAAGCTGTGAATAGCTCCCGGAGAATCTGGATGTAATGATGGTGGCAAGCCTTACACCCAAACCGGTTTTCTGGACAGCAACGCCAATGATCATGCCCCCGAAAACCATCCAGAAAGCGGTCGAATGGAAGCCTGAAAACACAACATTGGCATCGCCGATCCCGATCAGCATCGCCAGCGTGAAAAACATGATCGCCGTCAGAAATTCCGGGATTGCCACGGTCGCATACAGGCCTACCGCAAACAGACAGAGCGCCGATCCGGTTATCGCGCTGGCAGGCACGCCCTGTGGAGCCGGCGTGAGATACAGAAAAACGGCCGCTATGGTCGTACAAAGCGCAATCAGACGGGAAGGCGATCGGGTGATGCCAAAGATTATTTTAGTCATGTTTTTCGATATATCCGAGAATGTTTAAGGACAACTCTTATTTCATGGTCGAAGCTGGTCTATGATATAGCAAGAAATATGGGAGAGCGTCATGGCCGACACTGAAGACAATAACAATAACGATCTATTCGATGTCGAGAAAAGCACCAAAATGTATGCCGATTTCTCGGAACGAACGCAGCGCATCGTCAATGCGTTCGTGGAACGGCAATCCTCCGGTGAAAATTATAGTGTCGCCGATCCGGTGGAAATCGGCCGCATGTTCATGGATGCGTCGCTGAAAATGCTCTCTGACCCTGGAAAATTTGCAGAATCCCAATCGAAATTGATGCGGGGATATACAGATCTCTGGCAGGCGATGGCCAAGCGCATGAACGGCGAGGAAACCGCGCCGGTGATCGAGCCGGCCCGTGATGACCGTCGCTTCAAGGACAACGCTTGGTCCGAAGAAGTGGTTTTTGATTTTATCAAGCAATCGTATTTGCTGACCTCCGATTGGCTGACGACCCAAGTCCGTGACGTCGAGGAGGTTGATCCGAAAACCCGTGAAAAACTGCAGTTCTACACGCGCCAGTTTGTTGATGCCCTTTCGCCGACCAATTTTGCCGCAACCAACCCGAAGGTCCTGAAGCTGGCGTCGGAAACCAAGGGCGAAACCCTGATCAAGGGGCTGGATCAATTGTTGAAGGATCTGGAACGCGGCAAGGGTGAGTTGCGTATCTCTATGACCGATACGGACGCGTTCGAACTGGGCAAGAATGTCGCGGTAACACCGGGCAAGGTGGTTTACCAGAACGATCTGATGCAGCTTCTGCAGTATAATCCGACGACGGAAAAGGTCTGGAAACGCCCCCTGTTGATCGTGCCGCCATGGATCAACAAATTCTACATTCTCGATTTGCAGCCGAAAAATTCGTTTATCAAATGGGCTACCGATCAGGGTCATACGGTATTTGTCATCTCGTGGGTCAATCCCGATGAACGGCATGCTGATAAACAGTTTGAAAACTATATGCTCGAAGGCCCGCTGGAGGCGATGGCGGCGATTGAGAAAGCAACAGGCGAGAAGGAGCTGAACCTGATCGGTTATTGTATCGGGGGCACGCTGACGGCGGCGACGCTGGCCTATATGGCGGCCAAGAAAGACGGCAGGGTAAAGTCGGCGACATTCTTCACAACCATGGTCGATTTCTCGGAACCCGGCGAACTGGGCGTTTTTATCGACGAGCAGCAGTTGCAACGCCTTGAGGAGCACATGGAAAAGACCGGTTTCCTTGATGGTCAGTATATGTCGCAGGTCTTCAACATGATGCGCGATAACGACCTGATCTGGTCGTTCGTAATCAATAACTATCTGATGGGTCGCGAGCCGATGGCTTTCGATCTGCTGTTCTGGAATTCCGACAACACGCGAATGCCGAAGATGATGCATTCGCTATATCTGCGTAAAATGTATCTGGAGAACAAACTGGTCGAGGCGGGTGGGATAACGCTTGGCGGGGTGCCGATCGATCTGGGGAAAATAAAAACCCCGGTGTATTGGCTGTCGACCAAGGATGATCATATTGCCCCCTGGAAATCGACCTACATGGCGACACAGATTTATAAGGGGCCGAAACGTTTTGTGCTGTCGGCAAGCGGACATATCGCCGGCGTCATCAATCCTCCCGTTGCCAATAAATACTGTTTCTGGACCAACACCAAAACACCGGCTGATGCGGACACTTATTTTGAAGGGGCAACCCGGCACGAGGGTTCGTGGTGGCCTGACTGGCAGAAATGGATCAAGAAACACGCCGGTAGTTCTGTGCCGGCGCGGGACCCGGGAGAGGGTAAATTGAAGGTCATCGAAGAGGCCCCGGGCAGCTATGCCAAGGTGCGTCTCTGATTTGCCCAAATCAGGCTTTACAGGCATAGTTTCGCAATGGTTGAAGCAACAGTAAGCGACATTCAGATAAACAGCGGCGTCCAAATGGGCGTCAGTTCGGCTGCGGTTCATAATCATCTGGAATTGCTGGCCGACATGGGCCGCGACTTCGCCTCAAATCAGGATCTTGAGAAAACCCTCAGGCGCGCCGTCGAACGAATCACCGATTACGTTGACGCAGAAGCCGGTGCTTTGTTCATGCTGTCGCCATGCGGTTTGAAGCTGCAATGCAATGCCTGCGTTGGCCCGGTCGAGATCAACGGTCTCGAAATTGCCGCCGATCAGGGGATCGTCGGTTTCTGTGTGCAGAAGGATGCCGGACGGATCGTCCGCGACGTCTCGAAGGATCCGGATTTCAATGCATCAGTCGATGACGAAACCGGTTTCAAGACAAAGTCCATTCTCTGCGCCCCGATGAGCGTCAAAGGCGAGCGAATCGGCGCCATCGAGTTGATCAACAAGCGAGGCGGTGACGGACTGTTCGACGATGATGATCTGCACTTGCTGCAGGCATTGTCCTTTTCCGCAGGGCTGGCCGTGCTCAACGCCCGCATGGCGGCTGAACTGGTCGAACAGGAACGCGTCAAACGTGAGCTGGAATTGGCCGCAGAAATCCAGCGCTCCTTGCTGCCGATCGAAAAAGACAGCTATTTTCCGGTCAAGGGGGTCAACTTGCCGGCGCGGGTTGTCTCCGGTGATTTCTATGATTTCTATCCGCTTGATGACGGACGCGTGGCTTTCACCCTGGGTGATGTTTCCGGCAAGGGGATGAATGCTGCCCTGATGATGGCAAAAACGGCCAGTCTTTTACGCTGCCTCGGCAAATCAATCAAAGAGCCCGGACGTCTGCTGACACTGGTAAACGAAGAAGTTTGTGAAACGGCCACGCGTGGCATGTTCGTGACGCTTGTACATGGTGTTTATGATCCTGAGACGGGTCATGTTCGGCTCGCCAACGCCGGACACGAACCACCGCTTGTCGTCAGCAAGGACGGTTCTTTTCGGGCGATAGATGCCGAAGCGCCGCCGCTTGGTATCTCGCCGGCCCTGCTTGAAGAGGATGGCTTTCCGGAAACCGAATTCAATCTCGACGGTGGCCGGCTGTTCGTTTTTACCGATGGCGTGACGGAGGGATATATTTCCGAAGGTGTCGAGCTGGGGATCGACGGGCTTAAGGAGATGATCAGGGCCGGTGAAAAAGACGGTGTGCAAAGTGTCCTGAACACTGTGCGCGTGATGATCGGCGGCAATGATGGCCGCGTCCTCAGGGACGATGTTACGCTGATTGCCATTGATGATGGTGAAGCGGTTCATCGGACTGACAAGGCCGCGGGCGTTGCCGAGCCGGGGGCGACCCATGCGCCAGGCGAGAAAATCCTGCAGCTGCGCGTGACGGCCAAGGCCAATCGGCTGCGGCTGATCCGCAATGCAGTCAGGGAAACGGCTGTTTTCTGCGGATTTACGGATATGGATACGGCCGATATTGTGCTTGCCGTCGATGAAGCCTGCCAGAATGTCATTCGCCATGCCTATGGTAGCGAAGGCGAAGGTGACATTGCGATCGAGATCAGGCACAGACCGGATGCAATTATCATCATACTTCGCGATTTCGCCGATCCGGTCGATATTTCAAAAATTAAGCCCCGAGATCTCGATGATTTGCGCCCTGGCGGGTTGGGAACGCATCTGATCCGTGAAGTAATGGATGAAGTTGATTTCTTGCCGCCGCCGATAGATGGCGGCAATCTATTGAGACTTGTAAAAAAAATCAGGAGCTGAGGGTACCATGCAGCATGCAATTTCAGATGTCGGGGGCGCCTTGGTCATCGCCTTTACAGGCGATATCGATCTTCAGACGTCGCCGGATGCCCGCAAGGCCCTGTTGACGCTGGTTGGCAAAGATCAGCCGATACTGGTTAATCTGGCCGGTGTCGGCTACATCGATTCATCGGGCGTGGCGTCACTGGTCGAATGTTTGCAGAGCGCCAAGAAATCCGGGCAAAAGATGGCACTGGTCTCGGTCAGTGATGGGGCACTCAGGGTTTTGCAACTGGCCCGGCTGGACCGGGTATTTGTTATCCGTGCGACTGTTGATGATGGGGTTGCAGCCGTTTCATAATTCGGCTGAAGGAATTTAACCGGGGGGCGTTAAGGGTGGCGGAAGAAAAGTTATCCGCAGTACAACGCGTCGAAAGCATAGGTAAATCCACGGTTGGCTTCGTGGAGGCTGTCGGCAATGGCGGCATCCTTGTCGCCGAGAGCTTTTACTGGCTGCTGTTCGGCATCCGTGAACGCCAGCCGGTGCGTATCGGCGCCGTTATCCAGCAGATGATGGAAATCGGTGTTGCGGCCGTGCCGATCATTCTGATGCTGACCGGAACGATCGGCATCATGTTGGCCATTCAGGGTATTCACACCCTGCGTATCTTTGGTGCCGAGAGCCGGGTGACGATCGGGATCGCCTTTTCCGTGGTGCGTGAATTTGCTCCGTTGATCACCGGCATTCTAGTTGCCGGACGTTCCGGTTCGGCACTGGCGGCGAGGATCGGCACCATGAAAATCAATCAGGAGATTGATGCCCTCAAGGTCATGGGGATCAACCCGACACGGTTTCTCGTCGTCCCGGCACTGGTGGCGATGATGGTCATGGTCCCTGCATTGACCCTGCTGGGCATGTTTATGGGATTGTTCTGTGCCGGTCTTTACGTGAATGCCGATCTGGGGATTTCGCTGGCTGCTTATACCCATGATACCATTGATATTCTGGCCCTTGACGATCTTGGTCACGGTCTTGGCAAAAGCGGCATCTTTGCGGTGCTGATTGCCGTCATTGGCGTCGTCAACGGTGCGGGGGTGCAGGGCGGCGCAGAAGGTGTCGGCAAAGCGACGACGCGTTCGGTGGTACAGTCGATTTCGGCGATTATTGTAACCGACATGCTGTTTGCATTCGTGGCGACGCGGTAGGGCTTGAAAAATGCGGAATGCGGCATCGATACTCGAACAACGGAAATCCAGGGAGCGCCCGACCGGCGGACCGAAAGCCGTGATCGAGGTTGAAAAACTGGTCACGCATTACGGGGATCGAATGATTCTCAAGGGCGTCAGCATGCAGGTCCTTGAAAACGAAATCATGGTCATCATGGGCGGATCCGGATCGGGCAAGTCGACGCTGCTCCGCCATTTGATGGCGCTTGAGGAAAAAACTTCCGGAACGATGCGTATTCTGGACAAGGATATCGATCAGATTACCCGCCAGGAATTCCTGGATGTACGCAAGAAGCTGGGCGTCGCATTCCAGTCGGGCGCACTGTTCAGTTCCATGACGGTCGGCGAAAACATCATGCTGCCGCTGTATGAGCATACCGAGCTGGACGCCATGACCATGGAAATCATGGCGCGGATGAAGCTTGAAGTGGTCGAACTGTCCGGATTTGAAAACCTGATGCCATCCGAGCTTTCTGGCGGCATGATCAAACGCGCGGCATTTGCCCGGGCTATCGTCATGGACCCGAAAGTCCTGTTCTGCGATGAGCCGTCAGCGGGACTGGATCCGGTTGTCGCGTCGGCACTGGATGATTTGATCCTGGATATGCGCGATGCCATGGGTATGAGCATTGTCGTCGTGACCCACGAACTGGACAGCGCCTTCAAGATTGCGGATCGCATTACGATTCTGGATCGTGGTGATATTCTGATGATCGGCACCGTCGAGGAAGTTCTGGCGTCGAAATCGGATCGGGTACAGGCACTGCTGAACAGGACACCTGAAGAGAACACCATGGATCCGGATGAATATCTGAGAATATTGGTTGGAGAAACCAGTCCAGGGACCGCACATTTATGAGGATGAACGCGTGAGAACCAGCAAGATCAATTATTTCATCGTCGGGTTGTTCGTGATCACCATGGTCATCGGACTGGTTGTTGCCATTGCCGTGCTGACCGGGCGAACCGGTGCCACCGATCGTTATCATGCCTATTATTCGAATGTGACCGGGGTCAAATTCGGCACACAGGTGGTTTATGAAGGCTTCCCGATTGGCCAGGTTATTGAGGTGACGCCGGAAGAGAAAGATGGCCGGATGCGCTTTCGTGTCGATTTTGATGTCACCGAGGGCTGGAAGATACCCAGTGACAGCGTCGTTGATATTGCGGCACCGGGACTGCTTGCCGCCGTAACGCTGGCGGTTAACGCAGGGCAAAGCTCGACACCGCTCAAGCCCGGCTCCGAGCTCAAGGCATCGGAACGTGCCGACATGTTTGCCGCCGTTGCCAACGTCGCCGGTGATTTCGGGGATCTATCCAACAATTATCTGAAACCGCTTTTGAAAAATGTCGACAGCACGGTGACGCAGATCAACGAGTTCCTGCAGATCGGCGGTGAAGGCCGGATGATCGCCGCCGATGCGCGTGACACCATGGGCATGGCACGCTCGGTAATGTCTGATCTCAAGGACAGGATTCCATCGATCTCGTCCAAGCTTGAGTCCATTCTCGGGGATGTCAGTGTGACCAGCAAACGGCTGAACTCCATTCTGACCCCGGATAATCAAGCCAAAATCATCGGCATGATCGAGAACCTGAACGCTGCGACCCAGAAGTTTGATACGGTCCTGATTACCATGAACTCCATCCTGAAAGACATCGATGATCTGGTGCTGGACCCGGGTGGTGATGTTGCCAAAACCATGAAGGAAAGCCGATACATCGTGGAATCGGTTTCCAGAAACATTGATGCCATCAACCAGAACATGGATGGTGCTGCCCGAAACCTGTATGAGTTCAGTCGCCAGATCAGGCAGAACCCAGGCTTGCTGCTGGGCGGGACGTCACCCGAAGATAAAGGAGCGGCACAATGACAAGGCAGTTCATGAAACCGGTCCGCAATCGATTTGGTCTGTTCGGGGTGTTCCTGGCGCTTGGGGTGCTCGCCGGCTGCGCTTCCCAGCCGCCCGTGCCATCTGACAAATATTACAGGATGCAGGCGGTGTTCGCGGCGGCACCGCTGACGGCGGTAAAATTCCCGGGAACTCTGGAAATCGAGCGATTTACTGCCGACGGTCTGACGGCTGGCCGGCCGATTGTCTACATCGATAGCAACAACACCAACCAGTTGCTCGAATACCATTATCACTTCTGGACGCAGCCGCCGACCATCATGCTACGCGACGAACTGGTCAGCTATTTGCGCACGGCGAAAATGTTCAGCAACGTCGTCATCCCGGAAATGCGGCTTAATCCCGACTACGTCATGACCGGGCGTATTTTGAAGATGGAACAGGTTCTCGGATCGCCGAACCGGACCCGCCTGGAAATGGAAATATCATTGCGTCGACCGGAAAACAGCAAGCTTGTGTTCCTGAAAACCTATGTGCATGAAACGACTCAATCTTCCGCTGCCGTGCCGGCGGCTGTGACCGGGTTGAACGAAGCGCTGAATGTCATTTATTCGGATCTGCTGGCCGATTTGCAAAATCTATGAGCACAAAATGGCGAAGCCGCGGACGCTCTAAACGTCCGCGTGCCGTTCCGATGCGGCCCATCGAAGAGATCGTCATAACGAAAATTGCCCAGCACGGTGATGGTGAAGGGCGGTTGTCAGACGGTTTGCGCGTCTTTGTGCCGCTGACGCAGCCCGGTGACAGATTGCGTGTGCAACCAGGCGGCAAGCGCGGCGACGGTCTTGTCGGCACGGTCATTGAAACGATCGAACAGCAGCCACGCAAGGAGCCGATCTGCCCGGTCTTCGGGCGCTGCGGTGGCTGCCAGTTGCAGCACCTTGAAGACAATGATTATCAGACGTGGAAATCCACCTCGCTAGTGACGGCACTTTCCAGGCATGGCCTGGATGCGGAAATCAGTCCGTTACGCCAGGTTGCCATCAACACCCGTCGTCGCGCAACGCTGGCGCTGGTCATGGCTCAGGCGGGTCCGGTCCTGGGTTTCAATGAAGCCTATTCCGACCGGGTTGTCGGCATGGATGGCTGCCCGCTTTTGGTCCCGGCGCTGGCTGCTTTGTGGGTCCCTGTCCGTAATCTTTGCGCGGATATCCTTGAAACACCATGCCGTGCCGATATTGCCATGACAGCCGTTGATGCCATGAATGTCGATGTCTGTGTCATGAGTGATGTTGCGCTGGATCTGGATAAGCGTGAAAAAATCGCGGCATTTGCCGAAGCCCACGATATTGCCCGTATATCCTGGCAGCGGCCAGGCGAGGGGCCGGAACCGGTATCACAGCGCCGCGCCGTCGCCCTTCGTATCGGTAAAGCTGAAATCAGTCTGCCCGGTGGCGGTTTCCTGCAGCCGTCAAAGGAAGGCGAGGCGGTTCTGCAGGAACTGGTCGCCGACGGTGTCGCAGACGCCAAGCACGTTGCGGACCTATACTGCGGGATCGGAACGTTCACATTATCGCTGGCAAGTGCCGGTAAACATGTACTGGCTGTGGATGATAACCCGTCACAGATCGCGGCGCTGGATCAGGCGGCAGGCCGCGCCGGGCTTGGCGGGCATATCCGGACATCGGTCAGGGATCTGAAGGAAAGCCCTTTAGAAGCTGCCGCCTTCAACGAGCTTGGTGCGGTGGTTTTCGATCCGCCACGGGCCGGTGCCAAAGCACAGGCCGAAAGTCTTGCGGACAGTCAGGTGCCGGTGATTGTCGCGGTGTCGTGCAATCCGGCGACTATGGCCAGAGATCTGCGCATTCTGGTCGATGGTGGATATAGCATCGAAAAGATTACGCCGGTCGACCAGTTTCCGATGAGCTACCATGTTGAAGCGGTGGCGGTACTCAGGCGTACACATTGAACAGTGATCGCGTCTGCTTGCCGGTGTTCGCACCCGGGTGCTAGTTTTTAATTTATGAGTTCAACGAGCGCCCCGCCGAATGCGCAACCTGTCGGTCGTTGTGACACGAGTGACGGACCGGTGACGATCTGCGCCCGCGACGATGCCGGGAAATCACTTTTGCCCGGCGGGATGTTGATGGCCGGGGATGAAATTCAGACCGGTGCAAATGGCTGCGTATCGATCCTAGTCGAGGATGGTACGAAGATTGTTGCCGGTGCGCATTCAATAATGCGGCTAGGTGCATTCGGCTTCGAAGCCAATAACGATAGCGGGATTCATTTCACGTTATCGGACGGTACGTTTGTAATCGAAAGAGGCGACACTGCGTCAGGCCCGGACGGGTTCGTTATTGAAGTCGGGGACACGGCGCTGGGTCTCCGCTCCGCCAGACTTGCGGTTCGGATCAATCCGCTCGGATATGATCTCGTCAGCCTGCTGCCATCAAGGCAGGGCCCGACAGGTGAAGTGATGGCATTCAACAAAATTGCCACGCAGGTTCTCGACCATGCTTACCAGACGCTGCGGCTGCGTGGTGGCGGTGATGATATCCCGGTACCGCTCACGTTGCCCTCGGCGGTGGTTCGGGAAACCTATTCCGGCTCAGGCCTCGAGAACGTGCTGTTCCCGGATTGTCCGGATGTTGTCGGCGATGATTTTTCGGAGCTGTTTCAGCCGTTCCAGACGCTGCCCGACCGTTTCCTTGAGCGGCAGTTCATCACCCGTCAGGTGTTTCCAAATGACGGGCCGATGATCACCGGTGAAGGGGACAGATTTCTTGAAGATGCCTTTGAAGGCACGCGCTTTCGCCTCGGTGAACCGGAACCGGAACCTTCAGTCTGATCGTGTCGTTCGTCGTCCCGGTAATGCGGCTTAAACCATTTCCAGAGCGCGTTTGTAGACGTCGATCAGTTGTTCCATTTCATCACGGTCGCTGGAATCCATTTTTCGCAGCCGAATAATCTGGCGCAGAACCTTGACGTCGAAGCCGGTACCTTTGGCTTCCGAATAGACTTCGCGGATATCGCCCGCGAGAGCCTGTTTTTCTTCTTCAAGACGTTCGATCCGTTCGACAAATGATTTCAAACGTTCGCTCGCGACGCCACCGACATCGGCCATAATCTGTACTCCACTGCTTTAATTCATGTTCGGAGCGGCAACGTAACGTCGTCAGGGGAAGCCCGCAAGGGGGTTGGCGAAAAGCCTTATGCAGGCACTTCTTCAGGTCGTCTGGCGGGGATCAGAACCAGCGTGGTAATCAGAACAATGCCCGCCGCCACGGCAAGAACTATAAATAATGCGTTGAAACTGCCGGTCGCTTCATGGAGGCGGCCGGTCATCTGAACTGCGACGGCGCCGATGCTGAGCGACAACAGGGATTTAACGGCATAAACCCGGGAGCGATATTCGGTGCTGATGAAATGTGCAACGATCCAGTCGTTGATCGGGATGATCCCGAAGGTTGCCAGCATCAACGGTAAGGCGATGGCCACTGAAGACCAGCCGACAGCTGAAATCGCCAGGACACACATAACGAGTTGCGCCAGAACCAGACCGATATAGATGCGTTTGGTCGGAAACCGGTCGAGCAATTCACCAACGGCCAACTGGGCAAATGCGGCGCAGGCAAAGATCAAGGCGGTGACTGAGCCGATCTCGGAAGTTATCGGCAGCAATTGCGACAGCCGTTCATCCATGATCTTCGGCAGTGAGATCGTCGTTGCCTGAAAAATCAGGCCGCCGACCAGTGGCGCAATAATAAGAAACAGGAATACCCGTTTTTGTACGGACAGCGGCACTTTCGGCGGCACTTTCTTGGCCGCACCGTGCGCTTCAGCCTGTACGCCCTTGAGCAGATGCAGGCCATATAAAACACCGATTGAGATGGCGACGATGCCCGGCAATATAAATGCCATGCGCCAGCCATAAAGCTCGGCAATGGCTCCCGTGGTCAGCGCCGCCAGCGCAACGCCCATATTGCCCCACACACCATTGATGGCCAGGGCTCTGCCGACGCGACCGGCATCCTCGACGACGAGCGCAAGGCCAATGGGATGATAAATTGCCGCAAAAATCCCGATCAGCGCCAATCCGATCTCGACATGGAACGGGTCAGCGGCAAGTCCGGTCAGTACGGAAGCGGCACCTATGCCGATGAAAAAAACCATCATCATGCCGCGGCGGCTCCACCGATCACCGAGCCATCCGGCGGGCAGCGATGCGCCGCCGAAGAAGAAGAAACTCCATGTGGTCAGCAGCAACAGACGTCCGTATGAATCGGCAAACTCACTTTCCATCTTCAGGACTGCTGTGGTGAAGATCAGCATGAAGAAATGGTCAAGCAAATGGCCAATATTCAGGAACAGAAAATTTCGACGGGCTGTTGTCATGCCCGAAGATTAGCAAAGTTGAGCGGTGGTGTATCACGATGGAATGACAAAAAATATCTCCAAAAAGACATTTTCAGCCGTTCAGGGGGGGTATGCCGTTAGTCTCAGGCGCGGTTCTTTCTGACGGCGTTTGCGTTTGCCATGGCACGTTCGGCATATTTCAGAAGCCGCCAGTCCAGGGTGTTGTCCGTATCGGTGGCCAGTGCAAAAAGGCGTTCAGCCCAGTGCATTTGCTCGCGAACATAATCATTCCATACGATTGTAACCACACTCCATCTCCCTTCTGGAATAGACGCAGAGTATCCAAGGAATATGGAAGTATAGCGAAAGTCTCATTACAGATAAGTGAAATCGGGTTAGCTGTTGAACTTATCTGTTTTGTATAGCTGAAAAGTCCCGGGTTTCTGCTATTAAATGATCGACCACGGCGATCAGGGCAGCATCATTATCATCGCCGTTTTCGAGGGCATTTTCGTAACACCGGACTTGCCGGTGTGCGCTGGTCCCGCGATTTGAGATTTTTCGCAGGTTCAAGATTTCAGCGGTGCAGCCGAGAGCCTCGGCGTCTTCTTCGACCAGTTGGATGAGTTCTTCGATCAGATCCTGAAACGGAACGATCTGACCCCGACCGAAATCAACAAGTCCTTCATCCAGGCCATAGCGTTGGGCCCGCCAGCGATTCTCGGCGATAAGCATCACGGCATATTGCCGCCAGCGCTGATTTTTGGTTTTAAGCCGCCATAACATTCTTAGGATGCAGCAATACAGTGCCGCGACCGAGGCGGCATCGTGGATGTATGTGCAGACGTCGGAAATGCGCATCTCAAGCGTTGGAAAACGGCCGCTCGGACGGATGTCCCACCACAATTTGGTGGCATCTTCAATAATGCCGGCTTTAACCAGCACACTGACATGGCGATGGTACTCGGCATAACTGTCAAAGGCATTGGGCAGTCCGGTTCTCGGCATCTCGTCCCAGACACTCAGGCGGTATGACTTCAGGCCGGTATTCTGACCCTGCCAGAATGGTGAGGAGGTGCTCAGGGCCAGCATATGCGGCAGGAAATAACTGACCTGATTCATCAGATCGATGCGTAATTCGTCGTCATCTATACCGACATGGACATGCATACCGCAAATCACCATGCGGCGTACGACAGCCTGCAAATCGTTGGCAATGGTTGTGTAGCGTTCCTGATCGGTAAAGGCCTGTTCGGACCAGTGAGAGAAGGGATGCGTGGAAGCTGCAATCGGCACCAGATCAAATTTTGCGGCGATTTCGATGACCGTCGCTCGCAACTCGACCAGCATTTCGGTCGCTTCAGGGACCGTGCGGGCGACCCTGGTGTTGACTTCGATCTGGGATTTCAGGAATTCATGGGCAACCTGATTGCCAAGCCGCTTCTCGCACGCCTCGAACATTTCCTTGGGAGGGTCGATCGCAAGCGCACGGGTCCCGGCATCGACCAGCAGATATTCTTCTTCAATGCCGACGGTCAGACTTGGTCCGCCGCCAGCCATCAGAAGCGTTCAACCCGATGCAGACCGGGCATGTCAAATATAGGCAGGATGCACTCGGACAGGATATCAACCCAGCGCAGCACGCCGCCTGAATCCATGATCTGGTCCTGATTGATCTCGATGGCACAATTGGCAATCCCCGAAGCCGCACCGTGCATGTCGATGGTGTAGGCCAGATCGTGCCCTGAATAGGGTTCATTGTCGCCGACCTTGAGCTCAAACCGTTCAAGGTTTTCCATTAACGGAACGGCAATACGCGGGTCCCTGTTCCACAACACACCGATGTCCCATGGCCGCGGTTTGTCGCCGAATCTGGGGCTGAAGCTGTGCACCGAGAAAATGGCCGGTGCCGGGCCGCGATCCCATAATCGGGCCAGGGCCCGGTTTACAGCATCGTGATAGGGCTCAAACATCTCGCGGACGCGTTGACGCCGGGCAATCGGTGAAAGCTCCCGATTGGCCGGTACGATAATGCTGTCGTTCACTGGAACAATGCTTTCCGGATGGCCGGGTGGCCGATTGACGTCGATCACCAGTCTGGAAAATCCGGCCAGAACAGCCTGGGCATCCAGACGTTCGGCGAGACCGCGGGTGACGGCTTCGGCGCCAATATCGAAAGCAATGTGCTTTTCGAAGACTTCGGGCGGCAATCCCAGGTTATTCAGTGCCTTGGGCACAATTCGGCTGGCATGATCACAGACCAGCAGCATATGGGCCCCACCCTCGCGATTAATAACCTCGAAAGGAGGTGGGTCTTCGGGGCACAGCAGGTTTGGCCCATCGTTTGGAAGTGTTGTCATCGGTAAATTATAGACTGAAGATGTCCGTGGGGCGATATGGAAAAACGTGTTCTTGCATTATCTGTTGCAGCCCATTAATGCCTGACCTAGCAAATATCAGGAAATCATGAGCCAGCCGCAGCATATTGAAAGCCCGTGCATCAGCATCTGCCAACTTGATGGCAGTACGGGCCTATGTCAGGGATGCTTTCGGACGCGCGATGAAATCGCGATCTGGGGGCGGGCCGACAGTGCAACCCGCTTGGCAATTCTGAACGCGATCAAGGAACGACGGGTCAAGGCCGGCGGCGGTCTGCGTCGTGAAAACCGCAGAAACCGCCAACCCGATTAACGACTTACCACTTGCCGGTATTTTCCATGGATGCCCATGGCTCGGCTGGCGGTAACGGATCACCTTCCTGCAGCAGTTCGATGGAAATACCGTCCGGTGAGCGGACAAATGCCATCCGGCCATCCCGTGGCGGGCGATTGATGGTGACGCCGCCATCGGCAAGGCGCTGGCAGGTTTTGTAGATATCTTCGACGCGGAAAGCCAGATGCCCGAAATTCCGGCCACCGTCATAGGCCTCGGGATCGTAGTTGTAGGTCAGTTCGATTTCTGCGTCGGGGGTTTCCTCGGCGGCAACGAAAACCAGCATATATCCATGTTCCGGCCGGTCGGCGCGGCGGGTTTCCTTGAGTCCAAGCAAGTCACAGTAAAACTTTAGCGATGCGTCGACGTCGGAAATCCGGACCATCGTATGCAGATATCTCATGTAAGGCTCCTCCCGTTGAATGCGTTACTGACAACTTAGGGAGTATGCGGCCCGGATTCCAGTCCCGCGTCTGTCCGGTACGCCGCTTCAAGTCCCAGCATCGCCATTTTCCGAACCGGTTCCCAACGATATCCGGTGATTATGCCGTTATCGCGGATCACCCGGTGACAGGGAATGACGTAGCCGATCAGGTTTTTGGCAATGGCCCCGGAGACGGCGCGCGCTGAACCGGGTCTGCCGATCCGCTCGGCCAGATCGCCGTAAGACACGATCTCGCCATCCGGAATGCGCAGCAGGGCTTCCCACACCTTGACGCGGAAAGCTGACCCTCTGAGCAGCAGTTTAAGTTCGGATTTGGGGGTGCCGAAGCTGAAGGACCGGGCTGCAAACGGTTCGGTAAAGGCCGGATCAGGAACCCATTTTGCGTTTTCCCAGCCGGACTGTTGTTCGGCGAGGGCCGACGGACGATTCTCCACGATAAAAGATATGCCACTCAGACCGCGCTCGTTGGCGACGATTATGCATTCTCCGAACGGCGAGGGATGAAAGCCGTATTTGAAAATCATACCTTCACCGCGGCTTTTGAACTCGCCCGGTGTCACGGCATCAATGCTGACGAACAGGTCATGCAATCTGCCGGGGCCGGACAGCCCGGAATCGAATGACGTATCAAGGACGTTGGCCGATGAACGCAGACACTGCTTTGCTTCCTGCAAGGTCAGGGCCTTGAGAAATTTTTTGGGGCTTATGCCGGCCCATTCACTGAAGGTTCTTTGTAAATGATGCGGACTCATGCCGATATGCGAGGCAACGTCTTCCAGCTCAGGCTGTTGCATCCGGTTTTCAGCGATGTATTCAATGGCCCGGGCGATTTGCTTGTAAAGTCGCGCCTGCGTTTTCGATTGTTCATCGGGCATGAAATTTGTGGTCCGTATCGCCGTCATACCTGGCTCCGCTGGCTGATCTGATCATTCAAACTCGGCCTATGATATCGTTTCCAGGACACGAACCCACCCGATACTTGGGAAAATAGGATGGATTATTCCTTAAAGTCGGTGACGACCCGTTCGCTGGGGAAGGTAACGCGCACGGTGGTCCCTTTGCCGATATCGCTTTCAATGGCCAATTCCGCCTGATGCAATTCAGCCAGTCTGCGGCTCAAGGGCAATCCGAGGCCGGCACCTTCGTGTTCCCGTGTCATGGAATTGGCCACCTGACCGAAGGGCTCCAGCGCGATTTTGATGTTTTCCTTGGCCATGCCGGTGCCGGTGTCGACGACTTCCAGATAAATCGAGCCATCATCATTTGCATACCAGCCCAATGATATCTTGCCGCCGTTGCCGGTAAATTTGATCGCGTTGGTCAACAAATTGAGAATGATCTGCTTGATCCGGGTCTCATCCGCAAACAGCCGCACTTTGGGTGGCCGATTGTAGTTTTCAATCCGGGTGCCGGCACGGTGGGCCCTTTCCTTGATCATGCTCAGACATTCTTCGTTGATTTCACGCAGGCACAAGGCTTCTTCATCCAGCTTAAGCTCGCCAACTTCGATTTTGGAAATGTCCAGAATGTCGGAAATCAGCCTGAGAAGATGACGCCCGGATCGATTGATATCGCCTAGGTATTCGGTGACGCTGTTCATGCCCAGGGTTTGGAAATCTGTCGAAATCAACAATTCCGAAAAACCGATGACCGAATTCAGCGGAGTCCGTAATTCGTGAGACATATTTGCCAGAAAATCCGTCTTGGCGCGGTTGGCGAATTCAGCATCTTCCTTGGCATTGATCAGCGCGGTCTGGGCCCTTTTCAATTCGGTAATCTCGTTGCTGACGATAACCGTGTGATCGCTTTGCAAGATGACTACGTCAATGTGCACCCACTCGCCATTGGCGTTTCTGATTTCCACGCCGCCTTTGGGGTTCTTGCGAAGATTTTTCCACTTTTGCAGCCATTCGTCTTCCTGCCCCTCGATGCCGGCGATCGCCCCGGTTTCTATCAGCGAGCGTCCCCAATCCTCGTAGCCGAAGTCAGGCATGCTGTGACCGGTTATGAAAGGATTGTTGGCGCGTATGGTCCGGTTCGTCAGCACAAGGTTATTGTCAGGATCGAAGATCGCAATGCCCGCACCACTGCGCTCCAGGGCCTGGATCAGCAAATCGCTGTAGGTTTCGGCATGACTGCGATCGGTTATGTCGCTGTAGGTCGTAACAAAGCCATCAGCACTTTGCAGTGGTTTGCCGACAATTTCGATAACCGTGCCATCTGGGCGTCTTCGTTGAAAATAATGCGGCACGAATTGTTCGGCGAGCTTTACCCGCTCTTTAGTCTGTTGGTCGATATCGCCGGGACCATATTCACCGCGTTCCGCGTTAAAGCGGATGAAGTCACTGAAGGGGCGGGGCAGGTTGGAAAATTCAGCCGGGAAATCAAGCAAATGTATGAACTGGAAATTGCAAAGGACGACGTGCAATTCTCCATCGAGAATGCGCGTGACAACTCAGCCCCTGGCTCATGGCATCCAAGCTTTGCTGGACGAAATCCAGGTCGCTGATGGTACAACAGGTCGATGGAAGCTGTTTGCTGGACAATATATCTACCCGGAATCCCTACCCTGAAATTCAGAATAGCTTAAATAATTACGGGAATCGAATACTTCCACAGACGGGGATATTGCCGGGATGTTGTATGGCCGTGTTCAGCAAGGAGTTTGGAGGAAATGGTGCTGCCGCAGGGAATTGAACCCTGGACCTCTCCCTTACCAAGGGAGTGCTCTACCCCTGAGCTACGGCAGCGAACCTTTTTCAAAGGATTACGCCAGGAAGCTAAAAAAGCCCCAGGCATTACCCTTAAGTGTTCCGGCATACCCTGAATAAAGAGTATGCTACCCTCCGAGCCGGGGCGGCTCCTGAGGTGCGGCGGAACATGCCACAGGGTTCTGCGCTAGGCAAGGCCGGAGAAACATTGAAAATGACGAATTTAAAAGAGCCGATAAAGCCCGAGAAAGCAGATTCCGAGCCTACGCGAAAGCAACAACGCAAAGAGCGGGAAGGGCAGGCATTGCGCGAAAACCTGAAGCGCCGGAAACAGCAGTTGAAACTTCGAGAAAAAGACCGGCCATAGCCAACTGCGCCATATTCACGCCACACCGTTGACGGATACCGGGTGCTGCTTGCAAGGCGGTCATCTGTCGCCTAAAAGCCGCAAGCGGATAAATGACTGAATTTGAGGGATAAATGGATCGTATTCGGATAACTGGCGGCCAGCCATTGCTGGGCGAAATCGAAATCGGCGGGGCCAAGAATGCAGCCCTGCCCTTGATGGCATCGGCGATTTTGACGCCGCAGTGCCTGACCCTCGAGAATTTACCCAGTGTTGCCGATATTCACGCCATGGGGAATCTTCTGGCCGAGCTTGGGGGCGAAGTCAAAATCGATGCCGTGGGCCGGCGCGTTTCGATTTCCGGCGAAAATCTCACCGAAACGACAGCGCCATATGACATCGTGCGGAAAATGCGGGCGTCGGTTCTGGTGCTGGGACCGTTGCTGGCCCGCTTCGGCAAGGCCAGAGTGAGCCTTCCGGGGGGGTGTGCGATCGGCACCCGACCGGTTGATCTGCATCTGAAGGCCCTTGAACAGATGGGCGCGGTTATTGAACTCAGCGGTGGCTACATCAATGCCCATGTCGAAGGCCGCCTGAAAGGCACCCACATCCTGTTCCCGATGGTCACGGTGGGTGGGACCGAGAATATCCTTATGGCGGCGGCTCTTGCTGACGGCGAAACCGTCATCGCCAATGCAGCGCGCGAGCCGGAGGTCACGGACCTTGCCCGATGCCTGCAGGCCATGGGGGCGCAAATAACAGGGATCGGCAGCGATACGCTGCATGTGATCGGCGTCAGGGAACTCAATGGGGCGACCCATCGCATCGTGCCGGATCGGATTGAAACAGGTACTTACGCGATAGCGGCGGCGATTACCGGCGGCGACGTGTTGCTCAAGGGTGCCGAAATGGCCAACAACGAAGCCGTTTTCGGTCTGCTCAAGCGGGCCGGTGTTGATGTCGTCGGCAATGATGACGGTATCCGGATCAAACGCCAGAACGGCAGAATTCGCGGCGTCGACGTGATGACCGAGCCTTATCCGGGCTTTCCGACCGATATGCAGGCACAATTCATGGCGCTGCTGAGCCTTGCTTACGGGGCTTCGATGATTACCGAATCCATTTTTGAAAACCGCTTCATGCATGTCCCCGAGTTGCTGCGCATGGGCGCCAATATCAATGTGCATGGCTCCTCGGCGATTGTGCGCGGTGTCGGTCGCCTGTCCGGCGCCCCGGTCATGGCGACGGACCTCAGGGCTTCGGTGTCACTGGTGCTGGCCGGTCTGGCTGCTGAAGGGGTTACCGACGTCAGCCGGGTCTATCATCTGGATCGCGGCTATGAGCGGATTGAGCAAAAACTGGCGGCCTGCGGCGCAATCATTGAGCGGGTCTCCGCCTGAAATGCGCCGGGCAGACCCAAAAACGGCTCTCGGGCGAAGTCGTTAATTTCCGCATCCACTCTGGCAATCCGCTGCAAAAACCTCTAAGTATGCCTCGCTTTCGCCCGTTGGCGGAGGCAGTACCCATTGCAAGGGGTAAGGAAACGTGACGTCTAACGAAAAAATCGTATTGGCATTGCCCAAAGGCCGCATCCTCAAGGAAGTGATGCCGCTGGTGCGTGCCGCAGGTATCGAGCCGGAACCGGCGTTCGAAGACAAGGACGCAAGACAGCTCAGATTTACCACCAATCGGCCGGAACTCGATATCATTCGGGTCCGCTCGTTTGACGTGGCGACGTTTGTCGCTTTCGGTGCGGCGCATCTGGGTGTTGCCGGTAATGACGTCCTGATGGAATTCGATTACCCGGAAATCTATGCGCCGCTGGATCTGAATGTCGGTCACTGCCGCTTGTCGGTTGCCGAGCCCCGGGATCTTGCCGGCGAGGATGATCCGCGCACATGGTCGTCGGTTCGGGTCGCCACCAAGTACCCGCTGCTGACTCGCAAGCATTTTGCGGCGCGTGGTGTGCAGGCCGAATGCATCAAGCTGAACGGTGCAATGGAACTTGCGCCGACGCTGGGGCTTTGCCGCCGTATCGTTGATCTGGTTTCAACCGGTGCAACGCTTGAAGCCAACGGCCTCGTCGAGATCGAGACGATTTGCCAGATCACGTCCAGATTGTGCGTCAACCGAGCCGCCTGGAAAACCCGCGCCGATGAAATCGGTGACTGGGTGCAGCGTTTCAGGGAGGCGACCGATGCCGTTGCGGCTTGATCAGCGCCAGGCGGATTTCGAAGCAAGGTTCAAAGCCCTTTTATCCGAAAAGCGTGAAACCGAAGTCGATGTCATCGATACCGTCAAAGCGATTCTTGCGGATGTGAAAAAACGTGGCGATCATGCCCTGATCGACTACACGACAAAATTTGACCGCTACCCGCTGACACTTGAGACGATCCGTGTTTCCGCCGAGGAAATTACCTCCAGCCGGGCCAAGTGCGATCCGGCGACACTGGACGCCCTGGCCATCGCCTATCAGCGCATTGTTGCCTTTCATGAACGTCAGCGCCCTGACGATCTGGGCTTCATCGATGACGAGGGGATCAGCCTTGGCTATCGTTGGACTCCTGTGGGCGCCGCCGGCCTTTATGTGCCGGGTGGTACGGCGGCTTATCCGTCGTCGGTTTTGATGAATGCGGTGCCGGCCAAGGTCGCGGGCGTTGAGCGCTTGGTGATGGTGGTGCCGACACCGGACGGGATCATCAACCCGCTGGTCATGGCGGCGGCTGAACTTGCCGGTGTTGACGAAGTTTACCGGATCGGTGGCGCGCAGGCTGTTGGTGCTCTGGCATACGGCACAGAGACGATCCGCCCGGTCGACAAGATTGTCGGCCCTGGGAATGCCTATGTTGCTGCGGCCAAACGCGAAGTGTTCGGCACCGTCGGTATCGACATGATTGCCGGGCCGTCGGAGATTCTGGTACTGGCCGACGGCAAGAACGACCCGTCCTGGATTGCTGCCGATCTGCTCAGTCAGGCCGAGCATGATACCGCCGCTCAGGCGATCCTGATCACCGATGATGCGGTTTTTGCCGATGCCGTGATCAAGGCCGTTGAAGGGCATTTGAAAACATTGCCCAGAACCGAAATCGCATCAGAAAGCTGGGCCAAATTCGGTGCCGTAATATTGGTCGAGTCCATGGCTTCGGCGCTGCCGCTGGTTGACCGACTGGCACCGGAGCACCTTGAGATCGCCACCGATGACGCCGAAACACTGGCTGCCGGTATTCATAATGCCGGTGCGATCTTTCTTGGCCGCTACGCACCGGAAGCCATCGGTGACTACGTTGCCGGCCCGAACCATGTGCTGCCGACGGCGCGTTCGGCGCGGTTCTCGAGCGGTCTCGGTGTGCTCGACTTCATGAAGCGGACATCGATGATCCGTTGCGATGCTGACGGCTTGCGCCGTATCGGACCGGCGGCGAAAACCCTCGCCGAAGCCGAAGGGCTTGCCGCGCATGCTCTTTCCGTGTCGATTCGGCTGAACATTCCAACCTCTTAGAGGTGTTTGCGTGAGCGACACTCAATGTATCGCCAATATCTATCTTGATGAACGTTCCGTGGTGCGTTTGAGCCCGCAGGTCGATCACGAGCGTAAAGTCGCGATCTTTGATCTTCTGGAAGCGAACTATTTTGATCCGGCCGACATGCCAACCGGTCCCTATAACGTCATCCTGTCGATTGAAGATAACCGGCTGGTTTTCGATGTCAGGAATATCGCCGACAAGAAGCTGAATAAATTCAATCTGCCGGTTGGTGCGTTCCGTCGCATCGTCAAAGATTATTTCATGATCTGCGACAGCTACTTCGAGGCTATCAAACGGTCCAGCCCCTCACAGATCGAAGCCATCGACATGGGCCGGCGCGGACTGCACAACGAAGGGGCGCAGATCCTCAAAGAGCGCCTCGTCGAAAAAGTTGAAATCGACGACAATACTGCACGCCGGTTGTTCACGCTGGTTTGCGTGCTGCACATAAGGGCCTGAGGCGCGCATGAGCGAACTGCCTTCTGCCGTCCTTTTCTCCTGCACGATGAATTCGGTCCGCTCACCCATGGCGGAAGCGATCATGAAGTTTCTGCATGGTCATCACATCTTTGTCGATTCAGCGGGAGTCCGCTCCAAGGAAATAGACGGCTATGCCGTAGCGGTCATGGACGAGATCGGGATTGATTTGTCCCGCCATCACCCCAAAACCTTTGAAGATCTGACGGACACGTATTTTGACATCGTCATAACCCTGTCGCCGGAAGCGCAGCACAGCGCCATCGAACTGACCCGGGTAATGGCCTGCGAGGTTGAATTCTGGAACACCATGGACCCGTCGCTGGTCGAAAGCGAAGACCGGGAAGTCGTTCTGGATGCTTACCGGGCGGTTCGCGACCAGTTGATGCAGCGGATAAAGCAGCGCTTTCCGCATCACGCTCAATCGGACACCTGAGTGGGCACTAAACAGTGGTTTTTATTGAAAACTTGACCAAACGCACCGATATGGGCATGGTCTGCACGATTTTGGAAACAGGCATGATAAAGTATGGCTAAAGAAGACCTTCTTGAGTTCTCGGGCACCGTGATGGAATTGCTTCCGAACGCGATGTTCAGGGTTAAGCTCGATAACGAGCATGAAATCCTTGCCCATACGGCAGGGAAAATGCGCAAGCACCGTATTCGTGTGCTCGCTGGTGATCGCGTCAACGTTGAAATGACGCCGTACGACCTGACCAAGGGTCGGATTACTTTCCGTTTCAAGTAACCGGAGCGTCACCCATGACGCATTTCTCGTGACACGGGGCTGTAGATGAGCGTCCGGCTCATATTGGCGTCTGCGTCACCGCGCCGCCTTGCCTTGCTTGATCAAATCGGCATCGTGCCGGATCAGGTGGTGCCGGCGGACATCGACGAAGCACCCTTGCTACGGGAACGCCCGCGCCAACTGGCCGCACGGCTGGCTGAAGCCAAGGCCCACGTGGTTGCCGACGCTCATCCCAAGTCCTTCGTGCTGGCCGCCGATACAGTGGTCGCGCTGGGGGCCCGGGTTTTGGGCAAACCCGACGATGCCGAGCAGGCGAAACAATTCCTCTCCAGATTATCGGGTCGCAGGCATCGGGTCATCGGCGGTTTCTGCGTGATCGCGCCGACCGGCAAGTGTGTGGTGCGCACGGTGCTGACCCAGGTGGTTTTCCGGCGTCTGACGATGGCGGAAATTACGGCTTACATCGAGCATGGCGAATGGCAGGGCAAAGCCGGCGGTTATGCCATACAGGGGCAGGCGGGGGCGTTTGTGCCCCGCATCAACGGCTCCTACAGCAATGTTGTCGGCCTGCCGCTAAGTGAGGTGGCCGGGGTTCTCAAAGGGCTTGGCTATGACGGGCGGAAAGCGTGAGCGGGGCCGCCCTGATTGTCATCGACACCCGCCCCGGTGAAGTTCGGGCAGCCGCTCTCGACGCAGAAAACAAACCCTTCGCCTTTCACGTTGAACGCGACCACGAGCGCAGTCATGTCGGCGCGCTGTATCTGGGCCGCGTCCTGGCGGTCAGGCAAAATCTGGGTGCCGCCTTTGTCGATCTCGGGCTTGGCACGGACGGCTTTCTCAATATCAAATCAAGCAGCGTTGATGCGCGCGGTGTGCGGATAGTCGAGGGTGCAGCCATTCTGGTGCAGATCACCCGTGACGCCGAAGCCGCCAAAGGCCCGACCCTCGGCGCCGCCATCGACATAGCTGGCAGTGCGCTGGTGCTGACCCCCGGAAAATCCGGGCTGGGGCTTTCCAGCCGGATATCCGACAACGATCAGCGGGCGCAGCTCAAAGCCCTGTTCAAGGATACGGATTTCAAGGATGCCGGGCTGGTGGTCAGGACCGCTGCCGCCGACATGCCTGCGGATGATGTGCTGCTGGAACTGAAAACGTTGCAAGCCCGCTGGCAGGACCTGGTCAACGGTCTCGCAGGCTTGTCGGCACCGGCCCTGATCGAAGCTGCGCCAGGTCTGGCCGGGCGGATGGTGCGTGATTATGCCGGCACGGCGACACGCGAGATTCTGCTCGATGATGCCGGGGTGGCGGCGCAGCTGAAATCCGGCCTTTCCGATCAACCGGCTGCGGGCGCGTTTAAAATCACCAGCACGCCGGTCAGGACCAGCGCCTTTGACGCGGCCGGGATCAGTGATGCGTTTGAGGCGGCGTTTTCGCCGCTGGCGCATCTGCCCGGTGGTGGCACGCTGGTCATCACTGAAACACCGGCCATGACCACCATTGACGTCAATGCCGGCAGGGGCGCTGCCGGTAACGAGGAGCGTCTGGCTTTTGAGACCAATGCCGAAGCCGCTGCGGTGCTGACCCGGGAACTCAGATTGCGCGGGATCGGCGGTCTGATCGCCGTTGATTTCCTGAAAATGCGCGATAGCGCCAATCAGGATAAAATTCTGGCTGAGCTGAAAAATGCCTTTCGTTCGGACCCGGCCGGCCCCCGCGTCGGGGCCTTCAGCCCGTTCGGGATCGTCGATATCGTGCGCCGCTCAAGCGGTCCGTCCCTCGCCGAGATCTTTCTGACAACCCGTAAAACCCGGACGCCCGAAACGGTTGCTCTGGAAGCGCTCTCGGCGCTCAGCCGCCAGGCCGGGGCTTCGGCGACGCTGACGGTCTCAGGTCCGGTTGCTGCGGTGCTGACGGGCCCGCTTGCCGGTGTCCGGAAAACCCTTGAACAGGCTCTGGGATTTGTTATTCGTTTGGAAACGGTCGAGAGCGTCAATATCGAAGCCTACGAGATTAAGGAATAACCATGAGCGCGGAATCCGGGGCGCCCAAAAAAGCCCAGATCATCCCCCTGAAGGGCGGCAAGTGCCCGATCTGCAAGAAACAGGCGAGCTACGAGTTCCGGCCGTTCTGTTCAAAACGCTGTGCCGATCTTGATCTTGGGCGCTGGCTGGATGGCGATTACCGCCTGCCGACCAACGAGGCGCCGGGGGATGCCGAAGCGGGCGTAGAGGACGACGACTGAGCCGTAAAAACAATTGAATTTTCCTGTTTCGGGGCGCTGGACAGTCTCCGGCATATCTTCTATAAGCGCCTGTCTCGCATAGTCGCGACACGGTGCCCAGGTAGCTCAGTTGGTAGAGCATCGCATTGAAAATGCGGGTGTCGGCGGTTCAAGTCCGTCCCTGGGCACCACTACTCTTCCTGATGTATTAAATTTACTGAATTTTGGATGGTCCGGAGCCCGGCGTGGCCCCGATGACGGTGGCCGGTTTGCGCCAATCCGTCATTTTGCGGGGGCCGGTTTGCTGCCTGAGTGCATGCAGACGAGAAATTCTGCGGTTAAGCACTCATCGCAGGTTCTTCGAGCATTGCCGGATAAACGCCGTCCTTGTCATGCACTTCGCCGCCTGTGAGCGGCGGGGTGAAGACGCAGATCATGCGCATTTCCTCGGTCGCCCGCAGCAGGTGCTTCTCATGGCCATCCAGCGCATACAGTGTGCCGGGGCTGATCGGGTAGATGGTGCCGTCGCCCAGGGTCTCGATCTCGCCACTGCCACTGATGCAATAAACCGCCTCAAGGTGGTTTTTGTACCAGATCATGGTTTCGGTTCCGGCATGGATCAGTGTGTCGTGCATGGAAAACCCCATGCCGGCGTCGGCCAGTATCAGGCGACGGCTGGTCCAGTTGCCGCCCTTGACCTCGTGTTCGGTCCCCAGCAGGTCTTCAAGTGTTTTAACGATCATGGTGTCAATTCTCCTTTGTTCAGGCTGCCGATTTGATGGGTCGCTTGGCGACGTGGGCAACCGACTTTTCGATGATGTCGAGGCCGGCTTCGAGCACGGCCGCGTCGATGGTGAGCGGCGGCATCACTTTGGCCACCTGGGCATGCACACCGGCGGTTTCCATGATCAGGCCTCGGCTGAAGGCTTCGTGGCAGATGTCGCCGGCGATGCCGTCGATGCCGCTGGCCAGTCCCTGGATCAGGCCGCGCCCGCGCGCGGACAACTCAAGGTCGGGGTAGCGGGCGACCAGCTTGTCCAGGCAGTCGCGGACACGCTGCCCCTTGGCCAGAATGTCATTCTTCAGGGCGTCATCGCGCCAGTAGTCGAGCGCCTCGGCAGCGGCGACGAAAGCAAGGTTGTTGCCGCGGAATGTGCCGTTGTGCTCACCCGGGTTCCATTGGTCGAGGTCAGGGCGGATCAGCACCAGCGCCATCGGCAGGCCGAGCCCGCCTATGGCCTTCGACAGGCACACCATGTCCGGTTTGATGGCGGCGTCATCGAAGCTGAAGAAGCTGCCGGTACGCCCGCAACCCATCTGGATGTCATCGACGATCAGCGGGACGTCATGGCTGCGGCAGAGGCTGTGTAAACGCTGCAACCATTCGGTGCCGGCGACGTTGATACCGCCTTCGCCCTGCACGGTCTCGACAATCACGCCTGCCGGACGGTCAAGGCCTGAGCCGTCGTCGTCCAGATAGGCTTCAAACACATCAAGCGTGTCGGTGTCTGCGCCGAGATAACCGTCGAACGGCATGGATGTGGCATGGCTTAGCGGCAAGCCCGCGCCCTTGCGCTTGGCAGCGTTGCCGGTCAGCGCCAGGGCGCCCAGCGTCATGCCGTGAAAGCCGTTGGTGAATGAAACGATTTCCGTGCGTCCCGTCGTCTTGCGTGCCAGCTTGACGGCGCTTTCCACGGCGTTGGTGCCGGTCGGACCGGGAAACTGGATTTTATATTCGAGGTCGCGCGGTTGCAGGATTACCTCGTTGAAGGTCTCAAGGAACCGGCGTTTGGCCTCAGTACCCATATCAAGGCCGTGCAGGATGCCGTCAGCCTCAAGATAATCGATAGCGGCACGCTTCAGTTTGGCGTTGTTGTGGCCGTAGTTCATGACGCCCGCCCCGGCGAAGAAATCGATGTAGGTGTTGCCGTCCTCGTCGGTTAGATGGGCGTCTTTGGCGGTGGCAAAGACCACCGGGAAATCGCGGATGTAACCGCGCACGTTTGATTCAAATTTTTCGAAGGTTTTCATGGTTCTGTTTCCTTGTATCTTTATCGGCGCCGTTGTCCGTTCGCTCAGCCGATCGTATGGATCGGATGCACGGTATAAAGGTGTTCTCGTTCCTGAGGCTCATCGTCAGGAAATTCATCCCGGGCGAAACCCGTGCCGACTTTGAGGTCTGCGTCGCGGACTTTGGCGAAAGCGGTGAACAGTGCTCTTGACGCCTTGTTGCTTGGCGTAACTGTGGCTTCAAGTTTTTGCACGCCTGTGCACACCGGACGTTCGACAAGCGCTTCGAGCATCCGTTGGCCGATGCCCAAACCCCTGAATTCGGGCAGCACCGCGACCTGCCATACAAACAGAACGTGCGGGCGGTTCGGCACGCGATGCGCAGTAACGAAGCCGGCGGGGGTGCCGAAAACTTCGGCGACGACACAGGTTTCGTGGAAATTGCGACATTGCATCATGTACGCATATGGCGAGTTGAGATCGATGCCGCCGGCGTCACGGGCCAGTTCCCAGAGCAGAGCACCTTCGTCGACGATAGCACCCCGAACGGCGACCCCGTCGGGATCGAGAAGGACTTCACGGTCACTCAATGAAAGCATGGAAACCTTATCCGATATTTCGAGGGCCGTTCCGTTGCTGACGTCAGGATCAGTTACCGGATGGGTATAGGTCATGGTAATCAAGCCTTTCGGTTTGTAATTGGATATGGCGACCAGTCAGTGCACCCGTAAGTGTACAGGCCGACAGGTTGCCGTTTTTAGGAAAGCGCAGGAACAGAGGTCAGGTCAGGAAGGGGATAAGATGCTCGGAGCCGGGCATGCAATAGGTACCGCAAAACGCCGCGAGACGCGCATTTCGTACAACTGTAGGCGCTGCCGGAAAGGCTTCGTGAACATCGATGCAGGGGAATGGCTGTTTATTAAACATCACCGCTAAAAATAAGGATCATCAGCAAAATGTCAAATCGTGGCGGAGTGGGATAAGCTCTATTTGGCCAGATTTTCTTTAGCCTGAAAGCCCATGGCCATTTTACCCACCAAGATGGCCAAAAAATCAGCGATCAACATATCGTGACCAAGGGCTCACAGCGTGCGTAATCCCGAAGATGCACTTTATTTAATTCGGCCATTATTGTATTTTGCATCCACCGGTCGTTGAGAGCCGGTTCCATAAAATTGATCCATTTGAGAGGAAACCTCTATGCGTTTCGTACCTTCTGCGGTGATCGCCGCAGCCCTTCTCGTGTCTACTGCCGGGGTATCCTTCGCTAACTGTGACAAGGGCGAAGTGGTCATAAAATTCTCGCACGTTGTTGCCGATAAAGGTCATCCGAAAGGCGATGCGGCAACTTTGCTCGCCCAGCGAGTGAATACTGAAATGAACGGCAAGGCCTGCATGGAAGTCTTCCCGAACTCGACCTTGTATGACGATGATAAAGTGATGGAAGCGCTGTTGCTGGGCGATGTTCAGCTCGCCGCACCGTCGTTGTCGAAGTTTGAAGTCTATACTCTGAAATTCCGCGTCTTCGACCTGCCGTTTATATTCCCGAACCAGAAGGCGTTCGACAAATTCTCCGTCAGCAGTGCCGGCAAGTCACTGTTGGGTGCTGCCTCGGGCAACGGGTATCAGGGCCTTGGTTACTGGTTCTCCGGCATGAAGCAGTTCTCGGCAAAAAAACCGCTTATGGTGCCGAGTGATGCCAAAGGCATGAAGTTCCGTGTGCAGACCTCTGACGTCGCCGTCGCGATGATCGAAGCGATGGGGGCCTCGGCACAGAAACTGTCCTTCAAGGAAGTGTACGGCGCGCTGCAGACCGGCGTTGTCGATGGCCAGGAAAACTCCTGGTCCAACATCTACACCCAGAAGTTCTTTGAAGTGCAGGACGGTGTGACCGAAACCAACCATCAGGCACTGGCATATCTGCTGGTGACCTCAAAGGAATGGCTGGACGGACTGAAGCCTGACGTCCGCAATCAGTTCCTTAAGATTGTTGACGAAGTGACGGCGAATGCCAATGACAGCGTCGGCAAAAAAGAAGCCGAAAACCGCGAAAACATTCTCAAAGTCGGTGGCAAAATCCGCGAACTGACCGCTGCGCAGCGGAAGGTGTGGATCGATACCATGAAACCGGTCTGGGATCGTTTCGAAAAAGATATCGGTAAAGACGTGATTGCTGCTGCTGTAGCCGCGAGCATGTAATCGGCGACTTCGGTACCAAAGTCCGGCTGCTTCGGTGGTCGGACTGCGGACCGGTTGCGTTCAGGGGGATGCGCCATGCTGATGTGGATTATCATATTTGTCATGATTGCTTTGCTGATGCTGGCCGAGCGGTTCATGCCGGCATGCGTGCAAAGGGCTGAGGAAAATTTCCTCGCCGTATTGCTGGCGACCATCACACTGGTTTCGTTTGGTCAGGTGATCGCCCGATACGGCTTCAACACCGGTTGGGGTGGGGCGCTCGAATTCACCCGCATTTTGTTTGCATGGATGATCCTGTTCGGGATGAGTTACGGCATCAAAACAGGGGCTCACCTTGGCGTTGATGCGATGATCCGCATGTTTCCCAAGCCCCTGTTCAAGTCGGCGGCGCTGTTCGGCGCGTTTTGCGGCATTCTTTATGGCGTCATTCTGCTGTCGGCCGACTGGATGCAATATCTCGGCGCCGAGACCAAGGGCGGTGCCGTGGTCTACTGGTCGAAATTTTTCAAGGTCAGCATCGGGCTGGATGATCTGCGTTATCCCGACTGGTTCCGGGGTATTTTCGGTGTCCAGGAACGCGTCCATCGCTGGGTCGCCTATCTGATGCTGCCGCTTGGTCTGGCCTTGCTGACATATCGCTGCTGCCAGGCGTTCATGCAGATATTACGGGGTCAGCGTGAACTGATCGTCGCCGGGCACGAAGCCGAAGACCTCGTCGCCGAAAACAAAAACGCGTTGCGGGACTGAGGACCGGATCATGGAACCATTCATTCTTTTCGTTCTCGTCATCACCCTGCTGTTTCTGGGCGTGCCGATCGCCATAGCGCTTGGCCTTTCAAGCATCATATTGATTGCCTTCTTTTCCACGGACTCGATGTCATCGGTGGCGTTGCAACTGTTCACGGCGTCGCAGAACTATACGTTGCTGGCGATCCCGTTCTTTATTCTGGCTTCGGCATTCATGTCGACCGGTGGTGTCGCCAAGCGGATCATCCGTTTTGCCATCGCCACGGTCGGTCACTTTCGTGGCGGGCTGGCAATGGCCAGTGTGCTGGCGTGCATGCTGTTTGCGGCACTGTCCGGCTCCTCCCCGGCAACGGTCGTGGCAATCGGCACCATCGCCATCGCCGGGATGCGTCAGGTCGGATACACCAAGGAATTCGCCGCCGGCATCATTGCCAATGCGGGCACACTCGGCATTCTGATACCGCCTTCGATCGTCATGGTTGTTTATTCCGCTGCCACCGATGTATCGGTCGGCCGGATGTTCCTGGCCGGGGTCATTCCGGGCATCGTCGCCGGACTGATGCTGATGATCGCCATTTATATCATGGCGCGCGTCAAGGATCTGCCGAAGGGCGAGTGGAAAGGCATGTCCGAGTTCGTCAACGGCGCCAAAGACGCCGGCTGGGGTCTGTTCCTGATCATCATCATCATCGGCGGCATTTATGGGGGCGTCTTTACGCCGACCGAGGCGGCGGCGGTGGCAGCGGTCTATGCCTGCCTGGTGTCATTGTTCGTGTATCGGGATATGGGGCCGCTGAAAAACCAGAAATGGCTCAGCGACGACCAGCCGAAAAGGGTTCGGGTCGGCTTTATGGCCACCGTCTATGCGATATCGTTCTATTTTGTCTGGATGATCCTGTCGTTTTTCGTCATGCGGGAAACCAGCTCTGCAGTACGGGCGCAAATCGGTCTGTTCCCGATGCTCGTCATTCTGCTCGGCTACCCGTTCACCAAAGGGGAACGTAATCCGCTGCTGTTCCTGAGTTCATTCGGTGTTTGGGGATGGAACCTGCGTCTCATAACGGTCAAGTTCTTCCCGGCCATGGTCCATACGGATACGCGCAAGGTTCTGGTAGACTCATCGAAAACCATCGTCATGTTGATGTTCATTATCGTCAACGCGTTGCTGTTTGCGCATGTCCTGACGTCCGAGCGGATTCCCCAGGTGATCACCGAATGGATGCTGGGTGTCGGGTTCAACTGGTTCACGTTCCTGATCGCCGTCAACGTTCTGCTGCTGATTGGCGGTCAGTTCATGGAGCCGTCGGGCCTGCTGTTGATTGTTGCCCCCGTGGTGTTCCCGATCGGCATGGCGCTTGGCGTCGATCCCATTCATCTCGGTATCATCATGGTGGTGAACATGGAAATCGGCATGATCACACCACCGATCGGTCTCAACCTGTTCGTGACATCCGGGATAACAGGGATGAGTCTGGTTCAGGTCGTCAGGGCGGCGTTGCCGTTCGTTGCGGTGCTGTTCCTGTTCCTGATCATCGTCACCTATGTGCCGATTATGTCGACCTGGCTGCCGTATCTGATGATGGGTCCGGAACTTGTCACGCGCTGATGCCCGCAATCACGCTGCGGTATCGGCCAGCGAATAGCCATAGGGCTTGTTGACCAGAAACAGGCCGCTGCCCTGCATGCCTTTGCCGTCCGTGACATCGGCAAATGAGGTTTCGTGAATTTCCGTATCCGGAAGATCCGCAGCGCTCAGCCGCATGACCATGCCCTGATGGTGTTCTTCGGCAAGGATCGGATACCACAACATGACCACCGCTTCGGGCCATTTCTTGATCAGCGCAGGAATGAATTTCGCAACCTGCAGATACTCGTCCTTGACCTCGAACGACGGGTCGATCAGGACCATACCCCGGCGCGGCGTCGGCGGTGACAGCGCCAGAACACCCTCATAGCCGTCACGGTGATGAACATGAGCGCCGCTGCCCTTCATCAGGCGTTTGAGGGCCGGGTATTCGGCCGGATGCAGTTCCATCAGATGCAGGGTGTCGGTCGGGCGCAGCAGGTGCCGGGCGATCCACGGCGAGCCCGGATAATCATTGCCGCCATGGCTTTTGCGGGCGGCTTCAATCACCTGCAGATAAGGATCATCGACGTTGCCCTTGTTGGCTTTGAGCCATTTCCCAATGCCGTCTTTCGCCTCGCCGGTTTTTTGTGCCTGGGGACTGGACAGATCATAGAAGCCCCGACCGGCATGGGTCTCCATATAGGTGATCGGTCTCGGTTTGCCGGTCAGATGCCCGAGCAGCGAGACGAGGGCACGATGCTTGTGGACGTCTGCCCGGCAACCGGCATGAAAGGCATGGAGATAGGACAGCACGACAACACCACAGGGTCAGGTTCATGAAGCGTCAATATAGCCCATCAGCAGGGTTTTTAAACGACGTGTAAGTGATTTGATCGATGCCTGCGGTTCAAGGCAGTGCCGGCCACGACACGCGGTTGTTGCCGACGAGTGTCTTCAGCCTGTCAGGTACCAGAACCTCGACCTTGTCGCCCCACAAATACAGGTGCCAGGCCATTTCAAGATCGGACCCCGCCCGAAATCTGACGATCAACGAGCCGTCTGCCGTGGTTTCCATACTTTGAGTCGGGTGGAAGTCAAACTCGGCGGCGGTGGAAGCGGCTTCGGGGGCAAACTTCCAGACGACTTCAAACGGTTCTTCCTGATAGACGCCGAAAGACCGCGCTGCAAATTCCGCCAGCCGGAATGCCGGGTCTCGTTCGAAATAGTCATCCAGCACCGTTGTGCCTTCTATGTTGGTCAGGCTGAACAGGGTGATGGCGTTGGCCTTGGGGTGTTCGTGAAAGGCGACCAGATAATTTCTGTGACCAAACAAAAAACCGTAAGGATGAACCAGACGCTCGTTCACTTTGCCGTTTCTGCGGTTACGGTAACTGATACGGACTTTGACGCAGGCTTTGACGGCATCGCGCAAGGCAACCATGACGGCGCCCGGGACGCGTGGCTTGGGTCCTGGCCGCATCGCAAACCCTTCGGCTTCGAGCAGGGCGTCGATATCGGGCTCGCTGCGTCTTGCGACATCGGGCGGCATCAGGGCCTTGAGCTTGCCCCTGAGATCCAGAAGGCGTTGTGCCCGGTCCGCCTGTCCATGGGCCTGCAACAGCGAAATGGTGCTCTCGATATCTGCCAGTTCGTCCGCCGAAAACGAGATCAAGCGGTCGAGTACCCCCGGCGGGATTCGCCAGCGTTTGGTTTTTTCGTCATTTTCCACTTCGATGGCCTGCGGGAAATTCCGCAAAATCGCATCGCGCATGCGCATCGCGGTGCGGCGCCCGACACCGAAGCGTTCCTGGATATCCTGTAAAGTCAGGCCATGACGGGCGGCCTGCATCTCCAGCGCCAGTTGCAAAAGGTTATCGGCTTTTTCATATCTAAGGCTCATGACATTATTTGTAGCACAGATGGGTGACAAAATTGGTCATACATTTGTGTTTTTGAGCCGACAGCGATAATTTGTGATTCCGATCAATAAACCGCCCACAAGGAGATACCCGGATGCGCCTGCAACTGATGACCTGGCCTGAAGTCGAGACCTATCTGAAGCGTTCGACCGGGATCATCATTCCCATCGGCTCGGCTGAGCAGCACGGTCCGACTGGCTTCATCGGGACCGATGCGCTTTGTCCGGAAATCGTTGCCGAGACCCTGGCGGAAAAAGTCGACGCCATCATTGCGCCAACCATCAGTATCGGCATGGCGCAGCATCATCTGGGCTTCCCGGGCTCAATCACGCTGCGACCGACGACGTTGATTGCCGTCATCGGCGATATGGTCACGTCGCTTGCCCGGCACGGCTTCGACCGGTTTTATTTCGTCAACGGTCATGGCGGCAATATTGCCACCGTCAAAGCGGCCTTCGATGAGATTTATGCGGAAAGCAGCCTGGGGACGGCACGCCATAACCGCGCCAGCGTCCGCTGTGCATTGCGTAACTGGTTTCAATGTCCGTCCGTGCTGGAAATTGAAGCCCGCGAATTCGGTGACGCCAACGGGTCGCACGCAACGGCAGGTGAAGTTTCGCTGACCTACTTCGGCTATCCGGAAGATGGTGCCAGGATCAGCAGTGCCGGCAAGCTGGCCCCCGAGATTGCGCCGGTTGGCGGGTTCTATGATTGTGAAGATTACCGGCGTCGTTTTCCGGATGGCCGCATCGGCTCCGACCCGACGCTGGCGACGGCCGAGATCGGCGGACGGCTGCGCGCAGCGGCTGTAAAAGATCTAGCGGTCGATTATCGGGACTTCCTGAAGGCGGATTAAAGCCTCGGCCAGCAGTTCTGGTGCGGTCGCGAACGGCGAGTGCCCCGTGCTTAATTCGATGACCGGGTCACACCCGGCACGTTCAGCCATCCATCGCTGGTGTGACGGAGATATGGCCTTGTCTTTCGCGCAGATAATTGCCGATTTGGGAACACTGCCGAAATTCTGATCGCTGAGGCTGACCGGCGAAAAAAACGGGGCTGTCGACTGCAGTTGCACCCGGTCTTCGGCCCAGGCCAGCTGTTCAGGGGTGGCGTCTGTGTAAAAGGCCGTGGCCAAGGTTCCGGTCTTGAGTGCAATCGAAGAGATGCCGCCGACATCGACCTGTTCTGCCTGAACGTGAGAGTCCGGATCGCGGCGCACGACATCACGGAGGGTTTCACTGTCGGCGGGAATGTAGGCGGCAAGAAAGATCAGTTTCCGCAGTCTACCGGACCGCTGCTCGGCCGCTGCAGCAACCACGGCACCGGCCATCGAGTGTCCGACAAGGGTGACAGGCTGATCGGCCTGATCGATGCTTTTGACGACGGCATCGACGTAGTTCGTCATATCCTGATCGCCTATCCATGTGTCGATCTCGCCGTGCCCCGGCAGGTTCGGTGCCTGCACCGCGCTACCAATGGACTGCAGGCGCTCAATCAAGGGCTGCCAGCACCACGCCGCATGATAAGCTCCGTGCACCAGAATAATCATTCTTGAACTTTAGATGATTGGTCCGAGAATGTCTCATGAAACGGAAAGCAAAGGACCCGGCATGCACACGCACTGGTATTTCGACGTTATATCACCGTTCAGCTATTTGCAGTTCCTGCGTCTGGGCGAGCTTGAAGGGCGCTGCGATCTGTCGCTCAAGCCCGTACTTTTCGCCGGGCTGCTCAATGCCAACGGCCAGAAAGGACCGGCTGAAATTCCGTCGAAGCGGCTGTTTACCTATCGCATGGTCACCTGGCTTGCGAACAAGCGCGGCGTGCCGTTTCATTTTCCCGATGCGCATCCGTTCAATCCGATCCGCGCACTCAGACTCTGTGTTGCCCTGAACGCGACCCCGGAGGCAGTGGGGGCGGTTTTCCATGCTATATGGGGGCAAGGGCACCTGCCTGATAATGATCAGGGCTGGCGTGCCATACAGGATGCTGTCGGTGTCACGGACGGGGACGCTCTGATTGCCGATGCCGCTGTCAAACAAGAGCTCATCAGGAACGGCGAACAGGCCCTCGCCGAAAACGTCTTCGGTGTGCCGTCGTTCACGGCGGCGGGCGAGGTTTTCTGGGGTGATGATGCGCTTGAATTTTTCTCGGACTGGCTCGACGACCGCAGCGTTCTCAGCGATCCGGAAATGGAAAAACTGAAAACCCTGCCGTCGAGCGCCGTCCGGATTTAGTGTCGATTATCCGCAGCGCACCCCGGTACCGCCGAGACCGCAATAGCCGCGCGGGTTCTTGTGCAGATACTGCTGATGATAATCCTCAGCGTAATAGAATTCCGGCGCATCGAGAATTTCCGTTGTAATCGCCGGGTACTTGTAGTGCTTCAGTGCCTTGGTGTATGCCTTCTTGGTTTCTTCTGCAATCTGGCGCTGCTCATCGGAAGTGACATAAATGCCGGACCGGTACTGGGTGCCGACATCATTGCCCTGGCGCATGCCCTGGGTCGGGTTGTGGGCTTCCCAGAATGTCTCGACGAGTTTTCTGAAGGAGATTTTGTCCGGATCATAAACAACAAGAACGACCTCGTTATGGCCGGTTCTGCCGGTGCAGACTTCCTGATACGTGGGGTTCGGTGTCAGCCCGGCGGCATAGCCGACGGCGGTAACGTGCACACCCGGTAACTGCCAGAAAATACGCTCTGCACCCCAAAAGCAGCCGAGGCCGAATATCACGCTTTCGTAACCTTCAGGGAATGGCGGTTTCAGCGCTTTGCCGTTTACCGCATGCAGATTGGCCGTCGGGATCGGCTGGTCGCGGCCCGGCAGGGCTTCGGTCATTTTTTTCGGGGTTTCCGTTGGTTTCTGAAATAATCCGAACATCAGCGTGCTCCTTTTGCTTCAACCAGCATATGGGGTTTCACAGCAATAACACCAGAGGGCGCTGTTCACGAGTTAGTGTGCCTAGAGGTGCACACCATTACGGCGCACCACCTGACGCAGTGCAAAGCTGGAGTGAATGCGGGCGACGCCTGGCAGTCGCGACAGATGCTCTTTGTGGATGCGTTCATAATCGGCCGCATCGCGGGCCTGCAGCCGGAGCACGTAATCTGCATCGCCGGCCATCAGATAGCATTCCATGACGTCCGGGCACGCGGCAACGGCCGTCTCGAAAGCGCTGAGATAATCTTCGCTCTGACGATCCAGGGTGATCGCGACAATAATGTGTGTCGACCGTCCCAGCGAGGCGGCATCGATCAATGCGGCGTAGCCGGTAATGATGCCCTTGTCTTCGAGGATCTGCACCCGTCTGAGGCATGCCGACGGCGACAGGCCGATTTGTTCGGCCAACTGTACATTGCTGATACGACCGTTATTTTGCAAGGCCGTTAAAATAGAATGATCGATAAAATCCAACATATTTCGAATATAATTCGAAAATATAACAAATTAAAATAATTAATATCAAAAATTGTATGAAATAGTCGTGTCTTTGCAAGGACACACGCCGATCTTCCGCGCTAAATTCGCTTTAGTGCAAGACGCCTTGATTATTTGACGGGGGATGCAGCGTGCTTATTGGGGTTCCGAAAGAGATCAAGAATAACGAATTCCGTGTCGGCCTTACGCCGACCAGTGTCCGTGAAGTGGTTGCGCATGGCCATCAGGTGGTTGTCGAGAGCAATTGCGGGATCGGTATCGGTCGCAGCGATGATGACTATCGTGCCCAGGGTGCCGAGGTCGTCGATACCGCTCTGGAGATTTTCGCCCGCGCCGATATGATTGTGAAGGTCAAGGAACCGCAGCCCGGCGAGCGCAAGCAGCTTCGCGAGGGGCAAATCCTTTTCACCTATCTGCATCTGGCGCCGGATCCCGAACAGACCAGGGATCTGGTCGCCAGCGGCGCCATCTGCATCGCTTATGAAACGGTGACCGATGCCAAGGGGCGTCTGCCCTTGCTGGCACCGATGTCGCAAGTTGCCGGACGGATGTCGATACAGGCCGGAGCGCATTGCCTTGAGCGTGCTCAGGGCGGAGAGGGGATATTGATCGGTGGTGTTCCCGGTGTTGCACCGGCCAAGGTCGTCGTCATCGGCGGTGGCGTGGTCGGCGAGAATGCCATACAGATGGCGGTTGGTGTCGGTGCCGATATTACGGTGCTGGATCGCAATCTGGATGTTCTCAACCATTTGTCGGAACGTTTCGGGTCGGCACTGAAAACCATGTATTCGACCAAGGCGGCGCTGGAGCAAACCGTGCTCGAGGCGGACCTCGTGATTGGCGGGGTGCTGGTCAAAGGAGCGGCTGCGCCGAAACTGGTGACCCGCGCCATGGTCGCTGACATGAAGCAGGGCTCGGTGCTGGTCGACGTCGCCATTGACCAGGGCGGATGCTTTGAGACATCAAAGGCGACGACCCATGCGGATCCAACGTTCATAGTCGATGGTGTGGTGCATTATTGCGTCGCCAATATGCCAGGTGCGGTGCCGCGCACGTCGACCCATGCGCTTAACAACGCGACACTGCCTTATACACTGATGCTGGCGGACCGGGGTTACAGGGAAGCGCTGCTATCCAGCGATCACTTCCTGAACGGTCTTAATGTGATCGACGGCAAGGTAACCGAACAGGCCGTGGCACAGGATCTGAATTACACATATGTGCCGGCAAAGGAGGCTTTGGCGCGTTAAAGGGTTTCTCCCAAAAAAACAGAATCTTCCCTAAGTAAACTCGGGCGTGATTTTTGGATCACGCCCTTTTCTTTGACCGTCAACCACCCTCAATCGGCGGAAAAACAACAACCTGATCGCCATTCTTGAGTGACTTGCTGGTGCGGTTTTCAGGGGCCACAGGATCACCGTTGACCAGCGTCATGAAGCCCAGTTCGGGTTTCATGCCGATCATGGTCATGGCATCGGCAAGCGTGCCGTTATCCTTGAGCGGTATTTCGCCGATCCCGTCGCGGCCAAGGCCCTTGTAGTCGACGGCATCAATAGAGACCAGCTGAAAGCCAACCGTAATCACAGTCAGACAAGTCCCAGACGGCCGAGCGTTTGCGAGGTCGGTTCGCCGTCCGGCGTCCAACCGCGCAACTCGTAGTATTCCGGCAACATCGCGGACAACTCGGCGACACGGCCTTTGCCGGCGCCGGAGGGTGCCGGTTCTTCGAGAACGCGCTTCGGCAGGGTGTCGTCGGCCTTGGTAAAGCCGGCCTTCAGATTGAAAAGACGTTCCATGTTCCAAATGCGTTCACCGGTTTCGAAAAAGCGGTCAACGGTCCACGAGCCGGGCAGGGCACCGGCGATCTGCGCGACCAGATCCTCGACTTCCCAGGCATTGCCGGCGAACAGGCAGACGCCGGTGGAATCCCATGCGGCGTTGCGGTTCTGCGATTTCATGACGATCTGCGCTTTGCCTTCAGTGCGGACGTGTGCGAAGTCGTCGACGAACGGGCTGGCGCGGAGGTGGCAGGCGCCCCGGTTCGAGGTTGCGTAAGCCAATCCCATCCCTTGCATGGCACGAGGATCGTAGCCCGGGAATTCCTGACCCTTTACCGCCATTGCCAAATCCGGGTGACCGTATTTTTCGCAGATGCGTTTGGAGCCGAGGCCGATATCCTTGCCGAACCCGGTTGCGGTGCCGGTCACTTCGGCTGCCCAGGCGAGGGCTTCGGCAGAGCCGAACTCAAGCGCCATGCCGCCGGTATGTTCCTTGGTGATGGCACCGATGTCGTAAAGTTCCATGGCGGCGGCGACGCTGGCACCGAAGGAAATCGGGTCCATGCCGTGTTCGTTGCAGAGCGCGCTGGCATAGGTTGCGGCATCAATGTCGTCGACACCACACATCGGACCGACGGCATAAATGCTTTCATACTCAAGACCGCCGAGCGACTTCTGATACTTCGGCTTGTCCTTGACGGAAAAATGATTGGGGTCGATGGAGGCGATCCGGCCGCAGCCGATCGAGCAGGCGAAACAGGCCTTGTTGGCCTGTACGTTCTTGCGGCCATCGGAACGGCGTGGCGTGTGGGCGGCCTTGACGTTGATTTTATCGGTCCCGGTAAACTGCACGGCACGACAGTTGAGCGTCGGTACCGAGCCGTAGGCGTTGGTGACATCAAGCATCGAATGGGTACCGATGGTCGACAGCCGCGTGCGTGCGGCACTTGGGTCCAGCTTGGCGCGTGCGTTGGCATTGGCCGCCTTGAAGGCTTCCGGATTGGCAACCGTTGTGCCGACGCTGCCATAAGCAGCAATGGCTTTGAGGTTTTTCGAGCCCATGACGGCACCGACGCCCGAGCGTCCTGCGGCCCGGTCGCGATCGTTCATGACACAGGCAAAGCGGCATAAATTTTCACCGGCGATACCGATCGAGGCGATCTTGAGGTTCGGGTTCTGGTGCCTGGCGATGATTTTGTCTTCGGTATCCCAGACGGTTTCACCCCATATGAATCCATCCGCCGGGAGGATGCGGACATCGTCATTTTCGATGACCATATACACCGGTTTCGGAGAACGGCCTTCCAGGATGATCATGTCCCAGCCGGCAAGTTTCAGATAGGCGCCGAATTGACCACCGGAGTTTGAGCACGCGATGGCGCCGGTCAGGGCGCCCTTGGTGATGACCGAAAAGCGACCCCCCGTGGACACGCCGGTGGCAGTCAGGGGTCCAGTTGCGAAAATCAGCTTGTTTTCAGGTGAAAGCGCATCGACCGCAGGGTCGATTTCCTCAAAAAGGTACTTGGTGCCAAGGCCCCGCTGGCCGATATAGGTCTCGGCCCATTCCATGTTCAGAGGTTCCGGTGTGGCGGTACCGGCTGTGAGATTGACCCTAAGTATTTTACCCTGCCAACCCATAAGACAAACTCCTGAAAATTAACGGCATGAACGTTGTGGATGGCAAACAGCCACCGTTGACGCAACGCTACGATATATGACCCGCGAAGAAAAGACGGCGCTGGTCGGGACCGTCAGATTACTGCTGTTTTGGAGGTTGGTTCACTTCAACCGGGGCGCTGGCGAGGCGGCGGCGCTGCATCAGCATCAGATCCATGGTCGATATATGCTTGAAGATCGGACGTGATCCGCTCCGGTATAATCGCACCATGCCATGATCCATGTCGGCGAATGACCGTCTGAGGTCGTCGTAATTTCTGACTTCAAGATTGATGATTTCACGACGGTCGGGGCTGAATGCCTGCCAACGGAAGGTGGTGTTGGGCATACGCGGGGCTTCGAGCATATGCATCCAGCCGATTTCCCGTTCCTGGGGCGGACCAAAGCGATGCTGCATGTATTTTATGACCTGCGCGAAATCGGAGGCATTGAAGACGGCATAGATCCGGCTGGAAGTGCCGTTTTCGTATCTTACAACGCCTTCGCCGGGCATCACATAGGCGGTGTCGGTGGAAAAGCTTTTGCTGATTTCAGCGGGCCAGTTGAGGCTTTTCAGGCAGAAAACGCTGCCATGCAGGGCCCGTTCGATGCATGCATCCTGTTTGTAGTCAGCGGCGCTGTAGGGGGCGCCGATGGTCACCTTGTTGCCGAGATAAAGATCAATGTCGGTCAAAGGCCCTTCGCCGATGCGCGTCAGTTCAAGTCCTGGCGACTTTGCATCAGGGGAAATGTAGCCAAGGTCCAGTTTCTCTTCGGGGACGATGGTGTCGGCAATTTTGCTTGCGAGTGGTTCGTCGCCAATGGCCTTGTCGGCAATTTGCGGTTCGGTTCCCAAAAGCTGCTCAAGGACATTACCAATGAAGCCCTGGTCGTCATCGGCTTTCTTGTTGATTGTCTTGGGATCATATCCGAGGGAGCCATAATTCCGGATTTCCGGACGATCTTCGAGACGCTCGCGGATAACGGGCTGTTTCCGGACTGCGGCCATTTCAGTCGGCGCGTCTGGCTTCGCAACAATTTTTTGCGCCACCAAGGGTGTGCTGGCCATGCCGAACAGGCTGTCTTTCGGATCAAACAGGTTGTTCTTCGGCCTTGGTACCCAGGGGCCCACTTCGGTGACGTGCGTGTTAGCAGCAATTTTATCCGTCGCCGGGGAGGGGGCTATGGTCGGCTCGGCAACGGCCATACTGGTTTGAGGCTCATTAATCGCGCTGAAGGTATTTGCGGGCTCCGGATTTGCCGAATGGGCAGTCTCATCCACGGAGGTGAGCGATCGGGACGGTGTAAACAATGTCGCCAGATCGCGGATCAGCCATTCGACGGGATTGAGCAGCTTTGCATGCGGCTGTGTGGCCGTTGGAAGCGTCGGCGCTTCGGCAGGTGCTGAAGAAATTTCCGGCTGCACGGTCACGGCTTCCGGGGTTGGCGCGGGTGTTTCGTCGGGTTGAGCTTTTGCCTCAATCTGCCGGGGTTTTTCTTCAACCGCAGCAACACGAGCCGGCTGGTTATCTATTTCCAGTGTCGGCTGTAAAAGTCGTGACAGGTCGCTGAGCAGCCAGGTTATCGGATTGCGAAATTCTTTCGGGGCGTCGGTGGTGGCAATGGCCTCTTTGGACACGTCAGTGGCAGCCGGGGCCGAGGCGTTGGTTTCAGCAACAGCCGGGGCCTGATGCACGACAGTCACGTCGGCTTGCCTTGACGCGGCTTGATCCGTTTTTGCCGGTGTGAAGAGTCTGGCCAGATCGTCGAAAAGGCTCAGGATCGAAGGCTTTTCTGGCCGGGTTTCGGCGGTTTTTACGGGTTCGGCAGATGCGGTGGCGACGACCGGTTTTTCCGCGGCAACGTCCGGCTTGGCAACAGGTTGCTGGGCGGCATCATTCTTCGTTGTTTGATGGGTAACAGCAGAGACTGAAGTTTCCAGCAGTTTGCCGAGATCGCTGAGCAGCCAGACAATAGGATTGCGGTCATGCTGCTGCGGTCCCTGCGCTTCGGCCGAAGCGGCGCGCACGTCGGCCAGGACGAGCATCAAAGCCAGAAAGAAAGCGGCATTCATCCGCATATAGATGGTAATCCCCGTACCCCGTTTGCGCAGGCTTTATGGCTGATCGAAAGGCCACGGCCATTGCCGCCGTCTTGCTGAAAACACTTTTCGCATGCTGCGGGCAAGCCAACAACAAACAAGTATTGCAGAATCCGAATATGCTGCTTCATTGCCCAACCGTGCCCAGCCGCGATGTGATCCCGAAATCTGCGAATCACCCGTATAATCCGACATTCCCCAAGCGGCGTGCCGACTGACGTGAAGATCGCCTGAATCCGACCTCTGGACAATCGTTTTTTGCCCCAAGCGGCGTCAGGGGTCGCGCAGGCTGCTGTAACAGGGCGGATCAGACCGGGAAGCCGCTGTGTCCTGGCCCAGGGGCGGTGTTTTTCAGCGCAGTGGATAGACCTGTCCTGCCGCTTTCGTTCAGTTTGGGTCCGGATCGCGGTCATGCGCATAGCGGTGGCGCTCGCAATCGGCGGATAGCGGCGAGGATGGCGCGCACCATCGGGCCGGTGACGGCCACCTCGGCCAACTGGAAGGTAATGGCGCGGGCGTGGCGCACGACGCGTGCCCCGATCTTGATCAGCTTGAGCTGCAGGCTGGTTAGCGACCAGTCGGCCATCGCCTCGGGTAGCTCGATGCAGCGCAGGAAGGTGGCCAGGTTGTAGGCCAGTGCGTGCAACTGCAGCCGCACCTCGTTGTCGCGGAACTTCCGGCATGACAGCCGCGTCCAGTGAAAGGCATGCTTGCCTTCCTTGATATGCTGCTCGGCGGTGCCGCGGCGATTGTAAAAGCGGGTGATCTCGTCCGGCTCCATCGGCAGGTTGGTGACGATGAAGCCGACCTTGGGGAACAGTTCGCCCGGATGCCATTCGATCTTGGCGATCACGCGGCGTGGCTTGTCCCAACTCTGAGCCTGATACTGGAAGTCCTCGTAGAACCGCTTCACCTTGGTCTTTGACGGCCGCCCAACGGGGCGGGTTAACCGATGAGCGATGCAGCCTTCGAGAACGGCGTTCTTCTTCATCCGGATGGCGTAGAAATAGCCTGCCCCTTCCAGTCGCTCATAGAGTGCCGGGATCGCATAGGCGGCATCGGCCCGGAAGAAGCGGCCACCAAGGTTGCGACCAGCGTAGCGGGTGATCACCGGATCAAGGACGTTCCGCCAGCCGTCGGCGCTGTGGACGTTGCCATTGCGCAGGGCGCAGCGTTCCAGCATGCCGAACTGGTTGAACAAGAAGTTGGGATGATAGCAGTTGCAGTCGAAATGCCCGTTCCACGCCGCTCCTTCCTGATCGCCATGCGTCGGGCTGACCGAGCTGTCCATGTCCAGCACGATATACTTGAGCCCGTTGCGGTCATGAAACCGGTCAATCCATCGGCCATTCAGGTCGGCCAGCGCCGCCCGGTTCTCAGGCAAGGCCAGTGTCTCGGTCTCGAACCGCCCCATCTGCGATGCTGAAGCTGCTTGCGCATCGACGGCCCTGCCGCCGACAACCTGACGCATCACCGGGTCGAGCGCGAGACGGTCAGCATCGTTCACATCCCCATATCCGGCCAGCCGCCCGAACACCGATTGCCGGAACAGCCCGTCAAGACGATGGACCGTGTTCCTTCCGATACGATTGTCGCGCAGCGAAGCTGATGCCAGATTGGACAGCCCAAGCGCATCGTCAAGCTCGCGCATCACCAGCAGGCCGCCGTCCGAACTGATCTGCGTGCCACGAAATTCCAGCCGCACGCGAGGGTCGAAATCCACCCGATCTGCCCGCTGTAATCCCGCACCCTCTGGGTGATCCATGAAATACGCCCCTCGCAGCCATCAACACCATGATTTGTATAGGTAATGTTGAGTTCAAGACAGCGAAATCAGCCGGCTACTCGGGGAATGCGGGATAATACTACATTTTGGCTAGTATACGATAAACAAACACATTTTATTGTTTGGCGCAGTTAGTAGCGGCTGGGATTCTTGGTTTGAGAATCAAGAACGGCAACGGCGCTCATATTATAGATTCCTCGCGAGGTTACGGCGGGGGTCAGAATATGCGCCGGCTGGGCGATGCCCACCAGAACAGGCCCTACCGACAAGCCATCACCAAGTACTTTCAACAGGTTAAAGGAGGTGTTGGCAGCATCAATACTGGGAAATACCAGCATGTTGGCGGAACCGGTCAATCGGGCATGCGGGAAAATACGCTCTCTCAGCTTCTCGTCGAGCGCGGTATCGCCCTTCATTTCGCCTTCGACCTCGAAATCAAGGTCTTTGGCCAAAAGCATGGCCATGGCTTTGCGCATTTTGCCGGCCGATGCGCAAGGCGAACTGCCGAAGTTGGAATGCGAAAGCAAAGCGACTTTCGGTATTACGCCAAAACGCTTCACGGTTTCGGCGCACAATTCGGTCATCTCGACAATTTCTTCAGCCGATGGGTCGGGCGTAACATGCGTATCGCAAAGGAAGTAAGTCCCTTTATTGAGGATCAGGGCGCTGAGGGCGCTGACGTCCTGCACGCCTTTGGCTTTGCCGATGATGTCGAGCACGTATTTGAGGTGCCATTCGTACTGGCCATAAGTGCCGCAGATCATGGCGTCGGCTTCGCCGCGCTTTAGGGCCATGGCGGCAATCGCCGTGGTGTTGGTGCGGATGATGGTCTTGGCCTCGTCGATGGTCACGCCCTTGCGCTCGACCAGTTCGTGATACTGGGTCCAGTATTCGTCATAGCGGGGATCGTCGAGCGGATTGGTGATCTGGAAATGGATATCAGGCTGGATACGCAGGCCCAGACGCTCGATGCGCTTTGCGATGACGTCAGGCCGACCGACCAGATGCGGCTTGGCCAGACGGTCGTCAACCAGCGCCTGCACGGCCCGCAGCACGCGTTCATCCTCGCCTTCGGCAAAAACAATGCGCTTTGGATCCTGGCGGGCGCGATCAAGGATCGGTTTCATCAGAATGCCGGAGCGGAAAACGAAGCCGGCGAGTTTTTCCTGATAAGCATCAAAATCCAGGATCGGACGGGTTGCGACACCTGTTTCCATGGCGGCACGGGCAACGGCCGGCGCAATTTCAGAAATCAGACGCGGATCGAACGGTTTCGGGATCAGATATTCCGGGCCGAACACCAGGCGTTCGCCGGCGTATGCATCGGCAACGCGTTCCGAGCTTTCGGCCATGGCCAGATCGGCGATGGCTTTGACGGCGGCCTTTTTCATTTCCTCGTTAATATCGGTTGCGCCGCAATCAAGAGCACCTCTGAAAATGAACGGAAAACAGAGTACGTTGTTGACCTGGTTCGGATAATCCGAGCGTCCGGTGGCCATGATGACATCCGGATTGGCGGCTTTGGCCAAATCCGGATCGATTTCCGGATTGGGGTTGGCCAGGGCAAGGATGAACGGTTTGGCGTCCATTTTCTTGACCATTTCCGGCTTCAGAATGCCCGCCGCGGAAAGCCCCAGAAAAACGTCGGCCCCCTGGATCGCTTCATCCAGGGTACGCAGGTTGGATTTCTGCGCATAACGGCCCTTGCGATCATTCATTTCCTGCTCGCGACCCTGATAGACGAGCCCGACATGATCGACCAGCCAGATGTTCTCGATCTTGACGCCCATCGTCACCAGCAGATCAAGGCAGGCAATGCCGGCTGCGCCACCGCCGGTCGAGACCAGTTTGACGTCTTCGAATTTTTTGTTTTGCAGCCTCAGGCCATTGAGAATGGCCGCAGCACAGACAATCGCCGTGCCATGCTGATCATCATGGAACACCGGGATATTCATCCGCTTGCGTAGTTCTTCTTCGACGATGAAGCATTCCGGCGAACGGATATCTTCCAGATTGATGGCGCCGAACGTCGGCTCAAGAGGTGCGATCACTTCTATCAGCTTGTAAGGGTCCAGTTCGTTCACTTCGATATCGAAGCAATCGATATTGGCGAACTTCTTGAACAGGACCGCCTTGCCTTCCATCACCGGTTTCGACGCTGCAGCACCGATCGGACCGAGACCCAGAACGGCGGTGCCGTTGGTAATCACGGCAACCAGATTAGCCCGGTTGGTCAGGGCATAGGATTCCATCGGATCATCGACAATTGCATTGCACGCGGCTGCGACGCCCGGGGAGTACGCCAATGCCAGATCGCGCTGTGTTGCCAGTGGTTTGGTCGGCTGGATTTGAAATTTTCCAGCCGGTGCCTGACGGTGATATTCCAAAGCACGTTCGTCGAGCGACTTGTCAGTCATATGGAAGACTCTCCCGATTGTTTATTTGCCCAGTTCAGCATAGGTTGATCCCTCGCGCCGGTTGGGGCAACCCGATTTCGCGGATTTTCATCAAGTAACACCCGCAAAAACAACAAATGATAACAGTGAATTCTCAATTACCGTTTGTAATAGGACATCGTGGTGCTGCCGGACTTGCACCCGAAAACACCCTCGTCAGCCTGCGCCGCGCCAGGCTTGAAGGGGCAAAGTGGGTTGAGTTCGATGTGATGCTGAGCGCCGATGGCGTGCCGGTTCTGTTCCATGACGATATGGTCAACCGGACCACGAGCGGCAAGGGGGCGGTCAACAAGCTGGACTATGCAACGCTCAGCCAGCTCGATGCCGGGTTGTGGTTCGATACTGCATTCGCGGGCGCGCGCATCCCGAGCTTCGTTGAAGCCATCCAGACACTGGCTGCTGAAAATCTCGGGGCCAACGTAGAGATAAAACCTTTTCCGGGAACAACCCGTGAAACAGCCGAAGCCACTTGCCGGGTGATCCTTGAAAGCTGGCCTCAATCCGTGCCGGCACCGGTGATTTCAAGTTTTGATGCCGATGCCATGGTGGTGGCGCGGGATATGCTCAGGCATTTGCCGCGCGCGATGCTGTTCGGGAAATTACCCCGCAACTGGCAGAGCGTTGTCACCGAACTGGATTGTTGTGCCGTCCATGCATCGAATCGCTTTGCCACAAAAGCGATGGTCAATGCGGTAACAGGTGCCGGTTATCCGTTGCGCATTTATACCGTCAACGACCCGAAACGGGCGCAAACCCTCCGGGACATGGGCGTTTCCTCGGTTTTTACGGATCGTCCTGACCTGATCAGGGACTGACGGTTTTCTCCCATTGCCTCGACACCGACTTTACGCAACCATCTGGCGGGGAGCGACGTTAAGTGTATCTGGGGTCGGAGATCGGAATAATCATTTGAACGGCATATTCTTTGCCATCGTCGCCATTGCGTTTGTTGTGGCGTCATATCGGCAGATTACTTTTACACCGCCTGCTGTAGGCGCCGTCGATGCGCCGATGGCGGCGCTCGGTAATGCCATGATCGGCACTGCCGGCGATGCGGTAACGCTGGCGCTCGGTTTGGTTGGCGTCATGGCGCTTTTTCTGGGGCTGATGAAAATTGCCGAGCGCGCCGGTTTGTTGCTGGTTGTGGCAAAAACCCTGCAGCCGCTGATGACGCGACTTTTCCCGAACGTGCCTGCGGATCATCCGGCGATGGGCGCGATGATCATGAACTTGTCGGCAAATGTCCTGGGCCTTGGCAATGCGGCGACACCGTTCGGCATTCGGGCCATGGAGCACCTTGATACCCTGAATGGTGACAAGGGCAAAGCCACCGATGCGATGATCCTGTTTTTGGCCATCAACACGTCGAGTGTCACGCTGCTGCCGACCGGCGTCATAGCACTCAGGGCTGCAGCAGGCTCCGTCGATCCGGCGGGGATCGTGCCGACAACGTTATTTGCAACCCTGGTCTCGACGACGGTGGCGATCCTGACCGCCAAGCTGTGTGCCCGGCTTTTTGCATCAAGTGCACCGCCGCTGGCGACATCCGCCGAAGCAGGCGCAGCGGTCGGTAACGATGGCTCTGCTGATACGGAAGCGCCGCAGCACGGCTACCCCGTCTGGGTATCGGGTCTGGCGCTGTCGTGTGTGCTGGCTCTGGTGCCGCTGACGATTTTCTACGGCAGGGCGTTCGCGCCCTGGATCATCCCCGGACTGATGATCAGCTTTCTGGCACTCGGCATGTGGAAACGGGTGCCTGTCTATGAATGTTTTATCGATGGCGCCAAGGATGGATTCAACGTTGCTCTCAGGATTATTCCCTATCTGGTGGCCATTCTGGTGGCGGTTTCGATGTTCAGAAACTCCGGTGCGCTGGAGTTGCTGATTACGCCTTTGGGCGCGGTCACCAACCTGGTCGGTCTGCCGGCTGACGCTTTGCCGATGGCTTTGCTGAGGCCGCTGTCCGGTTCCGGCGCATACGGCATCATGGCATCGATCATCAATGATCCGGCAATCGGTCCGGACAGTTATACAGGCTATCTGGTCTCGACCTTCCAGGGCTCGACCGAAACAACGTTCTATGTCATCGCGGTCTATTTTGGCGCAATTCAGATCAAGCGAATGCGCTATGCATTGATCCCGGCGCTTTGTGCCGATTTTGCAGGTATTGCCGCAGCTGTGCTGATCGTCGCGGCTTTATACGGCAAATGAAAAACCCGCTGGCGCATCCGGCCAACCCAACGCCCAATCTGCAGACAGAACCATCAGCCCATCAGCGCGGGGCCCGGGATTCAGATTCTCCCGGCAAGGCGATTCTGTGCGCACTGGCAGGGGGCGCCGTATTGACGCTCAACGATGGTCTGGTCAAATCGCTGGTCGCGGATTTTCCCATTGGTCAGGTTCTGGCGCTGCGCGGTATTTTTATCTACGTGATGATCTTCATCTTTGCGATGCGCGTAGGGGGCATCCATACCGCCTGGCAAATCAAGAGTTGGCGCGGGCAGGGGCTGCGGGGGTTCTGTGTTATCGGCAGTTCGTTCGCTTTTGTGACCGGGCTTGTGCATATGCCGCTGGCGGATGCGATTGCGATTGCCTTCGCCGGTCCGTTGTTCGTGACCATTATGGCGCCGATGATGTTAGGCGAACACGTCGGGTGGCGACGCTGGGCTGCCGTGCTTTTTGGCTTCGTCGGCGTGCTGGTGATTGTCCGCCCCGGCTCGTCGGCATTTCAGTGGTTTGCGATTTTTCCGATACTGGCATCCTTCCTGGGCGGTTTGCGCGATATTATCACCCGCAAGATGGCGGCAAGCGAGACCACCGTAGCGGTCCTGTTCGTGACGACGACGGCGGTGGTTTCCGCCGGGCTGGTGACATATTTCTTTACCGACTGGAAGCCTGTTGAGCCTCAGCATTTCAAGTATTTCATTGGCAGCGGCGTGCTGGTCGGCACAGCGCATTATCTCATCATTGAATCTTTCCGGCTTGGCGAAGCGGCTTTGGTGTCGCCGTTCAAATACGCGAATGTCCTGTGGGCAATATTGATTGGCTACCTGTTGTTTGGTGATCTGCCGAATATCATGACCCTCTTTGGTGCCGTAATTGTGGTGATGAGCGGTCTTTATATCCTGCATCGAGAGCGCATTCGACATAGGAATGCACATAAAAAGAACGGCTTGGACAAAGCGGTTACTTGATCGAAATTTCAAGCGGATTGCAGTAGGTTTCGCCAAATTTCGCGCGCAGATCTATGCACGCATGTCCTGCCGCTTCCCGGTCTTTGAACGGCAACGCGTATAGATCGACATATGCCGACTTGGCTCCCTGTGCGGCGATTTCAGTGAACTCCGCATCGACCCCCTTGAAGGCATCCGACAGCGCTTTTTTGATTTCGTCCCAGGCCGCCTGTGCTTCTTCAATGGTGCTGAACGAGGCAAGCAGAACCCTGACTTTCGGTTTGCCTTTTGATGCGTCGCCGATAACGAAATCATTGCCGTTGAGGATCGTGCCATCGTTACCTATTTCGACCACGCGTTCCGGGACAGCGGGTAGTTTTAACCGATCCAGCTGATCGGGATTTATGCGCAATGTATACGTTCCGGGTCTGATGAATTCCATCAGATAGAACCCGTCATATTGGGATCTGGTTTCGTCGACAACGTCCCCTTTTTGGTCGACAAGCTGGACGACGACGTCCGATGCCGTTTCCGACCAGGTATCTTTTTGCCGGTAGATGACGCCATCGATTTCCCCCGTCGTAACGACGGGAAAATCCACATGTCCGGGAACACCGGGGCGGAGCGTAACCTGTACGGCTTCCGGCGTGGCGACCCAGAACGGATCGGTCAGCGTTGCCTGATCAATGCCGAAACTGACCGGCTCGTAGGTGTCCATGGCGGTGACGAATGCAAGCCCCTTGTCATTGGTTTTTTGCGGCAATTTGGTGCGCTCCGAGGTGAATTTGACCCCTTCCAGCGGCTCGTCCACGCCTTCCGTATAGACGCCATCGCCATCCAGATCGCGGAACACTCTTGCGGTCATGGTTCCGCGTTCTGCCGTTGGTTTGGCGGCAACCCTCAGCCCGCCATCGGCCGCATCCTTGCCCCACGAATACGTCAGTTTTAATTTCACCGTATAGTCGCCGGCGCTGTCGTATTCGCCATCAATACCGGCGGCAACAATATCGAGATCCGAATTGATGCCTGCCGTAAAGCTGGTCAGGGCGGTGCCGGTCAGTTGCTTGCTGATCCCGGTGCGGGCATTGAGTTTGGGATTAACCCGCCATTCGCCTGAAAGCGCCACGGCATTGAGCGAGAGCTCGGGCAAAACGTCATAACTGAATTGCCCTCTGGTCCGGATATCACCGATTGATCCGCCAAGCTGGAAAGTCCCTGTTGATGTTCTTGTGCTCGCGGTTTCAGCCGGGTCAGTCAGTGTCAGGTTAAGCGTATTGGAAACGGACGCTCTGTTGACGGCTGTCGACAGCCTGTTCTGGAAGGTTGTTGTTTTGTCCCCGGATTTGCTGGTTTCGCGGTTTACGTTGAAGGCATACGGGATCTGCGGCATGAAATCGGACCGTATAACGCCATCGAACCGGAGTCTGGATTTCGATGTCTGCGGATCCGACACATCCGTAAATTCCTCACTCAGGAAATTCTGCAAAACGGTGTGTTCGCCCAGGACGCTGACGCCAAAGACTCTGGTTTGTGCCGACAGTGTTCCGGCCATCCCGCCTGAAAGATCACGGGTCAGGTCTGACCGCATATAGATCGGCCCCAGGGACGTGACGATATTTGTGCCAACATAGGTTTTATGCCCGCCTTCGAACGGAATGCTGGCAAAATTCGTCCCGATCGACAGGTTTTTGTTGATGCCGTATTTGTATTGCGCAGCGTATCGGGATTTTCCCTGGAACCCGTCGCTGTTGTTGTCTTCATCGTCGCCGGTCAGGGTCAGCCGCTCTTGCTGATTGAAACTCATGGAATAATTGTGCTTGCCGGGTTTTACCTGATCCGGGCCAACCCTGATCTGCTGGATTTCTTCACGCTGCTGGCCTTGCGGACCATAAAACTTCAGCTTGATAACGTTGACGCCGAACAGCAGGGGCACGTTTTCAAACAGATAACGACCGTCGGTCTGTGACTCGCGGAAATCGAGCAACACTTCGTTGCGGTACAGTTCCACTTCCCAACCGAGCTGCAGGTCCCCCTGCAGGGTAATTCGGTCAAATTCTGACTCATTGCCGACCGGCGTGTTGGCGACGGTAAATCCCCGGCCGACTTTGGTTCGGGTCATTTGCGAGATTTGCGGCCCATAGATATCGCCGATGGCAAATTTTGTTGCATTCATTTTGCCGAGCAAGCCGCCTTCGGCATTCTGTCGACCTAATTTTATGCGGGCGACGTTGACTTGTTTCTTTTCGTTGCCGGAAATGAAGATATCGGCATTGAGCTTTGCAAGATCGGCCGTCGCCAGTGTGGTGTAGCTTCGGGTTAACGTTGGACCTTGTTCGCTCGAACTCACGGTGAAATCGAGCGTGGAATCTGAAACCGGCCAGGTAATCCATTTGTAGGGGATTTCGACTTTCGGCAGGTTTTTCGTGTCACTGCTTTTCTGGGCAAAGATTTTTTTGCGTAAATTATCGCGTTTGAGCCGGGATTCGACCGGTAACGGTTCACGGGATTCGATATTCAGGATCAGGTTCGGAATATCGTAGGAGATATCAATCGGGAACCACGTCGCCAGTGTTCTGACGTCGACGTAGATATCATCGGGCAATTGTTCGACAAAGGCTGGATCGACGGGGCGGACCTCCCCGTTGATCACAACTTGCTGGGCCGACAGATCGAGCGAGAACAACCTGTTCTCACTGAGGAACCAGCCTTGTGCACGACCATTCTCGACATCGACGGAGATGGGAAACTCCAGCGCTTCGAGTAAGTCCTTTAACGGTAACAACAGACTGCCTTGTTTCGGATAGCCGAATACACCGTCCCGCAAGACGACACTACCGAGTGTCATCCTGAAGATCAGCAATTCTTCTTCTCGACGTTTGTTTGTTTTGAAGGGGCTATCGGGGACTTGCGCGACAACGGAAGTAACGTTGAGGTCGGACGTATACTTCACGGCTTTCGCAGAGGCGGGAGCAGGCGCAAAAAGCATGGCGACGATCATCAGGATAGCAGCCAGCATGACAGGTCCGGAGACCACGATATCCGGTCGGAATTTGGATATACGCATCCGACCCGCAACTGCAGGGTCGGACGTCGTCTCTGTCATGCGCCGGTTGCACGGTATGCCTACCGTACCACAGGCAGACGGTATGTCTTTTTGCAACCTCGAACGAACTCCCATCTGTTCGTTAACTTGGTAGTGCGCTTGGTCTTCATGTCATCAGCACACCACCAGGAGGTCGACACGAGTCCCTGAGGACGCGTCTCCTGTACGCAATCGATTACCGTTCTGGAATCAGCCGCGCGGCATAATGATGACGCTGGTAGTTTGCGGCGGGTTTGGTTAAGGCTGTATTAAGGCTATTTGGCGACTTGTCAGCATTCTGTAAGGATTTGAAATAAATGATTTTTTTCGAATCTGTCATGTTCATGTCAGCAATCGAAACTAAAACCATTCTGACGGTGAGGGAACAGACGTTTTCTTGCCATTTGTTTTGTCATTTTCGGCCCTGCATAGCGGGCACTTCTAAAGGAACAGCACGAATGAATATCAGAAATATCGCACTTGCAGCCGCCCTGGTTGCTTTCGTTGCAGCACCGGGCGCTGCCAAAGCAGCCAGTGATTCCGCTACTGCGTCCGCGACAATCGCCGCAGCCGTTACGGTTACCAAGCAGTCCGACCTTCAGTTTGGTCTGATTTCGCCGACGGCTACCGCCGGTACGGTGACAATTTCCAACACCGGCACCCGCACCGGTAATGCCAACGTCGTTCTGCAGTCTGGCGCAACCCCGACCAAAGCTTCGTTCCTTGTCGCCGGCGCTGCCAGCCAGGCCGTCACGGTTACAATCCCTTCGACTGCCAACCTGACCGGTCCTGGTACCGACATGGTTGCGACACTGAACCAGACGCTGGCCGGTGCACAGACGCTTGACGGTTCCGGTAACTTCACCGTTGACGTTGGTGCCACGCTTGCCGTTGGTGCTTCGCAAGCCGCAGGTGCTTACGCCGGCAGCTTTAACGTGACGGTTGTTTATAACTGATACTCTTCCCTTTTCGGAAGAAACACCGTTAAAAGTTTTGAAGCCGCCGGAGAAATTACGCTCCGGCGGCTTTTCGTTTTCAGTCACGCTTTTAAAGTACGTTAATCGCTTGTTGGCATATTGTTAGTACGTTCTAATCAATACGTTTTTTATTGGCCCTTGTGTGGGTTTCATGTATTGTCGAGATGGTTACAAAGGGTGGGCTGTTGTATAATTTGCCATTCAAATTTGTCGGTTTGATTTGTACGGTCGGCGTGTTCGGCGGGACGCTTTGTCTCGGGGTGCCTGGCTTGCAGGCTGCCAGCACGTCATCGCCGGCATCTGTTGGCGCGACCATCAGCAGTTCAGGCAGTGTTGGCGTGGTGACGCCACCCGTTGTCGTTCCCCCTGTGACAACAGTCAATCCAACGACGGCAACGGCGACATCCATTCGCTCCGTTCCGGTCAGCACGACATCGAATATCGGGTTTGGTTCTCCAGCACCGGTCAGCAGTACGCCGGCAGCCTCGGCTGCTGCTGCCGCCAGCAGCTCTACGGAATCCCCTGAAGCGACGTCACGTGCTTTCGCTTCCAGCGGGGCCGCACCGATCTCATTGGGAGCCAGTGCCGCAGTTGCCGTTGCCGGGTCGCCGAACCAGACCTATACCGTCATCTTGCCTGGCAATACGGCCTATTCAAGCGGTGGCGAAGTCGTCAACTTAAGCAATTTCCAGCACAATGCTGGCACGACACCGGCGGTCGGCAGCAATGGTTCCGGTGTTTTCACGATCGGCGCCAAGTCCGAAACGTCACCGGCAGCGGCAGAAACGGCAGCTGTACTAGGGAACGAACAGCCAAGCGCTGCTGCATCTGCCTTTACGAAAAAGTCGCCGCTCGTGAATATAGCGGTCACCTATAACTGAGGTCACTTGCCGCAGCTCTGCGGGATTTACCGGTCATGAGAAAAAAGGGTCTAAAGCCAATGTCGCGAGAACTTGAAATCGTCCGACCGACACAGACAGTGGGTTCGCGTTCACCATTTCTGGGGCTGATGGCCGCTGCTTTGGTTTTTGCAGCCATTTTTGCATCTTCGCCCGCATCGGCGCAGGGGGCGGGCGACCTTGTTGTTTCGCCAACACGTGTTGTGCTTGAAGGGCGCACCCGTTCGGCACAGCTCAGCCTCGTCAACAAGGGCTCGGAAACGGCGACGTACCGGATCACCGTGATCAATATGCGGATGAGCCCGGACGGCAGCATGACGGAAATTGCCTCGCCGGATGCCGGTCAGGATTTTGCCGAAGAACTGTTTCGATATTCACCCCGTCAGGTCACCCTGGAACCGGGTGCCTCGCAGGCCATTCGCCTTTTGCTCCGTTTGCCCAAAGATCTTCCCGATGGGGAATATCGTTCGCACATGATGATGCGGGCGGTGCCAAAAACGATCGGCCAAAGTGTTGAACAACCTGTCGGCAACGGTGCAACGGTTCAGCTGATCCCGGTCTTCGGCATCGCCGTGCCGATCATTGTCCGTCACGGCAAGGTCGATTATTCGATGGGGCTCAGCGATCTCAAATTCGTACCGGCTGCCAACAAGGACGAACTGAACAAGGTGCGCTTCAATCTCACACGCACCGGCAATCGATCATCTTATGGTGATCTGACGGCGACGGTGACTGCAGGTGGAAAAGAACTGGTTCTGTCCCAGATCATGCGGCTTGCCGTCTATACCCCGAATCCGAACCGCATAGTCGAAATGGCGTTACGGATACCGGATGGCGTCCAGTTATCGGGCAATACGCTGAAAGTGGAATACAAAAGCATTCCTGAAGAAGGCGGCAAGGTCTTGGCGGAACAGTCTATCGTTCTGCCCTAAGGCGATCCCGGTCTACAGATACTCGACAATATAGCCCACATTATTCATAACTACCGTCGGATTTGATCGGAGCATACGGCATCAGCCGGGTCGACGGCGTTTTTTAGTGGCTAATTTTTAGAGGCGTTAGGGATTGACGTTCGGGGTTCATTCGGCGGCACATGCCGCCTGGATCATGGTCCGAGTGCGGCGATGCGACCCGCCGTCGCGATGAAGGTGGATCGGTATGGATA
>FLOH01000203.1_pt1 | contig 158693 bp, 145 predicted proteins | sample 756751 | NCBI WGS metagenome assembly FLOH01 (sample SAMEA4026879, study PRJEB14308) | marine metagenome | biome: coastal water; material: water | depth 74 m | reverse complement strand
TACCATCATGATCAGCATGTTCAACATCATTTGCGCCTATATCAAACCATCGCTGGGTAAAGTCTACAGCAGAACTTAATTCGGTAGGGCCTTCAATTGGGCAACCCCAAATAGTGCTTACTGTTATGGTCGATTATCTACGCCGAAGAGTATGATGAAAAAGGCAAGTTGTGGCAGGTTACCGAAGCACACACAATTAACTACTATGATGTTCAGCTGGTCTATCCGACTCTGGAAGTAACCTACGATCTTGAGAGCGGCCGTTACTACGCTGAGGGGCTGGATAACGAACGTGGCGCCACTATCGATTTCAGCCAGGAGCTGGATGCCGACGACTTTTCGCCGAATGCTATCCGCCGCGAGGCTGTGCGCTGACATTCAGCGATATGGCGATTACACTGGGCAGCAATCTTTGCTGCCCGTGTATTTTGTGACTTTAAATCTCTTCCCGCTTTTCTCTTCTTATTCCCGCCTGTTAAGACTGCCGCTGTTTTGTCTTTGTTTGCCGCTGTGTTCTTTTTGTCTGCCGACGGTGGCAGACGACGGACGCTTGCCGGATAACTTTGCTGAACTCTCTGATGATGTGCAGGCGGTGATTCTTGAATACGCCTTCTTTTCGGAAAAAGCCAATCAGGTCTGGGGACAGGACTTCGAAGAAGCATCGGCCCATGCGATGGTGAAATATCTGGATGATTATCACACCCGGGTTCATATCGACTTTGCAGCAGGGCGTATCCGTGTAGAAAGTGAGCGCAGTAAAACGCCGTTAACGGCAATCCGTCAGGCATTGGTAGCTACGCTGCTGACTCCGGCGGATCCTTCTGCCGTGGATCTGTACACGGCTGCCGATATGGGTATTACCGGCAAACCTTTTCTGGCCGGGCAGGTGCTTGATCAGGACGGCAAAAGTATTGAATACCCCTGGCGGGCAGAGCGTTTCGCGCAGTACCTGACCGAGCATAAAGTACAACATAAAGGCGCACGCTATTGGGTGGACGTCGCCATGGTGCGCAGCCATAAGCAGCGTAGTGCTGAAGGCTACAGAGCACAGGTGGAGCGGGCTGCAACTCGCTATAAATTGTCGCCGGCATTAATTCTGGCGGTGATTGAAACGGAAAGCAGTTTTAACCCTTTTGCCGTTTCACACTCCGGCGCCTATGGCCTGATGCAGGTGATGCAGAACACTGCGGGGCGTGATGTCTATCAGCGTATTTATGGCCGTGATGACCGGCCGACACGCAGCTACCTGTTAAATCCGGCGAATAATATTGACGCTGGCAGTGCGTATTTATCGATTCTGCGGGATGTTTATCTGCGTGATATTCAGGGATGGCAAAAACGCGAGTATTGCATCATTGCTGCTTATAACGGCGGTGCAGGAAACCTGCTTAAAGCATTTCACCCTGACCGCAAAAAAGCTGTTCAGCGCATTAATTCAATGTCGGCCGAGGAGGTGTACCGCACGATTGTGCACAAACACCCGAAAGCCGAATCCCGGCGTTATCTGGAAAAAGTGATAGCTTTTAAAAAACACTGGCTGTAAGCGTTCTCTGGTCTGCTTTTGTGCATATTAATAATTTAAACCGGCGAGTTCTGAGTTCTTTATGTCAATCAACCATGCACCGCTAAAACAGCTGCAGCAGGCATTAATACTGCCTGGGGCGCAGCTTGTTACGGAAAAACTCATACAGGAGCAGTTAACGCTGTGGCTGCTCAGCCTGCCGGACAGTGAATTAACTCTGGATACGCAGGCCATCGGAGCTTTCTGGCAGCGTCTGCCATACTGGGCCTTTGCCTGGGCAGGCGGGCGGGCACTGGCGCAATGGATTGTTGCTAACCCTGATGCTGTTGCCGGAAAGAAGGTACTGGATTTTGGCTGTGGCTCAGCGCTGGTGGGGATTGCTGCAGCAAAGGCCGGAGCTGCTGAGGTCTGGGTTGCCGATCTGGATGATCATGCACTGCAGGCCGCAGCCGAAAATGCCGCGCTGAATGGGGTAAAGGTTTGGCCGGTAAAAGGGGAGTGGCCGCAGGTTGATCTGCTGCTGGCCAGCGATGTGCTGTATGACATCAGCTCCAGTGCCGACCTTAAACAGCTGATGCTGAGTATTCCAGACTGGATTCTGGCCGAAAGTCGTTTTGTTGCGCCGGACTTTGTTGAGCTGGATTGCCTGCATTCCATGGTCAGTTCGACACTTCCCGCCATTGGTGATTTTGATGAAGCGGTGGAGGTTGAGATTTATTGCCGCGCAGGTCAATCTCGACTAACGTAACCGACTTATCATTAATAACGTTTTAATAAACACTCTCAGGGAGATACTCATGCGCATCGTTATGACGCTGTTGTTCAGCTTGTTGGCACCACTGGCAATGGCCGCTGATCTGACAGAAAAAGATGTAAAACATTGGATGGAAGCCATGCCTGCACTCGAAAACTGGCTGGATCAGCATGAAGATCAGCTGCCGGAAGAAGACTTCACTGCCGGTGAATCCAGCATTGATGCGATGTTCAATAAAGGGATAGAGCAACTGAAAGCCGCTGGTTTGTACGACGACTTCAGCAAGCAGGTAAAGGCTGGCGGTTATAAGAATATCGAACACTGGGCTGAAATTTCGCGTCGTGTAACCATGGGCTATATGGCGCTGGAAATGGAAAACGAGCAAGTCAGCCTGTCACAGCTGGAAGCCCAGCTCGAACAGATCCGTCAGTCTGAAGGCATGCCTGCTGAGCAGAAAATGATGATGGAGCAAATGATGAGCGCTTCGCTGATGATGATGCGTGCGGTGGAAAATGTCAGCGAGCAGGATAAATCCGCTGTGCGTCCTTTCCGTCAGCAGCTGGCTGATCAGTTTGCAGAATCCGGTGATGACGACGAATAAAGCCTGCGCTGGCTGCTCTGCTTGATCCTGCGCAATGGCGTATGCCGCTGCGGACGCTATGCTTTAACTATCCACTGTGTTTTATGCCTTCAGGTGATAGTGCCGGAGGGCCACAGGGGTTTTTGAAGCTTGAACGTTGAGCCAGAGCCTTTGAACAGGAAGCAGAGATATGAGTTACTCCACGGTCAAAGATGTACTTGAATACGGCCGTCGCTTACACGAGCACGCGCGTAACCTGTACCAGCAATTGCGGGATCAGACGCAGCGCGAGAGGGTCGATATGATGCTGCAGCTGCTGGCTGCTCATGAGGATACTCTGGCCAAATCGATGGTCAGTATGCAGGAACATGTCAGCCAGAAAGTTCTGACGGAGTGGCACCAGTTTGAACCAGGTTCAATCAGCGATGCTCTGAAAGGCTGCCGCGATCTGCATCCGGATATTTCGGTGGATGAGTTAACCAGGGTTGCATTGAAAATCGATGATTATCTGATCGGCCTGTACCGGCAGATGCTCAGTGAGGCAACTAATAACGACTCCCGGCAATTGTTTGAAAATCTGATTGCACTGGAAGAGTCTGAAAAAATGCGTACCGTCCGTGCTGCCCTGTCTGCCAGTGATTGGTAGAACAGCACAGCACCTAGCAATAAAAAAGCGGCTACTGGCCGCTTTTTTATTGTCTGAGTCAGTCTGCCTCAGCCATATCTTCCACTGTTTCCTGACGTGAACGGCAATTGCGCCGGTAGGCCGCCGGCGTTTCGCCGGTCCATTGTTTGAACGCCCGCTCAAACCCCCGACGGTCAGAAAATCCCAGCTCAATGGCCAGTTGCTGCACGTCGGTATGACCGCGTTCCAGAGCCTGCTTGGCCTTCTCCAGCCGTACATCACGCAGCAGGGAAGAGAACTGGCAGTTTTCTTCCTGCAGGCGACGGGTCAGGGTACGGCTGCTGGTACTCAACAGATCGGCGACCGCCTCTTTGGTGATCGGAATGGAGTCCGGCCACTGATACAGGATATGCATCACCTTGCGGCTGAAAGCCTGTAGTTGGCTGAAGCGGGTCGTCGATAGCTCTGCCTGGCGGCGAAGGGCATTGAACAGTTCAGGGTTGGCCTGAGCCAGTGGTTTATCCAGCAGTTTGCCGGAAAACGAGATCCAGTTATGCGGCTGATTGTACTGAATCGGTATACCAAAGAACTGTTCCAGCCGGTCACGGTAGGAAGGTGCCGGAAAGCGGAAGCCAACGCCCTGAACCTGGTAATAGCTGCCACCGAAGGCTTTCCCTGCGGTATGAATGCTGGCCGCAATAAACTCGCTGCGGGCATGGCTGCCAAAGGCGCTGCCATCGGCAACGTAGTACAACACCTTAATGCTTTCATGACCGACAAAGAGATCGGGTGAGCGGGTATCACTGATCAGCGAATAATAGCGGCGCAGAATGGTCAGAGCTTCCCGGCCGGTCTGGCAACTGCTCAGCAGGAATCCCAGCAGGTAAAAGCTGGGCAGGTCGAGGTGCTGTCCGGCAGCAAGGCCGATGGCAGGTTCGTTAAGCAGTTTGCTGGCCTGTTCCAACAGCCGGTCGAACTGGCTGATGGACATGCGCTGACTGGAAACATGCTCGGTTCTGGCCTCCTGGCCTGGCGACAGCAAATCCATGCCGGAGAAACCTTTGCTTTCCAACAAACGCAACAATGGCTGCAAAGCCGCCGTCGTCAAAGTATTGGTCGGATGCGAACTCATATGCTCGATTTTTATTGTTGTTATTTTTTGTTCAGATAACGTACCACCTGTATTCCATACACGCCAGACGATGATGCAACTTTTCTGTAAATTCCTGGTCGTTGCGGGAAAAATACCTAAAAAACAAAATGTTAGGCTTGACAGCATAAGGGGTCATCCGTATTATTCGCAGCCTCTGACGCGGGATGGAGCAGTCTGGTAGCTCGTCGGGCTCATAACCCGAAGGTCGTAGGTTCGAATCCTGCTCCCGCAACCAAAATTCAAAAACCCAGCTTATGCTGGGTTTTTTTATGCCTGTGATCCACATAAATGCTGGATTTCTGCCTCAGTGGCTCCGCCTTGGTTCCTTATTCGCTGGTTCTTCAATCAAAATCACTCTGACCTTAAGGCTTCGGTTGGCACAGTGCAGTGATCGCCCGGTTCTGGTTCGGATTGCTCAGTTCGCCAGTCAGTTTTCCATCCTCTGCTACCTCCAAAAACACTCGAATCTGACCAACCAAACGGCCGGCCAAAAGAGAGCAAAAACTTGCCTGTGCCCATTTTGTGCCCAAGGTGTGCCCAAAAATATCAAACATCGATGTGGTTGTTTTTTGACCTGACCTTAAGGCAAACAAAGACACAAAAGGCTCAGACCTGGAGATTCAACGCGATGAGTGATCAGAGATCACTCTTTAATGTAGGTAACGAGGTCTTCGATTTTGCAATCGAAGTAGGTACACAGCTTATCGAGGTTGTCGGTAACCGTGCTGTGGCCAGGATGGTTCAGAATCTTTGACAGGGTCATGCGATTGATCCCGGTTGCTTCCGAAATCTCCGCAACGGTGATGCGCCGCTTTTCAGCAAACTCTTTGTCCGCAATCAGCTTTTTCAGATGAAACCGGATCATAGGATGCACCTGCGATAATAAAAATTATCAAATAACACTTGAAATGCTCCCAGGTGTGATTATATTAATAATCATCTGATAACTTAAGTTATCATTCGATGATCGCAACAGGAGCAAATATTCTCATGAATATGACATATCTGACAACCGAAGAGCTTTCTGCACGCATCAAGTACGACGCGCGCACCATTCGTAACTCACTGAAAGACAATGTCTTGCTGGAGGGTAAGCATTACATCCGCCCGTTTGGTGGGCGCAAGATCCTGTATCTGTGGGAAGCTATTGAGCAGGAACTGCTAAGCAACACTGCCGATACGGTCGCGATTCCCATGGCACGCGGAGGTGTGTGTCATGGCTAAAGTAAGAGCTCGTCCGGAAACCAATAAGCTGTTTCTGGATTTTCGTTATAAAGGGCAGCGTTACCGAGAGCAAACGCTACTGGATGATATCCCTCGCAATCGGAGACAGCTGGAAACGCTGATGCAGCGTATCGAAGCCAAAATCATTCTGGGGGAATTCAATTACCGGGAGTTTTTCCCCAATAGCCCCAATGTGGCCAAGGCTGAAGCATTGGAAGTGCGTTATCAGCAGACACCCGCTGTAGGAATCAAAAAAGGCCCGGCAACACCAACCTTCGCTGAGTTCTGCCAACAGTGGTTCACAGAAAAATCCATCGAGTGGCGGGCATCGCACCTACGCAATGTGCGTTCCTTGCTCGACAGCGCATTGCTGCCAGCCTTTGGTGAGCAGCCAATGAACCTGATCTCTAAACAGGATCTGCTCAACTTCCGCTTGCAACAGGCGGCGATTCCTGGACGTGGCGGTAATACCACTCTGTCAGCAAAAACGTTGAACAATCGCATGGGGGTGTTGCGGATGATCATGGATGAAGCATCCGACCGTTACGGCTTTGAAAATCCTTACCGGAACATCCGTCCTTTAAAGATGAAAAAGATCCACATCGAGCCTTTCTCACTCGTCGAGGTGAACAAGATCCTCGAAAACGTGCGTGCCGATTATCGCAACTACTACACAGTGCGTTTTTTTACCGGCATGCGTACCGGTGAGATAGATGGCCTGAGGTGGCAATACATCGATTTTGAGCGCCGTCAGATTCTGGTGCGTGAAACACTGATAGCAGGCAAAACAGAATACACCAAAAACAATGGATCTCAGCGTGAGATCCCTATGCTTGGGCCGGTCTACGATGCCCTGATGGCGCAGCGTGCCAGCACCGGACGCATCAGCCCCTATGTGTTCTGCAATTCCGCCGGAGAGCCGCTGGATCAGAACAACGTCACCAAAAGAGTCTGGTATCCGCTGCTGCGTTACCTGGGCCTGGCAAAGCGCCGGCCGTACCAAACCCGCCATACCGCCGCCACCTTGTTTCTGGCTTCGGGGGAGAACCCTGAGTGGGTGGCGCGGGTATTGGGACATTCTTCTACGGAAATGCTGTTCAAGGTGTATTCGCGCTACATCCCGAACCTGACCCGCATGGACGGATCAGCGTTTGAAAATCTGGTTGGTAACCGTTAGGAGGTGTTTATGATTCAGCAACAAATGTACAGCAGCATCTGGATTCCTCCTAAGACATACGATCTGGCCGAGTGGCTGATACGCAGCTTCAACATTCAGCCTGGGTATGGGCTGGCCCGATATCTGGGTGTTAGTCGCCGTTATAATAATTATCGTGCAGTGCAGGTGTGGGTGTTAGAGCAGCAGCGCAACTGGCCTGCAGAGAAACGCACAACAGGACAGTTGCGTAGGGCTTTTTCTGCGTTGTTACCGAATGATCAGTTTTAAAAGTATGTGCATTTAATTTTTAAGCTTTCTGTTATTCCTTCGAATGTTAATGGGGTTCTTCCAATATGACGAGGATGTATTGAAGACCTGGTAGAGCACCGCCGCAAGATCGTGTATCTCACCTAATCGTTCAGCAACATCAGCGACACTGTGGCCGGCAACGGTCACTTGCTTAACGGCTTCGATCTTGAATTCTTCGGGATAGCGTTTGTTGCTCATACTCACCTCTGTTTGAGTCATTTTCTCTAACTCAAAGGTGTCTAGCAAACTGGTGGCGATTCACCTGGGCACGTTGCACTCGATCGCATTGACGTTTGGTTTCAAGATGAAGCCCGCTTTGGCCAACAGAATACCACCACCCGTATTTGGGCTGAGAAAGGGACCCGTCCAAGGGCTGTAAAGCAGCGACAATTTGAATCAGCGTATCTATATGGCGCCGTGTGTCCGGCAACGGGGGCGACACAAGCGATTATTGCCCCGCATGCCAATAGCGAATATATGAACGAGCATTTAAAACTGATTTCAACCGCCACCGCATTTGGGCGCCATGCGCTGGTCATCATGGACGGCGCAGGCTGGCATCAACAGGATTTGGCCGATGACTTTGATAATCTGACGCTTCTCAAGTTGCCACCTTATTCACCGGAGTTGAATCCAATAGAGCAGGTATGGCAATGGCTGCGTCAAAATGTGTTGGCCAATCGTTGTTTTAGTGGTTATGACGATATTGTCGAACAGTGCTCTATCGCATGGAATACCTTCATTGAGAAAAAAGCAAGAGTGATAGAATTGTGTACTAGACCTTGGGCAATTTTGACCAGTTAGTTAATGGAATTGGTATAATTTATACTTCTCTTGACTCTATAGCGGCTATAGAGTTTACAATTGCGATCAATGATCATTAGCGATTCATGAATAAGAGAACACCGAGATGTTTGATTGCAGGAACCCACTGTTATTGCAACGCCTGAAACGAGCCACCCTTCATGCCATCATATTTCTGATGCTGCCACTTTCTCTATCTACCGGGGCGAATGAAGCTGAGATCCCAGACAACGTTACTCAACTCCGGCAACTGGCACAGCTCGCTGAATACATAGGCGTTGATTATGCCGAAGCGGTGAAAAACGGTCAGGTAATTAATGACAATGAATTTCAGGAAATGGTGGAGTTCTCACAACTGATTGTTAGCAAGAGCTCACTGGCCGCCACTGCTGATGCAGAGTCACTCGCAGTGCAAGCAAAGGCCTTGCAGAGGGCCATTCATGATAAGAAAGGTGTTGATGAGATCCGTCAAATGAGTGCCAGCCTACGCGGCACATTGTTGGGATTGATGCCACATTTATCCCTGCCGGAACGGATATTACCTCAAGAAAAAATCCGGCCGGTATTTGAGACTAACTGCGGATCGTGCCACGGCGTATCCGGTCAGGGTGACGGCGTACTGGCAGCACAACTCGATCCCGCACCCACAGACTTTACCAATAAAGAGCGGGCATTAAATCGATCAATCCTGGGTTTATACGACGCCATTACCAATGGCATTGACGACACCGCCATGCCCGCTTTTCAACAGCTAACGGAGCAAGAGCGCTGGTCACTGGCGTTCTATGTCGGTGGACTCGCTTTTCAATCCAGCGAGCCTACTCACAATGATTTGAATATTACCAAACAGCAGCTGATTAATTACAACCCACTGCAACTGGCAGCCGAACGCCCTGAAATAACCCTGCAGTCCATAGAGAGTTTACGCGCCAACCCCTCGACATTATTCAAGGCACCCCAAGACCCGTTGGCGATAACGTGGGATCGACTCCAAGCCGCCCAAAAAGCGCATCAGAAGGGAGATTTTTCAACCGCAAGTGAACTCGCCGTCAGTGCTTATCTGGACGGTTTTGAACTGATTGAAAACAGCCTCGATGCGCATGACAAAGCACTGCGCCAATCCATCGAGTCCAACATGATGGCACTACGACAATTGACCAGCCGCCCCGACGTAAACGGAGAATTGGGTGCGCTAATGGCGGAGACGCGGCATTTGTTGGATGACGCACAACGTTTGTTATCAGAGTCCACCTTGTCCGAAGGAGCTTTATTCACTGCTAGTCTGGTCATATTGTTGCGCGAAGGCCTGGAGGCATTGCTGGTTATCATTGCCTTAACGACGGTTTTGATAAGAACCGGGCGTCGGGATGCGCTTAAATATGTCCACATAGGCTGGATTGCGGCATTACTTGCCGGTGGTGCCACCTGGATCGCCGCTCAATCGTTGATCACGATCAGTGGTGCCAATCGTGAAATCATGGAGGGAATTGCCGCTTTATTGGCCGCGTTGGTACTGCTCTATGTTGGGATCTGGATGCATAGCAAAACCCAGGCTGCACAATGGCAAGCCTACATTCAGCAACATGTCGATACCCAACTTAAGTCTGGCACCTTGTGGGGGCTGGTGGCGTTGGCATTTGTGGCGGTTTACCGGGAGGTGTTTGAAACCGTATTATTTTATCAATCGCTGTTAACGCAGGCGGTATCAACCCAATATTCTTCTGTTGGTGGTGGCTTTGCGCTCGGTTTGTTGCTGTTAGCCATATTGGCGTGGGTGTTGATTCGCTTTTCCGTCAAGCTGCCGATCGCCAAATTCTTTTCAGCCACCACCTACTTGCTGCTAGCGCTCGCATTTGTCCTGATGGGCAAAGCTGTGTCGGCATTACAGGAGGCGGCCATCATCGGTATGACGCCATTACCTGTGAGTTTTGAGATTGACTGGATTGGCGTCAAATCCACCTGGCAAGGCGTGCTTGCGCAACTTTCGGTACTTCTGGTTTACCTGGTATTTTTAATACTATCCAAATCAAAACGCGCAACATCACAGCCGATAACACAGGCGTCCGATTTCAAGCGCGTAAGTGTTACCGCTTCTGATGCTGATTAGTGGTTAACGTTTGCAAGATGCCGCACTGTTCGATCGTCCTTTCACTGGAGCAGCTGCGGCGAAGTACTTTCAAATGCTCGCGCAGCTGAACCAGCTCCTGAATGCGCGTTTCCACTTGTTGAATGTGCGTATCCATCATGCGATTGACTTGATCACATTGCGCACCCGGTGAGCGTTTTAATGTGAGTAGCTGGCGGATCTCGGACAAACTGAGATCCAGGTTACGGCAGAGCTTGATAAATAGCAGCTGTTCGACAGCAGCTTCATCGTAAAGTCGAAAATTGCCGTCACTACGCTGTGTCGTGGACAGCAACTGTTCTTTTTCATAGTAACGGATAGTTTGCACCGAGCAATCCGTCTTTTTTGCCAGCTCGCCAATCTTCATTTATTCAATCTCTGTGCTTGACTCTATATCAACTATAGAGTTTAAACTACCCACCTTGGATAGAACAAGGGTTTTTTATGACGACCACATGCGGTGGCAATTGCCAAAATAACGCGACGGAGAACACTCCCCAAATTGCCGAAGTACACGACGCTTCTCATGGCGGCTTTGTTAGTGAGTATCATGTCCCCAAGATGGACTGTCCTTCAGAGGAAGGCATGATCCGTATGGCGTTGGACAGTGTGCATCCTAAAGTCACATTGGAATTCGATACCCCCAAGCGCAAGGTGAGTGTCTACCATGGTGATAACGCTGACCTTATTAAAAAAAGAATGCAATCAGTCGGTCTAGGCGCGAGACTTGTCAGTACAATGCCCGTCGCCAGCGAGTCCATCGCCCGTGCGCAGGCGTCTGCAAAACAGGAGGCAGAAAGAGAAGCTGGCATTCTCAAGTGGCTACTGGCAATCAATGGCATCATGTTTGTCATTGAAATTACTGTCGGCTGGTGGGCGCAATCCACTGGTTTGATTGCGGACTCCCTGGATATGTTTGCTGATGCCGCCGTCTACGGCGTGGCGCTGTATGCCGTAGGGCACAGTGTGCGGATGAAGTTGCGTGCAGCCCATTTTTCCGGTTGGCTTCAGATCATTCTCGCCTTGGGCGCTTTGGGCGAGGTGGTAAGGCGATTTGTATTGGGTAGTGAACCGGTTTCCACTTTGATGATGAGCTTCGGGCTTGTTGCCTTGGCGGCCAATGTGACCTGTCTGCTGTTGATTGCCAAAAGCCGGGATAGCGGCGCCCATATGAAAGCCAGCTGGATTTTCTCCGCCAATGACGTGATTGCCAATCTAGGGGTGATCCTTGCCGGTGGATTGGTGGCCTGGACGGGCTCACGTTATCCAGACTTGGTGATTGGCCTTATCATCGGTTTGATTGTGTTGAATGGTGCGCGCCGTATCTTGCAGCTCAAGTCCTGAGCCGAGCACAATATGAACAACAAGCAATGGTCTTTTTTTGATAACTCGCCAATAAAAATCCTCGACCTGGCTCGCTTTGATAAGCGGATAACAGGTAAACGAAAGGCGCTGGGACAATCGGGGATTGAATCCGTAATCAAGGGTGGACTGCTTCGCAGTTTATTCCATTTCATTGGGGTTATGTTCGGTTTATGAGTCGAAAAGCACTGTCTTATCTGCTGTTACTCTTGATTGCACTGCAATCAGTGACAGCTATGGCTGACGTGCATCCCATTAATTATTCGGATACAGCCCCTTATTCCTCTGATTTCATCGATGGCTCATCATCGGGAGTACTGGATAGCTCGACCGCTACTGATCCCACTGATCAGAATATGTCCACTGACTGCCTGTTTCATTGCCATCACCATGGCTGCCATTGCCATGTCTATTTATCCGGTAACCTGACTCACCCAAACTTTTTGCATAAACATTCGTTGCATAACGACTCTCAAGCCCTCATTCCCGAGGCCCCATCCTCGTCGTTGTACCGCCCTCCAATCGCCTGATTTTACCGATTATGTTTTTTCTGTGTTGCCGTTATCGTTGCAACGCGCGGTTTGAATTATCTTAAATAAGTAGGATCTACCATATGCTATCAATACGTACTGCGCCGGGTTCTGGCGCTTTGGGGCGGAGGAATATCAAAAGCCGATGTATTCTGTTCAGTTTATTATTTTTCATTTCTTCGTCGGGGCTTAGCGCCGAGCCTGGGGACTCAACGATCACGCTGACCAATGCGGTGCAGCGCTCCCTGTCACAAAACCCGTCTTTGAAAGTTTTTCCCTACCGCTACGCAGCCCTTCAAGGGCAGGCCGAAACAGCCGGGTTAAGACCGGCGTATGAGCTGGGATTTGACGCTGAAAATGTCGGGGGCACTGGGGACTTCAGCGGCGCAGGTGGTGCTGAACTCACCATTGCGCTGTCTTCGGTCATCGAAATGGGGGATAAGCGCGCGGCACGGCAAGGCGTAATCTCCCACAGTCGGTCGGTGCTCAATGCCAGCCGACAGGTGGAATCCTTGGCCTTATTGGGCGAAGTCACCCGCCGTTACGTCGATGTGCTAGCGGCACAGGAGCAGGTCACCCTGGCTGGCGAGGCCGCCCAGTTGGCGAGCGAGAGCTTACGCATTGTGAAAAAGCGGGCTACGGCGGGAGCGACACCCGAGGCGGAAGTCAAACGGGCACAGGCCGCTGCCGAGCAAGCGAAGCTCGCTTTGCTTTCGGAGCAGCAACGGCTTGCTTATTTGAAAGTGTCGTTGTCTGCCCTGTGGGGGGTAACCTCACCGGACTTTGACAAAGTGGAAGGTGATCTATTCCAGTTTGGCGAGGACGTGGCATTCGACCTGTTGTACGCCAAAGTTGAAAAAAATCCTGCGATAGGAGTATTCGCAGCAGAGTCCCGCCTCAAAGAAGCAGAAATACGCCTTGCTCAAACCCAATCCAGTGCCGATATCAGTTGGTCGGTGGGGGTTCGTCGCTTGCAGGAAACCGATGACACCGCGTTGGTAGCGGGTTTCAGCATGCCGTTGTTTTCCGGCAAGCGAAATGTCGGCGCCGTTTCGACCGCGTTGGCCGAAAAAAATCAGGTGTTGGCAGAGCGCGATGTAATGCTGCTGGATCTACACACGCAACTGTTCCGGGCTTTTCACAACCGCAAACAAGCCATTGTCGCGGTAGAGGCACTGCGCACCGCCATCATTCCCGCCCTTGAGCAGGCCCTGGTAGAAACTCAGGCGGCCTATCAACGCGGTCGCTACGGGTATCTCGACTATGTCAGCGCGCGGCAGGAATTATTGAGCGCCAGGCGCACCCAGATCGAAGCGGCCGCAGCCGCCTTAACCTATGGTGCAGAAATTGAGCAGCTAACAGCAGAGCCCTTGGCCTTGACACAGTATGGCGAAGACAACACATTTTCAGGAACCCCACAATGAAATCAAATACCCAGTTAAAAAAATCATTTATCCGTCTAATTACGTGTTGCTTTGCGATCACCCTGTTGTCTGGACAAACTTTCGCCGAGACGGGTCACGGAGAAGAGGAAGAGCACGGTGAAGAAGGCCACGTCGAGCTGACCCAGGAGCAGATAAAACATGCCGGCATTACGCTGGCAACCGTTACCTCGGGCACCATCCGCGATGTTTTGCCAGTATATGGCGTCGTCGCCACCAACGCAGAGCGTGTACAGTCGGTAACGGCACGCTTCGACGGCGTTATTCGGGAAGTTAAAAAAAGTGTTGGTGATCCGGTTCGCAAAGGCGAACCCCTGGTGACTGTGGAAGCGAATGAAAGTCTGAAAACCTATTCGATAGTATCCGCACTCAATGGTGCCGTTACCCAGCGGAATGCAAACGCTGGCGAGCACACTACGGATATCCCGTTGTTGGTAGTACAGGATTTCTCAACGGTTTGGGTGGAGCTGTCGGTTTTTCCCAAGGATGTTGCTCAGGTTGAATTAGGCCAGCGGGTTCGCATTCTCAGTCTCGATTCGACCCATATCGCAGAGGGAAAAATCATCTATATTGCGCCGCTTGGCCAAACTGGTAATCAGGCCATTATGGCGCGCGCTTTGATCGACAACCCGAATGGCATTTGGAAACCCGGTCTCTTTGTCAACGCGCAAATCACCCGCGCCGAAATAGCCGCTCCAATGGTGATCCGCAACGAAGCCTTGCAAATCGTCGAGGATAACCCTGTCGTTTTTGTTCGGGGTGAGGAAGGTTTTGAAGCACGTACAGTGACTTTGGGACGCACCGACGGCGAGCTAAGCGAAGTAGTGTCCGGCCTGTCCGCAGATGAAGTGTATGTCAGCAACAACAGTTTTATTTTGAAAGCGGAATTGGGTAAAGGGGAGGTTGGCGATGATGATTAATCACTTCCTGAAAGACATTCTGCATACCATCGGCCGGAACAGCATTTTCATTGCCGCTCATCGAAGGAGTGTCTGATGATCGATAAACTGATTCAATTTTCCATCGCACGCCGTTGGCTGGTGATGTTTCTGGTGCTGGTAACTGGTGCCCTGGGTGTCTGGAACTATCAGCACCTACCCATCGACGCGGTACCCGATATCACCAATGTCCAGGTGCAAATCAATACCGAAGCTCCCGGCTACTCACCGCTGGAAGTGGAGCAACGCATTACGTACTTGGTGGAACTGGCGATCACAGGGCTGCCCCACGTGGAGAGTACACGTTCGGTATCACGCTATGCTCTGTCCCAAGTGACCGTGGTGTTTGAAAAAGGCACGGACATTTACTTTGCCCGCAATCTTATCAACGAGCGCTTGCAGCAGGCAAAAAGCGAGATGCCTTCAGGAATCGGTCCGGTGATGGGGCCCGTTGCCACAGGACTCGGTGAAATCTTTCACTATGCAGTGCATGCGAAACCGGGCGCCTTGCAAGAAAATGGTGAGCCCTATGATGCGACGGCCTTACGTACCTTGCAGGATTGGGTGATCCGTCCGCAGTTACGCCTGGTTCCCGGCGTCACCGAAGTCAATACCATTGGCGGCTTCGAGAAGCAGTTCCACATCACGCCGGAACCTTCAAGACTGCTGGCCTACCAGCTCAGCTTTGATGATTTAGTAGCGGCACTGGAGAAAAACAACGCTAATATCGGTGCTGGCTATATTGAAAAAAATGGTGAGCAATATTTAATCCGCGCCCCCGGACAGGTGGCTGACATCCCTGCGATCGAAAAAATCATCGTCGCTCGTCGAGCCGGGTTACCCATTACCGTGGCTGATGTGGCCGAGGTCGGATTCGGCAAAGAGTTGCGCACAGGTGCCGCTACTCGCGATGGTGAGGAGACTGTATTGGGTACCGCCGTCATGCTGCTGGGAGGTAATAGTCGGACGGTTTCCCAGGATGTGTCGGCCAAGTTGTTGGAGATCAATAAGACGCTGCCCGAGGGCGTGATTGCCGAACCGGTTTATAACCGTACGGTACTGGTCGATAAAACCATTGCCACGGTGCAGGCCAACCTGGCCGAAGGTGCGGTATTGGTTGTCGTCGTGCTCCTGATCATGCTCGGCAACGTCCGGGCGGCCTTACTCACCGCAATGGTGATTCCATTGTCGATGTTGATGTTGATGACGGGCATGGTGCAAACCAAGGTCAGCGCCAATCTGATGAGTTTGGGCGCACTCGATTTTGGCTTGATTGTGGATGGTGCGGTGATCATTGTCGAAAACTGTATCATGCGCTTGGCTGGGCGACAGCATCATCTTGGGCGCACCTTAAAACTGGATGAGCGTTTTCAAACGGTGTTTGCGGCCACCCGCGAGGTATTTACACCAAGTCTGATCAGCGTGTTAGTGGTGATTCTGGTGAACTTACCCATCCTGGCTTTGACGGGCGTGGAAGGCAAAATGTTTACGCCCATGGCCATGGCGGTAATCATGGCCTTGCTGTCTGCGTTGGTGCTGTCACTCACCTTCGTCCCTGCCGCCGTGGCGCTGTTTATGACGGGGCATATCGAGGAGAAGGACAATTTTATTGTTCGCCACTCCAAACGGTTTTACGCCCCGGTTTTGGCGTGGGCACTCAAATTTCGCGTACTCGTATTGTCTGCGGCCCTGATCTTTGTGGTTTTGGTCGGCGCACTGGCAACGCGGATGGGTACGGAATTTATCCCGAATCTGGATGAGGGCGATATTGCCATCCAGGCGCTGCGAATACCGGGTACCAGTCTCACTCAATCTCTGGATATGCAGTTTCAATTGGAAAAAGCGGTGCTGGAAATCCGTGAAGTCAAAACCTACTTCGCACGCGTCGGCACGGCCGAAGTTGCCAGTGACCCCATGGGACCCAACATTTCCGATGGCTATATCATGCTCAAGGATCGCAGTGAATGGCCCGATTCTGATAAAACCAAAGCGCAGCTGTTAGAAGAAATTGGTGAGAAACTGACGTTGTTGCCGGGAAATGCCTATGAGATCAGCCAGCCGATCCAACTGCGCTTCAATGAATTGATTTCTGGTGTGCGATCAGACCTCGGGATCAAGGTGTTCGGCGATGATTTGGACCAGCTGCTTAAATCGGGCAGCGAAATCGCGGCGGTATTGACTGGCATCGAGGGCGCCGAAGGTGTCAAGGTCGAACAGGTATCCGGTTTGCCTATTCTGTCCATTAATGCTGATCGTTCAGCTATGTATCGTTATGGCTTGAATGTCGCCGATGTGCAGGACGTAGTCGCCGCCGCCACGGGCGGTGAGGAGGCTGGCCTGATCTTTGAGGGCGACCAGCGGTTTTCGATAGTGGTGCGAGTGGCCGAGGGCATAAGGGGCGACTTGCGCGCGTTGGAACGTTTGCCGATACCGCTGCCAGAGGGCGGCTACGTACCGCTGCGGGAAGTGGCCAGTCTCACGCTGGCCCCTGGACCTAATCAGATCTCTCGCGAAAACGGCAAGCGGCGACTGGTTGTCAGCGCGAACGTTCGCGGTCGTGATTTGGGTGGTTTTGTGGCTGAAGTTCAGGGCAAAGTTGCGCAGCAGGTGAAATTGCCGCCCGGCTATTGGCTGGAGTATGGAGGCACCTTTGAGCAACTGCAATCGGCCTCGCAGCGGTTAAGCCTGCTTGTCCCCGTCACTTTGGTGATGATTTTTGCACTGTTGATGATGACCTTTGGTTCGGCAAAAGATGCGGCATTGGTCTTCAGTGGCGTACCGCTGGCGCTGACCGGTGGCGTTATCGCCTTGTGGTTAAGAGATATTCCCCTCTCGATCACAGCCGGCGTTGGGTTTATTACCTTATGCGGGGTTTCTGTACTGACGGGGGTCATGATGGTGTCGGCCTTTCGAGATGAGCTCAATCGGGGTGAATCCGTCGAGCAGGCGATTCAGGGCGGCGCCATGTTGAGATTGCGGCCGATTTTGATGGTCGCTCTGGTGGCTGCATTAGGCTTCTTGCCGATGGCACTCAACACCAGCACTGGAGCAGAAGTCCAAAGACCACTGGCCACGGTAGTCATCGGCGGCATTATCTCATCCACGTTACTCACTCTATTGGTACTTCCCGGCCTTTATCGACTGGTTTGGCGAAAGCCAAAAGAGATTGATGACAACGGCGATCCGATCGCTCAGTGACACCCTCAGGATCGCGGCACCCAACCGATTGTCGCGATCCATCCAACAGCAATGACGACACTTTTTTGGTGTATTCACATGAAACAAATTACCGCTTTTATACATCACGTTCGGTCCGCTGATGTCATCGACGACTGCGTGACGCGGGTTACAAAAACCTATCGCTACTCGACATCAAGGGTACTTTGAAGCCCCTCGGGGAGCGGTAATTGGCCTATTCTGCCGAAGCTGGCGTGGTTATCTCAGAAGTACAATTATCTCTGGTCTGTGATGACAATCAGGTGGATGAGGTGACGGCTATCATACGCAAAACCGGGAAAATCGGACCCAACATATCCGGTTGGGTATACGTCACCCCTGTCGAGCAAGCGCTACCGATTGGAGGAAAAGAAAATTAACTTCATGGCGAACTCTAACCCGACAAACACCTTTTGTGGTTGGCTGTGTCTTTCCGGTTTGATATTACTGATGGACCAGGCGAGTAAGTATGCCGTTGAGCGTACGATAGAGTACGGTGAGCGCGTGGAGATTAACTCAATTCTTAATATCGTACACATGATGAATCCTGGGGCTGCATTCAGCTTGCTAGCTGATGCTGGTGGCTGGCAACGTTATTTCTTTATTGCATTAGCCTCTGGCGTATCGGTTTGGTTGGTTTGGACAATGCGGCGGCGTCCAACCCGGCTTGAAGCGGCGAGCTATTCGATGCTGCTTGGTGGTGCATTGGGCAACCTGGTTGATCGTGTATGGCGTGGATCGGTAGTGGACTTTCTTGATTTTCACTGGAGCTATTCTCATTGGCCAGCATTCAATCTGGCTGATACAGCGATATTCATAGGGGTATGTATTTTTATTGTGAGTACCATAGGTAGTAGGAATCATCAAGTTCATGATGAAGGCGATAACAGCGACCATGAAAACAACAAAGGAATGAGGTAAGTGGAGAACACGCTCCCGCTGTGGCATGTGGAGCGTGTTCTCGGATTTATCAATTACTAAATAACCTCATGTCTTGTCCCGTCGAAAAGGCTGCATCAACTGTTGCCAATAGTCAGCTGGATAATTCGGCGTTGAAGCGATACCAAGATCTTTAGTACCGATCGTTCGTTCAGAGTCAAAATAAGCCGTTCCCAACAAGCGATCCGTCAAGGTGGTAAAAAGCCCGAAGTTCACATCGCCTTCTTCTGCCGTATTTAAGTGGTGGAAACGATGCACCGCGTTGATTGCGAGAACCCTCCTCAGCGGTCCAGTAAAATACGCCACGTTCGAGTGCTGCAATAGTAACTGAAGCACTACTGCAACCACCAACAACATCAGGACATTTTGTGGCACTCCTACAAAGAGCAATGGTGTCGTTCCTGCGACGGTTTCTATCAATTGATGCAATGGATGTTTCATAAGACCATTAAAACCGTATAGCCGCTTTACGCTGTGATGAACGGCATGAAGGCGCCACAGTGAAGAGAGGCGATGACTGGCAAAATGCGCCAGGGTGATGCCAACATCAGAAATGAGGATCGCCAAAAGTAACTGGAAAGCCAGCGGCCACCCGGAAGGCCATATCGGTGCCAAGACCAGCAAGCCACCAAATAACGGGAGTACAGCAACGCCAATAACATTAAGTGACTCGTTCATAAAGGCGTGAAGCAGATCGCGTCGCTGATCTTGTTGCGGTTCATTAAACGCACGATCATAGGGTGTCAGTTTTTCGGTGGCGAAGGAAATTCCTATAAATACCAAGATCAAAAATACCAGCCAACCTTGGTTGTAACCCTCGACATACGATCTGGCTGAGTGGCTGATACGCAGCTTCAACATTCAGCCTGGGTATGGGCTGGCCCGATATCTGGGTGTTAGTCGCCGTTATAACAATTTTCGTGCAGTGCAGGTGTGGGTGTTAGAGCAGCAGCGCAACTGGCCTGCAGAAAAACGCACAACCGGAAATTTACGCAGGGAGTTCTCTTTGCTGTTACCAATTGAGCAATATTAATCAAGGTTTACGATATATTACCCTTTATACAAGACTTTATTCTTGCCGATATTTTCCTGCTCGAAAAAATAATATATAGGTAAAAATTTATTTAATTGATAATGTATATTGTAAGTACAAGGATTAACTTTTTGTTCATAAAACCATATTTATAATATTTTTAACCTTTTCCGTATATTGGTATACATACGCAAACTTTCGCACCTTAATTAAACTTTTCTGTATGTATACCCAGGTATGACAAAGAACAATTTTTTTCATATTTTTTGAAAAAAAATGCTTGTCAACATTAAAAAACTGGAATAGCTTTCCCATGAAATCAATCACTGGATGGGCTGTTTATGGTGAGTAGAATTACTAACCCGGGAATAAAGAAATCATTGGTTTTTTCTATCAGATATCCTGGTTTGACGGCTAGTTTTCAACCAGGCTCATCTCAGTATGTCAGGCTGAATGAAATGACTGTTGCCAACGGTTCGGTTAGGTCGTTGATAAAATTTTTAGATTCATCGCTGAAAAATCTGATCAAATCGCATCATGAAAAAACCGATCTCAGTATTGATTATGCGCCGGAGGTCCCGTGTGTTGATTCAGGGAATCAGAGTGAGAAACTGAACAGCATGGTCATTTTTGAATTGTTCGGCGAGGATCTTACGGACTCACTGGTTGAGCGGTTTCAGACGTACTCAAAAACTCTAATGCATTCAATCGTTGCGCCTGATTTGTTGTCGCAGATTGACTTTGATTTACCTGAAAATATCAATTCAGACATTCATGATGAAATGCATACCATTGATGAGTGTGCCAACCAATTTTTAGCCCGCAATGGCGGTCGTGATATCAATGGAAACTTTTCGATTGCATTCGATCAGAATGGCCAGGAGGTCAGCTTTTCAAGGTTTGAAATTAAAAAGCCAAATATTAACCGGGGCAAACCAATCGATATTAGTGGTTATGGTGAATTTGATGGGCTAATTCGCTCAGAACTGACCCTCTTGCTAAGACCGATAGCCAATGGAAAAGTCTGTAATCAGCAGCGATTTCTCGTCAGCTCCGCGATTGTTTTTGATCCAATCCTTAAAGACGATGTCAGCCAAAAATACATATCCTATACAGGTACTATTCGGCCTGATGCCAGAGATAAAATGATGCCATTCATAACAGCCATTGAGCTGGTTGATGAGGTACCGGCTCCGGCTGGAGACCTCTTTTCTTCGTAGTTGATAATTGTTAAGGGGTTCTACCCTGTTTTCACGGACACATCTAAAAGAGGCATAATGTGCCTGTAAGGAGTGTTCATGACCAAACGAAGAAAATTCAGTCCAGAGTTCAAGCGAGAAGCTGTCAAACTGACCCAGCAGCCGGGTATCAGTTGTAGCCAAGTTGCCCTCGAAATCGGTGTTGCCCCCAACCTCCTGAGCCGCTGGAAGCGCGAAGCAGAAGCTATCCGCAGCAAAGCCTTCCAGGGCAGTGGCAATCCACGGGATGAAGAAGTCGCGCGTCTTAAACGTGAACTCGCACGAGTCACCAAGGAGCGCGATTTTTTGCGGGAAGCGGCGGCGTACTTCGCCAAGGGCTAGACCTGAAATATCAGGCTATTCAACGCTGTCGCGACTCATTTCCCATACGCCTTATGTGTCGGTGCCTGAAGGTATCTGCCAGTGGTTTTTATGCCTGGGAATCGCGTATACCCAGCAAGCGGCAGATCGAGAACGCTCGTATCGCTGTCCGGATGAAGGAGATGCATACCGATAGTGGCGGCGTTATCGGTGCTCCCCGTATGCACGAAGACCTGGAGGCTGAAGGTGAAAAGCTGAGCCTGAATCGTGTAGCCAGGCTGATGGTTAAACATGGGCTACAAGGCTGGCCGCGTAAGAAAGGCCGTGGATCAAACCGCTCATCCGTGCGCCCTGATGGCGTACGGAATCACCTGAAACGGGATTTCACGGCACAGGAGCCTGACAGCAAATGGGTTACTGATATTACGGAAGTCAAAACTCAGCAAGGCAAGTTGTATCTGTGCGTGGTGCTGGATCTGTACAGCAAATTGGTTATTGGCTGGTCGATGTATCACCGGCAGGACCGTCAAATGGTGATGAGAGCGATTGAAATGGCCGTTTGGCAAAAACAGGGCGGCGGTGCATCAATCTTACATTCAGATCGTGGTTCGCAGTTTACCAGTGGCGACTATCAGCGATTACTGAAGCGGCATGATCTGATAAGCAGTATGAGTGCGGTTGGTCATTGTGCAGATAATGCGGCCTGTGAAGGATTTTTTGGTGTGATGAAACGGGAACGGATCAACCCGAAGAATTACCGCACGCAGGATGAAGCAAGATCGGATATTTTTGACTACATCGAACGGTTCCATAACCCGAGAATGAGACGTAGACTGGCAGCACAAGATCAGAGATTTAGTGCTTTATTAAACCGTCCGTGAAAACGGGGTAGAACCCGCTGTCCTGCTACAGCCATTAAGGATTGGGTGGACATTGCCGGTATCAACAACGGTCCACTTTTCAGGCCGGTCAACCGATGGAGTCAGGTCCAAACAAAGCCGCTGAACCCAGGAGCAATTAACGATTTGCTTAAAAATCTGGGCAAAGCTTGTCAATTCGACTTTCTTCCAGACCTCAGTAGTCATAGCTTTCGGCGTGGACTGTCCACATCGGCGGCAAGGGAGCGGATAGATTTTGAGTTAATCAAAAAGCAAGGCGGATGGAAAAGTGACGCAACAGTGTGGGAATACATCGAGGAGGGCCAGCAGTTTTCCGATAATGCCGCGCTCACGCTGATGGAAAAAATGACTCAATTTATCGTCATTCCGTGAGATTGCATAGCCACCGACCCAGTCCAGGGTATCTCTGGACTGGGTCGGTGGCTATGACAAACAGATTGCTATATCCTCAATGAGCTTCACTATCAGGTGCCCCACAGGTGAGAATTCGTTCCGGTTATAAAACATTTGTGCTTCTGACACTGCTGCTTTGGCTGATGACCAGCTGGACCGGCGTGCATGCACACTTTTGTTTTGATGGACAGGAACCACCAATTTCCCCTCATCTCGATGTGATAGGCGGGCACGAAGTCCACACAGCGGATGAATCGCATCAGGATATCGATGTGGAAGTATCCCAATCGGTTCTGGCAAAACTCCTTAAGTTTGACCCGTCATTGCCAATACTTTTGGCTGTGATTTTTATACTGCTTGCGGTAACGCACACCCCCTTATTCTTTTTTTACACAGACGCTCCTCATCCCCATCGTCGCGCGGGGATTCTTCCGCCGCTGCGCGCACCTCCTGCAACTCCATTCTGATTGTCGTTAACGGCCCTTTGTAAAAAGGGTAGTTTTTGCAGTTCCCCATTCGCGTTCAGGACTCCTGCACCGATATCTGGAACTGCCAATTAGGCTGGAGTTTTCTATGCAACTTTTCCATCGAGCGATGGCCATTTCGGCTATTGCTTTATCTTGTAGTTCTTTTGCTCTAACCGCTGTTGCGGAATCCACACTGACGTTGGGTGAGGCTGTTCGCGCCACCTTACAACACAACCCTCAACTAGCGGGTTACACCTTCAAGCTAAATGCTTTGGCCGGGGAAAAACAAACCGCTGCACTCAGGCCCGGGCTGCGGGTCAATACTGATCTTGAGAATGTGGCAGGCTCAGGTGAATTGAGCGGAACCAAAGCCAGCGAGCTAACCATTTCCCTTTCTTCCGCCATCGAATTGGGCGGGCAACGTGATGCCAGGGTCAATCTGGTCACCGCTCGCCAGCAACAGTTGGCGTCCTCGCAGCGCGTGCTTACGTTAGATGTGGTGACTGCCGTTACACAGCAGTTCATCCGTTTGCTGGTTGCGCAGGAAGAACTGACGCTTCAGGAGGAATTCCATCAGTTACTTCAACAGACCCTGACGTCACTTACCCGGCAGGTGCAAGCGGGTGGCACTGCCGAAAGTGAGCTTTTGCGCGGCAACGCCGCACTAACCCGCGCCACACTGGCCTTGCGACAAGCTAGCCAGCGAGTTAGTACGGAACGGATCAGGCTGAGTGCGTTTTGGGCCGATACCTCTCCGGACTTTACCGCCGCAAAAGCGGATCTATATGGCGTCCCGTCAACAACAACCTTGCCTGCCTTGTTGGAAAAACTATCCAACAATCCAGATCTGGCATTTCTCTCCGCTGAGATCAATGTCCGTTCGGCAGAAGTGCGCCGGGCACAAAGCGAACGTCGCCCGGCGCTGGAATGGAATGCGGGAGTTCGCCGCCTTCAGGAAAGCGGTGACTCCGCTGTAGTGTTTGGACTGAGCATGCCCCTGGGGAGCAGCGGCAGAGCTCGTGGGGCAATCGCTACGGCTACCGCCAACCAACAACAAGCGGAATGGGACAAAGATGCAACACGAATCCAGCTGGAAGCACAACTGATCGCCGCGTACGAAACCCATCAATTAGCAGTTGATGAAGTGAATGTGCTGCGTGATCAGGTCCTCCCATCCCTCAAGAAAGTCATGCGCAGTACTGCTGATGCATTTGACCGGGGACGCTACAGCTATCTGGAATTAAACCTTGCGCAAAGCCAATTGCTGGATGCCCAGCAAGCCTTGGTAGAGGCCGCTGCCCGCATGCAGGAAACCCGTATTGAGTTGGAGCGAATGATTGGCTCCCCCCTGAACGAACAGAATATTGAGGCCACCCCATGAAAACATCGAACAAACATTTAGCAAAACCCTTCTCCAAAAATCTGCTGAAATCCCCCCCGGCGTTGGCTTTCATCCTGGCACTTTTATTGGTGTTTTTCGTTGCCGATATTTATAAGGCTAATGCAGCAACGGATAGCGATGATCACCAACATCAAGAGGATGAACACACAGAAGAGTCCGGTTCACATGGCCATGGGAACGATGAGAAGCACGAAGATGAAGAGGGAACCAGTCAAATCGAAGACGCCATGGCACAAACTGTGGGTATTGTGACGGAACGCTCTGGAGAACAAACACTTCATCAAACCATTCTTACCTATGGGCGATTAACCACAGCTCCCGAACAAACCAGCCATGTGCGTGCACGATTTTCCGGTGTTGTAACGTCGGTACAGGTAACTATTGGTGAGACAGTGGCAGCCGGTGATCTTCTGGCTGAAGTTGAAGCCAACGAGAGTTTGAGGAAATACAGTATCCGCGCACCCATTGCCGGGATGATTGTGCAACGGCACGCTAATTCGGGCGAGGTGACAGGAGATCAAATACTGTTTTCAATTTCGAGCTTCGACAACTTGTGGGCCGAGTTGCGTATTTTCCCCTCTCAACGTTCCTCTGTTGCTATCGGGCAAGAAGTTTTTCTGAGCATAGGCGAGCAAAAAGTTAAAACAAAAATTGAGCACCTCCTCCCGGCAGGTGACGAGCAGCCGTATCTCATTGCGCGCGCAAAACTAAGCAACGACCTATCCATGCTCTCTCCAGGTTCAATGGCAGAAGGACGTATTGTTATCGATGAATTTAACGTAGACGTAGCGGTAAAAATAGATGCTCTGCAAATCCTGGGAGGGCGCACCGGGGTTTTTGTCAAACACGGTAATAAATACGAATTTATCCCCTTGATCGTGGGCCGAAAAGATGACAGCTATGCCGAGGTCATATCTGGCCTGAAACCAGATACAGAGTACGTAACCCAAAACAGCTATCTCATTAAAGCTGACATCGAAAAATCTGAAGCCGAGCACGAACACTAAGGGGTGTAGCATGATTGATTCACTACTACGCTTAGCCATCGAGCGGCGTTATCTGTTTTTAAGTTTTGTTTTATTAATCGTCGGCATCGGGTTTTGGAGTTACCAAAAACTCCCTATTGATGCCGTGCCCGATATCACCAATGTCCAGGTGCAAATTAATACCGCTGCACCAGGTTACTCGCCGTTAGAAGCCGAACAGCGGATTACCTACCCGATAGAAACCGCGTTGGCAGGGTTACCCAACCTGTCCTATACGCGGTCGTTATCCCGCTATGGTTTATCACAGGTTACCGTGGTGTTTGATGAAGGTACCGATATCTACTTTGCCCGGAACCTCATCAACACCAAACTGGGATCGATGAAAAGTGTGTTGCCCACCGGTATGGAACCCGAAATGGGACCCATCTCGACAGGTTTGGGTGAAATCTTTATGTATACCGTTCAAGCGGCTCCCGATGCGCGAACACAAGACGGTAAGCCTTACGATTCTACCGCCTTGCGTGAAATTCAAGACTGGATAATCAAACCCCAGTTGGCGCAGGTAAAGGGTGTGGTAGAGGTAAACAGTATTGGTGGCTATAACAAGCAATACCACATTACGCCAGATGTACAGAAACTCCTGCACTTCGGGGTGTCGATGGAAGATTTGGTTGAAGCGCTTGAATCCAATAATGATAACCGTGGTGCAGGTTACATCGAGCGCAATGGGCAACAATTACTGGTGCGCTCGCCCGGCCAATTGGGAACCTTGGATGACATCGCCAACGTCATTGTTGCGCAGCAGGATTCTGTTCCTGTCAAAATTAGTGATGTAGCAGAAATCGCTATCGGGAGAGAGCTTCGAACCGGTGCAGCAACCCAGGATGGTGTTGAAACCGTGCTGGGTACGGCCATGATGCTCATCGGAGAAAACTCACGCACGGTGGCGCGAGACGTAGCAGCACGGCTGATTGACATTCAAGCCTCACTCCCGGATGGCATTATTGCGACACCCGTTTATGATCGTACGGCTTTAGTTGATAAAGCCATTGCAACGGTCAGTAAAAACCTTCTGGAAGGCGCCTTATTGGTGATTGTGGTGCTTTTCCTGTTACTTGGAAATTTGCGCGCAGCACTGATTACAGCAGCAGTAATCCCGTTATCAATGCTTGCCACCATAACCGGCATGGTACACACCGGGGTGTCCGCAAACTTGATGAGCCTCGGGGCATTGGATTTCGGGATCATCGTCGATGGCACTGTGATTATCGTGGAAAACGCTATCCGACGTTTATCACACGCACAACGTGAAGGCGCTCTTGGCCTGCGCGAACGCTTGAACGTTGTTTTCGAAGCAACCTCTGAAGTTATTCGACCCAGTCTGTTTGGTGTCGCGATCATCACCGTTGTTTATATCCCGATTTTTTCCCTCACCGGTGTGGAAGGCAAAATGTTTCACCCTATGGCCGCAACGGTCGTGATGGCACTTGTCGCCGCAATGGTTCTATCCCTCACAGTTGTGCCAGCTGCGGTCGCGGTTTTTTTAAGCGGGAAAATCAGTGAACAAGAAGGTGTTGCTATTCGCAGTGCGAAGCAAATGTATAAGCCTTTATTGTTGCTGGCATTTAAATTCCGTTGGTTTGTGATTGGCGGTGCTACCGGTCTTGTCATCATTTGCACGTGGCTTGCCACAACGCTGGGATCCGAATTTATTCCGCAACTTAACGAAGGCGATATCGCGTTACAAGCCATGCGAATCCCCGGTACCGGCCTCGAACAAGCGGTCGAAATGCAGGAAATTCTCGAACAGCGTATCAAGTCGTTTCCCGAGGTAGATAAGGTCTTTGCACGCATAGGTACTGCCGAAGTTGCGACCGACCCAATGCCCCCGAATGTTGCCGATAACTACGTCATCTTGAAGCCTCGATCCGAATGGCCCAATCCCGATAAGACCAAAGAGCAGTTGGTGGAGGAAATGGAAAAATCGCTTGAGGAATTACCCGGTAATAATTATGAGTTCACCCAACCCATCCAAATGCGGTTCAACGAACTCATTTCAGGTGTCAGAGCCGACCTGGGTATCAAGGTGTTTGGCGATGACCTTGATCAACTGGTGTTGACCGCTAATGACATACTCGAAGCCTTGAATCAGGTAGAAGGTGTGGCCGATGCACGCGTTGAACAGGTGACAGGGTTGCCGACACTTTCAATTATTCCTAAGCGAAGCGCGTTGGGCCGCTATGGATTGAATGTGTCAACACTTCAAAATTGGGTCGCTGCTGCCGTTGGTGGTGAAAGTGCAGGCATCTTGTATGAGGGTGATAGACGCTTTGAGCTCATCGTGCGATTACCTGAGGCTGTACGGCGCGATGTCGAGAAGCTTAAGTTTTTACCTGTGCCATTGCCTAACGGTGATTACGTTCCGCTCTCTGAAGTGGCCACCATCGACATTTCTCCCGCGCCTGCACAAATTAGCCGGGAAAATGGCAAGCGTCGGGTGGTTGTGACGGCAAATGTACGAGGTCGCGACCTCGGCGGATTTGTGCAAGATGTTAAAGCGCAAATTGCCGCCAAGGTGGATATGCCCCCAGGGTATTGGCTGGATTACGGGGGCACGTTTGAGCAACTCGAATCGGCAAGTAAACGCCTTTCTCTTGTGGTGCCACTGACGCTGCTGCTGATCATCGGCATTCTTGTTATGGCGTTTGGCTCGCTAAAAGACGCGTTAATTATTTTTAGTGGCGTGCCTTTGGCGCTCACGGGTGGAGTGCTGGCGCTAGCCATTCGAGATATGCCCATGTCCATATCGGCAGGTATTGGTTTTATTGCGCTTTCAGGTGTTGCCGTACTCAACGGCCTCGTCATGCTCGCTTTTATTCGCGACCTCTGGCATGAAAAAGGGGATTTGATGTTGGCTGTGACGGAAGGGGCACTTCTTCGCTTACGACCGGTTCTGATGACCGCATTAGTAGCAAGCCTTGGTTTTGTGCCAATGGCACTGAATACGGGAACGGGTGCGGAAGTCCAGCGCCCCTTGGCCACAGTGGTTATCGGCGGGATTATTTCCTCGACGCTGCTGACGCTGTTGGTGTTACCGGTTTTATATCACTGGCTTCATAGCAAATTTGGGGCGACCAGGCCAAAGAATTAATTTTCTTCGAAGGCTCAACGTTTGGCGCTGATTGTACGATTAGATGAAAACCGATGACCGGGGCACAGATTGCCCGGTCATCAACCGGTTTTTTCACAGGAGCATTGACGATGACTAGCTTTAAAACATTAATTATTTTGCTATCGGGATATTACTAAATGCCTGCCGATCATCATCAGTGATTTGAAATGACGCCTCAATTTTTATCGCTTTTTCAAGCAAAGGAAACGTTATGGAACATACACACCAATATGACGAACAGGGCAAACAAATGTGTTGCACAGAAGAAGCAAAAATCAATAACACAGCAGATGCGCTAATAAAAAATAGCCCCATGAAAAGCTGTAGTTGTTCCGGTGACGATCAAGATCAGCATACCAATGATGATAGTCATGACCACGATCATGCCAGTGAGGATGGTAACAATATCAGGCTATTTCTACCTGCCGCACTGAGTTTCGTTGCACTGCTGATTGCAATAGCACTGGATAATTATTTTCCACAAACCTGGTTTACGGGCTGGGTACGTATTGGCTGGTATGTTGCCGCCTATTTACCTGTCGGCCTGCCCGTGTTGAAAGAGGCCGTTGAGAGCATCGTCAAAGGTGAAGTGTTTTCTGAATTTTTATTGATGGGTATTGCCACCATCGGCGCTTTTGCTATTGGTGAATATCCGGAAGGTGTTGCCGTGATGTTGTTTTATTCTGTCGGTGAAGTATTCCAGACCCTCGCCGTGAAAAGAGCAAAAACCAATATTAAAACCCTGCTTGATCAACGCCCCGACGAAGTAACCGTGTTACGCAATAATCAAACGATGACTCTCAAAGCAGAGACCGTCAGCATTGGCGATATTATCCAACTCAAAGCAGGTGAGAAATTAGGATTGGATGGTGAACTCTTATCTGAAACCGCCTCGTTTAATACCGCTGCGCTGACCGGCGAGAGCAAACCTGACACAAAAACCAAAGGCGATGCGGTTTTGGCGGGGATGATCAATCTCAATGCCGTATCACTAGTCAAAGCTACCGCCGCTTATACCGACAGCAAACTGTCCCGAATTTTAGAGTTAGTACAAAACGCTGCTGCGCAAAAAGCGCCTACCGAATTATTTATCCGAAAATTCGCCAAAATATACACACCTATTGTAGTGGCGTTGGCCGTTGCGATTTGTGTGGTGCCATACGTATTTGTGGAGACTTATGTATTCAGTGAGTGGTTGTACCGTGCCTTGATTTTCCTGGTGATCTCCTGTCCGTGTGCACTGGTCATTAGCATTCCACTGGGCTATTTCGGCGGCATAGGCGCAGCCAGTCGAAACGGTATTTTATTCAAAGGCAGTAACTTTTTGGACACCATTTCTACCATTCAAAACGTGGTGATGGATAAAACCGGTACCATGACGGAAGGTGTTTTTATAGTACAAGAGGTCAACCTGAAGCCCGAGTTCAATCGCGATGAAATCCTGAAAATGGTTAATGCGCTGGAAAGCCAGAGTACGCATCCGGTAGCGACCGCTATTCATCAATATGTAGGCGATATCGATAGCAGCATTACATTGAACAATGTTGAAGAAATATCGGGTCATGGATTGAAAGCCGACGTGAATGGCAAAGTGTTACTGGTCGGTAATTTCAGGCTGCTCGATAAATTCGCCGTCGCCTACGATATTGATCCGGCCTCGATTGTGTATACCGTCATTGCGATTGCCTACGACCATAAATTCGCGGGTTACATCACCATTGCTGACAGCATAAAAGAGGATGCGCAATTAACGATAGACACGCTGAAACAACTCGGTGTCAACATTACCATGCTTAGCGGTGACAAAAATTCCGTGGTGCAATTTGTCGCACAGAAATTAGGTATCGCGAATGCCTTTGGTGATCTGCTGCCAGAAGATAAAGTTAACAAGGTAAAAGAAATCAAAGCGCGCAATGAAACCGTTGCATTCGTAGGTGATGGTGTTAATGACGCACCGGTAGTCGCACTGAGTGATGTCGGTATAGCGATGGGCGGCCTTGGCAGCGATGCAACAATCGAAACAGCCGACGTTGTCATTCAAGATGATAAACCCAGCAAAATTCCCACCGCCATTGCCATCGGCAAACAAACCAAACGTATCGTTTGGCAAAACATTTCCCTTGCCCTCGGTGTAAAGGCAATAGTCTTGATATTAGGTGCAGGCGGTTTGGCAACCATGTGGGAGGCGGTTTTTGCCGATGTCGGCGTGGCATTGCTGGCTATTTTTAACGCGGTGCGAATTCAGCGAATGAAGTTTTGATTAGGTGTGGGTATGGCGGCGCTCCATCAAAAGATCATTGTAGAACACTTTATTTCGTCAGACACCGGTGGTCGTTGATTCAATCGTAGGTTCCGTTTCCATAATTAGATAACCATTAGGAAGAGAAATGAGCTGATGGCAGCTATTTATCAAACAGCCTACCCACGCATAAAATCAGACATCACCCCAAACGAATTGGGGGATGTTTACACGCCCACGGCCGAAGATCTGGAATTTGCTCTTCGTCATTGTAAGCGCACCAGCGCCTCATTCCTGGGTTTGCTGATTCAACTAAAAACGACGCAGCGATTGGGTCGTTTTGTTCCGCTGGGTGAAATACCAAAGGTTATCATCGCACACATCAAAAACCAGTGTCGTTCCCGGGTGACACTCAACGATCTACAAACCTATTACACCTCAGGATCGAAAGATCGCCATGTAAAATTGGTTCGACGTCATCTCAACATAAAAGCCTACGATACGATCAAAACATCCGAGCTGGCACAGGTTTGGGCGCAGGATGCGGCGACGACCAAAGAAGCTCTGCCGGACATCATCAATGTTACTTTGGAGTATTTGGTCAAGGAGCGTTATGAACTCCCGGCATACAGCGTGCTTGAGCGAATATGCCAGGCAGCCAGGGCGGAGGTAAATACCCGATACTACGATCAATTATGTGGATTTTTAACGGACGAAAGTCGGCAGCGTATCAACGATATTCTTCGCGTCAGTACAGGGCTGAGTGGTTTTGGCTGGAGCACTCTGAAGAGTGAACCCAAACGATTAACTCCTCGCAACATCCATACCTGGAATGGTTGACGTCCCTGCAAACGCTTCTGCCCACGGATTTGGGGTTGCCCCCAGTCAAACACCAGCAGTTCATTGATGAGGCCAAAGCCCTGGACTACGCTGAGCTCGTGAAGCTCAAACTCAATAAGCGGCTTGCGCTCGTCATCGTCCTGATCCGGCACCAATACGCGCGAACGCTGGATAACGCAGCCGACATATTTATGAAGCTGTTGTTAAAGATGGATCGTTCGGCGCAGAAACTGTTGGAGAAATACCTGAGTGACCATCAAAAGCAAACCGATCATTTGATTTCGGTGTTGTCGGGAACGGTCAGGGTGTATCTGGATAAACCCGAATCGGTGACAGCCTTTGATCCGGTGCTCGGCAAGAACAGCGATCAGTTGCTGCACATGTGTGAACAATATATGGCGTTTGCGGGCAACAACTACTTGCCGTTCATGGTGCAACTTTACAAAAAGCAGCGATCTACCTTGTTTCGCACGATTGAAATACTCAATCTCGCATCGGCTACGGAGGACAAGGATTTACTGAACGCCTTCCAGTTTATTTTGAAACATAAACAAGGGTTCTACCCCGTTTTCATGGACGGTTTGATAAAGCACTAAATCTCTGATCTTATGCTGCCAGTCTACGTCTCATTCAGATATGAAATGTCTTATTTCCTATATTCGATGCAAGCCCCTACACTCAAAAACGCCACCGCCAGCTCATTGCTGTTGCGCAGGCAGTCCTGATCATTCCTGTGGATCATCAGTACCCCATATTGGCTGCGGATGCCGATGCATTCTCCGTCTTCAATAATCTCGAACGGATCCGGTATTAATCGGGTGTTGGCGGATGAAGCCTTATCGATGGGTTTTACCGTAAAGCCTTGCTCGGTCAGTTGCCGGGTTATTTTTTCATTGTCGTTGGCGGCCGCCACGCTGTAGTGCTGAGGATTAACCTCAAACATCCTGAGTGCGGCTTTCACCAGCGGATAATGCTCTTGCGAGGCCATCAGCAGTTGCCGTTGGCGGCCGACCAGAGATGGCAGCGAATCCAGATTGGGCGCGCACGCTATCTCTGACAAAACGTCAGCCGTCACAGCGGCCGCTTTATCCAGCATTCGAGTCCAGGCATCGTGGTTGATGTAATGCAGCAACGCATGCGGGTGGTCCTCACCGGTAATGCGTGTATCTTCCCCGCGTTTGTTAAACCACATTTTGCGGTTGGCATTAAAAAATACGGCCTCCGTTGCGGTGACCATCTCTGGATTTAATCCCAACGCCGCACCAGCTTGTGTGAACGAGCGGCCGACCGATACCAGTCGCAGCATTTTTAACATGTTCAGCAACGTGGGCGGCTCAAAGCTCAAGCTTTGCGGCGTGTTCTGAACCGGTGGCTGGTATCTTTCATATACATCAGTCTGCAAGGCGCCGGGAATAATTCGTGTCCGAAGCGATGCTGCTGGTACCAGCCGATCAGCCCAATCCAACAACAGATGGTTGTAGCTCACCATACCGGTTGTGACGTGCTGATGCCCCATCAGGCGCGCTAGCGCCATGGAGGAGCGGCGGGATAAATCATGCTGATTTCCCAACACGCATCGTTGTATTCCTTCCACATCCAACCCGTCCATCAGTTTATCCGCTGCCGGCGTGCTCAGTCCCAACAGCACACTCGCCATGCGGTTATGAAACGCATGCCGGGCATGATGCAGTACCAGCGTGGGGTTGCCGGTTGCCTCTCTGATCACCCGGATCAGGGCGGGAGACATCAGTTCCATCAGCGGGCTGGGCTGAATGTTGCCATTCACCACATCACACAGAATGGGTTGATTACGGTCCTGGCCGGCGATGGCGTCATAGCGCGCCATCACCCGATCGAATATTTCAGTTTCTGGCCGAGTGAGGTCAAACAACAGCGGTATTGCCCGGCGGCTGCCGTCATTTTTTAACCGGCGATAACGATTGTTGCGCACCAGAATCCAGTGTTGTGTTTCGTTCTGGCACCAGTCTTTGCGCAATAAAAAACATGCCTCATTTTTACGCAGCCCAAAACGGTAGCAGGCCATCAGCACAAAACTCAGCAGCAACCACTGATCATCATTTGGGTATTGCTGTTTAATCAGCGTCAGACTGTGCAGATAATCGGCCTCGGTTATTAACCCTGGCCGAACCCGTCGCTGTTCATCGCCCAGTGATAATTCAGCCCAATCGGGATCGGTTACCCCAGCCTTACGGGCGACCCGATGAAAACTGTACAGTCGGTCTCCCAGATAACCGATCTGATTATCCCGGATGCGTTTGAACTCCAGCATGCTGCGGTACAGATCAGTGATCTCGTCCTCATCCAATGACAGCAGATCGACATCAAATGCCAACTCCAGAAACGGCATATTTAGAGTGCCGAAATACGTGGAAACGCTGGACTGTGCCAGGGGCTGGAATCGCTTACCGCGTCCTTTTCCTCGCCGAATGACAATGCATAGCCAATGGCCCAAAAGCAGCATGGCAGAACTGACCTTGCCCTCGAACGATTTTATGATCCCCTGAATTTCATCGGCTATGCGGCGCGCGTCAGATGTCGTATAGCGACTGATGCAGTCCTGAAGTGCTCGTTTGAATTGTTTAGCGTGCTCTTTCAGCGCGTCGTTATCGGTTGTCGCATAGCGCCCGCTTAGAACGAATAATTCCGGATCCGTGGTATCGGTATCCTCCACACCATTAGCCTCAGCACGGATAGCGACTGGCTTTTTGCCTTCCAGTCGGATCTGATCCTGCATGGGTAACGCGCAGCTTAAAATTCGCCCGCTCAAAACTGCGGCTACCATGCCCGGCAGAGTGATCAGATTGACCTGATTAACGACGGTTGCCACAGCGTTGACGACGGTTGTTATCTCGGTGTCAGCCGGCAATTCCAGCACGGATTTTAATTCGAGAACGGCAGGATGCTGAGCGCCCGCCAGCGGATCGGGCTGACTTTTGCCAGCCTGGCCCCACGCCAATAGGCTGGCCACCTGGTAACTGACTTCATGACGTTGCACGGGCGCGTACAGGTTGTTCTGTTCCAGCTCTTCAGAATATTCCAGAAAATTGCGCCGCTTATGCTGAACGATGCGGAAATTCAAACCCTGCATCACATCGTTCAACAGACGCCCATAGCCGATGCGTTTCTGGATCGCCAGCAATAATCCCCCCAATACGGCAGCATCGCTTCGGCCTGTTTTTGTGCTGATGTTGGTGATGCCCTGCGCCCATTCCTGCAGTCGCGGCAATAATCCGAGGCTTTTTATGACAAAGGGCTTCAGGGGATTAGGTTCCCGCAATACCGGTACCGGATAGCGCTTTAATACGAACTGATGATCACCGCCATCTTGCGCCAGCCGCTTACGCAGCACATTTAACCGCACCGCCGCAAAATGGTGGCCGATCTGCTGTTTGCCCGACAGCATTTGTCCGATCAGTCGCTGGATCTCATCGGCGCCCAACTCTGACAGTGGCCTTTGTTTGGCCACTGCATCGATTTCAGCGCGCGCTGTTTTAATTGCTTTGTTCAGTGCGATACGGCGTTGTCGCTTACGCTGTTCTGCACCAAATAGCCGACGCGTCCAGAGCTCAGGAGTATCACCGGATATAGCGTCTGACACCGCTGAATAATCGGGTATCGCCGTGGTTGGCAGTTCGGTTAAAAACGGCAGCGCATTGAATGCCTGCTCAATGGCATCGCGGTACTGTTCAGCATCATCTATCCAGCAGCGGGGTGAACGGTCACCCCAGGTGTGTGCATGCCGCTCCGAATGTCCCATCCAGCCGTCAATTACCTCTGGATGCACATCTAAGCGCTGCAGTTGTTGTGCATAGCGATGACGAAACAGATTTTTGGGCAATGGCCAGTCAAACAGATCAGCCCCAGGTACTTCGCTTGCATTCATACTATTCCAGCACAGCTCCTCGCTGAGCGTAAAAAACAGCGGCAGTTCCGCCGCCTCGCCGGACAGCATTCCCCGGATGGCGCTGGCCAGACGTGGACGAACGTTCGTCAGTGCGGCGGCCAGCTGATCCAGATGGGTCAGATACTGTTTAACTAATGCAGAGATACCAGTGGGCAGCGGTACTATCCGGCCATCGTGGCTGGCGTCATCGGATTTATCGTTAATAAATACAAGACCCCGCACCGGATCCAGCCAGCCGGGTTGTTCGAACGGATCGCTCAGATAACGGCTGCCGGTCGCAGCATACAGCGCAGTGACCACATAGATCGCGATGCGGTTGTGTGCCTGTGCCAGTGAGTCGGCAGGCTCGCGCAACACCTGGTTGGCTTGCTCAATGGCACTCACCAATGGCGGCTCCTGAGCCGAAAGCAGACTGCCGAGTACATGAGTATCCGTTGGTGCGTCGCGTAATGAGTCGGTTGGCGTTAAATCGGTACCGCGTTCAATGGCTTTAATGTCCCAGGCGGAATAACCACAGGCCCCCGGCAAACCCGAACGAGGGTGAGCACTCAATAACCGGGCCAGATAATGATCGCCGCTGCGCTCAAACACGCTCAGAGCGTTATAGCCCATCAGTTTGCCGCTGGTCAGACGCTGTAAGGGGGCTGGCAGTTGTTGGTTCAACCACACCTCCACTGTCAGATCAGGGGCCTGTGCCAGCCAGACATCCTGCAACGAATGATGCGATGCAGACTCCTGCAGCCCGGCCCGTTGCAGTGCAGCGGTTACCGGCGCTGGCAGTTCAAAATCCAGTACCTCCACAAAGGGCGCCACCAGATCCCGCTGCTCCTCAGTCGGCCTCCAGGCGTTCTGGCGGCGTGTTACCCGTTTATGCAACTTTCGACTACTAAGACTGATGGCCCATTCTTCGTCAGGTTTATCCTGAATGCTGAACCCCAGCGTCAGCGCTAATGAGCGCCCGGAGTGACACGCCAGCCAGCAGATGGCGGCCCCCAGTGCATCGACCGTCTGCGTTGAGCTCAGTGTTGTGTTGATCCATTGCTGCAGCTCGTCGCGTTCAGTTGGCAGAGGTGTTTCCCATTCCCATGGCAGGAAATTAGCCGCAGCTGCCGTCTGCAAAAATACACTGTTCGCCGACAACGTTTTGCGGGCATGGCTCGCGCGAGGTTCGACCGGAACCAGCAATAACGGATCGGACTCGTCGTCGTGGGCATCCGTATCGGCTGATGACGGTTCTGCCAGTGGAATCTCTACCGGAGAGTCGTCATTACTGGGAGTCATCACCCATTGCAGGATGGGTTGCTGGCGTAACCTGGCCAGAATGCTGGGAGGCGTTGTAGAGATTGAACCGGGTGTTGCTTCTGGAGGATGCAGTTCGCCGGTAGCCACCGCCAACACCCGATGGAGGAAATCGGCCTCAGCTTTACCGGACGGCTGGATTCTATTGGCTTGCTGGAATTTGGCGGCAGCCTGCAGAGCAAAACTGAACCCACAGAATGACAGCTCGTAACGCTTCTGCTCGATCCGTGTGCGCGCTAGCAGCGAGTCAATAATTGCCCATTTTTCTCCGTCTTCACTACCGAGAACGTATGAGCGAATTAGTGGTACCAGTTTTTGATCGCCGTGATAACCATGATCCACCAGACGAATAGCGTCCTGAATGGTCAGCCATAGCCTGAATTGACGGCGAAGACTCGTGATGTCCGGATCTGTGGAGTGATGTAACGGATTGATCAGCAATAGCAGCGTGTGTTGGGTGGGATATTTGAATTCATCACGATTGCGCTTCGTTGAACCCATATGGCCTACCGCAGGAAATCGCTTTTGGATTGCAGTGTCCCTGCTGACTGCAGTAGCGAATCGCACCAATGAATCCACCACTGGTTCGTTGAGCCAGTTATTCAGTATCAAACGCGACTCCGGATCATTGAACTCATCAGCCAGAGTCGTCATGTTAGTGGAGGCACTTTTCGTACTGTTCAGTCCCAACAGCTGATGGACGAGCAGAGCCTCTGTCAGCAGATTGTGGCGATCGGCCCATTCGAAATAGGGGATCAGATGCTCTCTGATATGCCCAGCGTAGGGGCGGGTTGATGGTCTTTCTGAGCTGCTGCTGGCGAGAGATTCTGTGCCCAATTCCGTACCCCTAGGGTCCTGGATGGTGGCCTGAATCGCGAGTTCCGTGTGCCACCAAAATCGATAAATGACGTTCTGGGATGTAGTTGTACCTGAAAACGGCAGGGCTGGAAAGTGGCTTAAAGCGGCTATTTAGCTAGTTTTGCGCACTTTAAGAATGCATGCGATGATCTCTGGTCGTAATTCTCATAACCATCCTGCTCCCGCAACCAACCGCTTCTGTTGGTTGTAACGTCAGAAAGTAGTGAAGCAATTGTCGCGGGATGGAGCAGTCTGGTAGCTCGTCGGGCTCATAACCCGAAGGTCGTAGGTTCGAATCCTGCTCCCGCAACCAAAATTGATAAAAAGCCTGTATGTTCGCATACGGGCTTTTTTATTGCCTGTCATTTCGTGTCCGTTTGGCACAAAAGTCCCTGTTCGCCTGTTGGCCTGCCCGCCATAATCCGCTGCGTTCTCATCTTTTCTTATGAGTCGCAACTGCGGCACGGGTATCTCTGTGAATAATAAAAAGTACAAACAGCACATGGGTCTGCGTCAGGCCTTGTTTCTGCCGCTTCTGGCAGCTTCCACTTTATTAGCGGGTTGCGGCCAGGTATTTGACTGGATCAGCGAGCGCAATCTCGATCCTTCTGTGGGCGTGGTTCAGGTTCGTGGTCTGCAGGAAGATGTCAGCATTCGCCGCGATGAATACGGCGTGCCCTTTATCGAAGCGCAAAGCCTGCGGGATCTGACCTTCGGCATCGGCTATGCCATGGCAGAAGACCGTCTGGCGCAGATGGTATCGATGAATCTGCTGGCGCGTGGCCGCTTAGCGGAGATGACCGGTGATATCGCGCTGGATATGGATATCTACATGCGCACCCTGGGTATTCCGCAGATTATTGAAGAACGCTATGCCGCATTAAGCCCGGAGCTGAAACAGCACCTCACAGGCTTTGCTGCCGGAGTTAACGCTTACATTAACAGCCACCGTGATCGTCTGCCGCTGGAGCTGACCATCAACGATTATCAGCCGGAAGCCTGGCAGCCCGCTAATACGCTGGGGTTGTTTGTGATGCTCAACCTGGGGGTGGGTTTTAATCTGCACGAAGAGCTGGGCTTTCTGCAGCTGGCAGAAAAACTGGGCGTGGAAAAAGCGGCGTATCTGGCGCCTATTTATCCGGATGAACCCATTGATGTGGCAGAAGCCAATAAACTTGCCGGTGTGGATTTATCCGGCACGGAAAGCTCTGTGGCTGCCCTTAAAGAACAGCTCAGCTATCTGGCTGCGGTTGAGCAGAAGCTGAAGCGGATTAACGGTCAGGGCATTGCCGCCTCCAATAACTGGGGCGTACATAAAGATAAAACCGCCGCCGGCGCGACACTGGTCGCCAACGATACCCACCTGTTGTTATCGCATCCGTCGACCTGGATTCTGATGGGCGTGAAAAGCCCGGAATACAGCGGCGTGGGCATTACCTTGCCGGGAATTCCGGCGCTGGTCGCCGGTTACAACGGCCATATCGGCTGGGGTGAAACCATGGTGATGGCGGATACCCAGGACGTGTTTCTGGAGAAATTACGCGAGCGCGATGGCAAAACCGAATATCTGTATCAGGGGCAGTGGTATCCGGTCAGCAGCCGCAGCGAAACCATTCAGGTTAAAGGTGCAGAGCCGGTGATCATTGAAGTGCAGTCCACACGCCATGGCCCGTTGCTGAATGCGGCGATTAAGGGCAAACCCAAACATGAAATGATCGCTATTCCGGCCAGCTCGGAATTCGGTCTGGCATTAAGCTGGACGGCGCAATTTCCGGATAACACCATCGACTCCTTTTTTAATTTGGGTAAAGCCAAAACCATGGATGAAGCCGAGCAGGCATTAAATGGCGTCGGCTTTATTCACCTGAACGTCATTTATGGCGACAAAGATAATGTTGCCTGGCAGGTCACGGGGAATTATCCCAAACGCAAAGCCGGCAGCGGTCATTTTCCAAGCCCCGGCTGGACCGGCGAATACGACTGGCAGGGCTACTGGGGCGGTGCCGAGACACCGCGTTCACGTAACCCGCAAGGCGGTTATTTAGGCACAGGTAATAACCGCACGGTGGCGGCTGATTACAGCCCGCGCCTGACCAGTTCCTGGTATTACCCGGAACGTTCTGAGCGCATTATGCAAATGCTGACGCAGCACAAAGGTGGCCACGACTATACCAGCATGGAAGCCATGCAGGCTGACCGGCGCGATATTCTGGTTGCCAAGGTGCAGCAGCTCTGGGGTTCTGAACCGTGGCAAAATATGATCCGTGATGGCATTGCGGCTTTACCGCAGGCAAAGCAGGCTGATGCTGAAAACGCGCTGCAGATTATCCGTGCATTTGACGGCGATATGGCGGAAGGCTCGCGCAGCGCGGCGGTATGGGGCGGCTTTGAGCATAACCTGATCCGCGCGATTTTTATGGATGAACTGGGGCCTGAAAACGGCCAGCTCTGGCAGGCATTTCTGGCGATGAATGGCCGTGCCTATTCCGGTTATCAGGATCATTTACTTGGGCGTACACAGGGCAGCAATTGGGCACCGTTCTGGGATGATATGAATACCGCTGATACCGAATTGCCGGGGCAGATTATTGCCCGCGCACTGGCGGCGACCTGGCCTTATCTGCAGCAACAGTTAGGTGAGGATGACAGCCAGTGGCGCTGGGGTGATCTGGCGTTTTATCACTGGCAAACCGAAACCACGCACATGCTGCCATTTCTCTCCGGTCTGAAAGCTGCGGCGGTGGAAAGTCTGGCAGATTACACCGACCGCGGACCGTATCCGGCTGGTGGTAACCGTAATACGCTGAATGTGGCTGGCTACGATTTGGGCTCTGATTATGCCGTCTGGAATATTCCGGCAATGCGTATGATCGTCGATTTCAGTCAGCCGGAACCGCTGAATCTGATTGTCGCCGGTGGGCAGTCCGGTAATCCGGCATCGCCGCATTATGACGACGGTATTCAGCTGTGGCTGTCACGTAAAAACCGCAATTTACCTTTTAACGATGCGGAAAAAGTCAGGGTGCACTTCAGTCATGAACGTGTACTGCACGCAGAGTAATTTCTCTCATCCGTGACAGCTGCAATAAAGCCGGTTAACGTACCGGCTTTATTGTTTCTGCGCGTGGAAAAGTCATGAGCAAACGTATTCTGATTACCGGTGCCGGGCGGCGGCTGGGAAAGGTACTGGCCGAACATTATCTGGCACAGGGCTGGCAGGTTGTTGCGCACTACAACAGCGCAAATGAATTAGCCGATCATGCGGCACTGACCAGTGTACGGGCGAATCTGGCAGACCGTGAGGATATCCGTCAGCTGGCTCTGAAATTACCGGCGCTGGGTAATTTTGATGCGGTTATTCATAATGCTTCCTGCTTTGTACCCGATGCTGCCGCAAGTGATCTGATTGCCCATCATGAAATGCATCAGTGCGTTCATGTGCTGGCACCGGCGCTGATGACCGAAGCGCTGAGCAGCGCATGGAATCCGGGCGCATCAATGGTGTGTATCAGTGATATTTATGCCGATATTCCCAACCAGCGTTTTTCAGCTTATTGCGCCGCAAAAGCCGGGTTGCAGAATTTTGCCCTGAGCATGGCGCAGCGTCTGGCGGGCAGGGTGCGGGTGAATGTTATTCAGCCCGGGCCGATTCAGTTTTTACCTGAGCATGATGAGGCGTACCGGAAAAAAGTGCTGTCGCAATCGCTGATCGGTGAAGAGTTGGGTTATGGTGCAATTGTCCGTGCCTGCGATTATTTACTGCAGGCTGAGGCGGTAACCGGTACGGTAATGCGCGTCGATGGCGGGCGCTTTGTTGCCAACCGCTACGATCAGACGTTTTCTTCCTGATTCCACAATTGCTGTAATTCGCGGTAATAGCTCTCTTCCAGAATTACGTGGCGGCAGTCGGTTTCTGTCGCTGCGGTGCATAAAATATCAATATCTATTGTGCGGTCTTTGACTTTGCGCGATGGATTTTTAGGCTCACGGCCAAGATCCACTTCAATTTTCTGCAGTCGTTGCTTCAGCGGTCCGGGTAATAATTCTGACGACAGAATCAGCAATTGATTTTTAAATTCAAAATGAAAAGTATCGCCGACCGGAGCACTTCTCAGTATCGCTGATTCCGCACAAATCACGCCAAGAGACGAGAGTGCTTCACGTGCTTTTAACAGATGCTGTTCCGGGTCGATATTGCTGCCAAGGCCGAGTAAATAAAATTGCATAATATTGATGTACATTAAGGAGGCTCAAGGATTAGCGTTCAGCGTTATTCTGTCAAGCGCGCAGCCCGCAGACAGATGAAAGCAGGGCAGACTCGTCTGAAAGTGTGAAAATTACAGTAAATGCTGGTATTTGGCTGAAGCAATTGCTTGATTGACTGGATTGTCGGCAAAGACCAATGGTGTGTTCAGGGAGGACTGGCCATGGATAATGTAATTGCACTGCTGATGTTGCTGCTGGTCGGGTTTTGGCCACAGCTGCTGATGGCTTCGGAACTGATCCCGCCACCGTTGATGCTGGCCAAGGTGTACAGCAAAGGCATCGACGTCAGCCAGTATTATGTCAGTGAAAAGCTTGATGGTGTCCGTGCATACTGGAATGGTCAGCAATTATTAACCCGCAGTGGCCGGCCGATTAATGCGCCCGCCTGGTTCCTTTCCGCGTTACCTAAAAATCCGTTGGACGGCGAATTATGGGCTGGTCGCGGGCAGTTCTCTTTTGTCAGTGGTCTGGTCAGACGCCATCATGCAAATGACGATGACTGGGTGAAAGTAAAATACATGGTCTTCGATCTGCCACAAATGGCAGCCCCTTTTACTGAGCGGCTGTGGGTGCTGCGCACACTGGTAGCACAACAGTCCAACCCGCAGCTTAAAGTGCTCGACCAGAGTAAAGTCAGCAGCGAGCAGGAACTGGAAAAAAAACTGCAGATCATTACTGCTGCCGGTGGAGAAGGCTTAATGCTGCGCCGCAGTCAGTCGTTGTATCAGGTAGCGCGCAGTGATGACTTATTAAAAATGAAGCTGAGTCAGGACGATGAAGCCGAAGTTGTTGGCTATGTTGCCGGCGAAGGTAAATACCGTGGGGCACTGGGGGCATTGATTGTACGTACCGCCGATGGCCGCGAATTCCGCCTGGGAACCGGCTTCAGTGATGATGAACGTTTTTCGCCACCACCGCTTGGTGCGCAGGTAACGTTCTCTTATAACGGTCTGACTGAGCACGGTTTACCTCGTTTTGCCCGTTTTGTTCGGGTAAGACCGCAGGAATAGCGGCTCCTTTATCCCGCTGCCAGCCGGACAGGAAAAGCCGGGGCTGTTAAACTGCCGGTCTCAGTTCGGTATCCGTGCTTATGCACGCAGGTTCACCTCTTTTCTCAGACGATAATTCATGGTTCAGATCAGTCAGCGTCCTTTCTCTGCCGGGTTGCAGTTACCCGGAGTGCACCCTGTTTTGCAGCGCGTTTATTCTGCCCGTGGTATAGCCGAGGCTTCACAGCTTGAGCTCAGCCTGCAGGGGCTGCTGCCATTTTCTTTGCTGAAAGGCATCACCGCTGCGGTGGAGCTGTTATTGCCGGTGGTGACGCAGCAGAAGCGTTTGCTGGTGGTCGGAGACTTTGATGTCGATGGTGCCAGCAGCACGGCGTTGGCGATTCGTGCTTTGCGCTTGCTGGGAGCGCGCCGTCTGGATTATCTGGTGCCTAACCGCTTCGATTTTGGTTATGGCCTGTCACCGGAACTGGTGCAGGTGGCATTGCCGATGAAACCGGATCTGATCATGACGGTGGATAATGGTATTGCCTCCCATGAGGGAATTCAGGTTGCACAGGCGGCCGGAGTTCCGGTGTTGGTGACGGATCACCATCTGGCGGGAGCAACCTTGCCGGAGGCGGCGGCCATTGTTAACCCAAATCAGCCGGGCTGTGAGTTTCCCAGCAAAGCGGCCTGTGGCTGTACGGTGGTGTTTTATCTGATGCTGGCGCTGCGGGCACGTCTGGCTGAACTGGGTCAGCTGCCGCAACCAGCGCCCAATATGGCTCAGTTGCTGGATCTTGTGGCGCTGGCGACTGTCGCCGACGTTGTCCCACTCGATTACAACAACCGCATTCTGGTGGAGCAGGGCTTACGCCGTATCCGTGCCGGGCATGCCAGTGCAGGCATTCTGGCGCTGTTGCAGGTTGCCGGGCGTGAGCCGTCGCGCATTATTGCTGCCGACTTTGGTTTTGCTATAGGCCCGCGTCTGAATGCCGCCGGCCGGTTGGACGATATGTCGCTGGGGATTGAATGCCTGTTGAGTGATGATGCCGGACGGGCGTCGCAGCTGGCACAGACGCTGGATGAGATGAACCGTGACCGGCGTGAAATCGAGCAGGGCATGCAGGCGGAAGCGTTGCAGTATTTAAGCCGTTTTGAGGCGGACGACAATCTGCCTACCGGATTGTGTCTGTTTCAGCCGGACTGGCATCAGGGTGTGATTGGTATTCTGGCGTCGCGCATCAAAGAAAAAGTACATCGCCCGGTCATTGCTCTGGCAGCGGATGAACAGGGCATGCTGAAAGGCTCGGCGCGTTCTATCCCCGGTTTGCATATGCGTGATGCACTGGATGAGGTTGATAAACGCGCGCCACATCTGATGAAAAAATTTGGTGGTCATGCGATGGCGGCAGGGCTGACTCTGCATGCTGAAGGGCTGGCAGAGTTCTCGCGCTTATTTGATGAGGTCTGTTGTCGTCATCTGAGTGAGGCGCAGTTACAGCAGCGGATTGAAACCGATGGTGAGCTGAGTCCGGCGGAATTCAGCCTCGAACTGGCGCAGCTGCTGCGCTGGGGCGGGCCCTGGGGGCAGGCATTTCCTGAGCCGTTGTTCAGTGGCGATTTCCGTTTAGTGCAGCAGCGTATCGTTGGCGAACGTCATCTGAAACTGGTGTTGCAGCCCAAAGGCTCGGACCTGGCACTGGATGCTATCTGGTTCAATATCGACCCCAAAGTCTGGCCGCAACCACAGGCGGAGTGGGCGCATTGTGTGTTTCAGCTGGATGTTAATGAATTCCGCGGACGCCAGAGCGTACAGCTGCTGGTGCGTAATCTGGTGGCGCAGATGTAATTTTCTGACGGAGGACTCAAGGATGAGTTTTCACTATCTGATCGCTTTATTGCTGTTAAACAGTCTGTCTGCACAGGCTGATATTTATCGCTGGGTGGATGAGCAGGGGCAGGTGCAGTTTTCTGACCGTCCGCCATCACAGCAACATGCCGAAACCTTAGAGCTTGAACCGCTGAATCGGTATGAACCGGATGAGGCCGGGCGGGAGGGACGTCCGCTGACAGAAGGGCGGGATTACCGGGCAGAAGAAAAGGCGGATAAAGCCAGACGCAAAGCTCAGCGTCTGGCGCAGGAAAAAGAACAGAAGCAGGCGCAGCAACGTGCGGCTAAATGTGAAAAAGCGCGCTACGATCTGCGCCTGTTCAGTGCCAAACCTTATGGTTCAACCAGCCTTGAAGCAATGCAGAAAAAGCGTCAACGACGTGATGCTCTGAACGACAGGATAAAAAAATACTGCCGTTAGAGTTTACTCAGCTGTCACGGTGACCCAGCACTTCTTCTTTAAACCGCTCACTGACCGGATGATCGCCGATCCAGATCTTCAGCAAGGCATCATTCAGGTCTTTACCCGGAACACTGCCGCGCACGGTATCGTCAATGACGATGCGCGATTCCTGCAGATCCGGAACCCACTCGATATAACCCACTGTGCCTTCGACAAACTTGTGATCAAACAGGCTGACCAGCTGGTTTACACGTTCGCTCATGGCTGCCATTTCACCGGTGGTGATATTAATGGCCAGACCTTCCTGAATCGCGTTGGTGAAGCGTCGTGCACTGACACGCTCGGAGGTAACGTAGAACACCATGCGGCGGGGATCATCGACCCGGATAATTTCTTTATCTTCGAGGGCGCTGTTCTTCAGATATAAAGCACCAACATAGACTTCAACAAAGCCATATACCCGGCGTACGGAAGCGCCACGCAGTGTCATTTCCGGCGAGTCGGCAGTTGCCGGAACAACGTCAGGAACATCAACATTCTCTACGGTGATTGCCCATAACGGGCCAGTCGCCGTCAACAGCAGTGTCATCATCAGAGTGCGTAACATAGGGGACCTTCTTATTGTTATTTATCGTATTGGTGCAGAGGGTAGTGCGATGAGGACAAAAAGTGCAAGCGAAAGATGCAGCTGTCTCTTTATGACCTGTCAGGTATCAATAGTGAGGGGAGAAAAAAGCGCCCGGCGATGCCGGGCGCTGGTTCTTACTGTGCGTTCTGGCCGCGCAGTTTGTGGGTGAGTTTCATCACCAGCACATAGAACAGTGGCACAAAGAAAATGGCCAGGAAGGTTGCTGCCAACATACCACCAATCACACCGGTACCAATGGCCTGACGGCTCATGGCGCCAGCGCCGGTGCTGATGGCCAGCGGCAGTACACCGAGAATGAAGGCCATGGAGGTCATCAGAATCGGGCGCAAACGCATACGGGCTGCTTCCAGAGTCGCTTCTACAATACCTTTACCCTGATCAACCAGTGATTTGGCGAATTCTACAATCAGGATGGCGTTCTTGGCTGACAAACCAATGGTTGTCAGCAGGCCTACCTGGAAGTAAACGTCATTCGCCAGTTCACGGCTGTTGGCCGCAATCAGTGCACCCAGAATCCCCAGTGGTACCACCAGAATGACGGAGAAGGGTACCGACCAGCTCTCATATAATGCCGCCAGACAGAGGAATACCACCAGCAGCGAGATGGCATACAGCAGCGGAGCCTGTGAGCCAGCCACACGTTCCTGATAGGACATACCTGTCCACTCAATGCCGACACCAGGCGGAAGCTTGGCCACAATCTCTTCGATCGCCTGCATCGCATCACCGGTACTCAGTCCCGGTGCCGCCTGACCCTGAATATTCAGCGCAGGCACACCGTTATAGCGTTCCAGACGCGGAGAGCCGAAGTCCCAGCGAGTGGTGATAAAGGCACTGAAAGGCACCATTTCACCGTCGCGGTTACGCACATACCATTGCTCCAGATCTTCCGGCAGCATGCGGTACGGTGCATCAGCCTGCAGGTAGACGCGTTTTACCCGGCCGCGATCAAGGAAGTCGTTCACGTATGAGCCACCCCAGGCGGTGCTCAGCGTAGAGTTAACGTCGCTGATATTCAGACCCAGAGACTTCACTTTTTCGTAGTCGATATCGATACGGAAGATCGGTACATCCTGCATGCCGTTCGGACGCACACCGGCAAGACGAGAGTCCTGTGCCGCCATGCCCAGCAGCTGATTACGGATGCCGACCAGCTTGTCATGACCCAGGTTGTTGCGATCCTGCAGCATCACATCAAAGCCTGAAGCAACGCCCAGTTCGGGAATCGGTGGCAGGTTAATCGGATAGACGGTTGCATCTTTAAACTGACTGACGGCGCCCCAGGCACGGCCAATAATCGCATTAGCGGATTGTGACGGGTCTTTACGCTCATCCCAGTCTTTCAGTTTAACGAATGCCAGACCCATGTTCTGACCCTGACCGGCAAAGCTGAAACCGGCAACGGTGAAAATAGATTCAACGCTTTCTTCACTGAGGAAGTGGTTTTCCAGCTTTTTCATGACTTTGTTGGTACGTTCCAGTGTTGCACCCTGTGGCAGCTGCACCAGGTTGATCAGTACGCCCTGATCTTCTTCCGGCAGGAAGGAGGTTGGCAGACGCACATACAGGAACGCCATGATTAACAGCATGATGATGTAAATAACCACCAGACGAACCGGACGGCTCAGGGTAGCGCTGACGCCGCCCATGTATTTATCGGTTGCTTTGGCAAAGGTACGGTTAAACCAGCCGAAGAAACCTTTCTGATGTTCCAGTTCACCTTTGTGAGCAGGCTTCAGCAGTGTGGCACAGAGCGCCGGGGTCAGAATCAGGGCGACCATCACCGACAGCAACATAGCCGATACGATGGTGAGTGAGAACTGACGGTAAATAGCGCCGGTAGAACCACTCATAAAGGCCATAGGTACAAATACCGCTGACAGAACCAGAGCAATACCGACCAGTGCGGCGGTGATCTGTCCCATGGATTTACGTGTGGCTTCTTTTGGCGGCAGGCCGTCTTCATCCATTACCCGCTCAACGTTTTCCACCACAACAATGGCGTCATCCACCAGCAGGCCAATGGCCAGAACCATACCGAACATAGTCAGCGTGTTGATGCTGTAACCAAAGGCGGCCATAACCCCAAAAGTACCCAGCAGAACCACCGGAACGGCAATGGTTGGAATCAGGGTTGCGCGGAAATTACCAAGGAACAGGTACATCACCAGGAATACCAGTACAACGGCTTCGATCAGGGTCTGAACCACTTCTTCGATAGAAATCTGTACAAACGGCGTGGTGTCGTACGGGTACACCGCTTTAACCCCTTCCGGGAAGAAGGCTGACAGCTCGCTGATACGCTCGCGTACGGCCTTGGCGGTGTCCAGAGCGTTCGCACCGGAAGCCAGCTGAATAGCGATACCGGCTGCCGGGTTGCCGTTATAAAAGCTGGATACTGAGTAGTCTTCTGCACCCAGCTCAACACGGGCAACGTCTTTCAGGCGTACCTGAGAACCATCGGTGTTCACTTTCAGCAGAATATTTTCAAACTGATCCACCGCTTCCAGACGGGTCTGAGCAATGATGGTCGCGTTCAGCTGCTGGTTCTGCACCGAAGGCAGGCCACCCAGCTGGCCGGCAGCAAACTGCGTGTTCTGTTCACCGACGGCGGCTTTAACTTCCAGCGGCGTCAGACCATAGGCGTTCAGTTTTTCCGGTTGCAGCCATAAGCGCATGGCGTACTGCGAACCAAAGACACGGATCTCACCGACACCAGAAGTACGGGACAGCGGATCTTTCAGCTGGCTGTAGGCAAAGTCGGCCAGGTCAGCCCGGCTCATACCGGCGTTTTCTGAAACCAGACCGACCACCATCAGGAATGATGTGGAAGCCTTGGTAACGCTGACGCCTTGTTGCTGAACTTCCTGTGGCAGCAGGGCTTCGGCCAGCGCCAGTTTATTCTGTACCTGTACCTGCGCGATATCCGGATCGGTACCGGCGGCAAAGGTCAGAGTTACAGTGGCACTACCGGCACTGCTGCTTTGAGAGGACATGTACAGCAGGTTATCCAGACCCGTCATGTTCTGTTCGATAACCTGAGTCACACTGTCTTCCAGTGTTTGTGCCGAGGCACCCGGATACACCGCACTGATACGCACAGATGGCGGGGCGATGGTCGGATACTGCTGCACCGGCAGCGTGATCACCGACATCACGCCCGCAAGCATAATGATGATGGCGATCACCCAGGCAAAAATCGGCCTGTCGATAAAATACTTAGCCATGTTTCAGGATTCTCCTTAAGGCTTGGCGCTGGTCGTCTTGGCTTCTTCCGGGGCCACAACGATGCCCGGTTTTACCTTTTGCAGTCCGCTGACAATCACGCGATCACCGTTGTGCAGGCCGCTTTTAACCAGCCACTGGTCATCAATTGCGCGGCTGACTTCAACAACCCGCATTTCGACGGTATTACTTTCATTAACAACCATGGCAGTGGTAACTGCGTTGGCCTGACGGATGATGGCGATTTGCGGTACCAGAATGGCGTTTTCAATACGCTGGCTTGGTACGTTGGCGCGGACAAACATGCCAGGCAGCAACAGTGCTTCTTTATTATCAAACTGAGCACGGACGTTAACGGTGCCGGTACCCGGATCAACGCTGACATCGGCAAACTGCAGTTCACCGGATTCGCTGTAAGGGGTGCCGTCATCCAGCTCAACAGTAACAACGCGCGACAGTGATGGATTTTTCATCTTCACCAGAGATGCGGCCGGACGCTGAATATCAACATACACAGGTGACAGCTGGCGGATGGTGGTCAGAGCGGTTGCCTGCTGAGCAGAAACCAGCGCACCCTCAGTAATGGTTGAGCGGCTGATAACACCGGGAATCGGCGCAGTAATCTCGGTATATCCCAGATTGATTCTGGCACTGCGCACAGCGGCCTGGGCTGCTTTTACCTGAGCATCAGCCTGTTTGGCAGCGGCTTCTGAGTCATCAACTTCCTGGGCACTGATCGCCGATTTTTTCGACAGCTCTTTGTAGCGCTTGGCTTTCAGGCTGGCAGCGTAAGCGTTGGCTTCAGCCACGGTCAGCTGAGCTTCTGCACTGGCCAGAGCAGCCTGATAGAGCGTCGGGTCAATCTGATACAGTTTGTCTCCGGCTTTTACCGTCGCGCCTTCTTCAAAAAAGCGCTTGAGAATAATGCCGTTAACCTGAGGGCGGATTTCCGCAGTACGGAATGCCGATACACGTCCGGCCAGTGTGTCTTTCAGCTCCAGAGGCTGGCTCTGTAAGGTGACGACATCAACCGCTGGTGGTGGCATCTGCATGGCTTGTGGTGCAGCCGCTTGCTGCTCACTGCATCCGGCCAGAGTCAGCAATGCTGCGCTGGCTGCTGCGAGAAGGAGCCTGTAGCGGATACGTGGTTCAAATTTTCCCATAATGTCCTCGTAAAGTGACGGTGCGTCGTTGAGCAGTCTTGTTGATCTGGTGTGGTGGAATAGGCCGGGATATTTCCCAACAGGCCCACAGAATACTGCTGTTAATCTGATGGCAGATTTATAACGGCTCACCCCGGCGGTGACTAGGTGAGCCATACGGAATGGATTGTTTACTTGTATGGAATAATCACAATCCGTTGTTTTACTGATTTACTACTCATTGCCCGCCGCTCTGATTCGCTCCAGGCTTCATCCTGAGTGGCCCGGAGCGTGGCTTTTACTATGAACCTGATTTATCTGGCGGGCCAGTTTTGCTGGTCAGACAGGTTCTCTTTGCGCTGATAGTGAACCAAATTGCTCACAATACCGCTGGCAGGTGCAAGCAGAATTTGCTCTTTTGCTCCAATGAGGACAATCGGTGGCAGGGTGATCGTCATCGGGAAAACAGAAGATACAGATGCGGCGAATTACTGTCTTTTGTGCAACAGTTGCAAATATTCAACGATCTTGCTGAGCAGTACAAATGTTAATTGATAAAGAAGACAAAAAAATATGATTCCCATTCATCGGCTTAATCTGTCACCTGCGGAGGGCCTGTGCCGTTACTGATTACTTTTGTCCTGCTGGCTTTTGCCGCCAACTCCCTGCTGTGCCGCTGGGCGCTCTCGGTTTATGAGCTGGATCCTCTGTTGTTCAGTGCGCTGCGCCTTGGCAGCGGGGCGCTGACGCTGACGTTGTTACTGACATTTGGCGGCCGTCCGGCTCTGCAGTGGCGTGATGCTTATACCGGTGCTGCGCTGCTGACCTACGCCCTGGCTTTTGCTTACGCCTATCTGGCACTGGATACCGGAGTTGGTGCCTTTATTTTATTTGCCACCGTGCAGCTCAGCTTATTACTGGTAGCCCACCTGCGAGGTCAGCGTTTGCAGGGGATGGCGCTGGCGGGGGTTATGCTTTCTTTTATCGGGCTGGTTATGTTGTTGCTGCCGGGCAATGAGCTGCCGGATCCGGGGCCTTCCTTATTAATGCTGTTATCCGGTCTGGGCTGGGCGGCCTTTGTGGTGCTTGGGCAGGGCTCGTCACAACCGCTGCGCGATGTGCAGGGGGCTTTTGTCAGCGCTTCCCTGTTACTGCTGCCGTTGCTGATGCTCTGGTTATTCTGGTTTGCTGATCCGGTAATAAGCGGGCTGCAAAATGCGCTGCCGTGGCAGGGAATTCTGCTGGCTCTGACTTCGGGCGTTCTGGCATCGGGTTTAGGTTACTGGGGCTGGTATCGCCTGTTGCCGGCGCTGGGGTTACAGCGGGCCGCACAGTTGCAGTTGCTGGTTCCGGTTCTGGCAACATTAATGGGCAGCCTGATTCTGGCGGAGTTGCCGGATCTGCTCAGTATTCTGGCGATGGCACTGATTATTGGCGGCGTATTTATCGCACTGCGTTTCCGTGCCGGCTGAGTGCATTCCTAGGGCCTGTTTAATTAGTGTTAACAGGCCCTGGCTCATTTTATCTGACCCGTGACGTCCACTGTTTCGTCACAGGTCACATGCTATAGTGTGCGGCATTAAATAATATGCCGGGAATGCATTATGTTGAGTATGTTGGCAAAACTGCTGAAAGCGCTGAATTCTGAATCAGCACCGGGCCAGATTGCGCTGGCCTTTTCATTAGCTCTGATCGTCGCACTGACCCCCATGTTTACACCGCACAATGCCCTCATTATGTTGCTGGCATTTATTCTGCGCATCAATCTGAGTGCATTTTTCCTTGCGGTCGCAGCCTTCTCTGCGCTGGCCTGGTTTATCGATCCTTATGCAGCACGTCTGGGTGAAAGTCTGCTGGCAAATCCGGCGTTAGTGGACACCTGGCGCGATATGTATCAGAGCGATTTCTGGCGTATGACCGCTTTTAATCATTCTCTGGTGCTGGGTGGGCTTGTCATCAGCCTGCTGGCCGCGGTTCCGGTTTTTGTGCTCAGCAAAGTACTGATCAATCTGTACCGTCATCGCTTACTGGCCTGGTTTAATAAACTGAAAATTGCTCAGGTATTAAAAGCCTCGAAATTCTACAACCTGTACAAGTCAATCGCGGAGTAAGGCTATGAAGCAATGGATTCGCTGGTCAGGCCTGGCCGCATTTATCGTTATTTCCCTGGTTCTGGTTGCCCTGTTCTGGTTTCTTGCCGGCCCGTTAATCGAAAAAGGCATTGAATCGTTTGGCTCTGATGCCGCCGATGCCAAAGTGGAAGTGGACAGTGTGTCGCTCAGTTTAAGCCCGCTGGGCTTTGTGATTCATGGTCTGACGGTTGCTGACAGCCGTAAGCCAATGACCAATGTGCTGCAGCTGGATAAAGCAACGGCAGAACTGGAACTGGCGCCGCTGTTTCTGGGTAAAGCCATTATCAGTGATCTGGCCGTGGATAATCTGCAGTTCGGTACTGCACGTACGACCTCCGGTGCGCTGGAGAAAAAGGCGGTTAAAGAAGACGAAGCGGAGCAGGTTGCAGCTCAAGAAGAGGCAGCTTCGTCTTTCAGCAGTGTGGACCTTCCCAGTGCGGAAGAAATACTGGCGCGAGAATCCCTGCGCACCGAGCAGGCCGGTACCGAATTCCAGCAAAGTTACTCCAGCAATAAAAATGCTGTCGATAATGCACTGAGCAATGTCCCCGATGATAAAGCCCTGAGTCAGTACGAGCAGGAAATCAAAGCGCTGACTTCTGGCAGCTTTAAATCATTGGATGATTTTAAAGCGCGTAAGAAAAAACTGGATGAACTGAAAGCCCGTTTCAAAAATGACAAAGCCGCAATTGCAACGGCCAAAAAAGCAGTGGCTGAGGCCCGTAGCGATATCAGTGACAAACTCAAAGCATTAAAAGCAGCCCCGGGTGAAGACCTCGACAGTATTCGTGGAAAATATCAGCTCAGTGCCGGTGGTGCTGCCAATATGAGTGCCTTACTCTTCGGCGAGCAGGCTGGCGAATGGGCGGAAAAAGCCCTGTACTGGTATGAAAAAGTAAAGCCGTATCTGGCTAAAGATGAAGCAGACAGTGCGGCAGAGGAAGAAAGCCCAAAAGCTCCGCGGGATGGCCGCTTTGTGCATTTTCCGTCGGATAATCCATGGCCGGGCTTTTTACTGCGTAATGCACAGCTGACAGCAAGCACCGCTTCCGGAAATCTGCTGATCAGTGCGCAGGATATTACCAGTGAGCCTCGGGTGTTAGGTCGTCCGACGCGGGTTCTGATCAATGGCTCAGGCTTAAAGCAGGTTGAAGATATGAGCGTGGATATTGTACTCGACCACCGTAAAACGCCGGGTACCGATACACTGACGCTGAATATTAAAGACTGGCAACTGCATGATATGAATCTGGGCGTTGCCGGCGCCAAACTGGCTTCGTCACTGGTACAGGTACAGGGTCTGGCCGTTGTCAGTCAGGGGAAACTGAATGCCCAGAGTGATGCGCAGTTTGGCCGTACTCAATTCAGCAGTAAGGGTAAAACAACCTTTGCCAAAGAACTGGGACTGGCACTGGCGAAAGTGCAGCAGTTTGATGTGAATGCCAAAGCCAGTGGTAAAATCACCTCGCCGGATTTCAGTTTAGGTTCAGATCTGGATAAGCAATTAAATGCCGCTTTTGGTGCCCGCCTCAAAGATAAACAGGCGGAGCTTGAAGCGAAGCTGCAGGCCAGGCTGGAGCAGAAACTGCAGAGTTATATCGGTGACTACGGCGGAAAACTGGGTGAGTTTAACCAGCTGGATGGCACGCTGGATCAGCGCCTGAACAAGGTGTCGGAGCTGGCTGGTCAGAACCTTGAAGATTATCAGGCGCAGAAAGAGCGTGAAGCCCGCGAAAAATCAGAGCGGGAAAAAGCCGAAGCTAAAGCCAAGCTGGATGCGGAAAAAGCAGCCGCTAAAGCGGAAGCTGAGCGCAAGAAAAAAGAAGCTGCAGAAAAAGCTAAAGATAAACTGAAGAACCTGTTTTAACGAGAGATAACGATGCAGACCCGTAAGCTGAACCCGCTGGAATTTCATGAAACCCGTATCAACCCGCAGCGGGTTGAGGCCGGTGAGCCGGTGCTTGATTTCTGGGAATACGTTGCCGCAATTCCACCCGAAGATTTTGCCTTTGCAGATTGCCGGGCCGGTAACGTTACCCATGTGTACCGTATGGAAGATAAGTACGAACACGTGCTGATCAACAGCCAGTATCAGGGAGTAGCGATGGTGATTGTGGTGGACCTGCAGAGCCAGTCCATTTATGGCCATATGCTGCTGGACCTGAACCCGGCGGGAACCAAAGAGCCGGAAGCCTGAGGCTAAAGCGGAAATAAAAAAAACGGGGCTGATGCCCCGTTTTTTATCAGAAGAATAAACCCGCTTCTAACTGGGCTTCTTCGGTCATCATGTCACGGCTCCATGGCGGGTCGAATACCAGTTCAACTTCAACGCGTTCCACATTCGGTACCTTGGCGACACGGTATTTAACATCGGAAATCAGTACCGGGCCCATACCGCAGGTTGGCGCGGTTAAGGTCATACGGATTTTTACCGCGTTATTGTCGATATCGATACCGTAAATCAAACCCAGATCGAGCAGGTTGATCGGAATTTCCGGATCATAAATGGTGCGCAGCGCCTGACGGATCTGATCTTCATGCACCAGACCGTCGCTGCGCTGTTCAAATTCAATTTCTTCGGCTTCAAGACCCAGAGCCGCGGCATCGGTACCGTCAACGCGCAGCATATTGCCGTTCAGTGTCACGGTGTAATTGCCACCCAGAGCCTGATTGATGGTGACAAAGCTGCCGGCCGGAATGGTGGTTGGCGTACCGGATGGCACCATACGGGCGGGGCAGGTGGCATGTGCCACGACCATTCTTCTTTCCACGTTGACTCCTGTATGAAGCTACTGCGCTTGTGACGCTTCATGAATGTTGCTATTGCCGTGACGTTTTTCAACAAACCTCAGCAGCTTCGGTTAAACCGAAAATGATTCACCGCAGCCGCAGAGATCTTTGGCATTCGGATTGTTGAACTTAATGGTGCTGTTCAACCCTTCTTTGCTGAAATCAATTTCAGTGCCGCGCACATAAGGTGCAGCATCGGCGGCAATAAACAGCAGAATATCGTCGGCCACCTGAATGGTCTGATCGCCGTCATGAGCCTGTTCGACAAATTCGATATCGTATTTAAAGCCGGAACAACCGCTTTTTTTCACACCCAGACGAATACCTTTCATCGCCGGATTTTTCGCCAGCTGTTTGCGGATATGGCTGATAGCCGCTTCCGTCATACTGGCGCTGGCAACCGCATTTGGGTCGTAGGTGGCCGGTTGTACATTTGGATCAAAGGTTTCGGTGCTCATTGTCCTTCCATCCTCAGAGTAAAAACAGTTTGGCTTTTTCCAGGCCTTTAAACAGTGCGTCCACTTCTTCCAGCGTATTGTAGAAGGAGAAAGACGCCCGCACGGTGCCGGGAACTTTAAATTGCTCCATCACCGGCATGGCACAGTGATGGCCGGTACGTACCGCAATACCCTGCTGGTCGAGCAGGGTGCCGACGTCGGCAGGATGCGCACCTTCAAGAATAAAGCTGAATACCGAGGCCTTGTTGGCGGCATTACCGATAATGCGGATGCCACCCATTTCTGCGGCCAGCTCGTTGGCGCGCGCCAGCAGCGCATCTTCGTGGGCTGCCAGAGCTTTGCGGTCGAGGGTATTTAAATAATCAATGGCGGCAGCCATACCAATGGCACCGGCAATGTTGGGTGTACCCGCTTCGAATTTATACGGCAGAACGTTATAGGTGGTTTTGCTGAAGCTGACGTGCTCAATCATTTCACCACCGCCCTGATAAGGAGGCATGGCATTGAGCAGAGCTTCTTTGCCATAAAGTACGCCGATGCCGGTCGGGCCAAAGAGTTTATGGCCGGAGAAGGCGTAGAAATCGGCATCCAGCGCCTGCACGTCGATATCCCAGTGAGCAACGGCCTGCGCACCATCGATCAGCACTTTACTGCCGTTGGCATGGGACAGAGCAATAATATCGGCTACCGGATTAATGGTTCCGAGGGCATTTGATACGTGTACAACCGAAACCAGTTTTACTTCGGGAGTCAGCAGGGTTTTAAAGGCGGCCATATCCAGCTCGCCGTTTTCCAGTACCGGAATCGGCAGTAATTCGGCGCCACTTTGCTCGCACAGCATCTGCCAGGGCACGATATTGGAGTGGTGCTCCATACCGGAGACCAGAATACGGTCGCCGCTTTTAATATTGCTTCGGCCCCAGGTGGCGGCTACCAGATTAATGGCTTCGGTGGTGCCGCGGGTCCAGACAATTTCTTCCGCTTTGGCCGCATTTAAAAAGCGCTGCACGGTTTTACGCGCATTTTCAAAATATTCAGTCGCGCGGTCACTCAGGGTATGAGCACCACGGTGAACATTGGAGTTATCGTGCTCGTAATAACGGCTCAGCGCATTGATTACCGCTTTCGGTTTTTGCGTGGTGGCGCCGTTATCCAGATAAATCAGCGGCTTGCAGTTCTCTTCCTGATGCAGGGCAGGGAACTGTTCACGAATGCTGTTTAATTGTTCCGGACTGATTGTACTCATGCGTTTTCTCCGCTGAGACCGGCGGTTTCATTTTTCAGCAGATGACGGCGTTACGACTGGTCGCGGCCAAAACAGGGGGCCCGTAACGGACGCAATACCAGCGCGATGTCTTCGTGCGGTAACGCTTCCAGTAATTCGTTAATAAAACCAAAGCTGAGCATGACTTCAGCTTCTTTTTTGCTGATGCCGCGGCTCTGCATATAGAACATGGCTTTTTCTTCCAGCTGAGCAACGGTTGCACCGTGGGCGCATTTTACGTCGTCGGCGTAGATTTCCAGTTCCGGCTTGGTGTAAATCTCGGCGGTGTTGGTCAGCAACAGGTTTTTATTGCTTAACTCGGCCAGTGTTTTCTGCGCCTGCGGATGAATATGAATACGGCCATTAAATACGGCACGGGCTTTATCATTCATAATGCCGCGGAATACTTCGTTGCTGGTGCAGTGCGGCACTTTGTGTTCAATGCAGGTGTGGAAATCCAGCAATTGCTGGTTCTGCGGAATATACACGCCGTTCAGTTCGCAGTGCGAGCCACCAACATTGTGATTAACCACAATATCGTTACGGGTCAGGCGGGTGCCCAGGCCCAGATGAAAAGCGTTGTACTGGCTGTCACGCGCCAGATCAACATGAGTGCTGCCGATATGCAGGGCATCTTCCTGCATTAATTGCAGACGGTAATGTTGCAGGCGGGCGTTATCGCCAATCACCAGCTCGGTCAGGGCATTGGTAAAACTGTTTTGCGGCTGTTCATCAGAAGCATAATGCTCAACCAGCGTTGCTTCGGCACCGCTCTCCAGTACCATTAACAGACGGCTGCTGATGCTGAAAGGCTGCGGATTATTGCTGCTCAGCCAGCTGATCTGCAGCGGTTGTTCGAGGCGCTGGTTTTTGCCGACGTGAATCAGTACGCCATCGTTTAGGGCGGCATTATTCAGGTCATTAAATAAATGCGCGCTGCCGCTGTTATTGCTGCTGGCCTGCGCCAGTACAGTGCCCAGATGCTGGCTGATTAATGCCTGTTGCTCTGCATCTGCCTGGCTGAACAGGGTAACCTGTTGCAGCGCCAGGGCATCGGATAATTCGCTGCTTAACTGGCCATTAATAAATACCAGTCGTGCTGCTTTTAAACTGCCCAGAGTTGCCACTTCACGCAGCCCGGTGGTTAATTCTGACTGGCTGGCAGTACGCTGAAAATCACCGGTCAGCAGGTTATGCAGCGAGGTGTATTTCCAGGCTTCGGTTTTGCGGTTGGGCACAGACGCTGCGGCAAAGGCTTGTTGGCCGGCTGCATTCAGGGCAGCCAGCAGCGGGTTGCGGGCCTGCTCTGTAGCCAGCGCCAGCTGTTGTGCGTGAAACTGTTCTGCCATGTTACGCCGCTCCGTTGTCTGCGCTTTCCAGCCAGCCGTAGCCTTTTTCTTCCAGCTCCAGTGCCAGCTCTTTACCGCCGGATTTAACGATGCGGCCGTTGGCCAGTACGTGAACGTAATCCGGTACGATGTAGTCGAGCAGACGCTGATAGTGGGTCACCACAATAAAGCTGCGGTTGGCATCGCGCATGGCGTTAACACCTTCGGCCACCACCTGCAGAGCGTCGATATCCAGACCGGAGTCGGTTTCATCGAGAATGCACAGGGACGGTTCGAGCAGCATCATCTGCATCAGTTCGTTACGTTTTTTCTCGCCGCCGGAGAAACCTTCGTTAACACCACGCTTAAGGAAGCTCTGGTCGAGGTTAACGGCTTTGCATTTTTCCCGCGCCAGTTTTAAAAACTGAACGGAATCCAGTGCAGGCTTGCCCTGATGCGCGCGCACGGCATCAACGGAGGCTTTTAAAAATTCGAGGTTGGAGACACCGGGAATTTCTACCGGATACTGGAACGCCAGAAATAAACCTTCACGGGCACGTTCTTCCGGCTCCATCTCAAGAATATCTTTACCGTTCAGGGTGACACTGCCGTCGGTCACTTCATAACCATCACGACCTGCCAGAACGTTGCCCAGAGTACTTTTACCGGCACCGTTTGGACCCATGATGGCGTGCACTTCACCGGGTTTAATCTCCAGGTTCAGACCTTTGAGAATGTTTTTGTCTTCAACGTTGGCGTGCAGGTTTTTAATGCTGATCATGGTTAGCAGTACCTTTTTTCAGTCTGTCATCCGCGCAGTGGCAGATAAATTTCAATTTTTTAGTCGCGGTTGAGTCTGGCCTTAATCAGCCGACAGAACCTTCCAGTGACACTTCCAGTAACTTGCCGGCTTCCACCGCAAATTCCATCGGCAGCTCTTTGAATACCTCTTTACAGAAACCGTTAACGATCATGGAAACGGCTTTCTCGGTATCAATGCCGCGCTGACGGCAGAGGAATAACTGGTCGTCGCTGACGGTTGAGGTGGTGGCTTCGTGCTCCACGACCGCAGAAGGATGTTTGCTTTCGATATAAGGGAAAGTATGGGCGCCGCACTGATCACCGATTAACAGCGAGTCACACTGGGTGTAGTTACGCGCACCAGCGGCGGTCGGATTCATACGCACCAGACCGCGGTAGGCATTCTGACTTTTACCGGCAGAAATACCTTTGGAAATAATGGTTGAGCGGGTGTTTTTACCCAGATGAATCATCTTGGTGCCGGTATCGGCCTGCTGATAATTATTGGTTAACGCCACGGAATAAAATTCGCCGACCGAGTTATCGCCTTTTAATACACAGCTTGGGTATTTCCAGGTCACGGCAGAACCGGTCTCTACCTGAGTCCAGCTGACTTTGGCATTGGTATGGGCAACGGCACGCTTGGTTACGAAGTTGTAAATACCGCCTTTGCCTTCTTTATCGCCGGGATACCAGTTTTGCACAGTGCTGTATTTAATTTCGGAGTTGTCCAGCGCGATCAGTTCAACCACCGCTGCATGCAGCTGATTTTCATCGCGCATTGGTGCGGTACAGCCTTCGAGGTAGCTCACGTGGGAACCTTCGTCGGCAATAATTAAGGTACGTTCAAACTGACCGGTTTTGGCTTCATTAATACGGAAGTAAGTGGACAGCTCCATCGGGCAGCGTACACCTTTAGGGATGTACACGAAGGAGCCGTCAGAAAATACGGCTGAGTTCAGCGCTGCGTAAAAATTGTCACGCTGTGGCACTACGGTGCCGAGGTATTTTTTAACCAGCTCCGGATGCTCATGCACGGCTTCGGATATCGGCATAAAAATAACACCGGCTTCGGCCAGTTTTGCGCGGAAGGTGGTGGCAACGGATACCGAGTCGAATACGGCGTCAACGGCAATGCCGGCCAGTGCCATCTGCTCATGAAGTGGTATACCGAGCTTTTCGTAGGTACGCAGCAGTTCAGGGTCGACTTCGTCGAGGCTTTTCGGCTTGTCAGCCATGCTTTTCGGCGCGGAATAATAAGACAGTGCCTGGAAATCGACTTCCGGGTAGTGCACATGCGCCCAGGTTGGCTCAGCCATTTCCTGCCAGGCACGGAAGGCTTTTAAACGCCATTCGGTCATCCACTCGGGTTCACCTTTTTTGGCGGAAATAAAACGCACCACATCTTCGCTCAGGCCCGGTGCAATGGTGTCTGACTCGATGTCGGTAACAAAGCCTGCCTGGTAGTCATTACCAATGCGGCGTTCGATTTCAGCGTTGCTGCTCATAGTGAACTCTCTTATATGGATGCGGCCCGATCTGCCTGCAGTTCCGTTCAGTGAAACCGCTGTGCGCCGGACCCGCGTCTGGCGTTTACCCTGATGTTCATCCGCTCCGTCCCGGGGGATGCCTGATGTGTAGTGCGCTTTCAGCGCGTATTCTAACGCAGATCAGGGTAATAACAGAGTAATTTAGTCGGGTATATTAATCAATACCGTATTGGTATGCTTTAATGGATGTGCGCATTCTAGCAAAGCGGATGAATTCTGACCAATCGCGACATATTCTCGTTTGGATGGTCTTCTGACTCAGGAATCAGGCAGGACAGGTTTATGCTGAAAATAGGCAAGCTTACCGATTACGGTGTGGTGGTATTAAACGAGCTGGCGCAGGCCGGTGCGGTTAAGCTGTCGACCGATGATATTACCGGTCTGACCGGGCTGGCGCTGCCCACTGTACGTAAAGTGATGAAAGCCCTGGTCGACAGTGGGCTGGTGATTGCACAGCGTGGTGCCCGTGGCGGCTACCGCCTGGCCAGGGCTCCGGGGCAGATCCGTATGCTGGATGTGGTACAGGCTTTTGAAGGGCCGGTTGCCCTGACCGAATGTGCTGCTGATGATCACCAGTGCGATATCACGGCCAGTTGCTCGTTATCGGCTAACTGGGGCGGTATTAATCAGCTGATTACCCAGGTACTGGCACGGGTAACTTTACAGGACATCCGTAATCCGGAACGTCAGGAGCAGCTGGTGCGCGATGCCTTACCGCTGACTTCCTTTATTGAGTTGGTGAATCTGTCCTGATACAGGTCCTGCTGCCGACAATTTTCTGTCATCTTTTCTTATTAGAATCGCCGGAAATCTTTCAGGATGACCGACGATGCGCTTCTTACTCTTCTTTCTGACTTTTTGGCTGGCTCCTGCCCAGGCGCTTGAGTTACAGGCGATGGGAACTTATCGCCGTCTGAATAACGATGTGTATCTGGCGGCTGTTTACAGCGATCTGAACGACAGCCAGCAGTGGCTGAGCGCAGAGCAGCCATTGGCTCTGGAAATCCGTGTGCTGGCGGAGCGCATATCGCCGCGCCGTTTTTACCGGCTGTGGAATGAAGGGCTGGCCATCAATCTGAGTGAAGCGGAAATGAATGCGCGTTTGGAAGATATCAGCCGCTTTACCAATCTGCTGCAAGATGATTTGCGTGAGGGAGACCGGATGCTGATCAGTAATGAAAGCGGTCCCTGCCGTGTGTTGATCAATGATGTGGAAGTGCTGTTGATTGAGGATGGTAGTTTTGTGCGTCTGTTGCTGGCTGCCTGGATTGGCAAATTCCCGCAGTCTCCCGGATTTCGTGAAGACCTGCTGCGGATGAAAGCAGCGGAGCGCAGCGAGTTGAAAGCCAGTTGGGATGCCAGACAAATGAAACCGGGACGGGCAGAGGCTATTGCTGGTTGGCTGAAACGTGATGCGGATCACACCACCCGGGCACAACCGGTCACAGCGGCGCGACCTGTCGCAGCCAAAAATGTAACGGTGGTGGCGCAAAAAGTGGAATCAAATGTACCAAAATTGTCACAACCTGCAGTAAAAACGCCGCCAGCGGTTACAGAACAGGTGTCGCTGCCGGAGGTGTCGGAGCGGAAAAAACAGCCGGAAACGGCATCGGATCTGGCGGCCAGAATGGCAGAAAAACGCGAAAAAGAGCGTGTTCTGGCAGCAGCTGAACAGGCGCGCGTGCGAGCGCAGCTGATCGCCCGGCAGCAGGCTGAGATGCAGTATTACCGTGCCTTGTTACGGCAGGCCAATAGCCAGGTTCAGTACCCGGATCAGGCACTGAGAAAACGGCTGGAAGGCACGGTACGTGTGAGTTTGCAGCTGAATCGCGAGGGGGAGTTATTACTCGCCGATACCAGTGAAAGTTCGGCGGTCAGTCTGCTCGACCGGGCAGCATTGCGGGCTGCGAAAAAAGCCGCGCCATACCCTCCGGTGCCGGAGCTTCTGCAGGGAGAAAACTTCGAATTTGATATCCCTTTCCGCTTTGTACTTGCCCGCAACTGATTTTATTTTTGTGATTAAAAACAAGGAATTAGTTCACATTTTAAGAGGTTGCAAAACCTTTCTCTGGTGGCGCAAAGGGTCGTTGAGCCCTGTTGATTGAGGGAACATTATACGGGTGTTTATTGAGTTGTTTGAAAGCAGGAGTGGAGGCTTCACCATGCGTAATCTGTTAACCGTTATTGTTGCCCTGATCTGGTCCGTCCAGAGTCAGGCGGCTGAGTTACAGGGCGTTGGTATTTTTCAGACGCTCAATAAACCCTGGTTTCTGACTGCACTGTATACCGCTGAGGTCAGTGCGGCTGATAAGACTGTCGCCACCGAGTCCGCCGTTGCAGAGCCGGAACGCCTTGAATTTAAAGTGCTGGAAGACAAGATCAGCGCCTACCGTTTCCGCCAGCTGTGGCAGGAAGCTTTTGCGGTGGTTCACGGTGATGATGTCTGGAACACCCATGCGGCCGACCTCAATGCTTTTTTTGAGCTGGTGAAAGGGCCGCTGAAGACCAATGACCATCTGGTTATCGAGCAGGAAGGCGACGCTGCTGTTGTAACCCTTAATTATCGTGAACATGCACGGTTATCGTCTGCGTTCCTGCCGTTACTGGTCAGTACCCTGACCGCACGTATTGCTCCGATTCCGGAACTGAAAGCCGGTCTGCTGGGCGAGTTATCGGCATCCGAAGCCAAGACTCTGTTACTGCAATATGACCGTGGTGAGCCTTCACTGCGCCGTATTGCCGAAACGGCCCGCTGGTTGCGCCGTAAAGAGCCAATGGTCAATGCTCAGGCATCAACATCTGCCAATCTGCAGGCAGCCCGCGTCTCTACCCTCTGATATACTGCGCGCCGTTATTAACGGCGGCGCTTCCTTGTGTTCGCCTGATATTGCTCTGGTATTGATCTGCTATTGCTCAAAAGGTGTGCATGACTCCCGACTATCTTGATCGTTTTGGTGGTATTGGCCGTTTGTACGGTGTTGCCGGTCTTCAGCGTCTGCACGCATCCCATGTCTGTGTGGTCGGCATTGGCGGCGTGGGCTCCTGGGCGGCGGAAGCACTGGCACGTTCCGGCGTTGGGGAAATCACCCTGATCGATATGGATGATATCTGCGTCACCAACACCAATCGTCAGATTCATGCGCTGGGCGGTGATATCGGTAAGCTGAAAGTGGAAGCTGTAGCTGATCGTATCCGTCGCATCAATCCAGAGTGCAAAGTGCATGCGCTGATGGAATTTGTGACCGTCAATAATCAGCGTGAATTAATCCATACCGGCATGGATTACGTGATCGACTGCATCGACAGCGTGAAGAATAAAGCCGCGCTGATTGCGCACTGTAAACGCAATAAAATCCGTATCGTTACCACTGGCGCTGCTGGTGGTCAGACTGACCCGACGCAGATTCAGGTCGCGGATTTAAATAAAACCTTTAATGATCCGCTGGCGCGCAAGGTGCGTTCTTTACTACGGCGTGAATATAATTTTTCGCGTAATGCGGCGCGTAATTATTCCATTCCCTGTGTATTTTCCAGCGAGCAGCTGCAATACCCGCAGCCGGATGGCAGTGTCTGTCAGACCAAATCCTTTGACGGCGACAGCACACGGCTGGATTGTTCATCGGGTTTTGGTTCGGCCACCATGGTGACCGGTACCTTTGGCTTTGTTGCCGCCGCCCGGGTGGTGAAACGTATTGCCGACGAGTCCGGCAAAAAGAGCTGAGGCGTTTTAACCGCTGCAGGCGGCGTTTTACAGCGCCGCACCATCAAATACTTCAGTACGCAGGCTGAACGGGTCGATACCTTCAATGCAGCCGATATTCACACGGTAATGGCCAGGCTTGCGCAAGGTCTGGTGAAACGTATAAATACCGCAATGGCGGCAGAAGTGATGCTTGGCGATGCCGCTGGCAAATTCATAGGTGGCCAGGGCGTCATTCTGTACGTCGATGGTTATCTCATCCGCAGCCAGTACAAAGCTGGTCATTAAGGCGCCTTTACGGATGCAGATGGAGCAATTGCAACGCAGGCCTTCGCTTATTTCTTCATGGCTAAAAGAAAATTTTACAGCGCCGCAGTGGCAGGAACCTGTATACGCTCTCATTGCACATCCTCTTGTTTAAGATTCAGCCAGCTGAATGAACGGCGCAAAAAAGCGGCGGCATTGCTTTCAACCATCAGGCCGTGTGCCATGCTGATTTTCTCCGGCTGCCAGTCGATAATCCGTAGCATATGAGCGCGGGCTTCAGCTTTGTGAAACAAAAAGCTTAAACGCCAGTCGGCCGGCATTTTACCGTTGGGGGCGAGAATCCCCGCGGCTTTGGCCAGCAGACGTTTCAGCGGGGTAAAAGAATCCGGGGCAAAGTTTTCGATCAGGTCTGTCACGATCAGTATTTTTGATGTTTTGTGAAAGAATACGGCTTCTTCCATCACCGCAGAGCCGGTAAACAGCAGTTGTTCTATATCCTCCTGCCAGGGGGCGGTAAAGTCGGGGGTGAACACTCCGTCAAAGCGGATATCGGTACGTTTTTGTTGCACACCCTGAGTTCCGAACAGCTGCGCCTGAGGGTATTGCTGCTGCCACTGGGGCAGAAAAAGATGATGCAACTGGTTGGGTGCGATCAGATAGCGAACGGGGCCGAGCTGATCAATCTGCTGCTTCAGTGTCTTATCCAGACGGATTGGACTGTGTATCCAGAGCGAGCCACATGACAGGCGAATCACTGTCATGCGGGTGGTATAGGGAAGGGTGAAAAAAGGTACCGCTTCCCCGTCAAAAGACCAGATATTATCTGCAAGATTATTCATCGCACTCCCTGCTTTATGTCTGTTCTGTTTAATGTTGCGGACGGTTAACCGGACACTCCGGCATCCGGCATTCATTCACCTCGATGGTGATATGCGCCAGTTGGCGGAAATCACTCAGCAATGCTTTGTAGTGATCGGTATGGCGTGGCTGGTGGGTAACCAGCGAAATAATCGCCGCGTAATCATTACCGCTCACTTTCCAGATATGAATATCGGCCACCTGATTATCGCCATCCTGTTCAATAGTCTGACGAATAGCGGCACGCTGTTGATCGCTGATACTGGCGTCGAGTAATACCGGTGCGCTTTGTTTAACCAGACCGATCGCCCAGCGTGAAATAATCAGTGCACCAACAATACCCATTAACGGATCAAGCCAGTTCAGGCCAAAGAATTTTCCGCCCAGCAGGGCGGCAATGGCCAGCACCGAGGTCATGGCGTCCGCCAGTACGTGCAGGTAAGCGGCGCGTAAATTATGGTCATGGCCAGTATGGCTGTGATCATCATGATGATCGTGATCGTGGTGTGTATGGCTATGATGATCATGGCCGTGATGATGATGGTCTTTGAGCAACAGTGCACTGACCAGATTAACCGCTAAGCCCAGCAGAGCCACCAGAATTGCCTGATCAAACTGAATGGCGTGCGGCTCAAATACCCGTACCACCGATTCAACCAGCATCACCAGGGCCACCACCGCCAGCGCCACTGCACTGGCAAAACCACCCAGAACATTCACCTTGCCGGTGCCGAAACTGTAGGCCGGATTGTTGGCATGGCGGCGCGCATAACGGTAAGCGAATAATGTAATAAGAAAGGCGGCCACGTGGGTGCCCATATGCCAGCCATCGGCCAGCAGTGCCATGGAGCCGTACCAGGCGCCGGCGATAATTTCTGCCACCATGGTAACGGCGGTCAGAATCAGTACATAAAAGGTATTGCGCTCGCCATCCGGATTGCTGCCACTGAAGTGGTGTGGGTGTTGCCAATGGCTGATATTGTGTTCGGTCATTAAAACCCCTGTCATACATTTGGCATATGACTTCCGCTAAATTGGAACGGTATGCCCAGATTTCATGGTGTATCGCGACAATCTTATCGCACTTACCGGCAAAAAGGACGTACCACAAAATTCCGGGGGTTAGTGTCCGCCTTTATGACAAACCACTATTGACACCATGGCCCGGTTAAAGAGAAGGTTCAGCCAATGAAAAAACAACAAGCGGCAGATTAACTGTCCTGTCTCTGTATTAAGCAAACACCGCAAACAAGGAGTACGAACGAGTGAAGCATCTGTTGTTACTGATGATGGCCCTTGGGTCAGTATTGATGAATACAGCTCAGGTGAATGCTGATGAAAACCCGGTAAATACAAGCCAGTCTCAGGTAAACCTGAGCGCAGATACAGTGCGCCAGCGCTTGTTATTGCAGACTCTGGCCTATCGCAGCAGTGCTGAATTCAGCCTTTATTCTTTACAGCATGGTGATCGTAAATCCGCTCAGCGTCTGGATGCCGTACTGGCTGAAGGACAGGCTCTGGCGAACGCTCTTAAAGCAACCTGGCCAGAGCTGGCACCTGCCTGGCAAGACATGACTCAGTTCGTTGACAGCAACCGTGCAATTGCGGCAAAAGCGGAAGACGTTAGTTTTTCCATCCGTCTGAATGAAAACTACAACAAACTGTATGCGGTACTTGATGGCAGTATTCCTGATACCTCGGTACTGGATAATGAAACCCGGCGCATATTAAATATGCTCGATAGTCTTGAACATATGGTTTCTGCTTATCTGTTTTTTAATATCAATATTTTCGGTGGTCTGTCGGTGACGGATACCGGTATCGAACAACAGAATAAACTCTTCAAGGCGTTAACTGCCGAACTGGATGATGCGGAATTACGTACCCAGGTTGAGCGCAAGTGGGGCTTTTTGGAAAGTACTTTGTTGGCCTATAACGAACGCTCAGCCGTTTTTATTGTGACCCGCACCTGTGACTCCATTCGTGAGTTGTTACTGAAGAAACTGCAGCCCGAAGACAGTGCTGAATCCTGAGTTAAAAGCCTAAAAAAAGCCGCAGTTGCGGCTTTTTTTAGGCCCGGATTTTTATTCTTCGGCGTTGCCGGTAATCAGGATTCTTTTAATTGTTTCAGCAGCGACTCCGGCACCTTGGTGATGCGCAGCTCGTTACTGCTTTTATCAAAGATAATATCTTTATCCAGCAGGCTGGCAGAGAAACTCAGGCTCAGGTCTTTATTTTTACCGCTGTAACGGATAAATCCCCGCAGCTTTTTACGGTCGGGAATCAGCTCGGTTTTAATGGCTTCCGCCACTACCTGTTGTGAAGCTCCCTGAGCCGCCAGCTGCTCCGGCGTTAATCCGCTGTTTTGTCGCTGGCTTTGCTGGCGTTCTTTTTGTTTGTCGACAATATAGTGAGCAAAGGCTTTGGCTGGTTCGGCTTTGACCTGGGTTTCCATATAGCTGGCCAGCTCATCGAACACGACTGGTTCACCGCGCAGATCCTGCTCAATACAGTAATCCACCACCTTGGTTTTGTATTCAAAGCTGTCTTCCGGACTCAGGGTCTGGCTGAACTCGTCAACAATTTCCAGAAACTCTTCGGTTTCGGCAGCGGTATTTAAGGTATCGGTAAAACCAATGCATTCGGCAAACTGGTTCTGCAGCGGTTTATCGCCGCGGCCAAAACTGAAGGTCAGGTATTTGCTGTCGTCATCGGCCAGCCAGTCGGTGATGTTGAGCATGACACCAAAACCGGTATTGGAAAAATCCAGATAATGGGTTTCGCTCAGCGTCATATCGGTATTAATCGATACGCTGCTTTTGCGCCGCAGGTGGAACATGTACAGGCGGTCGCTGTCGGCCAGCTGCTCGTAAAAGAAGGCGAGGTAGCCTTCCAGTGCCAGCTCGGTATTGTCGAGGGCGTTGGCGAACTGTTTGCTCAGGCGGCGGGTGAGGGCAACAAAGCTCTGACGCTCGCCCTGCCAGTCCTGAATCTGCGCCCGCGCCTGGGTAATTTCCGGATGAAAAATACCGTAACGCTTACCCGCGCGCTGGGTCAGCACGGCTTTTAGCTGCGCCGCGGTCTGGGCGTAGAAGTGGGCGACCAGTTCGCTGTCGAGATCGGCTTCCTGTTCACTGCATACCAGCGTTGCTGCCGGGTCTTTGATGTCTTTGCTGATCTGATGGGTTACAAAATGGCGCAGGCTCATGATTTTTTATCTCTTAGCGGACACTTTTAGTGTCCGTCAAATTCGCAGATGGCATAAACGTCGAAACCGGCGTTACGCAGTTTTTCGCTGCCTTTCAGGTCTGGCAGGTCAATGATAGCGGCTACTTCCACCACCTCGGCCTGCAGCTGGCGCACCAGTTCACAGGCCGCCAGCATGGTGCCACCGGTGGCGATCAGATCGTCCATCACCAGTACGCGGTCGCCGGCTTTAAAGGCATCGGTATGCAGTTCTATGGTGGCACTGCCGTATTCCAGATCATAGCTCTGGGTCACGGTTTTAAATGGCAGTTTACCTTTCTTGCGCACCGGTACCAGGCTCAGACCCAGCTCGTAGGCCAGCGGCGCGCCGAGGATAAAGCCGCGGGCGTCGATGGCGGCGATGGCATCCAGCTGCTGGTCCTGATAGCGGTGTACAAAGCTGTCGATCAGCTTACGGAATACGGCACGGTTCTGCAGCAGCGGCATGATGTCGCGGAACATCACTCCATCTTCCGGCCAATTGGCTACGGTACGGATGGCGTCTTTAATTTCCTGGCTGTAGGCACTCATGGTCTGTCTCTGTCGGTTCGGGTACGGCAATGTACGTGGATATAAGAGCGGGTGCGGCGTATGGCCTGCGGTGCTGGCCGGCAAAAGAACCGACCATTCAGTCAGGTTTTCTTGGGCTTTGGCCAGCTGGGCATTATAATCCGCGGCCACAAAAAGTCTCCCTCCGCCGGATGCGGATGACTCATGGCAGCAGTCTGCCTGAGTTGAGGCCGCATGAATGCTGGCTGCCGGGCTTGTTTCGCTAACCAACAAAGGTTCTTCCCATGCTGGAAAAGCTGTTTCAGCTGTCGCGCTTCGGCAGCAATGCACGCACCGAGCTGCTGGCCGGTGTTACCACCTACCTGACCATGGCGTACATTATTTTCGTTAACCCGTCGATGCTGGCTGATGCAGGTATGGACCATGGTGCGGTGTTTGTGGCGACCTGTCTGGCGGCGGCTGTTGGCTGCTTTATTATGGGCTTCTGGGCTAACCTGCCGGTGGCGCTGGCACCGGGGATGGGGCTGAATGCCTTCTTTACCTACGGTGTTGTTCTGGGTATGGGGTACAGCTGGCAGACCGCACTGGGTGCGGTCTTCCTGTCGGGCTGTATTTTTATTCTGCTCAGCCTGTTTAAGATCCGTGAATGGGCGATCAATGCCATTCCGGTCACGCTGAAAAAAGCCATTGCTGCCGGTATCGGCGCCTTTCTGGCACTGATCGCCCTGAAGAATGCCGGCATTATTGTGGCGCATCCGGCGACGCTGGTGAGTCTGGGCAATTTAGGTGATTTCGGCCCGGCGATGGCGATTCTTGGTTTCTTCCTGATTGTTGCCTTTACCCAGCGCAATATCCACGGTGCGGTACTGCTGGCGGTGTTGCTGGTGAGTGTGATTGCGGTCGCCACCGGCCATGTGGAATATCAGGGAATTGTTTCTGCGCCGCCGTCCATCGCGCCGACCTTTATGCAGATGAATCTGGCAGAAGCCTTTGATGTGGCGATGCTGAGCGTTATTTTCGCGTTTCTCTTCGTCGATCTGTTCGATACCTCCGGCACCCTGATTGCCGTGACCCAGCGTGCCGGTCTGACCAAAAGTGACGGTCAGGTGCCGCGCTTAAAGCAGGCCTTGCTGGCTGACAGCACCGCGACCGTGACTGGCGCTATGCTGGGTACCTCAACCACCACCAGTTATATCGAAAGTGCGGCCGGTGTTTCCGCCGGTGGCCGTACCGGCTTAACGGCGGTTGTGGTCGGCGTTCTGTTTCTGCTGAGCATTTTCTTCGCGCCACTGGCCGGTATGATTCCGGCTTATGCCACGGCCGGTGCGATTTTTTACGTCTCGATTCTGATGCTGTTCACGCTGAAAGAAGTGGACTGGGAAGACCTGACCGAAGCCGCGCCGGTGGCTGTGGTGCTGCTGATGACGCCGCTGACCTTCTCCATTGCCCATGGCATCACGCTGGGCTTTATCACCTATGCACTGGCGAAAGTGCTGGGCGGTAAAGCGCGTGAACTGTCTGTCGGTGTCTGGGTGCTGTCGGCGCTGTTATTGCTGAAAGTAATTTTTGTGCACTGATAGAGAGTGCGCAAAACGCCGGCTGAAGATCGCGGGCAATAAAAAAGGCAGTGGAGCAATCCACTGCCTTTTTTGTTTTACCGTTCTGGCTGATCAGCCAGCCAGATACTGCGCATGAAAACGCAGATGATCATCAATAAAACTGCTGATGAAATAGTAGCTGTGATCGTAGCCTTCATGACGGCGCAGGGTCAGCGGATAGCCGCTGGCTTTGGCGGCGTCTTCCAGTGTTTCCGGGTGCAGCTGGTTGCTTAAGAAATCATCGGCCAGACCCTGGTCGACCAGCGCGGGTAAATGCGCTGACGCAGGACTGTTGCGCATTAACTCGCTGCTGTCATAAGCCAGCCACTGCTCGCGGTCGTTGCCCAGATACGCGCTGAACGCTTTGATGCCCCAGGGGCAGCGGCTCGGATTGCTGATCGGGCTGAACGCCGACACCGAGGTAAAGCGCTGCGGATTTTTCAGCGCCAGCGTCAGCGCACCGTGTCCACCCATAGAGTGACCACTGATGGCGCGCTTGTCGTTTACCGGAAACAGCGCCTCGATTAAGGCCGGTAATTCCTGCAGCACATAATCTTCCATGCGGTAGTGCGCGGCCCAGGGTGGTTGAGTCGCGTTCAGATAAAAGCCGGCTCCTAAGCCCAGATCGTAAGCGCCCTGCGGATCGTCGGCCACGCCTTCGCCGCGCGGACTGGTGTCCGGTGCGACGATGGCAATGCCCAGCTCAGCGGCCAGGCGCTGGGCACCGGCCTTCTGCATAAAGTTTTCATCGCTACAGGTCAGGCCGGACAGCCAGTAGAGCACCGGCACTGGGTTGTCGTTACTGGCCTGTGGCGGCAGAAAAATCGCAAAGCGCATGCTGCAGTTAAGCACCGCCGACTGATGCCGGTATTGCTTATGCCAGCCGCCAAAACTTTTGTTCTGGCTGAGGCGCTCAACGTCGGTATTCACGTCCGTCATAACAGCCCCTTACTGGTTGTAATGAATAACGCTGCGGATGCTTTTGCCTTCGTGCATTAAATCGAAGGCGTCGTTAATGGCATCCAGACCCATGGTGTGAGTAATAAAATCACTCAGTTTGAATTCGCCTTTTAAATAACGCTCAACGTAATCCGGCAGTTCGCTGCGGCCTTTCACACCACCAAAGGCGGTACCGCGCCAGACGCGGCCGGTAACCAGCTGGAACGGACGGGTGGAAATTTCCTGACCGGCACCGGCAACACCGATAATCACCGATTCGCCCCAGCCTTTGTGGCAGCATTCGAGTGCTGAGCGCATCACGTTAACGTTACCGATGCATTCGAACGAGAAGTCCACGCCGCCGTCGGTCATCTCGACGATCACGTCCTGAATCGGCTTATCGAAGTTTTTCGGATTGACGCAGTCGGTCGCGCCCAGCTGTTTCGCCAGTTCGAATTTACTTTCGTTAATGTCGATGGCGATGATGCGCGAGGCCTTGGCCATGGCCGCACCAATCACCGCCGATAAACCAATACCACCCAGACCGAAAATGGCCACGGTATCGCCTTCTTTTACTTTGGCGGTGTTCATTACTGCGCCCATACCAGTGGTGACGCCACAGCCCAGCAGACAGACTTCTTCCAGTGGCGCCGTCGGGTTGACCTTGGCCAGAGAGATTTCCGGCAGCACGGTGTACTCAGAAAAGGTTGAGCAACCCATATAGTGATAAATGGTTTTGCCGTTTTGTGAGAAGCGGCTGGTGCCGTCCGGCATCAGGCCTTTGCCCTGAGTGGCACGAATTTTCTGACACAGGTTGGTTTTACCCGACAGGCAGAACTTACATTCGCCACATTCCGGGGTGTACAGCGGAATCACATGGTCGCCAACGGCAACACTGGTTACGCCTTCACCAATGGATTCCACAATACCACCGCCTTCGTGGCCGAGAATGGCCGGGAAAATACCTTCAGGGTCTTCACCGGACAGGGTGAAGGCATCGGTATGGCAGACGCCGGTGGCAACGATGCGCACACGCACTTCACCAGCCTTAGGTGGCGCTACCTGAACTTCTTCGACGGATAACGGCTGGCCCGGGCCCCAGGCAATGGCGGCGCGGCAGGTAATGGTTTCTGCGGTCATGGTGTATCTCCAACAGCAAAGGTGATGGGTAAAAAATTCTGAACAGGCAGTGTAATCATTTCTTTTGGTGAGATAATCCCGCTGGTTATAAAATCACTTTTACATATTGGTAATAATCGGGCGAGAAAAGATGCAATCAATACCCCAGTGGGAGGGCATCCGTGAGTTTGTGGCGGTGGCGGAATCCGGCAGTTTTACCGCGGCGGCGGTGCAGCTTGGGTTGTCTACCGCGCAGGTGAGCCGTCAGGTGCGGGCGCTGGAGCAGCGTCTCGGCAGTGAGTTGCTGTTCCGTACCACGCGACGGGTGGCGTTAACCGAACCCGGGCAGTTGTATTACCAGCACTGCCGCCTGCTGCTGGATGGTCTGGCCGAGGCGGAGCTGGCGCTGGGCAATCTGCAGGCTACGCCGCAGGGTAAGCTGCGCATCACTGCGCCGATGAGTTACGGCGAGCGCCATATTGCGCCCTTGTTAAATGACTTTGCGCTGCGTTATCCACAGATTCAGCTGCATTATCTGCTCACCAACGAAAAGCTCGATCTGGTCGGCGGCGGTTACGATATGGCTGTGCGACTTGGCAAACTCGATGACGACCGGCTGGTGGCGCGGCGCCTGGCATCGCGCGAGCAGTACACCTGCGCTTCGCCGGGCTATCTGGCGGCCCATGGTGAGCCGCATTCGCTGGCGGAACTGAAGCAGCATAATTGCCTGGCCGGTACCCTCGATTACTGGCGTTTTCAGGAGCAGGGGCGCGAGCGGGTGGTGCATATCAGCGGCAGTCTCAGTGCTAATAGTGGCCCGGCGCTGCTGGATGCGGCGCTGAAAGGCATCGGTATCGTGCAGCTGCCGGATTATTACGTGCAGCCCTATATTGAGCGCGGCGAGCTGATCAGCCTGCTGCCGGCCATCCGCCCCTCGCGTGAAGGTATCTGGGCGCTGTATCCGCCAAGCCGCAATTTATCGCCCAAGGTGCGCCTGCTGATTGATTATCTGGAGCAGCAGCTGAACGGAGCGGGCAGCGATCCGGACGCTGAATATCTGTAATGACTTAACCGCTACGAGTCCTTATAGTGCGCTTTTTAACGCCCGCATTAAGGCACCGCATCATGAGCTATACCCTCAGTCAGAAAGAACATCAGGCCAGCCTGAAACTGTCGAATCATCAGCGCTATCAGTATTTTATCGACAAGGTCGTGGCGCACGGCGAAATCTGGAGTCTGGCCAACGACGAAGGCTGGGTAACCCTGACTTCCGAAGGCGATAACTGCCTGCCTGTCTGGCCCCATGCAGACTATGCCGCTGAATGGGCAAACGGCGAGTGGGAAGACTGTGCCCCCAAAGTCGTGCCACTGGACGTCTGGCTGGAGCGCTGGACAGCGGGCCTGACTGCCGATGAAACCTATCTGGTAGTGTTCCCGAACCTGAAAGAAGAAGCGCTGCTGGTTGAGCCGAATGAGCTCGATGAAGCCCTGCGTGAGGCGATGGAATAAACCGCCTTTAGCGGCGCTCATTGCTTGTTGTATAGGTTTTGTATAGTGTTGATGTTCTGTGACATCAACACTTTTCTGCGGAGAACACCATGACTGTTATTCCCCTGCTTAAACGACTCGCCATGGGCGCTTTGCTGCTCAGTGTCAGTGCCTGTTCAACCCAGGCGGTTGCCATCGATCGCAGTGCTTTTACCACCACCGCTGAGGGCAATGCCTGTGCACCGATTTTTCAGCACAAAATGAAAAAGCTGCACAGTTCCAAAACGCTGGATCTGTGTGAAGTGGTGCAGGGCAGACCGGTACTGTTAATCAACACCGCCAGTCATTGTGGCTTCACCAAGCAGTTTGGCGATCTGGAAGCCATTCACGAAAAATACAAAGACCGTGGTCTGGTGGTGATTGGTGTATCGTCGGACTCGTTTGATCAGGAAGCCAAATCAGAAGAAGAAGCGGCGACCATCTGCTTCGAGAATTTTGGTGTCAGCTTTACCATGCTGGCGACCGTGCCGGTAAAAGGCGATAACGCTCATCCGCTGTTTAAAGAAGTGGCCCGCCAGGACACAGCACCGAAGTGGAATTTTTACAAATACCTGATTAACCGCGACGGTCAGATCATCAGCTCAAACTCCAGTTTTACCATTCCCGGTGACGACGATATTGAAGCGCTGTTGCGTTAACGTCCGCGTTATTTAACGTCACCTTAAAATGCAAAACCGGGTTTTTTACCCGGTTTTTTTATGCGTTTTTATAACGGAACGATCTTCTTGCTAGGGCCTGTCGACACTAAGTAAATCCGGCCTGCTGAGAGCCAGTTTTTCTCAGAACAAGGAGGGAGGAGGGATATTAGCGGGCTAAATGAATGACGAACGACGACGTTAATGGGGAAAACTGGCCTCAGCCCGGAGGGTTATGGCTAAAAATTCCTCATCCAGCGTTGCTGTTCGCTCGCTTAACCCGTTAGGCCACACTCTCAGCGCCTTGCCTGAGAAATTTTTAGCCGATAACAGGTCTGTTTAATTAGTGTCGACAGACCCTAGGAATAAAGATGAAATTCTTTCAGCCCCGAAAGAATGGCAGAAGGGCGGATGCCAAATATTTTTTTGTAAGAATTACTCAGGTGAGCGCTGTCACTGAAACCGCTGTTCAGTGCCGAGTGGGTAATGTTGCGAGTGTTATGCACATCGCGCATAAAAATAGCCAGCCTTGACCACAGGCTGAAATGCCGGAACGAAATACCGGTATGTTGTTTAAATAAATGGTTCAGACGCGAATTCGATAAGCCAATCCGGGCGGATAATTCATCCTGTCGCCAGGGGTATTCATCTTTTTGTTGCATCAGTTGAATACATGACGCCACTCTGCGGTCGTAGCTGTTAATGTCTGCCTTCAGGGAATAGCGGATAAGTGCCGATAAATCAGCATTTAATGCCCGTTGTTCAAACCCTTTGCGACACTGATCCAGGTTGGCAATATCAAAAACAGCGGCATCATTACGTAAAAAATTTGCGCGTAATGTTCTTCCCTGCAGTGAATTAACCTCAAAATACAGCGTGGCCATATCCTCACTTTGGCAGTCAACAATATGAGCAGTACCTGCATCGATTAAAGCGCTGCGGCAGCGAACCATCGTCTGGCCACGGAGCTGAACATTAAAATGTCCTGACAGTCCCAGCAGTAATACCAGAGCGCCATGCCGGTGCTCTGTTGTTAAACCGAAATTACCGAGATACACCGCCTGTTGCGGGCGTATGTGCAGAATGCTGTTCATCGTTAGCGTAGCCTAAACTTACAAGTTATAAACGCCGGGCGCTGTTAAGCTTCAACGCATTGTGCTGCATAAAGTAACACAAAAAATAATAACAGGAACCGGGAGTCTTGATAGTGAACATTGCCCCCAAAATACGTGTTGCTGCTTTGCAGACCGATACCCGTATCGGTGATGCCCAGCGCAATCTGGCACATTGTGAAGAGCTGGTTGCGGAAGCCTGCAGGGACGGAGCCGAATGGATTGCGTTGCCGGAATTTTTTAATACCGGCATTGCCTGGGACCCTGCTCTGGCCGCCGCGATTGAAGATGAAAATGGCCCGGCTGCACATTTTTTACAACGCCTGTCAGCTCAGCACGGTGTTGTACTGGGTGGATCATTTCTTTGTCGTCTGGCGGATGGTCATGTGCGTAACCGTTACCTGTGTTTTAACCGGGGAGAGCGGCTTGGTTACCACGACAAGGATTCCCCTACGATGTGGGAAAACGCCTTCTATGAAGGCGGCGCAGAAACGGACAGCGGTGAGCTGGGCCAAATCAGCGGCGTCCGTGTTGGCGCTGCTGTGTGTTGGGAATTTATGCGCACAGCAACTGCACGGCGTTTACGCACCAGGGTAGACGTTATTATGGGCGGCTCGCACTGGTGGAGTATTCCGCAAAACTGGCCGTTATTGTATGCCTGGCTTGAGTCCGGCAACCGCAAGAATGCTTTGCAAGCTGTACAGGATACGGCGCGTTTGGTGGGAGCTCCGGTTATTCACGCGTCACACTGTAATACCTTCCGTTGCCGTATGCCCGGGTTACCACTCTCTTATCACGGCCATCTGGAAGGGCAGGCCGCCGTTATTGATGCTCAGGGCAATGTCATTGCCAGTCGCAGCTATCAGCAGGGGCCGGGAGTGGTGGTTGCGATGTCTGTTTACAGGCTCTGACCCCGCCTGATCCGCTTCCTGAACATATCTGGTTACGCTCGCGGGGAGTGGTTCCGGCGTTGTCCTGGCATTTTCATGGCATGTTGGGACGCCGCTGGTATCGGCACAATATTCTGCGCGCGCGCTGCTGACGCTATCTGTTTAATTTGGGTGGAAAATACAATGTCTGAACTGATGATAGGCCGTGCTCAGGCTGTTGACCTGAGTACGGTGTCTGTTTCCTGGCTATTGGTAACGGCCGCACTTGCGTTGCTGATATCACTGGTTGAAGCCTGGATCGCAACGCTGATTGTGTATGTCAAAGTAAAACCGTTGAAGCGTCTGTTTCCGGCACCGCATAACCTGATCCGTTCTCATGTGGATTATACGATTATGACGGCGCTGCTAGGGTTCTGCTATTTTGCGGTAATACAGCTGGCTATTGATTTGCCCGATACGATTATTGTGCTGCTTTGTATCGGGGTTCTGTACAACCCGTTTGGCTTTCTGGTGAAAGCAATCTGGCCGAATGCGGGCCACAGCGATACGTTTTGGGGAAAACTGGGTGTATGCATCGGTTTTCTGCCAGCCAGTATCGGCTTTGGCTATGTCATGATTATGATTCTGCTCAGACTACCGGGCGGATCAATCGGTTGAATTCCGCGCTTTGGCCCAGGGATCAACCTTGGTGCCGGCCGCTGGCTTATCACGTTTTTCTGCGGCTTCAGTGCTTTGGTTGTGTTTGGACGGGCGCTGGCCGGCGTGTGCAGCAGGGCGCTGTTCAGAGCGGGCGGCAGGGCGCCCTGAGGTTTGTTGCCCGGAATGCTGACCCGGGCGTTGACCGGAACGCTGCGGACGCCCGCCACGGCCAAAGGCTGCGGTTTTTTCTGCCTGCTTGGCCCGCATGCGCTCGGCGTCTTCCAGGCTCAGTACGGCAGGTTCCCCCGGAGTCTGGTCGGCCGGAATAATGCGGTCACGGGGTGGCAGAAAAAACTGCTTACCCATTGCCCGCGGCAGGCTTTTAAACTGATACAGATAAAAGGCTTCTACTTTTTCCCGCGCCCAGTCGGTTTTTTTCAGGAATTTTACGCTGGATTCAATGCTGGGTTTGGTTTTAAAGCAGTTGATATTCAGATACGCATGCAGGATTTCAAAGCCATAATGATCAACAAGTTCAATCAGCAGATTTTTTAAACTGACCCCGTGCAGCGGGTTGTTCTGGTAATTGACCTGATCGTTCATGGCGGTATCCGGTAGGAAGAATGAACGCTCTATTGTACGGATTTCAGGCGGGCGATCCTATAGCGGTTTTGTAGCCGGGAGTCATGCTTGCAGAAACAACCTGTCTCCCGCTTTTCTCTTCACAATCAGCGCTGCTAAACTCGTGGTTAATAACGGAGGTTATCGATGACGCTGACTGAATTTCTGAGTGTTGATCCGCTGAGCTGGCCGGCAATTGCCGCCTGTTTACTGTGTGGCTCCATTGTTGGCCTTGAACGCCAGCTGCGGGGCAAGCCGGTGGGCATCCGCACCTCATCGCTGATTGTACTTGGCACCTATGTGTTTATTGCCTTATCTCAGGCGGTCACCACCGATGCTACCGATGCCTCGCGTATTATCGGCCAGGTGGTAACAGGTGTTGGTTTTCTCGGTGCCGGAGTCATGCTGGCCAAAGACGGTATGGTGCTGGGCGTGACCTCGGCGGCGACTATCTGGGCGCTGGCTTCCATCGGTATCTGCGTGGCGGTGGCCAGTCCGCTGGTGGGTATTAAGCTGGCGTTGCTGGTGGTCGCGATTCTGGTCGGCGTCGATATTCTGGAAAGCTATTCCAGTATGCTGACCCGCGGTGTGCATGCCCGCTACAGTGCCTGGCGTCAGCGCCGCTGATTTTTGTGGCTGTCTTTAGCGGCAGCCATTCTCCGACTTCCTTCCTTTTCCTCTCCGCCCTGTGCTACCTTGCGCCGCTTTTTTGCAGCGGGGTTTTTTATGATCTGTGGTTTTGACTATGGCACGTCCAATTGTGCTATCGGTGTGATGACAGATGATCGTGTCAATCTGCTGCCGGTCGACGGCGAGAAAACCTTTATGCCATCGGCGCTCTATGCACTGGCACGCGAATTAATCTGCGAGCAGGTTGGTCTGGGGCTGCCTGCCGGTACGCTGCGTGATGATTTCCTGCTCAGCCGTAAAGTGCAGTTACAGCAGGCACTGCGGGCCCGCCGTGAGCTGGAGTTAAGCAACGACGAGCAGGTTATGTTTGTTGGACATCAGGCCTTTGCTCATTATTTTGCCGATCCGGAAGAGGGCTACTTTGTTAAGTCGCCGAAATCCTTTTTAGGGGCCAGCGGCTTACGGCCGGAATTTGTGCATTTTTTTGAAGATATCGTCACCGCCATGATGCAGACGGTAAAACAGCGTGCTGAGCAGGCTTCTGGAAAAACACTGACCCATACCGTAATTGGCCGGCCGGTTAATTTTCAGGGCTCACGCATCAGCGATAACAGCGCAGAACAAAGCAACCAGCAGGCGCTGGCTATTTTAACTGCCGCAGCCAAACGCAGTGGTTTTCAGCAGGTTGAATTTTTATACGAGCCGATCGCTGCAGGCTTAAGCTTTGAACGCAATCTTGCTGACAATAAAACCGTGCTGGTGGTCGATATCGGTGGTGGTACGTCCGATTGTGCCATGGTGCGCATGGGGCCGGATCACCGCGGGCGCAGCGAGCGCAAAGCGGATTTTCTCGGTCACAGTGGTGAGCGGGTCGGCGGTAACGATCTGGATATTCAGCTGGCGGGTAAACAGCTGATGCCACTGTTCGGCATGACCGCGCCATTAAAAAGCGGCAAGCCCATGCCCACCAAAACCTTTCTCGATGCCGTATGCACCAACGATGTCGGCGCTCTTGGCCGTTTCAGCAGCCTCGAAACCGGACTCTACCTTGAGCAATTGCAGCGTGATTGTTTACAGCCGGAATTAATTGCCCGGTTAATCCGCCTGCGTGATAACAAGCAGAATCAGCAACTGGTGCGCAGCGCAGAAAATGCCAAAATTGCCTTATCCGACAGCGATAACACCTGTGTGGCACTGGATTATATTGAAACCGGGCTGAATACCCATATTCAGCGCACAGAGCTTGAACAAGCGATCGAACGTCCGCTGCAACGCATTATGACGTTAATGCAGGAAGCGGTTGCTCAGGCCGGCGTACAGCCGGATCTTATTTTTGTGACTGGCGGCAGTGCCCGTTCGCCGGTTATCCGTGAGGCCGTTGCCCGGGTGTTTGGCAATATTGCATTACTGGACGGTGATCATTTCGGCAGCGTGGCATCGGGCCTGACGGAGTGGGCGGAGAAAATTTACCGCTGATTTTTCAGCCTGCCGGCTGACCGCCGGTAGGGTATCGCGGCGGTCAGTGTAAGAGGCTTGCCCGGTGTTTCATCCATTCTGGTTACATCTTTCAATCTTTTGGCCAGTATAGCTTGTGTCAGTATTCGCTTATTGTCAGGAATTATTCTGATGAGACCTGTGATATGAGCGCCTTTTGTTTGCCTGAGCACAGGCCCACCTCTTTATTTCTTGCTGCAGTTATGTGTTTGACCACGTTTCTGCTTGCGTCTTTTCCTGTTTATGCTGAAAAAGTGGTGGAAAAAAATCTGACACTGACAGCGTTTATTGGTGCCGATTCGACCGCTGTCCGCCTCAGTGATAATTCGGCGGGTGCAGATATTATTGATGGGCTGAAGTTTTACCGCAGCAGTAACAACGATTGTGACAGTGAAAATTATGCTGCCTGCAGTTCCGGGCAGATGGATATTTTCAGCCGTAACGGTAGCAACAGTAATATTATTACCGACACCGCTGCGCAGTTAAATCAGACCGGTTATTACCGTTTTCAGCAAGGCAGTTTTTTCAGTGATCAGATCGGTGTGACGGCCGGAGAACATCTGACCGCAATGCCGGTGCGCTTTGGCCATGCAACGGTGAAGTTTAAAAATAAAATATGGGTTATTGGTGGCCGTACCCGCAGTACTTTTGACAATGATGTCTGGTCATCCAGCGATGGTGTGTCCTGGGTGCTGGAAACCGCCCATGCTGCCTTCAGGGGGCGCGCCGGACATTCGGTTGTCTCTTTTCCCGATCCTGCAACCGGCGAGGAAACATTGTGGCTGACAGCCGGGATGACCTGGGACGGAATTCCTTTTAATGATATCTGGTCGTCAGTGGATGGTGTTAACTGGACTCAGGCTTATCCTACAGACCCGGCCTCGGAACGTTTCCAGCGCCGTGATCAGACCCAGCTGGTTGTTTTTCCTGATCCGGTAACGGGCAAAGATAAACTGTGGCTGATTGGCGGTGGTTTTAATTATTTGCAGGTTGGTGTGCATTTTTTCGGCGTCCTTAACGATGTCTGGTCGTCTGTTGATGGCAGAAACTGGGTCGAAGAAACCAGCAGTGCTGCATTCCCGCCACGATTATCCCATCAGGTGGTTGTTTTTCCTGATCCGGTCACTCATGAAAAGAAACTCTGGTTGATTGGTGGTGGTACGGGTGGGGCCGACAGAATTGACGACTACAGGCATGATATCTGGTCATCAACGGATGGTGTTAACTGGGTTCAGGTAAGAGAGACCAGCCCGTTTTCACGCAGAACTCATCACCAGACCGCCATTTTTACCGATCCGGTGGACGGTATTGAAAAAATCTGGCTGATGGGTGGTTTCTTTATGGGGACTACTCTGGGCGATATCTGGTCGTCTGCGGATGGCGAAAACTGGCAGAAGCGGCTTGAGCGGGGAGCATTTGTATTTGCCAGCCGTTATGGGCTGGAAGTATTTACGGACCCTTTGACCGGTCAGAAAAGGATGTGGAAAATTGCCGGCAGAACACCAACCAATGGTCCGGAAAAAGATATCTGGGTATCCGACGACGGCGTTAACTGGGCGCAGGCTTACCAGCGACAGCTGACATTATCTCCGACCTTTTATGATATTACGGCTCCGGCAATCAGAAGCGGAAAAGTATCTCCGGCTACCACCTCACTGGTGCAGGGGGGCAATACTACGCTGACCGTTGTACCGGATGCTCATTATCGTATTCAGAATGTGATGGGCTGCGATGGGGAATTAACCGGCAATCTTTATCAGATTAATAATATTGCTGCTGATTGCACGGTCATCGCTCAGATGGCGGCGATTCTTTATACGGTTAATACCCAGTCAGAAGGTCAGGGAGCGCTCACGCCGGCGCAGAAAATTGCACAGGAAGGCAGTAATCTGCAATTAACAGTGACGGCGGAGCCTGGCTACCGGGTTGCCAGTATCGGTGGTTGTGATGGCTCTTTGTATGGGGATGTTTATCGCATTAATAACCTGTCTGCTGACTGTACAGTCAGCGCTGTATTTGAACGTATTACCTATCAGGTCAGCACTATGGTCAGTGCTAACGGCAGTATTACGCCGGTTGATCCGCGGGTGATTGAAGGTGAGGCGCTTGAGCTTACCGTAACCCCTGACGCAGGTTTCCGGCTAAGCCGCATTGAAGGCTGTGGCGGAGAATTAACCGGTAATAATTACCGCATTGCCGTGGTAACTACAGACTGTACAGTAGCGGCTGTATTCGAGCCTGTCATGTTCACTGTAACCACCGTAGTGACCGGGCATGGCAGTCTTACACCAGCGAATGTGACAGCGGTTCAGGGCAGTGCTGTCAGTCTGGCTGTTAAGGCTGAACCTGGTTCCCGTTTAAGCAGTATCGTTGGTTGTAACGGAGAGTTAACCGGCAATAACTATAATATTGCTGCACTAACGGCAGACTGTTCGGTAACAGCTGTCTTTGAACCTATTACTTATCAGGTCAGCACACTGATCAGCGGTAACGGCAGTATTACGCCGGCCAATCCGCGGGTGATTGAAGGTGGGGCGCTGGAGCTTACCACGATCCCTGATGCAGGTTTCCAGCTAAGCCGCATAGAAGGCTGTGGCGGAGAATTAACCGGCAGCGTATACCGCATTGCAGCGGTAACGGCAGACTGTTCGGTAACGGCTGTCTTTGAAGCGGTTATGTATACCGTTACCAGTATCGTGACCGGAGGCGGTACGGTAAGCCCTGCACTGATAACCGTCGCCGGGGGAGCGGATGTCAGCCTCAGTATCAATGCGGATGACGGATATCAGTTAACGACGATCAGCGGCTGTGACGGGGAATTATCCGGTAACAGCTATACGATCAGCACACTGCAGGCAGATTGTTCGGTTGCGGTACATTTCAGCGCGGTGGAACCGGCGGTTATTTTTGTCGCCACGCCGGTGTTTAATATTCCGGCAGGAACTTACTCTGCTGCCCAAACGATCACCATCCACAGTGCCAGCGAGGATGTCAGTATCCGTTATACGCTGGACGGCAGCAGCCCGGATATCAATACCGGCAGTGTGCTGAATAATGGTGGTACAGTGCTGTTGACTGAATCCGCACAGCTTAAAGCAATTGCCGTTGATGCTGAGGGCAATACTTCGGAGCTGTTACAGGCAACGTATCGTATTGAAAAGAACAGTGCGGCTGCCGGCAATAACTCATCAGGCAAGAACAGTGGTGGAGCGTTGAGTCTCTTCTGGCTGTTGTCTCTGGCACTGCTTATGACGCTGACTAACCGGCGCAGGCTGGTATAAAAAAAGCGGGCCTGTAATCAGGCCCGCGATTCTTACAGTGTGCGGTTATGGTTTGAGTACAGGCTGAATCAGCGTCTGAATATCCTGCCAGTTTACATATTTAAAATTCTGATTTTCTTCCGGCAGAAAGTTACGGCCATCCTGCACAACTAACATGCCCTGCGGATATTCGATGCCCAGATTGGCTGCGGTAACCGTTAAACCATCGGTTTCTGAGGCACCATCAATGCCTTTTTCAGCGTTAATACCCACGCGGAAGCGGCCAATATATTCATAGGGTGCTTCGGCCTGATAAAGTACATAGCTGTCGTTGCCCTGGCTGGAAACTACCAGATAGGCTTCTTTTTCGGTACGGTAAATATCCATACCTTCAATATCGGCGACCAGAATGTCGGAGGCTGCTGCGACCTGAATTAGCCTGTCTCCGGCGTCGGCTTCCGCGCCAATAGTCCAGATAGCGGCATCTTCCTCACCCAGGAATAACTGCTGCTTTGTATCATCAGCGGCACAGCCTTCCGGTTGGGAATTGACGCGGAACTCACGCACTTTTTTGCCACTCCAGCCATTGGCCGAGTCGGTAATTTCATATTGCTCAAAGCGCCCGTCTTCGTCGTTAATAAAAACAAAAAACTGTTCTTTAAGGTTTTTGTACATGCACAGGCCGTAGACATTATCCAGAGTGGTGGTAATTTCAGTGGTGGCACTGACATGTCCGCTTAACGGATCAATATGAAATAACGCAATGGCCTGGCGGTCACGCTGGCTGGCTGCGGCAATATCCGCAGGCTGGTTTTTAAAGGTAAAGCCCTGGCGCACATCGACATTATTAACCCTCCCGGCCTGCAGTTCCTGCAGCTCCTGACCATTAAGATCATAAACATAAAGACCGAATTTTTTATTGGTGCCTAAAATGCGGCTGTTTTCCGGTGTGTGAGTATTTACCCAGATAGCCGGATCGTCGGCAGCATCGCCGGTTTTCCGTACCGGTGTTGTTTCTGTATGGGCAGCAATTTCCGGGATATTTTCCTGATTACGTGCCTGTTGTGGCAGGTGAATATTGCTGCTGAATAACTGGCTGCTGTTATCATCCAGAATAATCAGACGGGTTGTACCATCGCTGTTAATGGCGGTACGCAGGCTGTCAGCGGCTATTGACTGGTCAAGAATAACTGCGCGGCCTGCGCCGGTTGCCTGCGTGCTGCCGGCTTGTGGTAAAGGATAGTGGTGCAGAATATTGTGACCCAGCTCGGCGATAAACAGTTGTCCCTGGCTGATGGCTAACGGACCGCTGTTGCTGTGCAGCTGGCCCCACGGCTGCACCAGATCAACAGCCTGACGGCTGACTTCACTTTCGGCGCGGGCGTTATAGGCCCAGACGCCAACATTTTCTTCGCTGACAAACAGCTGACCGCTGACATCATCGGCTACACAATATTCGCTGTTGGGAGGCAACGGGAAGCGGCGGATTTCCTGCTGAATTAACACCTTACCGTTGCTTTTAATTAACAGCTGGTGCGCCATCTGTTGCTCGTCGAGTACAAATAACTGCAGTGGCGATCCGGCTGGTTGATACAGGCAGATACCTTCAACCGGGTAGGTCAGCACCTGGCCAAAGGCCAGATCGGTAATACGCTGGTTGTTAATGCGATAGCTGACCGGGCGGTTATTTTCTTTATCGATACTGACAAACAGCATGCCTTGCTGATCACGGCGCTGATCAATAAATTCAGCCTGAATGTCTTTTTTATCCAATAGGGTAAAGTGGCTGTCCTGTAATTGGATACCGTTACCCGCTCCGGTACTTAGCCAGAATTTTTGTGTGGTATCCCCTGCGCTGCTGATCAGAATCGCCTGCTCGGCGCTTACCGGCAGAAGGCTTGCCGCCAGCGTTGCAGAAGGCAGGCGGGGCTGATGACCTGTGTTTTCAGACAGGTCGTTACTGGCACAGGCGGCGAGCAGCAACGACAGGGTGGCAGTGCTCAGGGCGCGGTTAAGGTTACGGATAGTCATAAATTAAGTCTTTCTCTTTATATCGTTGTGCATCGGTGTGAACGGCAGGTTGGTATGAATCAGCAGATTAAAAAACCGGACCCATAACAGGCCCGGCTGGCTTCTGACAATCAGAAACTGGTGTAGCTGATACCTACACGGTAGGTCGGACCGTAGTCTTCATACTGTGCGTTGTAGCGTTCTTTGTTGACGTAGGCGTAATACGGTTCATCGGTAATATTGGCGACTTCAAAACTGAGTTTCAGTTGTTCGGTCATTTTGTAAGAGGCATTAAAATCGAGCTGGGTCTGGGCGCTTTGGTAAACATCACCTTTGCTGTTTTCCAGATTGCCGACTTCGGCCAGATATTCCGATTTATAGTTGGTTGCCAGACGCATGCTCAGGCGTTCATTTTCGTAACCGATAATAAAGTTACCGGTCAGGTCTGATTGATTCGGCAGGCTGATATCACGTTTCAGCAGGGTGCCGCTGTCATAGGCCGATACGGTTGCATCCGAGCGGGTAAAGGTCGTGTTGGCGGCGAGCAATAAGCCATTAAAGGGTGCCGGCAGCATTTCCAGTTTGTGGGAAAATGCCAGTTCCAGACCGTTCAGTGTGGCCTGATCACCGTTGCGGAAGGTAATTACCTCGTCATACGCAGCGTAGCCGGCAGAGCCTGCCAGATCGGTTTCATAAATAAAGTTGTCGATTTTTTTACGGAATACAAAGGCCGACAGAGTACCGGCGCTGCCCATAAAATGTTCGATGCCAAGGTCAAAGTTGGCGGCTTCCAGCGCTTTCAGATCAGGGTTGCCCAGTTCGGCTTCGCTGCCGTCATCGGTAAAGTTCGGGCGCATCTGTTCAAAGGTTGGACGAACGACGGCATTGGTCCAGGCAGCCCGCACCTGAGTACTGTCGGCCAACTGCCAGCGAGCCTGTACCGACGGCAGAACATGGCTGTAGTCGTTGTCTTTTTTAACGGTGATCAGTTCATCGCTCTGGTTCAGGGCATTGCCGCGTGCGCTGATTTTGGTTTGTTCATAACGTACACCGGCAATTACCCGCAGTTCGTCAGCATCTATACGGCCCATCAGGTAGCCGGCATTGATATCTTCGTCGATGTCGTAATCTTCCAGTACGGAGTCTTCATCATCGAATGCGTCGGCACGGTCCAGAGTTGCCATATAGCTGCGCACTTTCGCGCTGGAAATTCCCGGCCCAAAACGTCCCAGGCTGTAATCACGTTCGCCACTGGCGAAACCACTCATAGAAACAGAACTGTCTTCTGACAGGTCTTTATATTTCCAGGTATCGGCATCCTGAGATTTTTTACGCATTTTGGTTTTGGCACCAAATTTTACCAGTGCAGGATTATCCGCCAGATCGAAATCACGGGTGATATCCAGCTGCGCCATGGTTTGTTTATCTTCGGTATAGCTGCGTGTACGCTCGATTTTATCCAGCTCATATTGTGCCGGATCGTAAAAAGCGGAAGGAGCATTAATACGTGGCTTACGGCTGTTGCTGAAGCTGAGCCCGGTAATATCCGAGGTGCTGACAAAATCGGCGCCGGCGATGGTGTCGGGTTCATCTTCTGAGGCTTTGCTGATGCCGACTTTGTATTCCACGGTCCAGTCACCGATAAAATGATTGGCGCCCAGGGTTGAAGAAACAATTTTCTGCGTTTCTTCACGATCTTTCAGCGAGCGGACGACTTCAGCATCACTGCTTTCGCCCATACCGATGGCATCGGCAAATTCAATTTCGTTGGCAACCCGCTGTTCGTTATCACTGAACTTGCTGTACAGGTTGTGCATATAAAAGCTGTGATTAACGCCATGTTCGTAATCCAGGTTCAGTGCGGCACCTAAGCGTTCACGCTCGATGCTGTATTCGCGCTGTTCCAGTTCTTCGAGTTTTGCACCGCTATCAAAATCCCAGGCACCACCGGTTTCAACGTTATCTGAGCCGAATTTCCGGTTATCAAAACTCAGTGCTGCAGCAACCCCCAAACGACGGTCGTTACCGAAATCAAAGGTATTGCCACCGGCAACAGAATAAGCCGGGTTGGTTTGTTCGCTTTGCTCGTCATAGCTCAGCTGCGTGGCGGCGGAATAAAATACCCCTTCACGGTCGAGTGCTGAAATACTGTTAATTTCAACGGCGCCACCAATGGCATTGGCATCCATATCCGGAGTCAGGGTTTTGGTGACCACCAGTGAACTGAGCAGATTCGATGGAATTACATCGAGGGCAACCGAGCGACTGCCGGCTTCCGGCGCCGGAATTTGTGTGCCGTTAACGGTTACGCTGTTTAAATCGGAGCTGATGCCACGGATACGGACAAAACGGCCTTCGCCCTGATCACGTTCGATGGATAAACCCGGCACACGCTGCAAGGCTTCAGCGGCGTTGGCATCCGGTAATTGACCAATGGCATCGGCATTAATAACGCTGATCATATTGTCGGCGTAACGCTGGCGATCAAGGGCGCGCTGCATTTGTGCTGCCTGGCCAATCACCAGAATTTCTTCTACCTCTTGTTGTGCGTTATTCAGCACAATATTGGCCGTCAGGGTTTCGCCATCGCGGATGGTGATGGTGCGGCTGTCGACGGTCTTGCCACCGACCACGGTACTTAACAGGTAATCGCCGGCCGGAACTTGCGGTAACCGGAAGCGTCCGCCTTTGGCGGCCAGTACTTCACGGTTCATGCTGGCATCGCCCGGCATTTCCAGACGGATAACGGCACCGCTGTATACGGTTTGATTGCGGGTGTCGCTGACCCGGCCTTCGAGGTTGCCATCGGCCTGGGCCAGTGCCGCGCAGCTGAGGGCAATGACCGCCGCCAGTGGCTTAATGCAAAAATTCATGCTCGTCTCCATGTCGTTCTTTATCGATCGTTTTTATATCTGCCCAGGGCCTGTCGACAGATCCTGGCGGGCAGCAGGTGGCGCGACGGTAGAAAGAGCGTATGACGGTTCTGTGACAGCCAATCGGTGATGCGGCATAAAACGACGGTTTTCAGCGGCTTTCAGCCTGATAATGATCCGATTTAACCCTTGTGGCTGATAACGGCAGACGGTGTCAGCTCCGGGTAACAGCCGATCAGGGTTAAGGTTTGCGTCGATGTTTACAGGATGGCTGAGCCCGGTCAGAGCGGGCGCCGCCGGAATAATCGCAGGTTGTGAGAGGTAGAAAACGGCCGGTAAAAACGCAAATAATGCTGCACCGTGCTGAGCTGAATTAACCCCCGGGGTGATTTGTGCCGCATTAACGTCCTTATGCCGGATTGTCATGCGGTTGTCATAAAGCCCTGCTAGTTATGCCAGCCATTATTGATTGGCCGGTATTTTTTTATGTTCAGCACGTTGTTTTTACATCGGCGCAAATTACTGTTGGTTTTTGGTTTAGCGTTGGCATCGGTTGTGGCGTCGATATTGGTCGGTGATGCCAAACACTGGCGTGAAATTGATTGGCTGGATGTTTTGGGTGAGGGTGGCAGTGCATTGGCAGTCGCCATCTGGATGCTGTTGATTCTGGGTAGCCGCCCGGCGGGCAGGGTAACGGATCTGTTGACGCTGGGGCTGGGGTTTATTTTTCTGGCGATGTGGCAGGATAACCTGGATGAATTTATCCGTATTCCTGCAGAGCAGTGGTGGGACGCCTGGCTGGAATCGGTTGCCATGCCTGTTGGTATTGCGTTGCTGACGTATGGTTTATTTCACTGGCACAGTGAGCAGCTGTCGATTAATCGTCAACTGGCCAAACGTGAGCGGTTATTCCGCGAACACCGTTTTATCGATGGTCTGACTCAGCTTGGGCGCGCCGATTATTTAAAAGAACAATTACAACAGCATTTAAACAGTACCCGGCCGATGACGCTGATGATGGTTGATATTAACGATTTCAGCAGTGTGAACCGTCGTTTTGGTCATCGTGAAGGGGATCGTCTGGTACGCGAGATTTCTGAACTGCTGTTGCTGAATCTGCGTCAGAGCGATCTTATCTGCCGTTATGCCGGCGACCGCTTTGCTCTGCTGTTACCCGGAACGCAAGGTGAAGCCGCCTTGCAGCTGGCGCAGGAGCTGGAGCTGGCGGTACAGCATTTTGCGTTTAAACACAGCCAGACAGGAGAAACACTCTATCAACGCATCAGCATAGGCCTGACCGAATGCCGCCCTGGCGATCAGCCTGCTCAGAGTATTGAGCGGGTTAATCAGGCCTTGCTGACGGCGCAGCGTCAGCATGGCTGTTTTCTGGCTGCATGACGATGTATTGCGGTCGCTGGTATGAGCGTGACGAGCGGTTTATTGCTGCTCATCATCAGCCGGCTCTGCTGATTGACCTGTTACTGGCGCGCGATATTTCCAGCCATAAAATACTGCGCGGCAGTGGTCTTTTTTATGATGATATTCTGACCGGCAATCATTACCTTTCCCCCGCACAATTACAGCAGCTTATTATAAACGGGCGGAAATTACTGCCTGAAGAGGATTTAAGTTTTCGCTGGGGTGACAGTTTATGGCCCGGGCATTACGGCGTATTCAGTCAGCTGCTGGCCAATGCCCCGGATCTGGCAAGAGCACTGCAGGCTCTGGTGGACTTCCGGCATTTTTTATCACCGCTGCTGTCTCCCCGTATTTATCAGGACGAACGTTATTGTTATGTGCAGTGGCTGGATGCCTGCGGCCTGCAGGATGAGCGGCGTTTTATGGTCGAAACAGCAATGACCGGATTAACTGCCATGAGTCGCTGGCTGGCACAGGAAACTTTACCCTGGCGCTATGGTTTCAGCTATGCGCGCCCGGCACAGGACGAGCAGTATCAGGTATATCTGGGGCCGGATCTGCATTTCTCGGTCGGTGTGGATGTGATGATGATTGAAAAACACTGGCTGGAAAAAGCCTGGCCGCGAGGTTCGGCAACGGCTTATCAGGTTGCTTTGCGTGAAGCGCAGCCACTGATTGGCGGGGAAGAGGCCACGAATGGATTTAATGAAGCGGTGTATCATTATTTAATCCGGCAGTTGCGTACACCGCAGAGTTTGCCGGAGGTTGCCCGGGCTTTTGCCATGAGTCCGGCGACTTTTAAACGGAAACTGCAAAAGCACCACTGCCATTTTCAGCAATTGCAGGATCAGGCACGGCTGCATGTGTGCCTGTATTTATTCCACATTAATGGCTGGACCAATGAACAGGTGGCGCATTATCTGAATTTTAATGACACCACCAATTTCCGCCGCGCCTTTAAGCGCTGGTCGGGTCTGACACCGAGCGACAGCAAACAACGATTATTGTTTGCCTAGGGCTGGTGTGGCAGAGGCCTTAGCGATTTTCCAGACGGTTATAATCCAGCAGCCCGGCATTCAGCGGATCATTGCGTAAGTACCACTGATGTATCTGATCGCTGTGCGTCCAGAACTGCGGGTCCGTTCGGCGTACGGAAAAACGGTCGGCCAGTTTTTCGTAATCATCTTCATCTGTCAGCCCGCTTACTGCACTGACAAAATCATTCAGGCGGAACGATGAAACACGATAATACGCGGATGGATAGGAGCCGATAATTCCGGGTACCAGGGTCAGATAATCCTCTTGTGGCAGGCGGTTTTCTTCTTCGTAGAGCAGTCCGGTCAGGTTACTGTGGCCGCTGTTGCGAATCAGTGTAAATACCTGGCTGTCTCCCTGCATGTTTTCAACCAGCAATAACGATATTTCCGGCATCAGTGTTGCGGCCTGCCCCTGTACCCGGTTAACACGGCTGAGAATATTCAGCTCCTGTGGGGTAATCCGGCGTGCAAGATTGTACTTATCTTCCAGTACCGGCTGCAGGTGCTGGCGCAGTTTTTCATACAACTCGGCCTGTGGGTTCTGGCTGTGATAGGTAATCGCCGGATCGTTGAGGATGTGTTTCTCATAACTGACCAGATGTTGTTTTACACTATCGGATGCATCGCGATACCAGTAGTTTGCCAGGCGTACGCGCTCTTCCTGTGGCAGCAGAGCTAGGAAATTAGATTCTCCTTCCATACGCAGAAAATCCATATACAGACGGGTCATCAGCTGATGACCGATATTGCCGTAGACATCAAACTCAGCAACCAGCAGATAGTGAATTCGCTCCAGTAATGAGTAGTTAATAACCCAGGCCGTTTTCGGGTGCTGGCCTACCATGCCTTTTACGACAGTCGAGCTGTCAAAATGACGGAAAATTGTTAAAGCTGCATTGGCATTCTGTATAGCACCGGATGAGGATTGTTTTTTCCGGGTGGAAACGCTGTTATTGCCAGGCCAGATCAGGTTCAGATCAACGGCATTGCCATCGGGAAATTTTTCTGCCAGAGCAGCATTCTTGGCATCCAGATATTCATTGTGCAGGCTGGAGTAACGCAGCCAGTTGGTGATAATTCCGGAATTACTTTCTGCCTCTCCGGGTAAACGCAGATGATCACTTTGATCTATCAGAAACTGACTGTAGTCAGGGGCTTTATGCATTTCCGGGTCAACAAAAAATACCCAGAAATGGTCGTCGATGACGTTCAGGGCAACCTGTCCGCGGCACACCGGGCCTTTAATAAATCCGGTGATGATATATTCGGATTCTTCCAGCATAAAACGGTAACGGGCATTGACCGGCAGCTGAGAAAAAGCAATGAACGGATTGGCTGCGGTTTCCGGTTTATAATCGGGCAGATAATCCACCTTGTATTCAGGCTCGATAAACAGAGCCTTAATCCAGTCCATACGTTCGTTATTCAGGCGGTAAGGCATATGGGTTTTTGCAACAACGCTGCTGCTGTCGCGCAGTAGCCGGTAATAAACACGCTTAACCTGCGGGTCATCGTAAGGCCGGCGTGTTGCTACCGGATTGATGGGCAACCCTGGTGGCGTGGACGAACGCACCAGCTTGAAAAAGTATTCCGGCCGGTTAATGGGTTGTTGATTGCGGAATAATGGCTCGGGAGAAAAATACAGGCTGGCCAGAAACAAATGTTCGTAAATATAGCGACTGGTCAGTTGTTGCTTTAAATTGTCCTGATTCAGGAAAGCTTCCCAGTGTTCAACTTCGGCCTGTATCGCATCAGGCAGGGGAAGATCCGCTGCCAGAGCCGCGCCATCTTTCAGCCATTGGGTAAGTTTGGAATATTCATCATTACTGAGTGCCGGTAATGCGTAGGGCATTCCCCACAGTGGATGCTTATCAGCATATTCAGCAAATTCTTCCTGGGTCGGACACTGCTGGCTGCGGTTCAGACCCAGCTCAAAATCATCGTCGTCGAGGAGTTTTTCTGCAGGCAGCGGGTTGTTCGCTTTTAATGTCAGCATCTGATAAAGAACGCTGTTCTGCAGATTAATTTCAGCCGTTTGTGAGCGCTCGTTGAGAACCGGGAAAAAATCTTTCTTACGCCATTCTTCGGTGGTTCGTGCATCAATGCCGAGGCGGGTGGGTTCACTGGCGAGAATTCGGGTACCATCGTACACCAGAGTCTTATTGGCACCGCGCATAATCCCTTCCGGGGATGACAATTTAAGCTGGCAGGGCGCATCGTAACAGCCATGACAAACCACGCAGCGGTTTTCCAGAATCGGACGTATATCCTGACGATAATGGCGTGCCTGGCTGCTGTTGGCTTCGGCTCTGCGATCGGTAATAACGGTTTTACCAAAAAGTTCATCAGCGCTCAGGCCAACGCCGACGGTTGCGCAACCGGCAATCAGAAGTGTCAGAAGGCCAGGTTTGAAAAGACGGTAAAGACGGGGAAAACGCTGTCGCAGCAGAGCAGACATAAAGACTCCAGGGCAAAAAACTCTGCTTATTATAGCGGCGCCCGGATAAGCATGACAGCCGGAAGGCGGAGCCTCCGCGGCTGTCAGGTTTTGCTGCAGCTATCAGGCGTAATCGTAAGGGCCGCCTTTTTCCAGTGCTGTCTGGTAGGTTAGTAAAGCGTGAACGCGCTTTACCCAGGCGGCAATGTTCGGATATTCAGATGCCTGGCTGCCACGATTAAGAGCGGCTTCCAGAGGGAATATCAGCTGGAAATCGGCACCGGTCATCTGCTCTCCTGCGAACCAGGAGTTACTGCCCAGGTGTTGCTCAATATAACGCAGGTTATTCTGCACATTAGGACCAACATAGCTTTGCATGACTTTGTCGGCGATACCGCGGGCAATGGGTTTGATAAAAAATGGCATTGGAGCCGTTTTGATTTTATTAAAAATCAATGACATCACCATCAGTGGCATTAATGATCCTTCGGCATAGTGCAGCCAGTAAAGATATTGCCAGTAGGTGGCGGAGCCTTCTTCAGGCAGAAAGCGTTCTTTGCCATAAGTGCGGATTAAATATTCGATAATCAGTCCGGATTCAGCAATGGTCTGGTCACCGTCGGTAATAACCGGTGATTTACCCAGTGGATGGATGGCTTTCAGGCTGGCGGGCGCCAGTGATGTTTTGGCATCACGTTCGTAATGCTTGATGGTGTAGTCAACGCCCAGCTCTTCCAGTAACCAGATAATACGCTGTGAACGCGAGTTGTTCAGGTGATGCAGTGTGATCATAAATCATTCTCTGGGTTGCAATATGAAATCAGTGCCTAGGGCCTGTTGACACTAATTAAACAGGCCTGTTATCGGATAAAAATTCTTCAGACAAGGCGCTGAGAGTGTGGCCTAACGGGTTAAGCGAGCGAACAGCAACGCTGGATGAGGGATTTTTAGCCATAACCCTTCGGGCTGAGACCAGTTTTCCCCACTAACTTCGTCGCTCGTGATTCATTTAGCCCGCTAATATCACTCCTCTCTCCTTGTTCTGAGAAAAACTGGCTCTCAGCAGGCCCGATTCACTTAGTGTCAACAGGCCCTAAGAATGCAGGTAAAATCATTCATTGCGCAGAGTCATTTGTGCCAGTGGATTATTTTTACCCGGGAAGGAAATCGCTGCCCTGTGGCGTTTGGAAGGCCCGGTGTGCGTTCAGATTATTATCCGCACACCGGTCAGGGGTATCAGAATTTAAACTCGCTGATCTGACTGCGGATCGTGGTGGTGATGTTATCCAGATCCGCACTGGAATTCTGAATCATGGCCGTCGCATCAAGGATGCCATCAGACAGGTCTTTTACATGGGTAATATTGCGGCTGATTTCAGTGGTTACACAGCTTTGTTCTTCCGCTGCCGTCGCGATCTGGGCACTCATTTCTTCCATCTGATCGATCAGGGCTGACACTTCGTCCATCAGGCGAGCGGTTCCTTCCACTTTTTCCAGACTGTCGTCAGTGCCTTCCTGTGATGTGCTCATGGCCTGTTGTGCACTGCTGACGCATTGTTGCAGTGACTGAATTTTGCTGCGGATTTCTTCGGTGCTCTGCGCGGTGCGGGAGGCGAGTGTCCGGACTTCATCGGCAACCACGGCAAAACCACGGCCCTGTTCACCGGCACGGGCAGCCTCAATGGCCGCATTCAGCGCCAGCAGGTTGGTTTGTTCGGCAATGGTCTGAATCACATCCAGCACTGCGCCGATACCTTCGCTTTCTTTGGCCAGTTGTTCCATGCCAGCTATAGAGACGCTCATATTTTGCTGCAGCTGGTTGATGGTGGTGCGTGCGGTGTTGGACATGTCGTGGCTTTCTTTTACCCGGTTACGGGTGTTGCGCATATTTTCGGCGGCCAGCTCGGCGTGGCTTGCCACTTCACTTACTGACGCGCTGACTTCGGTGGTGGCGGTTGCTGCAGAATTCACTTCTTCATTCTGTCGTGTTACCTGATCGGCAGTGGCGCTGCTCGATTTTTTCAGTTGTTCCGAATGGCGGGTCAGGGTATCTGCGGTCTGCTGCATTTCACCAAAAAATGATTGCAGCTGACGGAATAACTGATTCAGTGCCTGGCCCAGCTGAACAAATTCGGCAGCACCTTTTTCGCTGAAGGTTGCGTTCAGTTCACGCCGTTCAGCGACCTGACGAATCCGGTCAATCACATTGACAATCGGCCGAGTGACGCGGTTACCGCTCCAGATACCAATTGCCGTCATCAGACCGGCCATCACCAGAATCAGGATGATGCTTTCCATTATGAGCGTATCTGTCATCTGGCTGACGGTTGCATAGGCTTCATCGCGGTCAATCTCGCTGATCAGTGCCCAGCGGGTGCCGACAAAATCGATATAGGTATAGGCCGACAGTACGGGAACATCACGGTAGTCGTTGATGGTTTGTATACCACTTTCGCCCTGTAATGCTTTTTTGACCGATGGCGTATCCAGCGGCTGCAGGCCAATGGAGGAATTGCGCTGATCAATTTCATTCAGCAGCGTTTTGGATAAGCCAGCCTGCTGCAGAGCCTTAAGATAGGCAGGTTTGTCTTCGATTAAAAAACGGCTCTGACTGCGTGGTGTCATATCCTGGCCGACCAGATAGCTTTCGCCGGATTGGCCAAAGCCGACTTCAGCCCAGCGGCTGTCGTTGGTCATAATGCCGTTAATTTTATCGACCGGCATCTGAAAAATCAGGACTCCGCTGCGTTTACCATCGGTAAAAATGGGCGTGGCAATAAAAGAGGCCGGGGCATTGTAAGAGGGCATGTAAACGGCAAAATCACTGAATGCGACCTGGCCTTCTGGCAGGCTCATGGCTTTGCTGAATACGTCGGCGATGCCACTGTCTTTATAGGGACCGGTGCGCAGAGAGGTGGCAAAATCCAGCTCTTTAAAGACCGAGTAAATAATATGCCCGCTGTCAGCATCGGCGATAAATACATCGTAATAGCCAAAGCGTTGCTGAAACTGACGCAGATAAGGATGAATGGTGCGGTGTAACTCGTCGTATTCTGTGCCGTTATTCAGGGCGTTCAGCTCGGACTTGGCCCCCAGAGGGTTACTGTTGCCGGAAATATAGGCGCTTTGCAGGTAACGGGCATTATCGCTCAGGCCGGCGTAAATCTGTTGCTGCGGTGAGTCGTTACCATCGTTCAGCTTGGCAAAGGTGCTGTTGAACTCGTTGGCGTAATAGTTTTTCAGCGGCTGTTCATTCAGTGACTCACCGTATTGCAGTGGATAATCAAAGAATGCAGTTTTCATCAGCACACTGGCCTGCTGAATCAGTGGGCTGCTGCTTAAGGTAATCAGCTGAGATTCCAGTGTGGCTAGGTAGCGTTCGATGCTTGCCTTGTTCAGGTCCCGGCGGCTGACCAATGCCTGAACGACCTGTTGATCAGCACCTTCCCTGGCGGTGGTTATGGAGGTCTGGCTGCCGACGAGGGCTGTCAGAACAACGGCGCAGAGAGTACTGGCAACAATCGTCAGTACCAATTGGTGTTTTATATTCATTAACAGGGTCCATATTCAGGCTTTACGATAAAGCGTAGAATAAACCTCCGTATTTATCGGGGAATATCGTGATAATCTCACGCCATTCTGTGGTGATTTAGTATTAAAACCGGAGTAACACAATGGAACGAACTGAACGCGACTTTTTCGCACGTGATAAAGAAGATCAGGATGCTTTCCTGAGCCAGACCTGGTGCAACAACTGTATGGAAGCCGATCTGGGCATGGTTGAGCCGGTAGAATTTGAGCAGGAAGGTGTGATTTTTATCGAAGGAAAGTGCGCCAAATGTGGCGAACCGGTAACCACCGAGATTGCCGATGACAGTACCGATGGTGACTGGGACGACGAGTAATCGTTCTGATTGTGGGAGCCTGAAGCAGGCTCCCGGGCATGACTGCTGGCGCGCTGAACAGCGGTTTGAACAGTTCAGCTGTCGCGGTTGATATAACGTAAAATCTCCACCACCTGCAGCGGCGTTTCACAGACCGCCATTGCCGCAGCATCCACTTCTTTCAGCGGGTGAGTCAGGGCCGGATCGTGTTGCACGATCAGCGATTTCCCCAGCGCCGCAGCGTAGCCTGCATCAAAGGCCGCATTCCACTGCTTGTACTGATCACCAAAACGCACCACCACAATATCGGCATCGGCAATCAGCTTGCGGGTACGCAGTGCATTGATCTTGGCGGCCTTATGATCTTTCCAGAAGGGTTTCTCTTCGGCGCCCAGAATCTGGTCGCCGCAGTCGTCGCTGGCGCCATGATTGGTATTTGGCCCGGTCAGTTCAACGTCCAGCCCGGCATCAGCAACGCCACGGGCAATATCGTCACGCCAGTCGGTATGAATTTCGCCGGATAAATACACGGTCAGTTTCATGGTATGAATTCCTGTTATTCGTGGGTGGTCGCAGCCGTTTGATTGACAGCTGCAGCATCGGCTTTGGCCCAGCGGGTGTACAGCATGCTGCTGAGAAACAGTACGATGCACAGGCTGGCGGCCGTGAATGAGCCAAGGCCAACCAGTACGGCAAAGCTCAGAATCGCCATATACGACAGCCAGGCCGCGGCTTTGTGTGAGCGCTTGATCAGGCCGGGAATAAACAGCAGGAAAGGCAGCACTTTAATCAGCCACCAGAGTACGCCAACGGCGTAATTGGCAGTGCCTTCACTGCCCGCCGGAGCGTTGCTCAGCGTGCCGTACAGTAACACCAGCAGAACCGCCAGATAGCTGGCCAGCATGATGCGGTATGCATTCAGGGTTTTCATCAGTTGGCCTCCGCCAGTGCTTTGGCCAGGGTGGCAATACGTTGCCCCTGCGCCTGACAGAGCTGGCTTTCGGCCTGACTCAGTTCGTTATTGTTATCGGCTCCGGCCCAGTGGCTGGCACCGTAAGGTGTACCGCCGCTCTGGGTATTGAGCAGGGCGGCTTCGCTGTAGGGAATACCGGCGAATACCATGCCGTGGTGCAGCAGTGGCAGCGCCATACTCAGCAGGGTACTTTCCTGACCGCCGTGCAGTGACGAGCTGGAGGTAAACACCCCGGCCGGTTTGTTGATTAACGCGCCGGTCAGCCACAACGGGCTGGTGCCATCGAGAAAGAACTTCAGCGGTGCAGCCATATTGCCAAAGCGCGTCGGGCTGCCAAGCAGCAAGCCGGCGCAGTGTTTCAGATCATCGGCGCTGCAGTATACGGCGCCGCTGTCCGGAACCGCAGGCAGGCTGGCATCGGTATCGGCCGAAACTTCCGGCACGGTACGCAGCCTGGCTTCCATACCGCTGACTTTTTCGATGCCGCGCGCCATCTGCTGCGCCATGCGTTCCGTTTTGCCATGACGGCTGTAATACAGCACCAGAACGTAAGGCTGGGCCATTACAGAATCTCCAGAACCTGTTGTGGCGGACGGCCGATACGCGCCTGTGATCCTTTGATCACGATCGGGCGTTCAATCAGTTTCGGGTGCGCGCACATGGCGGCAATGATGTCATCATCGCTCAGCTGCAGATTGTCGAGGCCGGCTTCTTTGTATTCGGCTTCTTTTGTGCGCAGCAGATCACGGGCGCCGATGCCCAGTTTGCTCAGTACGCTTTTCAGTTCGGCGGCAGAGGGCACATCCTTCAGATATTCGATCACCTCGGGTTCAATTCCCTGCTCCTGCAGCAGGGCGAGGGTTTCGCGGGATTTGGAACAGCGAGGATTGTGGTAGATCTGTATTTCGCTCATGCTTTGCGTGTCCTGTGTCGTTGTCCGGAATTACCGGCAGCGGATGATGTCTGGCGGCCGTGAACAGCCTGTCGGGCAATTTTGTCTCACGGACTGAATGGCCGGTATCTTAACAAAGGATGCCCGCGCTGAGGAAAAGCTTGCGTAAAAAGCCGGTATTTTTGTTTCCGGCAGCACTCAGACGAACGGGAAATTGAATATGACAGTCAGTGGACAGGAAGCGGCAGCGATTCTTACCCCGGTGCGGCGCTTCTGGCGGCGTTTACGCCTGACAGGCCAGATTTTATGGCAGACACTGAAACGCTTCGAAGGGGAAGAGCGGCGCCGTGATGCAGCTGCGTTAACTTACACCACACTGTTTGCGCTGGTGCCGGTGATCACCGTGACCTATGCCATTCTCAGTGCCATTCCTGAGCTGCAAAGCTGGGGCGATCAGGCCCACGGTGAGCTTCTGGCTTATGTCATGCCGGAGGGCAGTGAAACGATTTCGGCTTATCTGGTGCAGTTCAGCCAGCAGGCGCGCAAGCTGACCTGGGTTGGGGTCGTTTTTCTGTTTGTAACGGCTTTTATGTTGTTGCGTACCATTGAGATGCAGTTCAACCGCATCTGGAATGTCGATAAGCCGCGTTCCGGCCTGCAAACCTTTTTCCGTTACTGGGCAGTGCTCAGTCTTGGCCCGCTGTTGTTCGGGGCTGCCTTCGCCGCCAGCTCGCTGCTGGCGGCGATGCCTTTGTGGCAGGATGCCGGTGCCTTAACCGGCCAGATTGCCTTACCCGTCAGGCTGTTGCCCTGGCTTTTAAGCAGTGGCGCTATTTGTGCGCTGTATATGCTGGTACCCAATTGCCGCGTGCCGTGGCGTAATGCCTTACTGGCGGCGGTGCTGGTAGCTACGGTATTTGAAGCCGGTAAGTTTCTGTTTGCCAAAATGGTCGGGTTATTTCCGTCGTACCAGTTAATTTACGGTGCTTTTGCCGCGGTTCCGCTGTTTCTGCTGTGGATTTATCTGGCCTGGATGCTGTTATTGCTGGGCGCCGAGCTGAGCTACAGCCTGAGCCATGTACGTAGTCAGAAGCGCCGATTGCCGTTGTTATGGCAGCGCCTGTTGCTGTTGCAGACGCTGTGGCAGGCACAGCAATCCGGTCAGCTGCCGGATGAAGCACGTCTGTGCCGGCTGGCCCGTGATCTGCCGGCGGCCGATGTCGGACGCCTGCTGCAGGAGTTTCAGCAGCAGGGCTGGGCGACCCAGACGCAAGATCAGCAATGGGTATGGATTGCCGATCTGAATGGTCTCAGTCTGGCGTCTTTTTTCCGCACGCTGACACTGCAGCAATTGCAGCAGCCATTACCCGATAACATCAGTGGAGCGGCGTTCCGCGCTCTGCAGAACTGGCAGCAACAGTGGCTTGAGCAGCGGAGTAGTCTGCTCGATATGCCATTAAGCGAATTGTTGCCGGCAGCGGCCATTGCTGCTGAGGAAGAGCGCGAACCGGCCTGAAAAGTCGCATCTGTGCGTCTGCTTGGGTAGAATCCGCGCACTTTTATAGCAGGCAGCGGGATGGAATTATGAAAAACGCCCTAACGGATCAGGCACCGGACATCGCCGCACCTTCGGTCGCCCTGAAGGTGCATCCATGGCGTTCGGCTCTGTACGAAGAGCTGCACAACCGCCCTTCACCGATCATTGAAGGCAGCTGTCACGTTGCTCACTTTACGGTTCTGCTGAACGATAACCGCGAAGATCTGCATGCCCATGTGGTCGATCTTTGCCGCCGTTTCAGCGTTCCTGCGCCAGCACCGGAATCGTCCTGCCTGTATCAGGATTTTGGTGGTTTTGAGCTGCGCTGGGAGCGTCACCTGGAGTTTGCCAACTTCACCTTTATCTGTCCCGATGTTGAGCCTTTTTCTGCCGATGCGCTGAGCTTTGTACCGAAAGACTGGCTGGCTGCTATGCCCGGTGAGTTGGTGGTGGCGGTGAATCTGGCCTTGGTCGGCGAGCAGCCGGATGAGAAACAGATTCAGCGCTGGTTCGAAGGGCAGCGGGTTTCCGGCGCCTGGGTGGCCGATGATAAAGCTCAGGTGTGGACAGCTTTTAAGCTGCACTCTGATGGTTTTGGCCGCATCGTGGTGTGCAATAAAGGCGCCGCAACCACGACTCAACAACTGACACCGTATCAGACCGGGCGCTTGGTACAACGCTTATTCGAGCTGGAGACCTACCGCCTGATGTCGCTGATGGCGCTGCCGATTGCCCGCCAGATGGGCGGCGAATTAAGCCGTATCGAAGATAACCTGGCGACGCTGAATCAGAGCATTTCCGATATTGATGCCGGTAAAGACGAGCGTGTGCTGCTGCAGGAATTGTCGCAGCTGGCGGCGGAAGTGGAACGTCACCGCTCCAATACCAACTTCCGTTTTTCGGCAGCCGTGGCCTACCACGATCTGGTGCGTGACCGTCTGCGCCAGCTGAAAGAAAGCCCGATTGAAGGCATGCAGAGTCTGCGTGAGTTTCTTGAACGGCGCCTGACGCCAGGCATTAAAACCTGTAACTCGGTGCGTGACCGGTTGGAAGATTTATCACGCCGCATCAACCGCACCACCAGTCTGTTACGCACCCGCGTCGACCTGTCGATTCAGGAGCAGAATCAGCATTTACTGTCTTCCATGAACCGCCGCAGTCAGCTGCAGCTGCGGCTGCAGCAAACCGTGGAAGGCTTGTCGGTAGTGGCCATCGGTTACTACATTCTGGCTTTGCTCGGCATTGCTTTTACCGCCCTGAAAGCAGCGGGTCTGAATATCAACAGCGATCTTTTGAAAGGCATTGCCTTACCCGTTGTGCTGGGGGCCGTGTACTGGGGCGTACACAGTCTGCGTCAGCATATTACCCGCCGTGCCCGTGAGCCCGGTGCGGCTCAGGATACGGATGGCCAAAAGGGAAAGTAGCGGCAAAAAGCTGACGCAAAGCGGCGAGTGCTTGCCGCTTTTATTTATAAATTATTGATTATTAACAGGATTGTTCGTCTGGCCTGGTAATTGCTCCTCTCTTTTCAGTCTCTTTGGGAGGATGTCAGGTGGATATCAATAATTCCTCGTCCGGTTATCAGAACCTGCTGGCGATGTTGGGTAAAAACGTTGCTTCAACAACCGGCGCGCTGAATGGCGACAGCAGCCAGACCGCTGAAAGTGGTGAGGCAGCTGCGGCCGGTCAGGCCAGGTCTGCGGCTGCAGGCCAGATCAATACCGACAGCAGTGATAAAGTCTCTTTTTCCTATCGCGCAGAAAAACTCAGCCGCATCAGTGCAGAGTTTTTTTCCGGCACTATTAATTCCAGCCAGATTCCGGCGCTGACCCAGCGCTTGTATGAAGATGGCTTTTTATCCAACAGTGATTTTCAGGCGCTGGGTGGGCAAACACAGCAGGTATCAGCCATTGCCGAGGCTTCCAATTTCCTCAACAGCTTTATTCTGAACGAAGCCGTGGATGGTGACAGCGAAGCCGCCAAATCATTACTGAATGTTGTGGATGTGATTGGCCGTATGGATGAACGTGCCACACCAGCTCAGCGCCGCGCCGAAACCGAAGCATTTGACTACGTTGCCAACTACACTGATCTGCTGAAAGAGGCGGGAGCACCGGATGATATAGTGGCCGGTTTCGAGAATGTTCTCGATGTTCTGACCGCACTCGATACCGTCCGCAAAAATGAGCAATCGACAGGTGCACTGGCCAGTTATGCCAGCGTTCAGGAAGCATATAATGACCTTTATTCCGATGAGAATTGATGTACGTAATATCGGCACTGTAGTGGCAGGCTGCCTGTGCAGCTGGGCTGCCGCAGCTAATGGCCTGTACTGGGCCAATGAAGGGCCGGCGGCACCGGAAAACGGTGCCGGAACAGAATTTGGCCGCAGCGAGCTGAGCCTGACACTGCCACTGGAGTACAAAAAACGCGGAGCAGAGCAGGTTTCATCATCATTTCATCTGGATATGAGTAAATTCCGCTGGAGCGGCACCACCGCCTTACAAAACGATTATTTCTGGATTTCTTTACCATTGGAGTATCGTCAGAAGCGTGGCAAAAATGCCGAGTTTTTATTACGTGCAGAGCCGGGCTTTATGACCGATTTTAATGTCCTCGACAGCGAGAGCCTGGCAATGAATGCCGATCTGATTGGTCGCATTTACCGTCGCAGCGGTGCGTTCTGGCAATTCGGTCTTACTGTTAATCGTGAGTTCGGTGACTTTAACCCGCGTCCGGTAATCGGTATGGCAACTAAAGCAACACGCGACACCGAAGTGTTACTGGGTTTTCCGCAAACCAGAATCCAGACACGCTGGAGCAATGATTTATCGTCCTATGTGCATTTGCGTCCGGCCGGTGGTGTCTGGGTTGAAGAAGTGAAAGATCAGACCGGTACGTTTAAGGCAAATTACACTAACTGGAAGCTTGGACTGGGTGGTGAATTTCACTGGCGCGGTGCTTTATGGCTGACAGCAGAGCTGGGCCAGATGCGTCATCGCCGTATTGTGGCAACCGATACCACCGGCGTGCAGGTAAAAGCCACACCAGCCGATGACCGCTACTGGCAGGCCGGTATCGAATTACGTTACTGATGCTGGCGATCAACGGATAGTGAAGAAGCCCGGATTTCCGGGCTTTTTTGTATCTGGCAGATGGTGGCAGCAGGGAAGATTGATCTGCCAGAACTGTTTACAGAGGGGCGTACTTTGTTTTTCTGCCGCATGCTGGCCTCTGGTTTATCGTCGTGTGTCTGTTATTGTCGCGGCTCTGTTATTGTCGCGGCTCTGTTATTGTCGCGGCTCTGTTATTGTCGCGTTTCTGTTATCGTCGTGCGTTGTCAGATCTTTTAATCATGACGTTGCATCTGCTCAGGAAAAAATATGGATAATAATGTGCAAAAAAACGGAACGGCGTCCTGGCTGCATAAACATGGGCGTTCACTACTGGTGGTGTTCATCCTGATGCTGTTATTTCTGCATTTTGTCGTGGGCTTTCATCATATTCCAACGCACTGGGAAAGCTTCCGGATTAATGTGCTGCATCTGGGCGGAGAAGAGTTTTCAGATCTGGATAATGTACCGGAAGCCCGCGATGAAAATGATGACGCAGATTTTGCCTGGGCCGGGAGTTCGGCATCGGCACAGGATTTTACCGTCGCTGTTGATGCTCCTGAGGTCCGTTATCCATTCGACATCAATAAAATCATCGATCCAGAGCGTAAAGCTGAAGAAATTAAGGCAATACAGGCAGAACATTTTGAACGACTTGAAATTGCTGATGATTACCCGATTGATGAAAATGCCCAGAGTGGACTGATTCGTCTGACTGAGGGTTTACTGCTGGATGTCATCCGTGAACAGGGCTTAACCATCCGGCTGGGAACCTGTTACAACAATCCACGGACCGATGGTAACTACCGCTGCATCAGCTGTATGGTGCTGTTATACGACGATACGGTTAACCGCTACCAGGAGGCGCCGGAAGGCATTAACTTTATGAAGCCCGCTTACGATTTTTGCCGGCCTTCAGAGGGGGCGTTATGGCAGGCAAGGGATCTGACCATGAATATCCCCTACGATTATGCATTGTTTAAACGCTACAGCGTGAAAGATAAAGAGCGGCTATAACGCCGCTCTTTTTTATGTGCCGATGAATGCCAGTGCCACAGCTGTCAGTTTAGAAAAGTGCCACAGCTATCTGTGTAGAAAAAGTGCCGCAGCTATCAGCGCAGAAACAGTGCAGCTGAATCGTCGTTAAAATAAAAGGTATTCAGCAGCCACTTATCTTTTGGCTTGTAAAAAATAAAATGCCAGGTCATCAGGTGACGTTCAAATTTTTGCAAGAATATATATTTAACCAGAGTGTCGCCGATCAGCTCTTTGGATACAAAATCGTAGCCTAAGGATTTGCCATAATGTTGATCCATTACCGGCAGTTGCGAGCTGACATTATTCATCTGCGCGTTAAATTCCGCTTCTGAAAACATGACATAAGGTTTTAACAGGGCCAGGCCTTTGAGCATGGCGTTATTACCGACATCGGTCATGACCGCCTCAGCCAGTTCTTTGGTTTTTTCTATTGATGCCAGCGATCTGGCTTCAGCGAAAGCCTGCAGTGGCAGCAGTGCGGAAAGGAAAAACAGGATTCTTATCATGGGGAGGTCTCTGCTGGAGTATTGGCCCGGAAATACGCCGGGAAGCGCTGCAGAGGAAATCGTCAGAACGAAGCGACAGAACGGCTACATGAGGTCAGCGACCCGGAGGGATTGCTGCATTCCTTTGCCTGACGGAGGCTAATGCAGGCAGGCTTCAGGCACAATCGTCAGTATTGGACGCCGGAAGTATCTGGCCCGAAAGGACAGAAATTTGGTGTCCTTTCGGGGTACCGGCAGGTTTATTCCTTATCGGTGGTATTGTCTGTGACGCCAGGTGCGTTATTCATTGCCGCTGTTGTCGCTTTCGGCTGTTTGTTTTTCTGTTGCTTTGCCCAGCGGATCATCCACTCCTGCAACACATCCAGCGGCAGTGCTCCCTGGCTGAGAAGGGCGGAATGGAAACCGGCAAGATCAAAGCGGCTGCCAAGAATGTCTTTTACCTGCTGGCGAATCGACAGAATACGTAATTCACCCATCTTGTAAGAGGTGGCCTGCCCTGGCATGACCAGATAGCGGTTAACGGCCGCTTCGCTGTCGGCACGGGAAAACGGTGTATTTTCCAGGCGGAAATTAATCGCCTGTTCACGGCTCCAGCCTTTGGCGTGCAGGCCGGTATCCAGTACCAGACGCATGGCGCGCCACAGTTCCATAATCAGGCGTCCGTATTCTTCTTCTGCCGATTCGTAAGCGCCCATTTCGGCGGCCAGTTTTTCGGCATACAAAGCCCAGCCTTCGCTGAAGGCGCTGTAACTGAGATTACGGCGGAAATCCGGCAGCTGTTCATTTTCCTGGGTCAGGGCAATCTGCATATGGTGACCCGGCAGGGCTTCATGGAAGGCAAGGGCCGCCAGACGGTAGCGTGGCAGGTCGTTCATACGCGCCGGATTGACGTAATAAATACCGGGACGGGTGCCGTCCATCGACGGTGACTCATAGAAAGCGATAGGGGCATTGCTCTGGCGATAGTCTTCCACCGCTTTAACCACGATCGGGCTGACCGGCAGGCGGGTAAAAAAGTAGGGCAGGCGTTCGGCCATCTGCCGCACTTTATTTTTCTGATAGCCAATAAATTCATCCCGTCCCTGCTGGTCATCGGGGAAGCGGTAGCTGCGTTCTTCCATCCACTGAAAAAAGTCGCGTAACTGCTGTTGACTGTTACTGCCTTCGGCTGGCTGATAGCCGAGGGCCGGCATCAGGGCAATGATTTCCTGCTGAATGCGGGTAACTTCGGTCAGCCCCAGCTGGTGAATACGGTCGGCATCAAACTGGCTGTTGGTGTAATGCGCCAGCAGCAGCTGGTAGTAACGCAGGCCATCGGTCAGGTTAAGCGCTGCCTGATGCTGCGGTGCGCGTTGCTTCTGCTCGCGTACCAGTGCCAGCATATTGCGGTAGGCCGGTAATACATCCTGCAGCAGTGCTGAACGGGCTTTGCGCTCCAGTAACTTGCGGCTGGATGGGTACAGGTTCAGCTGGTCGAGCTTGCTGTTGAAGTCGGCCCACAGTGGTGAGGCGTCCGGGCCGTTATCAAAAGGAATGCCTTTGATAATGGCTTCCATACTGCTCTCGACGGCCGGGTAAACAAAGGCCGGCGGAATAATGCCGTCTTCTTCCGCAGCGCGGATATTCTCGCCCCAGCGCTTGAATAATGCCGGCACCGCTTCCAGCCGGCTGATGTAATCGCGGGCTTCGGGCACGCTGCTGATCGGGTGGTTATTGATTAATACATCCACCACCAGTGTATGCCAGCCGCCCATCTGGCTGAAGGCGTACTGGTGATGTTCAAACGGCACCATTAACAGGCTGAATTCCAGATCTGATAGCAGGGTGCGGTAGCTGGCCTGATGGTCGGCTGACAGCGCTTCTTCATCGATGGCGTGCAGGCGGCTGCGCAGATCCTGATAAAACGCGACCTGCTGCTCCCGTGCCTCAGGAGAAATATCGTCCCAGTCGAACTGGCCGCTGATGCCCAGCTGGCTGCGCAGTACCGGGCTCTGTTCCACCGCAAACTGGTAATACTCATTAAACAACTCATCGGCAGCGGCGTTTGCCTGTTGTTGTTGTTCCTGACTGTAAACCGTTGCCTGAGTATCAGTATCTGGCTTTGGCAGCATGGCCTGACAGCCAGCGAGAACGAGCAGACAGGAAAGAGTGACGGGGCGGAGTAACGAATGTTTCAACACGGTTTTGACTCTGAAAAATGGCGCGGCCGAGTGTAACAGCCACAAGGGCTGGGGTTAAAGAGGAGGGCGGAAGGGGAGCCTTAAAGGGCCGCTTTATTCACAGCATAGGGTGTGCCGTGTGCGCCGTGTTACTCTAACGCTGTATTTCAGAAAGGAGTAACCCATGCGCTGGTTGGTATTGTTAACAGGTTTGCTGGTGTCGCCGCTTTGGGCGCTGGATGCTTTTCCACAGGCGGGTCTGCTGGAAGACAAAACACAGGATGTCAGTAATTACCGTCTGGTTATTTCAGAACTGAAGCGCAATCAGGCCACCACCTATGGTGAGCATGAACGCCGTCTGAAAGGTACGCTCTGGCGCCGGGTCTGGGCGGTGGAAGACCGGGTGCCGCTGGATACCGTGATTAATCATTACGCGCAGCAGCTGAACGACAGTCGGGTGATTTATCAATGCCGTGCCCTTGATTGCGGCAGCAACCCATTCTGGGCCAATGAAATATTTCATAACGCCCGTCTGGGCGGACGTGAGCAGAATCAGTTTTATATGGTGGCGCTGAAAGAGCAGGAAGGGAGTAAGGAGAAAAAACTCTACGTTCTCTATGTGATAGAGCGTGGCTCAAAGCAGGTGATGGTGAATCTGGATGTGCTGACCACCAGCGATGCTGTGCAGGAAAGAGCGGATATGAATGTGCTGATTCAGCAGGCACTGGTCAGCAGTCATGGCTGGCTGCCGGGGCTGGTTGTCGAAAATGGCCAGATTAATGAACAGCAGAGCAGTGCGCTGATTGCGTATCTGAAAAATCTTACCCCGGGAATGAAACGCCGTTTATATCTGCTGGTCCATTGCTACGACGCCAGTCATATGAATGACAATATTCAGTGTTCGCAGCGTCTGGCCAAACAGCTGCGGCTGGCAACCTTTGACGGTCAGTATGAACTGAATATTGATGGTCATGGCGCACTGACGCCGGCACCGGATAACAGCCTGCAGCCGGCTTTACGTTTTATATTCTGGCCAGGGAGATAAGCATGAAAAAAACAGTAGCGCTGGCACTTGGCAGTGGTGCGGCCCGTGGTTACACCCATATCGGTGTGATTGATGCGCTGGAAGCGCGGGGTTATGACATCGTAATGGTGTCCGGTTGTTCGATGGGGGCGGTGGTCGGTGGTTTTTATTGCGCCGGTCAGCTGGATGTTTACCGTAACTGGGTGTGCGGTCTGAAATATCTGGATGTGCTGAAGCTGGTGGATCTGAGTCTGTTATCCGGTGGCGTTATCCGTGGCGACCGGGTGTTTAACATCATCAGTGAAATGCTCAACGGCCGTAACATTGAAGACCTGCCGATTCCCTTTACGGCGGTTGCCACCGATCTGACCAATAAAAAAGAAATCTGGTTTCAGCGTGGTTCGCTGCAGGATGCGGTGCGGGCATCGGCGGCTATTCCCAGTCTGTTGACCCCGGTGGCGAACAATGGCCGTATGCTGGTGGATGGCGCGGTGCTGAATCCGCTGCCGATTACCCCCTGTGTGTCGGCCCATGCTGATTTTATTATTGCCGTGGATCTGAACGCTGAAGTGCCGGTACCGCAGGAGCTGGTTCACGATCCGGAAAGCGAGCGCAAAGAAAAGCAGGACTGGTTCAACACGCTGGTGGATAAGGCCAGTCAGTGGTTTGAAAACAAAAGCAATGCACGCAAAGAAGCGAATGACAGCCTCGGCAAACTGGATATTCTGAATCAGGTGTTTGAGGTGATGTCAGCATCGCTGACTCAGTACAAAATCGCGGGTTACCCGCCGGATCTGCTGATCAAAATCCCGCTGAACTGCTGTGAGGTCTACGAGTTTTACCGCGCCGAAGAAATGATCGCGCTGGGGCGTCATATTGCTGATCAGGCGCTGGATGCGTTCGAGGCCGGTAACAGCAGCCTGTATGGCCAGCGTATGGGCTGAAGGCTCTGGCGCAGACAGGCAATCGCATGGCGGAAAGATGCCCTGAGCCTTCAAAATAGGTAAACTAGCGCACTTTCTGCCCGATTCATCTCACAGAGCTTTTCTTTTATGGATTTACAGCATCACGCCGAATGTGCCGTTGATGAACTTAACACCCTGCAGGATGTGATCCGCTGGTCGGTCAGCCGTATGTCAGAGGCTGGTATTTACTATGGTCACGGCACTGATAATCCCTGGGATGAAGCTTTGTTACTGGTTACCCACGCCCTGCATCTGCCGTGGAATCTGGCCAACGAATGGCGCAACGCTCAGCTAACCCGGACAGAGCGTCAGGCGGCGATTGAGCTGATTCTTACCCGTATTGAACAGCGCGTACCGGCCCCTTACTTAACCGGCGTGGCCTGGTTCTGCAATCTGCCTTTTGTGGTGGATGAGCGGGTGCTTATTCCACGTTCGCCGATCGGTCAGATGATTGATCAGGGCTTTGCGCCCTGGTGGCAGGGCCATACGCTGGACGGTCAGCCGCAGCCACAGCGCATTATGGATCTGTGCACCGGCAGTGGTTGTATCGGTATCGCTATGGCGAAAAAATTCTCGCAGGCCGAGGTTGAGCTGCTCGATCTGTCGTTCGAGGCGCTGGAAGTTGCCGATGAAAATATTCAGCGTCACCAGCTGGAAGACCGGGTAATGGCGCTGCAGTCGGATCTGTTTGCTGCCGCCAGCGGCAAATACGATCTGATCGTGTCCAATCCGCCCTATGTCGATGCCGATGATATGAGCTGCCTGCCGGAGGAATACCACCACGAGCCGGAACTGGCGCTGGCGGCTGGGGAAGATGGCCTCGATCTGGTGCGCATCATGTTAAAAGAAGCCCGCCAGTATCTGACCGATGATGGTCTGCTGGTGGTGGAAGTCGGTAACAGCTGGCCGGCTCTGGCCGCGGCGTATCCGCAGTTACCTTTTGTCTGGCCGGAGTTTGAACACGGCGGACACGGCGTGTTTGTGCTGCAGGCGCGCGACTTAGATCTACTGAATTAGATTTATTGAATTAATAGACGGCCGCCTGACCGGCCCTGAAATAAGAGACTGATTATGTCCGGAAATACCTTTGGCAAAAGTTTCACCGTGACCACCGCCGGTGAAAGTCATGGCCTGGCGCTGGTGGCTGTCGTTGATGGCTGCCCTCCGGGTATTGACCTGAGTGAAGCCGATCTGCAGCTTGATCTTGATCGCCGTAAGCCCGGCACCTCACGCTATACCACCCAGCGTCGTGAAGACGATGTGGTGAAAATTCTGTCCGGTGTATTCGAAGGCAAAACCACCGGCACACCGATTGGCCTGCTGATCGAGAACACTGACCAGCGTTCGAAAGATTACGCTGACATCGCCAAGACCTTCCGTCCGGCCCACGCCGATTACGCCTACACGCAGAAATACGGTTTCCGTGATTACCGTGGTGGTGGCCGTTCGTCAGCCCGCGAAACCGCAATGCGTGTGGCGGCGGGTGCCATTGCCAAGAAAGTGCTGGCAGTGAAAGGCATTCAGGTGCGTGGTTACTTAAGCCAGCTGGGGCCGATCAAAATCGAACAGTTCGATTGGGATCAGGTGGAGCAGAACCCGTTCTTCAGCCCGGATGCCTCTAAAGTGGCTGAAATGGAAACCTACATGAACGCGCTGCGTAAAGAAGGTAATTCCGTTGGTGCGAAAATCTCTGTGGTGGCGACCGGTCTGTTCCCGGGCCTGGGTGAGCCGATTTTTGATCGTCTGGATGCCGAGCTGGCCCATGCGCTGATGAGCATTAATGCGGTAAAAGGCGTTGAGATTGGCGATGGCTTTGCCTGTGTTGAGCAGAAAGGCACCGAGCACCGTGATGAAATGACGCCGGAAGGTTTCTTAAGCAACCATGCCGGTGGTGTACTGGGTGGTATTTCCACCGGTCAGGACATTATTGCCCATATTGCGCTGAAGCCGACCTCCAGCCTGATCATTCCGGGCCGTTCCATTGATTCTGATGGCAACCCGATTGAAGTTATCACTAAAGGTCGTCACGACCCTTGTGTGGGCATCCGTGCCACGCCCATTGCCGAAGCGATGATGGCGATGGTGCTGTGTGATCATCTGTTACGTCATCGTGGCCAGAACGCTGATGTGCACTGCACAACACCGGTGATTGCCGCTGAGGCAAAACAGTAAAATGAAGGGCCGGCTCTGCCGGCCTTTTTTGTATAACCGCACTTCAGGCATGAGGCTGAGCGTTCAACGCCATGATGTCTTCCGCTTTGCCGTTTAAACGGCTCTCTTTCTTTTACGCCCTGTATTTCGCCCTGTTGGGTTGTATCGCTCCTTATTGGGGGTTATTTCTGCAGAACCGCAGTTTTAATCCGGAGCAGATCGGTCAGCTGATGGCCTGCTTCGGGCTGGTACGAATTCTTGCACCGAATCTCTGGGCTTACTGGAGCCGTTATTTCCGTACGCCAATGCAGATGGTGCGCTGGGCCGGGATGCTGACCATGCTGTGCTTCTCGCTGATCTGGTGGGCTGACAGCTTTGTCAGCATGGCGGCGGTTATGATTCTGTACGGTTTTTTCTGGGCTGCCATGCTGCCACAGTACGAAGCCATGACATTACAGCACTGTGGCACACAGGCTGATATCTATGGCCGTATCCGTATGTGGGGCTCTATCGGTTTTGTGCTGGTGGTTTTGGGCGCAGGTTATTTATTCGAGTGGATTTCCGTTGGCTGGTTGCCGCTGCTGATGCTGAGCCTGATGGCGCTGATCGGTATTAACAGTCTGACCTTGCCGGAACCTGCCGAAGGGCATCCGCAGCCGGCGCCGTCAGGACAATTTTTAAATTTATTAAAATCACGTCCGGTGCAGGTGTTTATTCTGATGAATATTCTGCTGCAGATCAGTCATGGACCTTATTACACATTTTTCAGTATTTACCTTGAAAATCATGGATATAAACCAGCTGAGATCGGTTTGCTGTGGTCACTTGGGGTTATTGCCGAGGTTTTTTTATTCTGGAAATTTCACCGATTGGTCAGCTTTTTCAGCTGGCGGACCTGGTGCGTATTAAGTTTATTAATTACAGCGGTACGCTGGACGCTGATTGGCAGTCTGGTGGATTTCTGGGGCTGGCTGTTGCTGGCACAGCTGGGACATGCGTTCAGCTTTGCGGCTATGCATGCCGTTTCCATGCGTTATATTCAGCATTTATTTCCGCGGCCACTGCAGGGGCGGGCACAGGCGATGTATTCCAGTGTCGGCTTTGGCATCGGCGGTGCGCTTGGCGCCTGGTTAAGCGGCAGCCTGTGGTTGTCTTTGGGTGGCAGTCAGGTCTTTTTTCTGGCTACACTGGCAGCGTTACTGGGGGCTTTTGTCGCCTGGAAAGGACTTGATGAGAAGGAATGCTGACGGCAATATTTTTTAACAGTACGCTATAAAAATAAATCATAGAACGACAGGGAATAAACAATGAAAATTAATGTCACTTTTGATCTTACGCCGGAAGAATTTCGCCGGGTAATGGGACTGCCGGATGTACAGGAGTTCCAGAAAGAACTTTTTGCCAGCATGCTGGAAAAAATGAAATCCGGCGAAGACGGCTACGATGCCATGAGTTTATATCAGCCAATGTTTAACGAAGGCATGAATGCAATGGGACAGTTTCAGAAAATGATGCTGAGCATGATGTCGGGTGCATCTTCTTCTGATAAAGAGAACAGTTAGAATTTAAAGTGAATGCTCTAGGGCAATTGGCGCCAGCCTTTGGCCTCATTGTTAAGTGCTTTAAAAATCGATCATGATAAAGGCTGATATTAATCAAGAAATTTATCGTTGAATGCGCTGCTGTCATTTAAGTGTAAGATAAAATGCCCTAGTATGGATTCACCCCAACTGCTATTAGACTTTTGAAGGAGCAAGACTATGCAAGAGAATATTCTTAATGCATTCGCAGAGCAGGCTAAAACCATGTACGCACCCATGGCGAAATTTAACAGTCTGTTTGTCGACAACATGGAAAAAATGACGGAGTTCCAACTGAACGCCATCAAATCGTATGCAGACCTGGGTCTGGAGCAGATGAAAAAAGCTGCTGAAGTGAAAGATGCAGAAAGCATGCGTTCTTTTACTGCTAACCAGGCGGAAACTGCTTCGGCACTGAACAAAAAAGTGATGGAAGATGCCAAGGCATTTTCTGACATGGCGATGGAATTCAAAACTCAGATCGAATCCATCATGGAAGAAGCCCGCTCAACTGCAGCGGCTACCACCACCACCGCTAAGCCAGCTGCTGCTAAACCTAAATCAGCTGCCTGATCTCGTCTGATGTCAGAGGCCACCTTCGGGTGGCCTTTTTTGCTCAATCGTTTCTGAATGCAGGTGATACATGAATATGCCAATGGAAAGCATAGAAACAGCCGTTAGTGATTTTTATGATATGGCCAGCCGGGCAGCCGAGCAGTACGGACGTCTGCTGGAAAAGGCGGTTAACCAGCCAACCACGGCTGATGACCCGGCAGCATCTGTGCTGACCGATTTCAGCGAAGCCTTCCGTGAGCTGGGCGAGCACATGCTGGAGAACCCGGGCAAGCTGATGAGTTACCAGATGGATCTGCTGAAAAAACAGCAGGAACTGTATCAGCACACGGCTTTGCGCTTTTTAGGGAAAGACGCTGATCCGGTAGTCACACCGGATAAAAGCGATAAGCGCTTCAAAGATGCACAGTGGAGCGAGAATCCGCTGTTCGATTACATCAAACAACTCTATCTGTTGCAGGGCAATACCCTGATGCAGATGGTCAAAGATACCGACGGACTGAGCGAGCATGCGCACCAGAAAGTTGAGTATTTTGTTCGCCAGTACGTCAATGCCCTGGCGCCTACCAATTTTGCCGCACTGAACCCTGAGGTCATCCGTAAAACACTGGAAAGTGGTGGTGCCAATCTTTATGCCGGTATGGAACAGCTGGGTGAAGATCTGGAGGCCAGTGTAAAAGGGGCGCTGAACGTTGCCATGACTGACACCAGTGCGTTTCAGGTTGGCCGCAATCTGGCGACCACTCCTGGCAAAGTGGTGTATCAGAATGACCTGATTCAACTGATCCAGTACACACCGACAACGGAAAAAACGTATAAGCGTCCGCTGCTGGTTATTCCGCCATTTATTAACAAGTATTACATTCTTGATCTGCGCGAGAGTAATTCGTACCTGAAATGGCTGGTTGATCAGGGACATACGGTGTTCTGTATTTCCTGGATTAATCCGGGGCCGTCGCTGCGCGATAAAGGTTTCGACAACTATATGCTCGAAGGCCCTATCGCGGCACTGGACGCCATTGAGCAGGCTACCGGTGAGAAAGAAGTTAACGCCATCGGTTATTGTCTGGGCGGTACTTTGCTGGCAGCCACGCTGGCTTACCTGAAGAAAAAGAAACAAGAACCGATTAAGTCTGCAACCTTTCTGGCGACCCTGACCGATTTTTCCCAACCGGGAGAGATTGGCGTCTTTATCAATGAGACGGCAATTTCGGCACTGGAAAAACAGATGAATTTACTCGGGTATTACGACGGCCGGCAAATGGCTTTCAGTTTTAATACTCTGCGGGAAAATGATCTGTTCTGGTCGTTCTTTATTAACAACTATCTGAAAGGTGAGCGCCCGGCGGCTTTTGATCTGTTGTACTGGAATACCGACAGCACCAACCTGCCGGCGGCGATGCATTCTTTCTACCTGCGTAATATGTACCTGGAAAATAAACTGGTGCAGAAAAATGCACTGGAACTGGATGGCGAGAAAATTGATCTGAGTGCGATCAGCATTCCGACCTATTTCCTTTCTACCGCTCAGGATCATATTGCTCTGTGGCAGGGAACCTATAAAGGTCCACTGCTGATGGGTGGTAAAAACCGCTTTGTGCTGGGTGGCTCAGGCCATATCGCCGGGGTTGTTAATCCTCCTTCAGCCAATAAATATGGCTACTGGACGAATGAAGCTCTGCCTCAGGATCCGGAAGAGTGGTACCGCAATGCAGAGCAGCATGAAGGTTCGTGGTGGCTTGACTGGCAGCAGTGGGCAACCGCTCAGGGTGGCTCTGAGCAGACCGACGCACGTGAGCCTGGAAGCGGTAAGCTCGGTATTATCGAAGATGCTCCGGGGCGTTATGTTAAACAACGCATCATTGATGTGCTGACGAAGTAATCAGCCCTGATTACTGGCTCACAAAAACGGCGCTTCGGCGCCGTTTTTGTTTTTCCATAATTCCGCTATGATGGCCGCAGCATTCAGTTGTAAGGATTTTGCGTGTCACAATTCGATCAGGAATCCATCGTCTACGGCGTGATCCGCCATATACCGGCTACCGATGAGTTCAGTGCCCGTCTTCACCGTCGCGCCAACTGGAGTGCCATTCAGTCATTGCCCTTAGGTGTCGATGATGACTGGTCACTGTTGTGCCGGGAAATGTTCTCCATGCCCGGCGATGATGTGTTCAGTGGCACTTACCACACTCAGCTGATTCACTTTGCTGCTTCCTATAAGGCGGTGGAGTATGAGTGGGAACAGTGGCTGCGTCAGTTCGAGGCTTTGCTGAAAAGCATGTACTGGGTGTCGGCAACCGTGCACCTGGAAACCGAACTGTCCGGTAAGCACACTTTTAACTGGAACGCCGACCAGGGCCATGTGCCTTCAGATGCCGATCTGCGCATGAGCTGTGAGTGGGAGAGGGAGGCAGGTTTTGCCATCTGATTCCCTCCCGCCCGATGATCACAACTACGCCCGTACTTCTGATAGCGAAGAGGCTCCTTACGGTGAAGATGCGCCGCAGGAAGGCGTTCTGGCAATTCCTTACCAACAGCTGAGTGCTGAGGCGCTGGACGGCATTCTGGAAGACTTTGTCTGCCGTGAAGGCACAGATTACGGCGATTACGACGTCAGCCTGGAAGATAAAAAAGCTCAGGTTAAAGCCCAGTTAGCTGATGGCAGTGCCATGCTTTTGTTTGACCCCGTCCAACAGACCTGCCACATTGAAATGACCCGCGTATTACGCAGTCATGGCTGGTCTGGTGGTGACTATGGACGACCTTAAACAGCAACAACTGAAACGACGCCTGCGCACGGCGATTGGCGAGATTGATGAGATGAAAGCCCAGTTGGCTGAAGTCCGCCGCTGCTGTGCTGAGCTGGCCGCCGCTATGCGCCAGATCCGCGAAGATGCTGAACAGGCAAAACTGGAAGCTGAGCGGCGTAAGCGCATCAAACGCGTTGTCTGATCTTTCCGGCTCAGCCCTGAGCCAGTTCCGGCGGCAATTTGCGCCGCACCATATCCCGCAGTAAAAACCGTCCCGGCCATAAGGCTTCGGCCACATCCAGTGCCACAGGCAGCGGAGCCCCCAGCATTTGTTGCACCAGCAGCTCGGCACAGAGCGGAGCCGAAGCCAGCCCACGTGAACCATGACCGATATTCAGCCATAGCCCCGGATACTGCGGTGCTGCTTTGGCCGGAATGCGTTTGGCGTTACGCACCAGCCCGCTGAAGCGATGCACAAACCCGCGGCTCTCTGGCACCGCTCCGACCATGGGCAAATAATCGGGAGTGGTGCAGCGGAAGCCAACCCGGCCGCCGAGAATCAGCTTCATTCCCTGCTGCTTATTCAGATCCTGCCATTGCGGGCCGAAATCCGGCAGGTGATCAAGGTTGGCCTGATGGTCACTGTCACGCAGCTGAGTGTCATCATCCCGCAGGTTATAGGTTGCTCCCAGACACAGCCGGCCATTACGCGCTGGCGCCATATAGCTGCGGCCGCAGAGTACGGTATTCAGTGCAGGAGTCTGTGCTGGGTTTAAATAACTGAGCTGGCCGCGGATGCGCTTCAGCGGCAGGTACGCCTCAGGCAGAAGGTTTGTGGCCGCATTGGCGCAGGCCAGTACCAGCTGGCTGCTTTGCAGGATGGTGCCGTCGCTGCACTGAATCTGCCAGCCCTGTGGGATTTGTTGCAGCGTGCTGACCTGACGTTGTGTGAAGCGGATATTCGTGTGTTGCAGCAGAATCCGGCATAAATCTGCCGGGCTGACCCAGCCTGCCTGTGGGAAAAACAGACCGCCGCTCTGTTGCGGGGCTCCGGCAATATTTCCTGCCTGGGTCTGGTCCAGCGGCTGTACCAGAGCCTCGGGCAGGCTGCGGGTCTGGCTGAATTTCAGCTGGCGCTGGGCCTCTTTATCATCGTAAGCCAGCTGCAGCACGCCACATTGTGACCAGTAGGGGTTATCCGCGTCAGCGGCGCCTAAATAGCGGCGCATATAGGGCAGAGCATACTGAAAGGCGGCCAGATAAAAATCGGTATGAATGGCGTTGTCGCCGGCCGCGAGTTTTACATAGAGTCCGCCCTGAGGGTTGCCCGAGGCCTGCTGGGCAATACCTGCAGCATCTATGACATGTACCTTCAGACCACGTTCGGCCAGCGCTCTCGCGGTGGTGGCTCCGGCGAGTCCGGCGCCGATAACAACAACCTCTGCGTCATCGGCTTGTGTGTTCTGTTGCAGCAACCAGGGTTTGTGCAGAAAGTAGGGCGCCAGCTCCGGCCCCTGGCGGCGGTTAAAGCTGCCGGCCAGCATCTCGCGTTTACGGCCATAGCCGGGCACCCGTTTCACGTTAAAGCCTGCACCCAGCAGGCCACGGCGGACAATGCCTGCCGAGGTGAAGGTGGCGACCGTGGCGGGCTGTTCTCCCTGATATTGATCTGGCTGGCGCTGGCTTAAGCGGCGCATACCGCTGAATAATTCTTCTGACCACATTTGTGGATTTTTTGAGGGGGCAAAGCCATCCAGATACCAGGCATGCACCGGGCCGCTTAATTGCGGCAGAGCCTCTTTGACATCGGCAAAGATCAGCGTCAGGGATATACGTTCTTCCGGCCAGACCAGACGATGGAAACCGGCAACCGGCAGCGGATACTGGGCGAACAGCTGGGCGCTCAGTTCACTGAGTTGCGGCCACAATGCCAGTGCCTGTTGCAGTTGGCTGAGCGTCAGCGGGAATTTTTCAATGCTGGTGAAATGCAGCCAGGCGCTGTCGTGTTTGTTGCTCTGGCGCCAGCTTTCCCAGGTCATCAGGAAATTCAGCCCGGTGCCGAATCCGGTTTCAACAATGCTGAAATCGTTCTGCCAGCCAGACCAGCGCTGTGGCAAACCATTGTGCTGTAAAAAAACATAGCGGCTTTCTTCCAGACCGTTATCCACGGAAAAATACGGATCATCAAATTCACGGGAAACCGGCAGGCCGTCGTCATTCCACAGCAGGTCGGGTGCAGAGGGGGCCTGATTGCTGCTGGAAGTGTCAGGCGCCGGCTGATGGCTGGCTGGCTGGTCGGAATAGATGGAAGACACAGATATTCTCAGAATGGGTGAGTATAAACGCCGCTATTTTACCGTCAGTACACTGCAGACAAAAAGCACAGCGCTCACGTATTATCCGCCCATGATAACCGAAATTTTCGCCATTATGGCGCCTGTGCTGGCCTGTGCCGCCATCGGCTTTTTCTGGGCGCGCCAGGGCTATGCGTTTGATCCGGAATTTATTTCCCGCCTGGTGCTGAATGTTGCAGCGCCCTGTCTGATGCTGTCGGTACTGGGCTCTGTTGAAATCGATATTGTGGCTTTTCAGCGCACCGCGCTGGCCTGTGTGCTGGTGGCCGCGTTAATGGCGGTTCTGGGCATCCTGGTTACGCGCCTTCTGGGCGATGATGTACGCGCTTATCTTCCATCTTTTGTCTTTCCTAATGTCGGCAATATGGGGTTGCCGGTATGTCTGCTGGCTTTCGGACAGGAAGGTCTGGCACTGGCGCTGGCATTTTTTATGGTGCTGTCTGTTGCGCATTTTCCGGCCGGGATTTTGCTGGCTGGCGGACGTCAGGCCGGTGGTCTTGCCGGGCTGGCTAAGATGCCGATTTTATATGCCATTGTGATTGCATTGCTGTTGTTATGGGCGGATTGGACGTTACCGGCTGCGGTGCAGAATTCGGTGCGTTTAATCGGTGGTATGACGATTCCGTTAATGCTGATTACCCTGGGCGTTTCGTTGCAGCGTTTGCAGGTCCGGCAGTGGCGTCAGGCCCTGCTTTACAGCCTGTTACGGATATTTGGTGGTCTGGCAGTGGGGTTGCTGGTAGTGAGTATGCTGGATCTTTCCGGAACGGAAAAAGGTGTTGTGCTGTTGCAGGCATCCATGCCGGTTGCGGTGTTCAATTATTTATTTGCGGAGCGCTATCAGCGTGCTCCGGAAGCGGTGGCCGGAATGGTGGTGATGTCGACACTGCTCTCATTCATCACGATTCCGGCACTGCTCTGGTGGCTGCTTTAATCAGGCCTTACTGAGCCTCTGCCGCTTCCGCTTTATTGTCGTCGCTGATCACGCTGACCGATTCAATCAGGATGCTCTCGCGCGGAATATCGCGGGCGCCGGTTGGGCTGGTGGCGATGTTGTCGACCACATCCATGCCTTTCACGACCTTACCGAACACGGCATAACCGAAATCCCGCGCACCGTGATCGAGGAAACTGTTGTCTTTTACGTTGATAAAAAACTGGCTGGTGGCACTGTCGATAACGCTGGTACGTGCCATGGCGATACTGCCGCGGGTATTTTTCAGGCCGTTTTCTGCTTCATTTTTAATCGGTGGCAGTGTGGCTTTCTGGCGCATATCGGCACTGAAACCGCCGCCCTGGATCATAAAGTCACGGATCACGCGGTGAAAAATGGTGCCGTCGTAGTGCTTGCTTTCAACATAGGTTAAAAAATTATCAACGCTGAGCGGTGCTTTGCTGCGGTCCAGTTCCAGCTCGATATCGCCGGCGCTGGTTTTCATCAGAACATGAACATTATCGGCGCTTTCTTCGGCCTGCAGACTCAGAGGTGCGAGCAGCACCGACAGGCTCAGGGCAGCGCTTTGCAGGGTTGTTTTTATCAGACGTTGCATTAATGATCTCCGCAAGAAAAGTATCCGGTTTAGTACCGGAATTCGTTAAATGGTTCATATAGGGTCAGGCTTGTGGCTAAAGCTAAAGTAAGAATCGTATTTTGTGAAGGTTGTAAATGGGCTTTGCGTTCTGGCTGGTATGCGCAGGAACTGTTTTCGACCTTTCACGGCAAGCTTGCAGCCATCGAACTGGTGGTTGGCGAATCCGGGCAATTTCAGGTCTGGGCAAATGATCAGTGCCTGTGGGACCGTAAAGAGCAGGGCGGTTTCCCGGAAATTGCCGAATTGAAGCGCTTGCTGCGCGACTGCATTGCCCCGGAGGCGTCGTTGGGGCATTGCGATCTGGACAGTGGTGGAGATTAAACGCCCAGACAGCAATAAGACGTGCAGCAATAAAACGGAAAGCAATAAAAAAGGGAGCAAGTGCTCCCTCTTTTATGACGGTGGTTTTTACGACCAGCCGCTGCTGCGTTTGCCACGAATAGACGGCAGAATCAGACCCGCCAGAATACCGATAATGACCAGACCACCGCCGTACAGAATAAAGGTCTGCTGACGGTTATCCTGCAGCTGGGCATTTTCCGCGGTCAGGGCTTCTACCTGAATTTCCAGCTCCTGATTGCGCATGGTCAGTTTTTTCGATTTTTCATCCAGTGCCAGGGCATTGGCTGAGATACTTTTAATGCGTTCCAGTTCTTTTTCCAGATCGCTGTTCTCACGGCCAAGGCCGGAACGGTCGCTTTTCAGCTTCTCAACTTCGCTCTGGAATTCAGCGCGCTGGGTTTTTGTGGTTTCCAGTTCAGCTTTTACTTTTTCCAGTTCACGGTTGGCCAGGATTAATTTTTCTTTGGCAATGGGCTCCATTTCGAGAAAACGGGTCAGTACGTAACCTTCAACCCCTTTGTCGGTCTGTACTTTGGTGTAACCGGTTTCTGCATCTTCTTCGATAAATATCAGATGTTCACCGCTTGGTAACGCTTTCAGAATGCGGAATTCCTGGCTGGGGCCGGAGCGCAGTTGCAGCCACAGAGTGTCGGTAACGTAGCGTTTTTCAACGGCAGCAGCCGTGGCAGCAGTGGCCAGCAGGGAGAGGGCAATCAGAAATTTTTTCACAGCATATACCTTTTTATTTTTTCCGTTCAGGGAAGGACTTTACGGAACGGTTTAACCGTTACCTGCTGGTAAACACCAGCGCTGACATAAGGATCGGCATCGGCCCAGGCCTGAGCATCTGCAAGAGACGCAAACTCGGCCACTACCAGGCTGCCAGTGAAGCCGGCACTGCCAGGATCTTCGCTGTCGATGGCGGGGTGCGGGCCAGCAATCAGCAGACGGCCGGCGGCGGTTAAATCCTGCAGGCGCTGCAGGTGAGCCGGGCGTACTGACAGGCGTTTTTCCAGACTGTCAGGCACATCCTGACTGATAATGGCGTACCACATGCTTACTGCTCCTCTTTATTCATGTAGCGGTATAAAAACAGCGACTGACCGATAATAAACAGGACGGTCAGCCCCAGCAAACCGAAGAGTTTGAAGTCAACCCAGATATCTTCAGAGAAGGTGTAGGCGACGTATAAATTGGCGATACCACTTAAGACAAAAAAAGCCACCCAGGCGTAATTCAATCGCGCCCAGATATCGGCAGGCAGGGTAACGGCCTGTTCCATCATGCGCTGCAGCAGGGATTTTTTCATAAACCACTGACTGCCGAGGAAGGCTGCAGCAAACAGCCAGTTAACGATGGTCGGCTTCCACATAATAAAGGTCTGATCGCGCAGCAACAGGGTCGCACCGCCAAGAATGACGACTAAGGCGAGGGTGACCAGATGCATATTTTCCACCTTACCGGTGGTGGCGCGGATATACAGCACCTGCAGAATCGTGGCCGGAATTAAAACGGCGGTGGCCAGCAGCATCGGCATTTCATTAAACAGGGTGATGTATTCGTCAGACAGATAAGGCGCCAATTGCCCGGTCAGCTCGGGAGCCCACTTATAAACCAGAAAGAAAAGGACGATGGGCAGGTAGTCGAGAAGTAACTTCATTCGCTTAGTGGCTTCAGTGTCATTACAATGGGGCGATTATGGCGTAACCAGGAGTGAGCGTCCACGTGAACTCAGAAATCGATCTTCATTGCCACAGCACCGCTTCCGACGGCAAATTACCGGCGGCTGAACTGGTTGCGCGGGCGGCGGAGCGCGGCGTAAAAACCCTGGCGATCACCGATCACGATACCGCCGAAGGCTATCGTCAGGGGCAGGCTGCAGCGCAGGAACTGGGCGTGCGGTTGATTCCCGGTATTGAGCTGTCCTGTATCTGGGGCGGTGTCACGATTCATATTGTTGGCCTTAATTTTGATCCTGAGTCGGCGGCTATGCGTGCCGCTGAGCAGTCTCAGACCGAAGCGCGCAGCAGTCGTTCCCAGCTGATTGCCGAACGGGTCGGCAAACGTCTTAAACACGATATTAATCTGCAGGAAGTGCAGGCCTATGCCGGTGGAGAATCGGTGGGACGTCCGCATTTTGCCCAGTATCTGATTGATAAAGGGCTGGTGCCGTCAATGGCCGTTGCCTTTAATAAATACCTCGGTGCCGGTAAACCCGGTGATGTCAAAGCCAGCTGGCCGGAAATGGCCACCGTGGTGCAGTGGATTATTGAAGCCGGTGGTATCCCGGTAATGGCCCACGCGCATCTTTATAATATGACCCGCACCAAGCTGCGTGCCTGTCTGGCCGACTTTGTCGAGGCCGGTGGTCGTGGTCTGGAAGTGGCGTATGGTCAGATGGATAACAACCAGCGCGGTCAGATGGCGGTGTTGGCGCGTGAATTTGAGTTGCTGGGTTCCTGCGGCAGCGATTTCCATGGTCCGAACCGCTTCGGACTTGATCTGGGCGTGATGCCGGCCTTTCCGGCGGATGTTACCCCTGTATGGCAGAGCTGGGCCTGATCGGGCACAGCATAATTCCCTGACATAGCGAATGCCGTTGTGCGTGGGTTAAGGAGCTTTAGTGAGCCAATTTTTCCAGATTCACCCTGATAATCCTCAGGCGCGGCTGATCAAGCAGGCCGCAGAAATTATCCGTAGTGGCGGCCTGGCTGTGATTCCGACCGATTGTGCCTATGCGCTGGCCTGCCGTATCGGCGATAAAAAAACCACCGACCGGGTACAGCGTTTACGGCAATTGCCGCCGAAGCATAATTTCACCCTGCTGTGCCGCGATCTGTCCGAGTTGTCACTGTTTGCCAAGGTGGATAACACCAAATACCGCATGCTCAAGGCGCACACGCCCGGTGCTTTTACCTTTATTCTTGAGGCCACACGCGAAGTGCCGCGCCTTTTGATGCATCCGAAAAAGCGCACCATCGGCATCCGTGTCCCCAATAACCCGATTGCCATGGCGCTGCTGGAAGAAATGAACGAACCGCTGATGACTACCTCGCTGATTATGCCTGGCGACGAACTGCCGTTGTCTGATCCTTACGACATCCGTCAGTCGCTGGAACATGAGCTGGAGCTGGTGATTGATGGCGGCCACTGTGGCTTCGAGGCCACCACCGTGATCGATATGACCGATGAAATACCGGTCGTGCTGCGTCAGGGCGTCGGCGACGCCAGCGATTTTCTCTGACCTGCGCCTCTGACCCACCGCTATTAGTGTTTAAGGAGACTGAAACGCGCCGCTAAAACCGGTATGATGGCGCGTTTTCAGATTCAGAATTTCACCAAGCAGGGCAGTATGAGCAAGCAGCGTGTATTAACCGGTATTACAACCACAGGCACCCCGCATCTGGGTAACTATGTTGGCGCTATCCGTCCGGCCATTGCCGCCAGCCAGGATCAGGCTAACGATACGTTTTATTTCCTCGCCGATTATCATGCCCTGATCAAGTGTCAGGACCCGGCGGCTGTGCACCAGTCGACCATGGAAATTGCCGCCACCTGGCTGGCACTGGGTCTGGATACCGATAATTCTGTGTTCTATCGCCAGTCGGATATCCGTGAAATTCCGGAACTGAGCTGGATCCTGAACTGTGTCTGCGCCAAAGGCCTGATGAACCGCGCCCATGCTTATAAAGCTGCAGTGGATGCCAATCTGGCCGAAAACGAAGACGCCGACAAAGCCATCACCATGGGTCTGTTCAGCTACCCGGTATTAATGGCCGCCGATATTCTGATGTTTAACGCCAACAAAGTACCGGTCGGCAAAGATCAGATTCAGCACGTCGAAATGGCGCGCGATATCGCCGGCCGTTTTAACCATATCTACTGCAAAAAAGAGCCGTTACTGAGTCTGCCGGATTATCAGGTTGATGATCAGGTGTCGGTACTGCAGGGGCTGGACGGCCGTAAAATGAGCAAAAGTTACGGCAACACCATTCCGCTGTTTTTAACCGAGAAACAGCTGCAGAAGCACATCAACAAAATCAAAACCAACCTGCTGGAACCGGGTGAGCCAAAAGATCCGGATTCCTCTACCGTATTTCAGATCTGGCAGGCATTTGCCACACCTGAGCAGACTGCTGAAATGCGTCAGGCATTTGCTGAGGGGATTGGCTGGGGCGATGCCAAGAAGCAGCTGTTTACCCTGATCAACGCCGAAATCGGCGAAGCGCGTGAACGCTACAACGATCTGCTGGCACGTCCGGCCGATATCGAAGCCGAACTGCAGAAAGGTGCTGCCAAAGCCCGTGCCATCAGCCAGCCGCTGCTGGAGCAGGTACGTGAAGCCGTTGGCATCTTTAAGCTGGCCTGATATCTGTGAACGACAGCACTGAGAGGCATTCCCTGTGAGCAGCGTCGATCCGCAGAGGCGGGTGGTATCGGGCATGCGCCCGACCGGTCAGTTACATCTTGGGCATTATCATGGTGTGCTGAAAAACTGGGTAAAACTGCAGCATGAGTTTGAGTGCTTCTTTTTTGTTGCTGACTGGCATGCGCTGAGCACCGATTACGAAACCGCCGCCGGTATCCGCCGCTCAAGCCGTAATCTGCTGATCGACTGGCTGGCTGCCGGGGTGAATCCCGGTTCGGCCACGCTGTTTGTACAGAGTCAGGTGCCGGAGCTGGCGGAACTGCATCTGCTGTTGTCGATGATTACGCCAACCTCCTGGCTAGAACGGGTGCCCGGCTACAAAGACCAGCAGGAAAAGCTGCAGGACAAAAATCTCAGCACCTACGGTTTTCTCGGTTATCCGCTGCTGCAGAGTGCCGATATTCTGGCTTACCGCGCCGGTCTGGTGCCGGTCGGTGGTGATCAGGAAGCGCATATTGAAATCGCGCGTGAAATTGCCCGCCGCTTTAATCATCTTTATGGCCGTGAACCGGGCTTTGAAGCCAACGCTGTGGCTGCGGTGAAAAAGCTGGGTAAAAAAGCCTCCGCGTTGTATCAGCAGATGCGCACCGCTTATATCAGTCATGGTGATGTTGAAGCCCTGCAAACGGCGCAGGCGCTGGTGAAAGAACAAAGCAATCTGACGCTGGCCGATAAAGAGCGGTTGTTGGGTTACCTCGAAGGTATTGGTAAAAGCATTCTGGCCGAACCGCGGGCGCTGCTGACCAGTGAAGCGCGCATGCCGGGCCTTGATGGCCAGAAAATGTCCAAGTCGTACAGCAATATGATCCCGCTGCGGGCCGAGCCCGACGACGTGGCGAAAAAAATCCGTACCATGCAGACCGACCCGGCGCGCATCCGCCTGAGTGATGCCGGAGATCCGGAAAAATGTCCGGTATGGCATTTCCACACGGTGTATTCCGATGAGGCGACCTGCGAGCGGGTGCAAACCAACTGCCGCAGCGCAGCCTGGGGTTGTCTTGAATGCAAACAGCCGGTGACCGATGCCATTATTGCGGAACAGGCTCCGATCCGTGAGCGTGCACAGCAGTTTGAGGAAAACCCGGAACTGCTGGCGCGTATTCTGGCCGAAGGCAGCGAGCGTGCGCGGGATGCCGTACGCAGTACTATGAGCGATGTGCGTGAAGTAATGGGGCTGGGTTATCGATGAGCACACAGGACGTCACCGGACATTCCTCAGAACCGGCCGCAGAAGTGACTGCTACGCCGCTGCCCGACCTGGCGAAAGCCAGCATACGGGTAAAGACCGGCCAGCAGGAAATGCCGTTTGCTCTGGTGCAGGGGCAGCCGATGACCCAGCTGCCACTGGATCTGTATATTCCGCCGGATGCGCTGGAAGTCATCCTTGAGCAGTTCGAAGGGCCGCTGGATTTACTGCTGTATCTGATCCGCAAGCAGAACCTCGACATTCTCGAAGTGAATGTCTCTGAGATTGTTGACCAGTACATCGAATACATCGACATGATGCAGGCCATGCAGCTGGAGCTGGCGGGTGAATATCTGGTGATGGCGGCGATGCTGGCGGAAATTAAAAGCCGCGTGCTGTTGCCGCGTAACCGCGAAGACGGCAGTGACGAGGAAGAAGACGATCCGCGGGCGGAACTGCTGCGCCGTTTGCAGGAATATGAACGCTTTAAGACAGCCGCAGAAAACCTCGACGAATTACCACGGCTGGAACGCGATATCTTCCTGCCGGAAGTGGATGCGCCCGACCGCATTCAGGAGCGGGTGCATCCGGAAGTGGAAATGCGTGAACTGATGCTGGCCTTTGCCGCAGTATTGCGCCGCGCTGAGCGTTTTGAGCATCACGAAATTCAGCGTGAGCAGCTGTCCACCCGTGAGCGCATGAGCGATGTATTGGCACGGTTGCAAAGCGGACACTTCATGTCGTTCCGCGCCTTGTTTGATCCGAGTGAAGGCAAGCTGGGTGTGGTGGTGACCTTTCTGGCGATTCTTGAGCTGGTGAAAGAATCCTTGATCGACATTGTGCAGCAGGATACTTTCGGCCCGATTCATTTACGTGCCCGGGAGCACAGCGCCGCAGGGGCGCCCTCGTATCAGCAGGACGGAGAGCCGCAATGACGCAACCGCCGTTAAAAAACATTCTCGAAGCAGCGCTGATGGCGGCTGGCGGCCCGTTATCGCTGGAGCGTATGCAAAGTCTGTTTGATGAAGACCGTATTCCGTTACCGTCTGAATTGAAAGCCGCATTGACTGAACTGAAGCAGGATCTGCTCGGGCGCGGTATTGAACTGATCGAAGTGGCTTCCGGCTATCGTTTGCAGGTACGCACCGAAGTTGCGCCCTGGGTGGCACGTCTGTGGGATGAACGGCCACAGCGTTATTCGCGCGCATTGCTGGAAACCCTGGCGTTGATTGCCTATCGCCAGCCCATTACCCGTGGCGACATCGAAGATGTGCGTGGCGTGGTGGTCAGCTCCAGCATTATGAAAACCCTGCTGGAGCGTGAATGGGTGCGGGTTGTAGGCTATCGTGATGTGCCGGGGCGGCCGTCGATGTACGCCACCACGCGCGAGTTTCTTGATTACTTTGGTTTAAAAAGTCTCGAAGACCTGCCCAGTCTGGGCGAAATCCGCGAGCTGGATGACGCCAACCGTAAGCTGGAGCTGGGTGATGATGCCGAAGCACGCAAAGAACCGGCGAAAGATTTTGAATTCCGCAGCGACGAAGAAGTGGCTCAGCGCGGCGCCGATGTACTGGCTGCCACCGAAGAAGATCTGGCAAAAGCGGCTGACATTGTCGCGCGGGTAGAAAGTAATCTGTTCGCACGGGATGACGACGATGGCGACGAAGCGGATAATGACGGCGAACCGAAGAAGCGCAGCATTGGCGATCTGCTGCAGCGGCTGGAACAGAAAGCCGTTGAAGAAGAGCAGGCGGCTGCAGAATCAGCAGCGGCAGAGGCTGACTCCGAAGAGCCTGATTCAGAAGAGCCTGATTCCGGAGAGCCTGATTCCGAAGAGTCTGATTCCGAAGAGTCTGATTCCGAAGAGTCTGATTCCGAAGAGTCTGATTCCGGAGAGTCTGATTCCGGAGAGTCTGATTCCGGAGAGTCTGATTCCGGAGAGTCTGAGCAGGCTGCAGAAGAGAGCGTGGACGAAGATACTGGCGTGCGCGAAGCAACAGAACATACACAAACTGACGGCGAAGAGTACGGCGATGACGCTGACGATATTGCCGTTCAACGGACTCAGGATGTTCCGAGTTTATTTAACCAAACCCCTGACACGATGCGGCCGGATGCCCCTGACGCAGCTGCGGATGAAGAAGATCGATAAATTATGAATGAACGTATCCAAAAATTGCTGGCACTGGCTGGTGTGGCTTCCCGTCGTGAAGTTGAACGCTGGATCGGTGAAGGCCGTGTCAGTGTTAACGGCGTAACCGCCAAGCTCGGCGACCGTGCAAGCCGCTACGACGATGTGCGTGTCGATGGCCGCCAGATCAAACTGGAAGACGCCGGTCGCTCGCGCCGTGTGCTGGCCTATAACAAGCCGGTGGGTGAAGTCTGTACTCTGAAAGACCCGGAAGGCCGGCCAACGGTGTTTGACCATCTGCCGAAAACCAAAGGCGAGCGCTGGGTAAATATCGGCCGTCTGGACATCAATACCAGTGGTCTGTTGCTGTTCACTACCGATGGTGAACTGGCCAACAAGCTGATGCATCCGTCTTCCGGTGTTGACCGTGAATATGCGGTGCGTGTGCGCGGTGACGTCGATGAAGCCATGATCGAACGCCTGAAAGAAGGTGTGATGCTGGATGACGGCATCGCGCGTTTTACCGACGTGAAATTCTTTGATGGTGAAGGCCAGAACAAGTGGTTTCACGTAGTGCTGATGGAAGGTAAAAACCGCGAAGTCCGCCGTCTGTGGGAGAGCCAGGGCATTGCTGTGAGCCGCCTTAAGCGTGTGCGTTATGGCTGTATCTTTATGCCGTCTAATGTACCGGTTGGTACCTGGGTTGAACTTGGGCAGCGTGAAGTGAACGACCTGGCGGATCTGGTTGGTATCGAACGTAAGCAGACCAAACGCATGGTTGGCCGTGAGAAAGAGCAGTTCCAGCGAGTGGCCAAACGCCAGAAAATCCGCCAGCAGGCGACCGCGCGTAAAACGTCAGCGCCGAAACCGCGCCAGAAGAAAAAGATCGACTGAACCTCTGTATTCGCTGTATTGCTCAGCCATAAAAAAGCCGCTCAATGAGCGGCTTTTTTATGCTTTACGAATTTACAACAGGCTCTTTGATGCCGGTGTATCCAGCTCGTCATCGGTATCACATACCACCCGGTTACGACCGCTGTGTTTCGCCTGATACAGCGCTTTGTCGGCGCGTTGTACCAGTGAGTCCATGCTGTCTTCTATCATCAGCGTGGCACAGCCGATGCTGGTGGTGACCTGTAATCGTCCCTTATCGTTGCTGAAATCCAGAGCACTGATGCTCATGCGGATGCGTTCGGCAATGCGTAATGCACCGGCGTGTTCGGCATTGCTGAGCATGATCAGAAACTCTTCGCCGCCATAGCGGAAGCACATATCGGTCTGGCGGATACAACCGGTAATGCAGCCGACGGCTTCCTTCAGTACCTTGTCACCCATACTGTGACCGAATTCATCGTTGACCAGTTTAAAGTGGTCCAGATCCAGCATCAGTATTGAAAGTTGCTGGCCGTGGCGTTTGGTCAGCTCGATTTCCCGCTGCAGGGTTTTATCCAGCGCAACACGGTTGCCGGCACCGGTCAGCGGGTCGCGGAAAGCGGCGGCCAGAGCTTCGTGGTAGCGCAGCGCGTTACGCATCGGATAAACCAGTGTGGTCAGCAAACCTTCGAGATTGGCCAGTTCATGTTCACGAAAGCGGGTCGAACGGTGAAATACCAGATCGCCCATATAATCCTGCTGCGTCTGCAGCCGATAGCTGGCGCTGTGCACACTGTTGCGGCCATAGCTCAGCAGCAGGTTGTGAGCGTTATGGCTGAAGCTGATGCCGTCGACCAGTACCGCCTGCTGGATTTCCTCAAAGAAAATTTCCAGCAGTTGCGACAGTTCTAATGTTGTCTGCAGTTTGCCTGACAGCTTCAGCAGCACTTCCGGGCGTATATCGGGCTTCGGTGCCAGATCTCCGATACTGGAAACGATCTTGTCGTCCTGGAGTTCTGCCCGGCCGTTGCTGTGTAACGGACTGACCATGAGTTACCTCATACAGGTAAATGATTCCTGATCAGTGGAAAGCTATTTCTGTGCCAGTATTTCAAGAGATTATTTTCCCTTAAAAAACAATGGATTAGGTTCAATATCTATGGGCGAGTGGCAGGATGTTGGCAATTTGACAAAAGGTCATACTGATTTTTTGCCAATAAAATGACTGCTTGGTCAGAGAATAATGACAAAAACCGGACAAAAACTGTGCAGGTCTGATCTGTTATCGGCAGAAATAGGTAATAAAGTGATCAGATTTAGGAAGAAGGTAGGAAGTTTACCGGGTCAGCGGCAGAGGTATGCCGCTGACCCTTGCCGCTGACTACAGTCACCGATCAGGGGTTAAACAAGCTGGTCGACCACTTTCTCCAGACGCGCAACGGCACCGTCGATATCGTGCAGCTTATCGAGCCCGAATAAACCAATGCGGAATGAGCGGTAATCGTCACCTTCATCGCACATCAGCGGCACGCCGGCGGCGGCCTGTAAGCTCAGTGCTGCAAACTTTTTACCGTTCTGCAGTTCGGCATCGCTGGTGTAATTAACTACCACGCCCGGTGCTTTAAAACCTTCGGCCGCGACACTGTGTATGCCTTTGCTTTCCAGCATCTGGCGTACGCGTTTGCCCAGGGCCAGCTGCTCGTCCCGCACTTTATCAAAACCGTAGGCTTTGGTTTCCAGCATGGTGTCGCGGAATTTGGCCAGGGCATCGGTCGGCATGGTGGCGTGGTAGGCATGACCACCGTTTTCGTAGGCCTGCATGATCATATGCCATTGTTTGAGGTTGGCGGCAAAGCTGGTGCTGGTGGTGGTTGCCATCACATCCAGCGCAGCCTGATTCATCATGATTAATGCGGCGCAGGGGGAGGAGCTCCAGCCTTTCTGCGGGGCGCTGATCAAAATATCGACGCCCACGGCTTTCATATCGACCCACAGGGTGCCGGAGGCAACGCAGTCGAGTACCAGTAAACCGCCCACCGAATGCACGGCATCGGCGACGGCTTTGAGGTAATCGTCCGGCAGAATCATGCCGGACGCGGTTTCGACGTGGGGCGCGAAGACGACATCCGGCTTTTCTTCTTTAATGGTGGCGACGACTTCGGCGATCGGTGCCGGCGCAAAGGGCGCAGGAGTCTGGGAGCTGTCGGTGCGGCGCGCTTTTAATACCGTGCTGGAGGCCGGAATATTGCCCATGTCAAAAATCTGGGTCCAGCGGTAACTGAACCAGCCATTGCGGATTACCAGCGTCTTTTTATCCTGAGCGAACTGGCGCGCCACGGCTTCCATACCATAGGTACCGCCACCGGGAACGATGGCCACCGCATCGGCGTTATAAACCGACTTCAGGGTGGCGGAAATGTCGTTCATTACGCCCTGAAAACGCTTGGACATATGGTTCAGAGAGCGGTCGGTAAATACCACGGAATATTCGAGCAGGCCTTCGGGATCGGGGGTGGGAAGTAAGCCAGCCATACGGTGTGCCTCCTGCGCATCTGCGCTCTGATCAATCGGTAATATCTGACGGATTGGACAGGAAAAGCACGGTGGGGTAAAGAGCAGGTTGGGCAAAAACCGCAGGGGAGAGCGGGAAAAACCGTACCCGCTGCAGCAACAGTAGTACTAAACAGTGTTACTAAACTGTGACTACAGTGCTGCGCGGGCAGGCGATAACGGATTATTTTTTCGGTTGCGCGTCCAGACTCTGGCCATGGGTGCCAATGGATTCCGGACTCATCAGATGCAGGTAGAGTGGCATGATGGTATCGGCTTCCGGCACTTTGCTCGGATGCTCGGCCGGGTAAGCAGCGGCGCGCATGCTGGTGCGGGTGCCGCCGGGATTAATACAGTTAACGCGGATGTTGCTGGTGTTTTCCAGTTCCTGCGCCATAACCTGCATTAAGCCTTCGGTGGCAAACTTGGAGACCGAATAGGCTCCCCAGTAAGCACGGCCTTCGCGGCCAACACTGCTGGTGGTGAAAATAACCGAAGCATCCGCCGGCGCCTTACGCAGCAGAGGCAGCAGGTGTTTCATCAGTGCGAACTGACCGTTAACGTTAATCTGCATCACCTTCTGCCAGGTATTCCAGTCGTAGTTTTCCAGACTGGTGCGCTGGCCGAGAACGCCGGCATTGAGCAGTACACCATCGAGATGGCCGAAGTTTTCGTCAATCAGTTCGGCCAGCTGACGGAAAGGCTCTTCGTCATGCTGTTCCAGATCGAAGGGCAGTACCGCGGCCTGTGGCAGGTTTTCGGCCTCGATCAGGTCGTAGGTATCGTTCAGCGCTTCCTGGGTGCGGCCCAGCAGTAAAACGGTGGCTCCGGCCCGGGCATAGGTGAGGGCGGCCGTCCGGCCGATGCCGTAGCCGGCGCCGGTTACCAGAATAGTGCGGCCTGTCAGTGAGTTCGGGGCGGTTTCCATCGGTCTACCTTTTTTCTGTATATAGGGTTGTTGTTAATGGCGCGTGGCCGTCTTCAGTTCCGGGCTTTATCCGTGGCTGGCCTGCAATAAATTCAGCAGATCCAGTGGCTGATGAATCAGCAGATCGGCCTGCCAGTTGTCAGGATGATCACCGGCTTCGATATAACCGAAGGTGGCGGCAACACTGAGCATGCCGGCGGCACGGGCGGCGTCGATATCGCGGATATGGTCACCGACATACCAGCAATCAGTGGCCTGGAATCCGAGATCGGCGGCGGCTTTTAATAATGGCTCGGGGTGGGGTTTGGATTTTTTGACATCATCCGGGCACACCACCACATCGCCTGTAATAGCGAGTTTTGCCAGCAGCGCTTCGGTATACAGCCGTGGCTTATTCGTCACGATTCCCCAGCGGATATCCTGCTGTTCAAGGCTGGCAATCACCTCCCGGAAGCCGGGAAAATAACCACTTAACAGGCCGATGTTCTGCAGATAACGGTCGAGAATCTGTTGCCGCTGGTCGAGAAATTCCTGCGCTGCGCTGGCCAGATCACGTCCGGTATGGTCCGGGTGATCAAAGGTCAGGCGGGTCAGTGCGGCGCCACCGTTGGATACCTGCTCGCGGATGGTTTCATCGGCCAGTAGCGGTTTACCCAGCTCTTTGCGCAGGCCGTTTACTACGCCATAAAAATCCGGCGCGGTGTCGACCAGCGTGCCATCCAGATCAAACAGGATGGCTTTGGGGCGGTTCAGGCTCATACGGCGCTGTCCGGTTTACGCGTTGCCATCAGGTAATTAACGCTGACGTCGTTGTCTTTCAGTTTGTAGATTTTGGTCAGCGGGTTATAGACCATGCCGGTCATATGCTGCACTTCCAGCCCCACGTTACGGCACCAGCGGGTCAGCTCGCTGGGCTTGATGAACTTGTGGTAATCGTGGGTGCCGGCCGGCAGCAGGCGCATCAGATATTCGGCGCCGAGAATAGCAAAGGCATAGGCTTTAGGATTGCGGTTAATAGTGGAGAAAAACACCTGACCACCCGGTTTTACCAGCTGATAGCAGGCGCGGATAATGGATTCCGGGTCGGGTACATGCTCCAGCATTTCCAGACAGGTAACTACGTCAAAGCTTTCCGGTAGTTGTGCGGCCAGCTCTTCCACCGGAATGCACTGATAGCTGACCTTTACGCCGGATTCCAGCGCGTGCAGTTTGGCGGTGTTGAGGTTGGCTTCGCCCATATCGATACCGGTCACTACGGCGCCGCGGCTGGCCATGCCTTCGCTCAGAATGCCGCCGCCACAGCCGACGTCGAGCACGGTTTTGCCGGCCAGTGGCGCATAGCGGTCGATGTAATTGGTGCGCAGCGGGTTGATGTCGTGCAGCGGTTTAAATTCGCTTTCCAGATCCCACCAGCGCGAGGCGAGGGCTTCGAATTTGGCGATTTCGGCGCGATCAACGTTCTGTGTCTGTTCCATGCTCGGCTCCTGCAAAAAGTAATTCGTTGGTTCAGGACTGGCGGATACGGTCAGCCCACTTGCGGGCGTTGTGCTGTATCTGTTGTTCGTCCAGAGTGGTCAGCTCGCCTTTGTTCAGCAGCAGTTTACCGGCAACCCAGACATGGCTGGTGGCGCGGCTGCTGTCGGTATAAACCAGCTGGGAAATCGGGTCGTACAGCGGCTGCTGCGCCAGCTGTGACAGATCCACCGCCTGCAGATCGGCCCATTTGCCGGGGGTCAGCGAGCCGGTCTGATCGTCCAGTCCCAGTGCTTTGGCACCGCCCAGGGTCGCCATATACAGCGCTTGTGCGGCAGGGACGGCGGCAGCGTCGCCGGCGACGGCTTTGGCCAGCATGGCCGCGGTTTTCATTTCGCCCTGAATATTCAGGTCGTTGTTGCTGGCCGCACCGTCGGTGCCGAGGGCGACATTAATCCGGCTGCTCAGCAGCTGTGCCGACGGGCAGAAGCCGGAGGCCAGTTTCAGGTTGGATTCCGGGCAGTGCACAACCGAAGCGCCGCTATGTTGCAGGACGCTGATGTCTTCAGCGCTGATCTGGGTCATGTGCACACAGCTTACGCGTTCGGTCATAAAGCCCAGTTCGGCCAGGCGCTGGGTTGGCCGGCAACCAAACTGCTCCATGCTCTGCGCCACTTCAAAGGCGGTTTCCTGCAGATGGATCTGGATCGGCATCTCCAGCTGATCGGCCAGTGTGGTGATTTCCTGCAGTGGGCCGTTGGAAACGGTGTAAGGCGCGTGTGGGCCCAGACCCAGAGTCAGCAATGGCTGATGTTTGTAAGTGTCGCGCACGGCGAGGGCTTTTTTGATGTACTCGTCGGCGTTCTGGGCAAAATTGGTGGGAAAATCCAGTACCGGGGTAAAGCTGACGTTACGGATACCGGCTTCGAGGGCGCTTTCCACCCCCGAGCCCGGATAAAAATACATATCGGCATAGGTCGTGGTGCCGCACTTCAGCATCTCGGCGATGGCCAGACGTGTACCGTCACGCACGAAGGCGTCATCGACCCAGCGTCCTTCGGCCGGCCAGATATGTTCCTGCAGCCAGGTCATCAAAGCCAGATCATCGGCCATGCCACGAAACAGCGACATCGCCGCATGGCCGTGAGCGTTTACATACCCGGGAAGCAACACGTGGTCAGGCAGGTCGAGGGTTTCGGTGGCCTCGTGGCTGACGGCTGCCTGATCCTGCACGGCGAGAATCCGTCCATCTTTAATAAACACCGCCTGATGATGCAGCAGGCTGGCAGCGTTGCTGGTCTGGCTGCCGCTCTGGTGATTACTCATCGGGATTACCCAGCGGGCGTTAATTCTCAGGTCGGCCTGCATGTCTCGGCTCTCTTTCCGTACGCATAAAGGCCAGCATTATAAACGCGCAGGCTTCTCCCGTCTCGCGTTCAGGCTGTTACCGGACTCGCTAGGTATCTTGTTGATTTATGGTATGATTCGGCACTTTATTGGCAGCCTTGTCCGGACGGTGTCAGCACAGAGCCTTGTGCATCCGGGGAGGTGGTCAACAACAAGGACAGAATCACCTGAAAATGACCATAAAAGGGTGATCCGCAGAACACGGGCCGAGTATCTATGGGTGAGTTAGCCAAAGAAGTTCTTCCGATTAACATTGAAGACGAGCTGCAGCAGTCTTATCTCGATTACGCCATGAGCGTGATCGTGGGACGTGCACTGCCGGATGTACGCGATGGCCTTAAGCCCGTACACCGTCGTGTACTGCACGCGATGAACGTGCTCGGTAACGACTGGAACAAGCCTTACAAAAAATCGGCGCGTGTGGTCGGTGACGTGATCGGTAAATACCACCCACACGGTGACTCTGCGGTGTATGACACCATCGTGCGGATGGCGCAGGACTTCTCCATGCGTTACACGCTGGTCGATGGCCAGGGTAACTTCGGTTCGGTTGACGGCGACTCTGCGGCGGCGATGCGTTATACCGAAGTGCGGATGAAAAAGATCAGCCATGACATTCTGGCTGATATCGACAAAGAAACCGTGGATTGGGTGCCTAACTACGACGGCACTGAACAGATTCCGGCGGTGATGCCGACCCGTATCCCGAACCTGCTGGTCAACGGTTCGTCCGGTATTGCGGTGGGTATGGCGACCAATATTCCGCCACACAACCTCACCGAAGTTCTGAACGGCTGTCTGGCGCTGATTGATAATCCGGAACTGGATGTCGATGCGCTGATGGAATATATCCCGGGACCGGATTTCCCGACCGGTGCTTTTATCAATGGCCGTGATGGCATTGTTGAAGCTTACCGTACAGGCCGTGGCCGTATTTATCTGCGTGCACGTCATCATTTTGAAGAAGATGAGCGCAACGGCAAGGTATCGATTATTTTCACCGAGATCCCGTATCAGGTGAACAAAGCCCGCCTGATCGAAAAGATCGCCGAGCTGGTTAAAGAGAAGAAGCTGGAAGGCATCACCGAACTGCGCGACGAGTCGGATAAAGACGGTATGCGTATTGTGGTTGAGTTGCGCCGTGGCGAAATGCCGGAAGTGGTGCTTAACAACCTGTTTGCCCAGACCCAGCTGCAGGGCGTGTTCGGTATTAATACCGTGGCGCTGGTTGATGGTCAGCCAAAAATCCTGAACCTGAAGCAACTGCTCGAAGCCTTTGTTAAACACCGCCGTGAAGTGGTGACCCGCCGTACCATCTACGATCTGCGCAAGGCGCGTGAACGTGGTCACCTGCTGGAAGGTCTGGCGCTGGCACTGGCCAACATTGATCCGGTGATTGAGCTGATCAAAAAGTCTCCGACGGCTGCAGAAGCGAAAGAAAATCTGATTGCCACGCCGTGGGCGCCGGGTGATGTGCTGGATATGCTGGAACGTGCCGGCCCGGATGCCTGCCGTCCGGATGATCTGCCGGAAGAATACGGTTTCCGCGATGGTAACTACTACCTGTCTCCGGCTCAGGCGCAGGCGATTCTGGATCTGCGTCTGCAGAAACTGACCGGCCTTGAGCACGAAAAACTGATTGAAGAATATCAGCTGAAGCTGACCGAAATTGCCGAATATCTGGAAATTCTGGGCAGTGCCGATCGCCTGATGCAGGTGATCCGTGAAGAGCTGGAAGCGGTGCGTGAAGAATACGGCGATGCCCGTAAGACCGAAATTATGGCGGTTAAGCGCGATCTGACCATGGCCGACCTGATTCCGGAAGAAACGCTGGTACTGACCCTGTCGCACGGTGGTTATGCCAAGACCCAGCCGATGGACGCTTACCAGGCGCAGAAGCGTGGTGGTAAAGGTAAGTCGGCAACCTCTGTTAAAGATGAAGACTTTATTGAGCGCCTGCTGGTGGTCAACAGTCACGACACTGTGTTGTGCTTTACCGATGCCGGTAAGGTGTACTGGCTGACCGTATACGATATTCCGCAGGCCAGCCGTAATGCCAAAGGCCGTCCGATTGTGAACGTGCTGAATATGTCGGAAGAAGGCGAGCGCATTACCGCTATTCTGCCGGTCACAGAATACAGCGAAGACCGTTATGTATTTATGGTGACGGCACGCGGTACCGTGAAGAAGACCACGCTGGATCAGTTCAGCCGTCCTCGTTCTTCCGGTCTGATTGCCTGCGAACTGGACGAAGGCGATCACCTGGTGGGTGTGGCCATTACCGACGGCAGCAAGGACATTCTGATGCTGTCCGATGCCGGTAAAGCGGTACGCTTTAAAGAATCCGATGTGCGTGCCATGGGCCGTACTGCCCGCGGTGTACGCGGTATCAAACTGGGCGATGGTCAGCGTGTTATCTCGCTGATTATTCCGGAAGAGGGTGGCACTATCCTGACCGCTTCACAGCGTGGTTACGGTAAGCGCACCGACGTGGCTGAATTTCCGACCAAAGGCCGCGGCACTCAGGGTGTTATCGCCATGGTCACCAGCGACCGTAACGGCCCGCTGGTCGGTGCGGTTCAGGTGTTTGACGGTGATGAAGTCATGCTGATCAGCGATCAGGGCACACTGGTCCGTACTCGTGTGAATGAGGTCTCGGTACTGGGTCGTAATACTCAGGGTGTGACCCTGATTAAAGTATCCGAGAAAGAAAAACTGGTGGGCGTTGAGCGCATCTGTGATGCCGAAGAAGACGAAGAGTCAGTACTGGATGGTGAAGTCGTTGCTGAGCAGGATTCTGCTGTTGTGGCTGATGATGATCAGTCAGGTGACTCTGATGCAGGTACTGAGGAATAATAAGTTCAATGGGCATGGATTCCTCATATAGTGTTAATAGTGTTAGCGGTGACGAAGTTGATCTGTTTGACCTGATCGATGACATTAAAGAGAGATGGTATTGGCTGGTTGGCACCGTCGTACTGTCTCTTTGTCTGGCGTTGGTTTATGCGTATGCAATCACGCCGGTTTATCAGACCGAGGTAGTGTACAAGGAGGTGTCTGATGTCGATTTACTGCCACTTAATCAGCCGCGACTACAGGGGATTTTTTCTTTAAGTCGCGAAAAGGCCTTTAAAGAAGTGAGGACGCTTGCGCGCTCCGGTAATAGTAAACGAGTCTTTTATAATCAGCTGCTTGCTGAAAGAAATGCTGAGTTATCAACATTGATTTACGAGGAAAAACTGACAGAAGAGCAAAACTTTGTATTGTTTTCTGAGCGTTTTACTTATGCTGATCCGGGCGCAAAAGAGACGGATGTGTTGCTGCGGATTCAGTTTGAATTAAGCGATCCTCAGTGGGCGACGCAGCTGTTGAATCGTTACAGTGATTTTATTCTGCAACGTTATCTCGACGAGGTACGCAATACGCTTGAACTGACCAGAGATGCCAGGCTTGAAGCTCTGGAACTTGAGGCGGATGGCTTACGCACAAAGTATCTGGCTCAGAAAAACCAGCGCATGCTTATGCTGGAAGAAGCCTCTTCTATTTCCGCTTCCATTAAGCAAAAAATGCCGTTTTATTCAGGCAATAATAACGCTTTGCTGGGCTCTCAGCCGCCATTGTTTATGATGGGGCAAACGGTTATTAATTCCGAACTGTCGCAGATCCGCCGCCGTGCTGAACATGGTGAGGATGCCTATATCAGCGGATTGCCAGAGTTGAACTGGAAAATTCAGAATCTGAAAAGGGCAGAGGTCAGTTGGGATAAAGTCCGCTTTGTGCAGCTGGATCAGTCGGCTGTCTTGCCGTTAAAACCGGTTAAACCACGTAAGGTAATGATTGTTGCCTTGGCGGGTGTTGCGGGTGGTATGGCAGGTGTTGTGTTTGCTTTATTAGCGGCGGCTCAGGCTCGCCGCAGAAATTCTGAGAGAGGTCGTCGCGCCGCCTTGCAGGGATGCTGATCATCCCGCTGATGGTAGGGTAACGAAAACTCTGAGTGTTCTTTTTCCGGTGCGGCTTTAACAAAGCCGCGCCTTTTTGTTATCAGTGAGTTCAAAGCAAAATGAGTCGAGCATATAACTTCTGTGCGGGGCCTGCGGCATTGCCAATGGCGGTTCTGGAACGTGCCCGTGAGGAAATTGCGGACTGGCATGGCAAGGGCCTGTCGATCATGGAAATGAGCCACCGCAGCAAAGAGTTTGTTGGTGTGGCAGCACAGGCCGAGCAGGATTTGCGTGATCTGATGGCCATTCCTGCGAATTACAAAGTTTTGTTTATGCAGGGCGGGGCGCACAGTCAGTTCAGCATGGTGCCGATGAACCTGCTGCGTGGTGGTAAAAAGGCTGACTATATTGTTACCGGTCAGTGGTCGAAAAAAGCCGTTGGCGAAGCCAAACGCTACGCTGATGTACACATTGCCGCGACCACCGAAGGCAATAATTTCACCTCCGTTCCGGCTCAGCACGAACTGAATCTGAGCCCTGATGCAGCTTACGTTCATTACTGCCCGAACGAAACCATTGGTGGCGTTAAATTCGATTACATTCCGGACGTCGGTGACAAAGTACTGGTAGCGGATTACTCGTCTGCTATTTTGTCCGAGCCGATTGATGTATCGAAATTTGGCCTGATTTACGCCGGTGCCCAAAAAAACATTGGCCCTGCCGGTCTGTGTGTGGTGATCGTACGTGAAGATCTGCTGGGTGACACTCTGCCGGGCACGCCAACCATGTTTGATTACAAGGTATGTGCGGATAACGATTCTATGTACAACACCCCTCCGACTTACAGCTGGTATCTGGCTGGTCTGGTGTTCCAGTGGCTGAAAGCTCAGGGCGGTGTTGAGGCTATTAGTGTGGTGAATAACCGCAAAGCAGCCAAGCTGTATGATTACATCGATAACAGCGGCTTCTACGCCAACCCTGTGGTCAAAAATAACCGCTCCATCATGAACGTACCTTTCACTCTGGCCGATGCGGCGCTGGATAAAACCTTCCTGGCGGAAAGTGAAGCGGCTGGTCTGCTGAATCTGGCCGGTCACCGCAGCGTCGGTGGTATGCGCGCCTCTATTTATAACGCGGTATCGGAGCAGGCGGTTGATGCCCTGATCGGCTTTATGGGTGATTTCGCCAAGCGTCACGGTTAAGCGACGCTGGCTTGCAGATCATGGCTAAACAGACAGAAAACGGCAGAACACTATGAGCGAAGCACAAGAGCTGGATCAGCTGCGTCAGCAGATTGATTCACTGGATCAGCAGATTCAGGATCTGATTAACCAGCGCGCCCAATGCGCCCAGCAGGTGGCAGAGGTTAAGCAGAAGTACGCATCGCCCGGCGAGCTTGTGGTGTTTTACCGGCCTGAGCGTGAAGCTCAGGTGCTGCGTAAAGTGATGGAGCGTAATCAGGGGCCGTTGCCGGATGAGGCTATGGCGCGACTGTTCCGCGAAATCATGTCGCAGTGTCTGGCACTGGAAGAGCCGCTGCAGGTGGCCTATTTAGGGCCGGAAGGTACCTTCACCCAGCAGGCGGCGGTGAAACATTTTGGTCATGCGGTGCAGTGCCGCGGTCAGGTGTCGATTGCCGATGTATTCCGCGAAGTGGAAAGCGGCGCCGCTAACTACGGTGTGGTGCCGGTTGAGAACTCCACCGAGGGCGTGGTAACCCATACCCTCGACAGTTTTTTCGACTCCAATCTGCAGATCTGTGGCGAAGTAACGCTGCGCATTCATCATCACCTGCTGGTGAAAGCCGATGCAGGGCCGGTAGAGCGTATTTATTCCCACGCCCAGTCACTGGGGCAGTGCCGCCGCTGGCTGGATCAGAATTATCCTAATGTTGAGCGCATTGCCGTCAGCTCTAATGCCGAAGCGGCACGTCGCGCCAGCAAAGAAGCCAATGCGGCGGCCATCGCCAGTGAAGCGGCGGCGGAGTTGTATCAGCTCCGGATTCAGGCGGCCAATATTGAAGACCGTCCGGATAACACCACGCGTTTCCTGATTATTGGCCGTCAGGCAACCACGCCGAGCGGTGATGATAAAACCTCGGTACTGGTATCCAGCCGCAACCAGCCTGGTGCGCTGTATCAGGTACTGGAACCGTTTCATAAGGCTGGTATCAGCCTGACCCGGATTGAAACCCGTCCGGCGCGCAGCGGTACCTGGAATTACGTATTTTTTATCGATTTCGAAGGTCACCGCCACGACGCAAGCATTGCGCCGTTAATTGATGATCTGCGCCACGTCGCGCTGGATTTCAAATGGCTGGGCTCCTATCCGAAAGCCGTGCTGTAAGCCGGCTTTTCTTCCCTATTAACGCATTGTAAGGCAGGCACTATGGCAGTCGATTTTCAGCAGCTGGCAGTGGAAGGCGTTCGTGGCCTGATGCCCTATCAGCCGGGTAAACCTATTGATGAACTGGCGCGCGAGCTCGGCCTGAAAGAAGCCGACATTGTTAAGCTCGCCAGTAACGAAAACCCAATGGGCCCAAGCCCGAAAGCGCTGGCGGCCATTCAGGCGGAACTGGCGGACCTGACCCGTTACCCCGATGGTGCCGGTTTTGAGCTGAAAAAAGCCCTGTGCAATACACTGAGCAGCGATGCTTATCAGGTTGCGCCAGAGCAGATCACTCTGGGGAACGGCTCCAGCGATATTCTCGATTTTATTACCCGTGTTTTTGTGAATGACGGCGATGAGATCGTGGTGTCACAGCACGCCTTTGCCATTTATGAGCTGGTCGCACGCATGGTTGGCGCCCGTACCCTGGCGGCACCGGCGAAAGATTTCGGCCACGACCTCGACGCCATGCTGGCACTGATCGGTGATAAAACCCGCATCGTATTTATTACCAATCCGAATAACCCGACCGGCACCTGGCTGACAAAAGACGAGCTGACCGTCTTCCTCGATAAGGTGCCGGAGCGCGTGCTGGTGCTGCTCGACGAAGCCTATTTTGAATACGTTGATGAAGCCGAATACCCCGATGGTATTCAGCTGCTGAGCCGTTATCCGAATCTGGTTGTTACCCGTACCTTCTCCAAGGCCTATGGTCTGGCGTCGCTGCGCGTGGGGTATGGTATTTCCAGCCCGCAGATTGCCGACTTACTCAACCGTGTACGTCCGCCGTTTAACGTTGATTCATTTGCGCTGGCTGCCGCAGTGGCGGCGTTGTCTGATGACGATTATGTGGCACAGAGTGTGGCGGCGAATAAGGCCGGTATGCAGCAACTGACCGCAGCGTTTGAGGCGCTGGGTCTGGGTTTTATTCCATCGGTTGGTAACTTTATTGCCTTCCGTGTGCCGGACGCTATAGGTGCGATGGATGTGTACAAGCAGCTGCTGGCAAAAGGGGTGATTGTGCGCCCGGTGGCTAACTACGAGATGCCGCAATATCTGCGCGTTTCCATCGGTACTCAGGCCGAAAATGCCACTTTTATCAGTGCTTTGACCGCGGTGTTGTCTTGAGCAGAAAAGCGACGTTGTTTATTCCCCGGGTTGCCGTTATCGGCCTCGGTCTGATCGGCTGTTCCTGGGTGAAAGGTTTGCGTGTGCGCGGTTGTGTGGGTCAGGTTGTCGGTTTCGACCGTAATCTGGATTCGATGCAGCAGGCGCTGGACGTAGGTCTGATTGATGAATTCAGCAGTGATATCACCGAGGTGGTGCGCGCCGCGGATCTGGTGATTATTTCGGTGCCGATTCTGGCCGTGCGTCAGGTGCTGCAGGATATTGCAGCGGCCATCGGTGACGCTACTGTGCTGACCGACGTTGGCTCGGTGAAAGGCTCTGTGGCCGGTGATGTCGAGGCGGTATTTGGCGCTGGCTTCGGTCGCTTTGTGCTGGGCCACCCGATTGCCGGCTCCGAGCGCAGCGGGGTGAGCGCCGCCGATGAAAATCTGTATGTGCGCCATAAAGTCATTATCACTCCGCAACCGCACACAGATCAGGCGGCTTTGCGTCTGGTGCGTGCTGCCTGGCAGGCGGTGGGTGCGGATGTTGAGGATATGGCGGTCAGTCATCACGATGAAGTGCTGGCGGCGACCAGTCATCTGCCGCATCTGTTGGCTTATTCGCTGGTCGATACCCTGGCCAACAGTCACGAAAACAAAGAAATCTTTAACTATGCCGCCGGTGGCTTCCGCGATTTTACCCGTATTGCCGCCAGCAGCCCGGTGATGTGGCGCGATATTTTTTCCGCCAATAAAGAGCAGATTCTGAAAACGCTGGACCTGTTTCAGCACGATCTGAATTTTTTACGCAGCGCGATCGAGCAGGAAGACACCACCACGGTGATGGGGGTGCTGACCCGTGCTAAAGTGGCGCGCGACCATTTTTCTAAAATACTCGCCCGCAGGGCCTACGTTGAACCTATGAAAACCGCATCTGTTACCTATATTGCATCACCTGCCGGTTCGCTGAGCGGCAGTTTCCGTGTTCCCGGAGATAAATCCATTTCCCACCGTTCCATCATGCTGGGCTCGCTGGCGGAAGGCACGACCGAAGTCAGTGGCTTCCTTGAAGGGGAAGACAGCCTGGCAACGCTGCAGGCATTCCGTGATATGGGCGTGGTGATCGAAGGTCCGCACCGTGGCCGGGTAACCATTCATGGTGTTGGTCTGCACGGTCTGCAGCCACCACCGAATGCGCTGTATCTGGGTAATTCAGGTACCTCAATGCGTCTGCTTGCAGGCTTAATGGCCGGTCAGAATTTTGATGTGGAAATGAGTGGCGATGAGTCGCTGTCCAAGCGTCCGATGGGTCGTGTGGCCGATCCGCTGAAGCTGATGGGTGCGGTGGTGGAAACCGCCGAAGCCGGTCGTCCGCCAATCAAAGTGCATGGTGCCGGTAAACTGAAAGGCATTCACTACGATCTGCCGATGGCCAGTGCCCAGGTAAAAAGCTGTGTGCTGCTGGCCGGCCTGTACGCCGAAGGCGAAACCTCGGTGACTGAACCTGCGCCAACCCGAGATCATACCGAGCGTATGCTGAAAGGCTTTGGTTATGACGTAAAGGTTGATGGCAGCACGGTGACGCTGCAGTCCGGCGGCAAACTGACCGCAACCAGCATTGACGTGCCGGCGGATATCTCATCGGCAGCCTTCTTTATGGTTGCCGCGAGCATTGCCGAAGGTTCCGATATCACGCTTGAGCACGTAGGCATTAACCCGACCCGTATCGGTGTGATCAATATCCTGCGCGCCATGGGCGGCAATATTGAGGTGCTGAACGAGCGCGAAGTGGGTGGTGAGCCAGTGGCGGATATCCGTATCCGCAGCGCACAGTTAAAAGGTATTCATATTCCGGAAGATCAGGTGCCGCTGGCCATCGATGAATTCCCGGCGCTGTTTATTGCCGCGGCCTGTGCTGAAGGCGAAACCGTTCTGACCGGTGCAGAAGAATTGCGGGTAAAAGAAAGTGACCGTATTCAGGCCATGGTCGATGGTCTGATCACTCTGGGTGTGGATGCCAAAGGCACCGAAGACGGGGCTGTCATCCAAGGAATGGGAGCAACCGGCCGTTTTGGTGGTGGCGAAATTGTTACTCATCACGATCACCGTATCGCCATGAGTTTTGCCATTGCTTCCTTGCGTGCCGCCGAGCCGATCATCGTTCTTGACTGCGCCAACGTAGCAACCTCATTCCCGGATTTTGTCGGCCTGGCTAATAATGCCGGTCTGCAACTGGATATGATCAGCAAGCCTGCTGCCGAATAAAGGAGTTTTGATGAACCTGTCCGCCGCCCCCGTAATTACAATCGATGGCCCGTCCGGTGCCGGCAAAGGCACGGTGTGTGCCCGTCTGGCGCAGGTACTGAACTGGCAGCTGCTCGACAGCGGTGCGCTGTACCGTATTACCGGTCTGGCTGCGAGCCGCAAAGGTCTGGAACTGGATGATGAAACGGCGGTTGCTGCGGTCGCCGCTAGTCTGGATGTGCGTTTTGAACCGACCCCTGTCGGCGTGCGGGTTATCCTGGAAGGGGATGACGTGACCGATTCGATCCGTACCGAAGAAGTCGGCAGTCTGGCTTCCCAGGTCGCGGCATTACCGGCGGTGCGGGATGCATTATTGCAGCGCCAGCGTGATTTCCGCACAGCACCGGGTGTTATTGCCGATGGCCGCGATATGGGCACGGTGGTTTTCCCGGATGCACCGGTCAAGGTATTCCTCACCGCCAGTGCCGAAGAACGTGGTCAGCGCCGTTACAAGCAGTTGCTTGAAAAGGGATTTAGTGCTAGTTTACCCGCCCTTATCGAAGACATCCGAGCTCGCGATGAGCGTGACAGCAACCGTTCTGTCGCCCCATTGAAGCCCGCGCAAGATGCTGTACTGATCGACAGCACCTCAATGAACATTGAGGAAGTATGCGATCAGGTAATGAATCTTGTCCGTACTACTGGACTGATCTGAGATGAAACCGGTGCGTTAGCCGGCTCTGTCCCCGCGGCGGGAAAATGAGAAAACGCACAGGTTTTTATGTTTGACTAACCCCGAATGTCTGGCCATTTGGTACGCGTTGTCTTCCATTAATTACCCCACGGAAGCGCGCCTTAACGAGATAGGTACATACTCATGAGCATGAGCGAAAGCTTTGCAGAATTATTTGAAGAATCCCTTAAAGAACTGGACATGCAGCCAGGTTCCATCGTTACCGGTACTGTTGTCGATATCGACAGCGATTGGGTTACCGTTAACTCTGGCCTGAAATCTGAAGCTGTTATCCCACGCAGCCAGTTCCTGAATGAAAAAGGCGAGCTGGAAGTTGCTATCGGCGACACCACTCAGGTATCCCTGGAAGCCGTTGAAGATGGTTTCGGTGAAACCCGCCTGTCTCGTGAAAAAGCGAAACGCGCAGAAAGCTGGATTGAGCTGGAAAAAGCCTTCGAAGCTGACGAAATGGTTATGGGTATCATCAATGGTAAAGTCAAAGGTGGCTTCACTGTTGATCTGAAAAACATCCGTGCCTTCCTGCCAGGTTCCCTGGTTGACGTACGTCCGGTACGCGACACTCTGCACCTGGAAGGCAAAGAGCTGGAATTCAAAGTTATCAAGCTGGATGCCAAGCGTAACAACGTAGTTGTATCCCGTCGTGCCGTTCTGGAAGCTGCTAACAGCCAGGAACGCGAAGAACTGCTGGCTAACCTGCAGGAAGGTCAGTCTGTTAAAGGTATCGTTAAGAACCTGACCGACTACGGTGCTTTCGTAGATCTGGGCGGTGTTGACGGCCTGCTGCACATCACTGACATGGCGTGGAAGCGCATCAAGCACCCAAGCGAAATCGTTGCTGTTGGCGATGAAATCGACGTTAAAGTGCTGAAGTTCGACCGTGAGCGCAACCGCGTTTCTCTGGGTCTGAAGCAGCTGGGTGATGATCCATGGGTGAACATCAACGAGCGTTACCCAGAGCACGCCCGTGTTAAAGCACGCGTAACTAACCTGACTGACTACGGCTGTTTCGCCGAGCTGGAAGAGGGTGTTGAAGGTCTGGTTCACGTATCCGAAATGGATTGGACCAACAAAAACATCCACCCAAGCAAAGTGGTTCAGGTTGGCGACGAAATCGAAGTTATGGTTCTGGACATCGACGAAGAGCGTCGTCGTATCTCCCTGGGTATCAAGCAGTGCACCATGAACCCATGGGAAGAGTTCGGTACCAAGTTCAACAAAGGCGACAAGATCTCCGGTAAGATCAAGTCCATCACTGACTTCGGTATCTTTATCGGTCTGGATGGCGGCATCGACGGTCTGGTTCACCTGTCTGACATTTCCTGGAACGACAGCGGCGAAGAAGCCGTTCGTAACTACAAGAAAGGCGACGAACTGGAAACTGTGATCCTGTCTATCGACCCTGAGCGTGAGCGTATCTCTCTGGGCGTTAAGCAGCTGGAAAGCGATCCGTTCTCTGAGTACGTAGCTGAAAACGACAAAGGCACTCTGATCACCGGTAAAGTGATTTCTGTAGATGCTAAAGCCGCTATCGTTGAAATCGCTCCTGGCGTTGAAGGCACTCTGAAAGCCTCTGATATCAGCCGCGACAAGGTAGAAGATGCCCGTAACGTGCTGAACGAAGGTGACGCGGTTGAAGCTGTGATCACTGCCGTTGACCGTAAGAACCGCGCTATCAGCCTGTCTGTTAAAGCAAAAGACAGTGCAGAAGACAAAGCGGCTCTGAAAGAACAGCGTGCTAAGGCTGATGCCGAAATGACTGGTCCTACCACTATCGGTGACCTGATCAAAGAGCAGCTGAACCAGAAAGACTAAGTCTTGCTGAATTAAGCTGATCTGAAAAAACCCGCTGCGGCGGGTTTTTTTATGGGTGCCATTCGTGGCACCCACCCTGCGGGCCATTGCTGCGCTCTTTAAAAATTATTGCTGCGCAATGTTGATCAGCGCTCCCGGCGCTGATGCTATGCCTGGCCATTCATGGTCGGCACCCTGCGGGCCGCACTGCGTACGTTAAGTGTTGTTCCCGATCAATCGGGGCCTGCAGCCTAGCTGCTTTGATGTTGTTTGTTACAGATTTTGGTCAGGATCAGTGGAAAGTTGTTGTACAAACAATCAACACTTGCAAAAGGGTTGAGCTAACTGCATGATTTGGCTAGGTTTATTGCCATGCTTCGTTCTCAAGGAGGGAAAAGACATGACAAAATCTGAACTGATAGAAAAAATCGTCAGCCGCCAGCCACAGTTGTCATCGAAAGATGTCGAGCTTGCGGTTAAGACCTTGCTGGATCATATGTCGCAAACGCTGTCATCAGGTGAGCGCATTGAGATTCGTGGTTTCGGCAGTTTTTCGCTGCATTACCGTGCGCCGCGTATGGGGCGTAATCCCAAAACCGGTGAGACCGTCGATCTCAAAGGTAAGTTTGTTCCTCACTTCAAGCCCGGCAAAGAGCTGCGTGACCAGGTGAATGACAGCCCGGAAGACGAGTAAATGTCCCGGTATATGGAGTCGATGCTATGAAAACGCTGAAAGTGGGCCTGAGTGTTGTACTTTTTGTTGTCGTACTGGCCTATACGCTGGCGTTTGCTGCACAAAACAGCCTGCTGGTAGAGTTAAACTTTCTGCTGGGAGCGCCCGTTACTTTACCGGTATCCCTGTGGTTGGGGCTTGTGCTGCTATTAGGAACAATTGCAGGACTTGTCAGTGGCGTGGTGATTAATGCCCGTCAGAAGCTGCAGTTACGGCAGTTACGAAAAGAGCTTGCTGACACCAAACAACGCCTGAATAAACTGCCGTAGGCACCTATGATGGATTCTGCACTGGTTTATGTGCTGCTGCTGCTGGGTGTTGCCATCGGCTGGACCCTGGGTTATCGTTTTGCCCGCCAGGTTAAAAAAGATTCTCCCCCTGACTGGATCCCCAGTGTCGAATTTTTGCTTGCAGAAGCCAATGATGCTTCGCTTGAGCGTCTTTTAAATATTCCTCAGCTTGATGATGATGCTATCGACCTGTTTCTTAAACTCGGCCGCTCGTTACGTGAGAAAGGAGAGGTTGACCGGTCAATTCATCTGCATCAGGCGCTCTTCGCCCGTACCGATCTTGCGCGTAATACGCAGATGTTGCTCGAACTGGAGCTGGCTATTGATTACTCCTATGCCGGCTTGCTGGATCGGGCTGAGCGGTTGTTTGTTGAATTGCTGGGTGCGCGTGGCCGTGTGCAGGAGCAGGCGTCGCGTTATCTGGTCGAACTGTATGAAGAAGAGGGTGAATGGCAGCGGATTTTTGATCTTTATCGGGACAAAAAACTGGCAGGCAACGCCTCGCTGGATAAACGTATTGCCCATGCTGTGTGCGAGCTGGCAGAAGATGCGTCTGCCCGTGGCGACTTTCTCGAAACTCAGCAGTTGTGTCGTCAGGCGCTTAAAATAGACAATCGCTGTGCGCGTGCATTTGTTGTTCAGGGTGATATGGCTTATGGCCAGAAAGAACCGCGGGAAGCCATTCGCTGTTATTTAAAGGCTGTTGATGTAGATAGTCAGGCAATTGTTACTGTGCTGGAAAGAATGGTTGAGTCTTTCCGCCAGGTTGATGATGGTTCTGGTTTGGTTGCTCATCTGGCAAGGCAGTGGCAGGCAACACAGTATGTACCAGCTTTGGTCGCCCGGGCTGAGTGTGATGTGGAAGTGCAGGGCATCAGCCGGGCAATGACGACATTGCTCTCGGAGTTGGCGGAGCAACCATCGAATCTGGGTTTTTTTGCCCTGGTTGAATTGGTTGTGCGTCACAGGCAGCAGCTCGACAAGTCGCAGTTGCTGGTCGTGTATGATATTCTGCGCCGCATTGTTGAAAACGAGCCTAAGTTCGTTTGTAAAAATTGTGGTTTTAAGGCCAAGGAATTTCACTGGCGCTGTCCTAGTTGTAAGGATTGGTCGACCATTAATTCTTTTGTGCCGCAGTTGCCAAAAGCGAAGCTCGATTTATGAATAAGCAATCTTTTTCTGCTGAAAATACAGGCTCTTCCTGTACTGTCAGTTCTCCTGTTGTGGTTGCGCTGGATTATCCCGATCAGAAGCAGGCTTTGGCTATGGCAGGCCTGCTGGATCCTGCCCAGTGCCGGGTTAAGGTTGGCAAGGAACTTTTTACGGCAGCGGGCCCAGCGGTTGTTGAATCGCTTCACGGTCTCGGTTTTGACGTGTTTCTTGATCTCAAATTTCACGACATTCCCAATACCTGCGCAAAAGCGGTCGGCGCTGCTGCGGAACTCGGTGTATGGATGGTGAATGTTCATGCTTCCGGTGGCCGGCGTATGATGGAAGCCGCCCGCAATGAGATCGAAAAAAAATCGCATAAGCCTCTGCTGATTGGCGTTACCGTGCTGACGTCGATGGAGCGTGCAGACCTGGCTGATATCGGGTTAGATATCGATCCTCAGGTGCAGGTCGAACGACTGGCAAAATTAACGGAGCAATCCGGGCTCGATGGTGTTGTCTGTTCTGCGCAGGAGGTTGCTATTATCCGCACAGCCTGTGGGCCGGAATTTCTGACGGTCACGCCAGGCATTCGTCCAGAGGGGACGGAGCAGGGCGATCAGCGCCGGGTGCTGACGCCGCGCCAGGCGCAACTTGCCGGGGTTAACTATATGGTTATCGGTCGGCCAATTACCCAGGCTGCGGATCCTGCTCTGGTTTGTGAGCAGATACTGGCAGGTCTTGGCTGAGGCTTCTTGAACAACATGGATGTATCAACACAATGGTATGTTGTTCTGACCAAGCCCCGTCAGGAACAGCGTGCACTGGAGCATCTTGAGCAGCAAGGTGCCAGCGCTTTTCTGCCTCTTTTCCAGCGCGAGCATATTACCAAGGGTAAACGCACACTTCGCGCTGAGCCTTTGTTTCCCGGATATCTTTTTTTACAATCTAGCCCTGCTGATCCGTTGTTAAGTAAGATTCGCTCCACGCTTGGCGCGCGGGGCTTATTGTATTTCGGCACAAAGCCAGCAGTTGTCAGCACTTTACTGGTTAATGACTTGCAGCGACGCAGTCTTTGCAACGAAAATGACGCCCTGTATAAAAAGGGCCAAAAAGTCACGCTGCACAGTGGCCCTTTTAAACATTATGAAGTCATCTTTCAGGAATATGATGGTACAGAGAGAGCCGTTATTTTACTTTCTCTGCTGGGCCAGCAGAGCGAATTGCTTGTGGAATTGAGCGAACTGCTGCAGGCCTGAAAAATTGGCCGAATGAAAATTAAGAGCAATGATGCGATATCAGGGACTATTCGCGAATAACCCTCGGGCGGCAGCGTGTCTGAATGCTGGCGGGATAAGCTTTTCCTGCTGATCCGGTATGCTGAATCGCCAGGCACTATTTATTTAAACCAGGAGTGGGTAATCCCGATTTATTATGACAAAGGTCACTAAAGCTGTAATCCCCGTTGCCGGTCTTGGCACCCGCATGCTCCCTGCCAGTAAAGCCATTCCCAAAGAAATGCTGACATTGGCTGATAAGCCGCTAATTCAATATGTGGTTAATGAATGTGCAGCTGCGGGTATTACCGAGATTATTCTGGTAACACACTCTTCAAAAAATGCGATTGAAAACCACTTTGATACCTCCTTTGAACTGGAGTCGACACTGGAAGCCCGTGTTAAGCGCCAGCTGCTCGATGAAGTGCGTTCTATTACTCCGAGAGGGGTAACCATTATGCATATTCGCCAGGGACAGGCTAAAGGGCTCGGCCATGCGGTGCTCTGCGCCAAACCACTGGTGGGTGACGCGCCTTTTGTCGTGGTACTACCGGATGTGCTGATTGATGATGCCAGTGCTGATCTGGAAAGGGAAAATCTCGCGGCAATGATCCGTGAATATGAAACAACAGGTGCGAGCCAGATTCTGGTAGAAGCGGTTGCTCAGCAGGACGTGGACAAATACGGTATCGTGGATATTTCTGGGGCGGATATTAAACCTGGAGAAAGTGCTCCTATTTCAACCATTGTTGAAAAACCAGTAATTAAAGAAGCGCCATCCAATCTTGCTGTTGTTGGCCGTTATGTATTGCCAGCTAGTATATGGGAAATTCTTGAGCACACAGCTCCTGGTGCCGGGGATGAAATTCAGCTGACCGATGCGATTTTTACCCTGATGAAGCAGGATGCTGTTAATGCGTTCTACATGACCGGTAAATCCCATGATTGTGGTGGCAAGCTGGGCTATATGAAGGCTTTTGTCGAATACAGTATGCGTCATGAAAAAGAAGGCAAAGCCTTCAGTGAGTGGGTTAAAAGTCTGTAATTAGTCGCAATAGATTATAGGAGCGGGCCATACCCGTGAGCGCCCATATAGACGGGCTAGTCAATAAACAAATATTAGGTATCACCCATTGTAGAAATAACGCCTTTATTGCGTTTAGCGGGTGATAAGTAAGGAATTAATATGAAAATTGCCATCGCCGGTACCGGCTATGTCGGCCTCTCAAACGCCATGTTACTGGCACAACACAACGAAGTGGTTGCAGTTGATATTATTGCCGAAAAAGTCGAGTTGCTTAACAACAAGCAATCTCCCATTGTTGATGCTGAGATCGAAGATTTTCTGCAGAACAAACAACTTAACTTCCGTGCAACACTGAATAAAGAAGAAGCCTACGCAGGTGCTGCGTTTGTCATTATTGCGACCCCAACCGATTACGACCCTCAGACTAACTACTTCAACACCAAAAGCGTTGAATCGGTAATCAAAGATGTAATGGCGATTAATCCTGATGCAGTTATGGTTGTTAAATCTACAATCCCGGTAGGTTACACCAAGCGCCTCAAAGAGGAATTAGATTGTGAAAATCTGATTTTCTCTCCGGAATTTCTGCGCGAAGGCAAAGCACTGTACGATAACCTCTACCCATCGCGGATTATTGTGGGGGAGCAAAGTGAGCGTGCCGAAACCTTTGCAGGGTTGCTGAAGCAAGGAGCTGTTAAGCAGGATATTCCGGTGTTGTTTACCGACAGTACCGAAGCCGAAGCAGTAAAACTGTTTTCCAATACTTATCTGGCATTACGAGTTGCTTACTTCAACGAGCTCGACACCTATGCCGAAACCCATGGCTTAGATGCCAAACAGATTATTCAGGGTGTAGGCCTCGACCCGCGTATTGGCAATCACTATAACAACCCATCCTTTGGTTACGGTGGCTACTGTTTGCCGAAAGATACCAAACAGCTGCTTGCCAATTTTGATGATGTACCGAATAACATCATTCGTGCGATTGTCGATTCCAATACCACCCGTAAAGACTTTATTGCTGATTCTATTTTACGCCGCAATCCGAAAGTGGTTGGTATTTACCGCCTGGTAATGAAAACCGGCTCAGACAACTTCCGTGCCTCGGCCATTCAGGGCGTGATGAAGCGCATTAAGGCAAAAGGTATCGAAGTCGTGGTGTATGAGCCGGTACTGGAAGAAAAAGAATTCTTCCACTCACGGGTGATTAATGATCTGGAAGAGTTTAAGAAAATTTCTGATGTGATTGTAGCCAACCGGCCATCTGCTGAGTTGGAAGATGTGGCGGTTAAAGTTTATACCCGTGATTTATTTGGTAGTGATTGACGGGGTAGGAGTGAGGTTGTGTTGCGATGAATTGTAGAGCGGTGTTGGCCGAGACTCCCTGCCAACTTCGTTAAATATAAAAACGAATAATCATAATGATTATGTAGAAGCGGGCCATGCCCGCGATCTCTGTCAAAGACAGAGTAATTTGCAAAACGGATAAAACATTAATGAAAATTCTGGTTACCGGCGGTGCAGGTTTTATTGGCTCTGCCGTTGTTCGCCACATTATTAACGACACGAATGACTCGGTCGTAAACCTTGATAAGCTTACGTATGCCGGAAACCTGGAAAATCTGTCTACTGTTAGCATTTCTGAACGTTACTCTTTCGAACAGGTAGACATCTGCGACCGAGTTGAACTGGAGCGGGTATTTTCTCAGCATCAGCCCGATGCTGTGATGCACCTGGCAGCCGAAAGCCATGTGGATCGCTCAATAGATGGCCCCGCTGCGTTTATTGAAACCAACGTCGTTGGTACTCTGACGTTATTGGAAGTAGCTCGTGGCTACTGGCAAGAGCTGGATGAAAATCGGAAGCAGTCATTCCGCTTCCATCACATTTCTACTGATGAAGTGTACGGTGATTTACCGCACCCGGATGAAGATGAACATGCACTGGATGCTATGTTTACTGAAAAAACAGCGTATGCGCCAAGCTCGCCTTACAGTGCCAGTAAAGCCGGTTCCGATCACCTTGTACGTGCCTGGCAACGTACCTATGGGCTGCCAACACTGGTAACCAACTGTTCTAATAACTACGGCCCATACCACTTCCCCGAAAAACTGATACCGCACGTTATTCTGAATGCCTTACACGGTAAACCACTGCCCATTTACGGCAAGGGAGATCAGATTCGCGATTGGCTGTATGTAGAAGACCACGCCCGCGCCTTGTACCGGGTAATTACCAAGGGTGAGGTGGGCGAAACCTACAACATTGGCGGCCACAATGAAAAACGTAACATTGAAGTGGTTCAGACTATCTGCACCATTCTGGATGATTTAGCAGCAGATAGAGCGCCAGACGGAGGGTATGAAACGTTAATTACCTATGTAAAAGACCGTCCGGGGCATGATCGCCGCTATGCCATTGATGCCAGCAAAATTGCAAAAGAACTTGAATGGCAGCCAAAAGAAACTTTCGAAAGTGGTTTACGCAAAACCGTGGAATGGTATCTGAATAACGAACAATGGTGGCAACGTGTATTAAACGGCGACTACCAATTAGCACGTTTAGGAAATAAATAATGAAAGGCATCATCCTCGCAGGTGGCTCCGGCACTCGTTTGTATCCCATCACCATGGGTGTATCCAAACAACTGTTGCCGATCTAAGACAAACCCATGATTTACTACCCGCTGTCGGTGCTGATGCTGGCTGGTATCCGCGACATCCTCATTATTACCACAGCGGAAGATCAACCCGCCTTTCAACGCCTGCTGCAGGACGGTAGTCGGTTTGGTGTTAATCTGAGCTACGCGATACAACCAAGCCCGGATGGTTTAGCCCAAGCCTTTATTATTGGCGAAGAGTTTATCGGCACTGACGATGTGTGTCTGGTACTGGGTGACAACATCTACTATGGCCAGGGTTTTACCCCAAAACTGAAAGAAGCGGTTAAAAAAGCCAAAGACGGTAAAGGTGCAACAGTATTTGGTTATCAGGTAAAAGACCCCGAACGCTTTGGTGTAGTGGAATTCGACGCCAACATGAAAGCCGTTTCAATTGAAGAAAAGCCCAAATATCCCAAATCCCACTTTGCAGTAACTGGTTTGTATTTTTATGACAACCGCGTCATTGAAATTGCCAAAAACGTAAAGCCCAGTGATCGTGGCGAATTAGAAATTACCTGCGTTAACAATGCCTACCTAGATTTAAACGAACTGAACGTTGAACTGCTGGGGCGTGGTTTTGCCTGGTTAGATACCGGTACTCATGAAAGCTTGCTGGAAGCTGCACAGTTTGTAGAAACACTGGAAAAACGCCAAGGCTACAAAGTAGCTTGTTTGGAAGAAATCGCTTTTCACAACGGCTGGCTATCAAAAGATCGACTGCTGGAAAGTGGCAAGTTGATGGCCAAAAATAACTACGGACAATACTTGCTGGAAGTAGCAGAGGGTAAAGTATGAGTTTGGTTAAATGGCTCGATTTTACCCAGCGTGGTGACGAACGTGGTTGCCTGACAGTTATTGAATCGACGAAGAGTGTCCCATTTGAAATTAAACGGGTTTATTACCTTACTAATCTTTCTCCGGATTTTCCTCGCGGGTTTCATGCCCACAAAGAATTGGAGCAAGTGGCTGTCTGTCTTTCCGGTAGTTGTAAGGTTTTGTTGGATAACGGCTACGAGAAACAATGGATAACATTAGATTCACCTTCGAAAGCTATCAGAGTAGAGCCTTTGGTCTGGCACGAAATGCAAGATTTTAGTAGTGATTGTGTGTTTTTGGTATTCGCAAGTGATTTCTATAATGAGTCTGACTATATCCGCGATTATTCTGAATTTTTGGCATTGGTGAATAAATGAGTTTTGTCCATCCACTCGCAGATGTTGCGGAATGCTCGTTAGGTTCTGAAACAAAGGTTTGGCAATTTGTTGTGATTTTAAAGGGCGCAACGATTGGTAAAAACTGTAATATTTGTGCGCAATGTCTTGTTGAGGGGGATGTTGTTATGGGGGATAACGTAACAGTCAAATCAGGTGTGCAAATTTGGAATGGAACTCGCATTGGTAATAATGTTTTCATCGGTCCAAATGTTACGTTTACCAATGATCCTTTCCCCCGCTCGAAGGAATATCCAGAAAACTTTACTGGTATTTTCGTGTGTGATTTTGCAAGTATTGGTGCCAATGCAACAGTGCTACCTGGCGTGACAATCGGTGAGTCGGCAATGGTTGGTGCCGGTGCTGTTGTGACGAAAGATGTTCCACCTAAAGCGGTTGTTGTTGGTAACCCGGCTAAAATAATCAGGTTTATAGAATGATCCCATTTTTAGATTTAAAAGCGATTAATGCTCAGTATCGTGATGAATTAGTGCAGGCTTGTACCCGTGTGATTGATTCTGGCTGGTACATTCAGGGCGCAGAAGTAAAAGCATTTGAACAAGAGTTTGCAGATTACTGCGGTTCCAAACACTGTATCGGCGCGGCTAATGGTCTGGATGCGTTGATTTTAGTTCTGCGTGCTTGGAAAGAGATAGGCAGGCTAAAAGAGGGTGATGAAGTTATTGTTCCCGCCAATACTTATATTGCCAGCATTCTAGCCATCACTGAAAACCGTCTGACGCCAGTGCTGGTAGAGCCAGATCCTACAACTTATAACATTAGTTCAGCGAATGTTCGTGCTGCTATTTCAGAAAAAACGAAAGCGATTGTAGCGGTTCACTTATATGGCCAGCTGGCAGACATGCCAGAAATTATGAGCATTGCCGACGAACATGACTTGTTAGTGCTGGAGGATTCCGCTCAGTCACACGGTGCGGCGATTAACGGGAAAAAAGCAGGCAGCTGGGGCCATGCTTCAGGTTTCAGTTTCTACCCTGGTAAAAACCTTGGTGCGCTGGGTGACGCGGGTGCCGTTACTACCAATGATGATGAGCTGGCGACTACTATTCGCGCTTTGGGGAATTACGGCAGCAACAAAAAATATGAAAACATCTACCAGGGCGTTAACAGCCGCCTAGATGAGATGCAAGCGGCGATGCTGCGGGTAAAGCTGCAACACCTTGATACTGAAACCCTGCGGCGCAAAGAAATTGCACTGGCCTATGCCAAAGGCATTACGCATCCAGCATTGTCACAGCCAATACCGGCCAACAGCACACTGGAATCATTGGAAAGCCACGTATTTCATCTTTACGTAATCCGGGCGGCAGAGCGCGCAACTTTGCAGGCGCACTTGGCAAACGCAGATGTTCAAACACTGATCCACTACCCGATCCCGCCGCATCAGCAACAAGCTTATGCAGGCTGGAATGCCCATTCTTACCCGCTGACAGAAGCCATGCATCAGCAAGTGCTGAGCCTGCCAATCAGCCCGGTAATGGCTGATGAGCAGGTAAGTGCCGTTATTACCGCCTGTAATAACTTTGAGATGCCGTAACGCATGACACTCATTAAAACCAGTCTGCTGAGCGGTATAGCGGTTGTTATCAAAATGCTGACCTTGCTGGGCCTGAATAAGATACTGGCTGTCTATGTAGGACCATCGGGTTACGCTGCGCTGGGACAGTTCCAAAATGCAGTACAGATGATAACAACACTGGCCAGTGGTGCGATCAACACAGGTGTTACCAAATATACGGCTGAATACCACGAAGATGAAACCAAGCAGCACGCTGTATGGCGAACAGCTGGTACTATCTCGTTGATTGGTTCTGTATTAGTTGCAATAGCTGTAATTGCCTTTAATAAGGTGTTGGCAGTATGGTTCCTTAATGATGAGAATCTTGGTAGTGTTTTTACTTGGTTTGCATTAACACTTGTCTTGTTTGTTTTCAATACTCTTTTACTTGCCATTTTGAATGGAAAAAAGGATATACAACGCTATGTTACCGCTAATATAGCCGGTAGTCTCTTTGCTCTTGCAGTAACCACTGTAATGGCCATTCAGATGGGGTTATATGGTGCTCTGGTTGCACTGGCAATTTATCAGTCACTGACGTTTTTTGTTACCTTGTCGCTTATTTATAGAGCTAGCTGGTTCAAGCTGAGCTACTTGCTCGGCGGTATTGATAAACATTCCGCCAAAAACTTAGCCAAATTCAC